>Ga0187805_10000664_pt1 | contig 11643 bp, 12 predicted proteins | sample NC_wetland_sal_i_6_FD_132965 | JGI IMG/M metagenome (GOLD analysis project Ga0187805, IMG submission 132965) | Wetland sediment microbial communities from Neuse River Estuary, North Carolina, USA - Control_5 | ecosystem: Environmental > Aquatic > Freshwater > Wetlands > Sediment | place: USA... | reverse complement strand
CTGAGCAGCTGACGCTTGCGCAGCCTGCTGACGATCATGCGCGCGGTCACCCGAGCCGTGGTCGTAACGGCGCGTGGGTGGCTCGTGCCCAGGCTCATCCACCGGTAGTTGGCCTGCGTGACCGTGATGCCAGCGGGCGCCGGCAGGTACGGCGGCCGCAGGCTGGCGAGATCCGGGCCGAGCACCCGCGCGTCGAGCAGCGCCGGCTCGACCGACCTGCCCCCGGCCCGCCCGCCGGGAGCCTCGGGGTAGTAGTCGGCATAGTTCGGAACCCAGGTGAAGTCCAGGGGCGTGCTGGCCAGAACCTCTGCCAGCATGGCGGGCCCGTGCTCGAGGAAGGCGGTGCGCAGCTGTTCAGGGACCGCGTTCCCGGCTACGTAAGCGAGGTACTGGCTGGCCTGCTCGGCCGTATCGGATACGCCGTCCCGCCGCAGGACGGCGTTGCCGGGAATCCAGACGCCGCCGCCGGAGCGTGCCGCGGACCCGCCGAAGTACTCAGTCTTCTCCAGCACCACCGCGCGCAGCCCGCGCCGCGCCGCGATCAGCGCCGCCGTCATGCCGGCGGCGCCGCTGCCCGCGACGACGAAGTCGAATTCCGGATCCTCGGCCGCCATCTGGTCTCCGTCATCCGTCCGCGGGCGCGGCCGTCCCGGCGGGCCGGCCACTGACGTCAATAGTAGAACACGTTTCAGTTCTGTCCGGAGTTCTCGAGCCGCATCACGGCCCGCCGGTCGCAGCGAAGCGCCCGCCATCGCATAGGGTTCAGACATGCTTCCTGCTCCCTCGGCGATCGACGCGGTGATCTTCGACGCGGGCGGGGTGCTCCTGATGCCCGATGCCGAAGCAGGCCGGGCAGCCATCGCCACCCTGAACTGCGAGACGCGCCCGGAGGACTGGCATCGCGCGCACTACGCGGCCAATGTGGTGCTCGACCGGATGCAGACGCTTGACTGGCAAGCGCACCGGCGGGCGATCGCGTCCGAGGTGGGTGTGGCCGCTGACCAGCTTGACGCCGCCGCTGCGCTGATCGAGCAGATCTTCGCAGGCACCGCGTGGGTAGCGGCCGACGGGGCCGCCGAGGCGCTGCGGGAACTGTCGGAGGCCGGCTACAAGCTCGCGGTTGTGTCCAACGCGTGGGGCATGGTTGCGCAGTGGCTCGAGCAGCACGAGATCTGCACGGTCAACGGATCCGGGCTGACCAGGGTTGGCGCCGTCATCGACTCGCACCTGGTCGGGATCGAGAAGCCCGACCCCAGGATCTTCCAGCTGGCGCTGGACGCGCTCGGCGTCGAACCCGCCCGGAGCCTGTACGTCGGCGACACCATCACGTTCGATGTGGTGGGCGCTCTTGCGGCCGGACTGCATCCGGTTCACGTAGACCCGTATAGTTTCTGCACCGGCCCGCACGGCCACATCACCGCGCTCGCCGAGCTGACCCGGTGGCTGAGCGGCTAGGCGCTGACAGGCGGGAGGCGGAGCATGGCCTTCGACCCGGACCTGGCCGACCGGACCCGGGCTGCGCTGGGTGCCGCCAGTGTGACGCCGACCGAGAAGAAGATGTTCGGCGGCCTGGCGTTCATGATCGGCGGGAACATGTGCTGCGGGATTATGGGCGACGATCTGCTGGTGCGAGTCGGCCCGGCAGCCAACGACAGCGCGCTGGCAGACCCAGCCGCGCGACCGTTCGACATGGGACGCGGCGCGAGCCTCGGCTTCATCCTGGTCGGGCCGCGGGGCACCGGCACCGATGAGGCGCTGAGCACCTGGGTCGGGCGTGCCCTGGCTTTCGTGACCACGCTGCCCGCGAAGAAGAACTGACCGCCGCGCACGCGCGGCTACTCGTAGGTCACTCGCACGTCCGGCGTGAGCGCTACCGACTGACACGCCAGGATGTAGCCGTCGGCAAGGTCAGCCTCGGCGAGCACTTCGTTGTTCGCCATGTCTACCTTGCCGCTGATCAGCTGGCAGGCGCACGCGCCGCAGATGCCGTCCCGGCACGAGAACGGCGGATCCAGGTCGGCGACGATCAGCAGGTCCAGCATCCTGGTCCCGGCCGGCCAGCTCAGCGAACGGGTCTCGCCGTCGATGGTGACCTGCAGCGTCGCGTCCACTCCCGCCAGCGGCGGTTCGGTCGGCACGTCAAACGGGTTGTGCTGGAGCGACAAGAACCGCTCGACCCGCACGCCTCGCGGCGCCACGCCCACAGCGGCGGCCGCCTCGCGGACCGCGGCGAGAAACGGATCCGGCCCGCTCGCGTAGATCTGGTAACCCGCGAACGGCCGGATCAGCGGCGCCAGCTGCGGGCCGGCCGGCAGGCCCTGCAGCACGTCCAGCCAGTGCACCACGAGCAGCCGCGAGCCGGCGGACGCCGCCAGGTCTTTCAGCGCCGCGCCGAAGATCACCGACTGGTCGTCCCGGTTGGCGTACACCAGCACCACCCGGCCAGTGCCAGCGGCGAGCACCGACTTGATTATGGACATCGCAGGCGTGATCCCGCTGCCCGCGGCCAGCAGCAGGAAGTCGTCATCGAGTGACTGCGGCACGAACTGGCCCGCCGGAGGCAGCACGTCAAGCTCGGTGCCGGGCAGAACGTTGCGGGCGATCCAGTGCGACGCGTACCCGCCCGGTGTCTGCTTGACCGTCACCGTCGGCGGGTCACCGGTGAGCGGCGAGCTGCACAGCGAGTAGCAGCGCGCGACCGAGCCGCCCGACTCCGTCGGAATCCGCAGCGTCAGGAACTGGCCGGGCCGGTAGCTGAACGCGCTGGCCAGCTCGGGTGGTACCGCGAAGACCAGCGAGCGCGCCTCGTCCGTCTCCGCGACCACCGCCGCGACCCGCAACCGGTGGAACGCCCGGTCAGCGGCCGCCGGTCCCGAGGCGCCGGCGTCATCGGTCACGGCGGCGCCACCGGCAGGCGGCCGTCTGAAACTGCAGTCTCGACACTGGTCCGCATCGCTTCGCAGCGCTCGATCAGCGGCGTCTTCTCGCCCGCCGCCACGCGCCGGGCGAACTCCGCGCACCGCCGCACCGCCGCGGCGTCCCACTGCACGCTGGTGTGCTGGATGCTGAATTTGGCCACGCGCACCACCGCGCCGCAGTCTGCGCACGTCACCAGGCGGTAGTCCGAGCGTCGCTCATCAGGCCGTGCTGTCCCGCCGGGCGGCGCCGCCCAGCCAGCGGCAACACCGAGCTCGCCAGGGTCACGAGGGTCGCCCCGCGCGGCCGTCCGGCTCGGCTCGGTCATGCCGAGCTGCCCCCCGTGTCGCTGGCGGCCGGCTGGCGAGCGGCCAGGTTCGCGGCTACCTCAGCTTCCCAGGCCTCGACCGCGCGCGAGGTGTCAACCTCGAACTCGTGCCGGGCGATCATGTCCACCGGGATGTCCGCCACGTCCAGGTAGAACTGCTCGTACCAGCGGCGCAGCTGGTAGACCGGGCCGTCGTCCGCGCACAGCAGCGGATTGTCGATCCGGCTCTTGTGCGTCCAGATCTCGACGTCCTGCTGGAAGCCGAGCCCGACGAACCTGGCGAACTTGGCCGCTACCTTGTCCGCCTGCTCGGCGGACAGGCCGGGCAGCTTCTTGACGATGACGCCCCACTGCAGCACGAACCGCTCCGGTGTCACCGGGTAGTGGCAGTTGATCAGCACCGCGTCCATCGGGACGCCGTGGTAGTCGTAGCTGAGGTAATCGATCATGTACGACGGCCCGTAATACGCGGCCTCCGAGACGAGCCCGATCTGGCTGCCGTTCCCCGCCGTACCGGAGTCGGGCTCGTAGTCCGGCCGCGACCTGGTCTTCAGGTACTGCGAGGCGATGTGACCCTCGAAGACGTTCCTGAAGTAGGTGGGAAACGCGAAATGAATATAGAAGAAGTGCGCCATGTCGACGACGTTGTCGACCACCTCGCGACAGTTGGCGTCAACGGTCAGCGCGTCCCAGGTCCAGCTGGACCACTCGTCGGAGTAGGCGCCGTCAATCCGCGGGATCGTTACGTCCGGCGGCGGCTGATCGCCCTGCGGGTCATGCCACACGAACAGCTGCTGGTTGCGCTCCAGCGCTAGCCAGGACCGGGTGCGTGCGGTCGGCGGCACCCGCCGCGAGTACGGGATCCCGGCGCACTTGCCGTCCCCGCCCCAGCGCCAGTCGTGGAACGGGCAGGCGATGGCGTCGCCCTTGATCGTGCCGCGGCTCAGGTCACCGCCCATGTGCCGGCAGTACGCGTCCAGCACGTGCAGTTCTCCCCCGGCGTCGGCGAACACGACCAGCTTGGTCCCGAACGCCTCGACCGCGTGCGGACTACCGTCTCGGAACGCCGCGGCTAGGCCCAGGCAGTGCCAGCCGCGGGCAAATCTGCTCGGTGGCGCACCCGCGTCGATGCTCCGCACACCGCTCCGGCCGTTCATGCGCCCTCCCGCGGTACCGCACTGCTGTCCTGCGCAGCTACCCCTAGACTAGAACATGTTCTAGTCTAGGTCTGCGGCTGTGCCAGGCTGCCTCGTAACTGGCTCGCAGCGGTCGCGATCGGAGGCCCCGCAGTGGCGGACAACGTCGGTCACGAGGTCATCGACGGTGTGCGTGATCTGCTGCCGGCGCTGCGCGACCGGGCCCAGGAGGCAGAGGACTGCCGGGTGATACCTGCGGATTCCATCAAGGCCCTGGCGGAAACGGGGTTCTTCCGGCTGCTCCAGCCCGCCAGCTTCGGCGGGCTGGAGGCAGATCCGCTCGTCTTCTACACCGCCACCCGGCTGATAGCCAGCGCGTGCGGGTCGACCGGCTGGGTCGCGTCGGTGCTGGGCGTGCATCCGTGGCACCTCGGCCTGTTCGCGGCCCAGGCCCAGCAGGAGGTCTGGGGTGCTGACGGGACGACCCGGATCTCGTCGTCGTACGCGCCGACCGGCTACGCGATCAGGGTCGACGGCGGACACCAGATCAGCGGCCGGTGGAGCTTCTCGTCGGGTTGCGACCACGCCACCTGGGTGCTACTCGGCCAGATCGTCACGGACGAAGAGAACCGGCCGACCGACTTCCGCACGTTCTTGCTGCCGCGCACCGACTACGTCATCGATGACGTCTGGGACACCGTGGGCCTGCGCGGAACCGGCAGCAACGACATCGTCGTCAGCGAGGTCTTCGTGCCGGAGTACCGGTCACTGAGCTTCTCTGACGTCTTCAAGCTCGACTGTCCCGGTCAGCAGCTGAACCCTGCGCCACTGTACCGGCTGCCGTACGGGTCGGTGTTCTCGTACTCGATCACGACGCCCATCATCGGGATGGCGACCGGCGCCTACGAGGCGCACGCGGCCTACATGAGGGATCGCGTGCGGGTTGCCTACGCCGGCCAGCGGGCGGCGCAGGATCCGTTCGCACAGCTCCGAATCGCCGAGGCCGCCGCCGAGATCGACGGCGCCTGGCTCGCGCTGGAGCGGAACATGACCGATCTCATGCACCACGCCACGGCCGGCCAGCGGATCCCGGTCGACCTGCGGCTGCGGGTCCGTCGCGATCAGGTCCGTGGCACAGGCCAGGCCATCCGGGCCGTTGACCGGCTGTTTGAGAATTCCGGCGGGAGGGCGCTGAAGTCAGGCACGCCGATCCAGCGGTTCTGGCGGGACGCGCACGCGGGCCGGGTGCACGCGATCAACGACCCCGAGCGGGCGCTCTCGATGTTCGGCGGTGCCGAGTTCGGCCTGCCCGTCCCGCCCGACGCGATGCTGTGAACACCGACGCCGAATCGAACGCCCGGGCATTTGCGGGCGACGGCTACCCGGTGCGGTACTACGACTCGGGGCCGAGAGCGGCCGCGGCCGCCGGCGCCGACCGCGGGGACGCGGACACGGTCGTGCTGCTGCACGGCGGCGGCCCCGGCGCGTCAGCGTGGGGCAATTTCGGCCGGAACATGGCGGTCGTGGCCAAGCGGTTCCGCGCCGTGATGATGGACCTGCCCGGATACGGCCAGTCCGCCGCGCGCCCGGCCAACGGTCATTTCTTCACCGTCGCCGCTGACGCTCTGGCCAGCCTGCTGGACGACCTGAGTATCAACAAAGTGCACCTCATCGGGAACTCACTCGGCGGCGGCACCGCGATGCGCTTCGCGCTCCGCTACCCGGACCGGGTCGGCAGGCTGGTGCTGATGGGTCCGGGCGGGCTGACACTCAACGTCCTTTCGCCCGATCCCACCGAGGGCGTCCGCCGACTCATGGACTTCGCGGCGCCGCCCGGCCCGAGCCGGGACAAGATGGCAGCCTTCCTCCGGATCATGGTGCACGACCAGCGCCTCATCACCGATGAGCTGATCGACGAGCGCTATGCCGTGGCCAGCCAGCCTGCGGCCATGGCGGGTATGGCCGCGATGGGCGCCTCGTTCTACGGCGAGCACGCTGAGGACGGCATGCTCTGGCGCGAAGCCCACCGGCTCAGGCACGAGGTACTGCTGATCTGGGGCCGCGAGGACCGGGTCAACCCGCTCGACGGCGCGCTCATCGCGCTCAACCAGCTACGCCGGGCCCAACTGCACGTCTTCGGCGGCTGCGGGCACTGGGCTCAGCTAGAGAAGTTCGACGAGTTCAATGAGCTATCGCTACGGTTCCTGGCCGGAGGTGCGGGATGACCGGGCTGATCAGTTCGCTGGGATACCTGCGCGTCGAGTCGGCCGACCCAGCCGCATGGCGCGAGTTCGGCACCAGGGTGCTCGGCATGGCCGAGGGCCGCGGTCCGGATCCGGCCGCCGTCTACTTGCGGATGGACGACTTCCCGGCCCGGCTCATCATTGTCCCGGGCGAGCACGATCGGCTGCTGGCCACCGGCTGGGAGGTCGCGAGCGAGCAGGCGCTCGACGAAGTCGCACGCGGCCTGACCGCTGCCGGCGTCGCGGTCAAGAGCGGTGACGCGGGCGAGTTGGCTGACCGGCGGGTGGCCGGCTTGTTGCGTGCCGATGACCCGTCCGGCAACTCAGTGGAGATCTTCTGCGGCGCGGCGCTCGACAGCCGACCCGCGATCAGCCCGTACGGGACCGCGTTCGTCACCGGTGATCAGGGACTCGGCCACGTGGTGCTGCCGGCGACCGACGACGAGGAGACCCTGGCCTTCTACACCGGCCCGCTCGGGTTCCGGCTCCGCGACTCGATGCGGCTGCCCGGCGAGTTCTTCGGCCGGCCAGCCGGCGGCCCGCCTGTCTGGATGCGATTCCTCGGCTGCTGCCCACGGCATCACTCACTGGCCCTCGCCCCGATGAACCCGGCCGCTGGCATCGTGCACCTGATGGTCGAAGTGGCGACGCTGGACGACGTGGGCCTCGCGCTGGACCGGTGTCGTCGCCGCAAAGCGCCGGTCAGCTCGACCCTCGGCCGCCACGCCAACGACCTCATGGTGTCCTTCTACGTGCAGACACCCGGCGCCTTCGACATCGAGTACGGGACCGGCGGCCTGCGAGTCGACGACAGCACCTGGGTCACCCGCGAGACAACGACGGTCAGCTTGTGGGGGCACGTGTTCGGCGCCGCCGGGGCACACTAAGAGCATGCGCACACGAACCAGCCCGCTGCCGGGCGGCCCGGCATGAGCCGGCCGGACGTGCTCGGCGCCGGCCGGCACTTCGCGGACCCCGACCCCCAACACTTCCGCCAGGTGCTCGGCCATTTTGCGACCGGCGTCACCGTGATCACCGGTCTCGACGGCGATAAGCCGGTCGGCTTCGCCTGCCAGGCGTTCGCGGCGCTGTCTCTCGAGCCGCCGCTCGTGTTGTGCTGCCCGGGCAAGACGTCGACGACCTGGCCCCGCCTCGCCATGACCGGCCGGTTCTGCGCCAATATTCTGGCGGCTGACCAGCGCGATGTGGCGAGGCGCTTCGGCGTGAGCGGTTCGGACAAGTTCGCCGGGCTCGGCTGGTCGGCCGATCCGGACGGGCTGCCGATCCTGGCCGGAGTGCTGACGTGGGCGTCGTGCGCGGTGGAGGTCGTCCATGAGGAAGGCGACCACTACGTCGTCGTAGCCAGGATCACTCGCCTCGGCGACTGCATCGCCGGTGACCCGCTGTTGTTCTACCGCGGCCGGTTCACGCTGTCCGCGACCGCGGACGACGGCTCGCTCCCCGAGGTCGTGGACACGTTGCTCTCCTGGCCGCGATTCGCCGACTGGATGTGACGCTAGCCGCTCGCCAGGGTCAACTTACCGACGGCAGGTGAACCGTCCGGTGTCCGACTAGACATGATGGTGAGCGCCATCGGCTGCCAGCCCGAGGCCAATCCCCAGCATCCAGACGTCCTTGCTGATCGCGATCCCAGCCCGGCTTGGCCACACGCTGCCCGGTTCGTGCAGGGCCGGCGTGCGCAGGTACATGCCGAGCAGTCCGCCGGAGAACGCGGTCAGCGCCGCACCGGCCAGCCTGTTCCCGACAAACGCTGTCAGCAGCGCCGCGCCGATGCCGATCTCAGCCGCGGCCAGCGCCTTCAGAAACTTCGCTGGCGGGACGTCGGCCAGGAACGGGTAGGCGCCGGCGGCCATGGCGTGCAACCCCTTAGCCTGCTCTTCGGTCCCGTTCCACTTGGACAGGCCCGAGTGCAGGATGTAGGCGCCGGTGGCGGCCCTCGTCGGGACGTTGCGCAGATGCAGGGACACTATCTCTCCTTGTCAGCCTGAGCCTGGCACGAGCTCATCGGTTAGACGTGAGGATTCACCTCAGCGTGCCCGCGGAAGCGGCCGAATCAGCCGGCTGGTCCAGCAGTGCCCGGGTCCTGGCGATGCGGGCATCCAGGTCGGCCAGGAATCCCTCGATTCCTTGCCGCTTGGCTGCTACCGTCGCGCGCAGGCCTTGCTGCAGCTCCAGGCTCTCCCGCAGCAGTTCTTGCCGCTCGCGGCGGCTGGTCCCCGCGTCCAGGTAGGCGCGCTTGATCTGCGCCATCCGGTCCTCGTCGCGCAGCACCGTGGCGATCTCGTCCAGGTTCAGCCCGAGGAGCTGCTGGAGCTGGCGGATCCTGGCTACCCGGGCGAGATCATCCTCGGAGTACCGGCGCAGCCCGCCGGGCGTGGAGCCGCACGGCGTCAGCAGGCCCAGCTGCTGGTAGTAACGCAGCGCACGCTGCGACACTCCAGCCCGCTCGGCCGCCGCGCCGATGCCGAGCAAGCGCTGCTCGCCGTGACTGATCGGCTTCGCGGACCCGGCCTGGCTCATCGGTTACCGGCTTTCTCCGCGCGCCTCAGCCTCGGCGGCCAGCTCAGCGTCGACCGGGTACGCAACCGCCTCGCCGATGATGGCGTCGACCGGTGCCTCCGCCGGCGCAGCCGACTCGCCGTGCACATAGCGCTTGCCGCGCACGGCGGAGGCGATGATGGCGATCACGGTCGCGATCGCCGCGAACGTGAACGCGAGGTGCAGCCCGCTCGCGAACGGCTGCTCGATGAGCTTGGGGAAGAAGGACCGGCTGGTGAGGTAGGCGGCTTGGCTCGGCGGGAGCTTCTGCAACACCCCGGTCGGGCCGAGCAGTTCCTTGATCGGGTTGAGCCCGAGGAAGGCCGAGAACAGGCTGCCGATCGGCGGCTCGCTCGCCACCGCGTGCGCGGCCGGAGCCGGCACGCCGGCCGCGGTCAGGCCCCTGAAGAGGGCGGCTGGCAGCCGCGCCGCGAGGCCTAGCGTCACGATCGTGAAGAACAGGCCCATCGACAGCACCGTGGCGGAGTTCTGGAACGTGTTGATCATGCCCGCGCCCGCGCCACGCTGATCCGGCGGCAGGCTGTTCATGACGCTCGCTTGATTCGGCGCGAAGAACAGCCCCATGCCGACGGCGAACACGAAAATAAGCAGCGCGAAGTAGCCGTAGCTGAAGTTGATGGGGAGCAGTTCCAGTAGCAGGAACGCCGCGCACGACACAGCCAGGCCGGTGGTGGCGAACAGCCGCGCCCCGTGCCGGTCCGAGAGGAAGCCCGCGAGCGGAGCGGTGATAAGGAAGCCAACCGACAGCGGGAGCATCGAGATGCCCGCCCACAGCGGGGTCTGGCTGAAGCTGTAGCCGTGCTGCGGCAGCCAGATGCCCTGCAGCCAGATGATCAGCATGAACTGGATGCCACCGCGGCCGAGCGCGCCCAGCAACGCGGCGATGTTGCCAAAGGTGAAGGCCCGGATCCGGAACAGCCCCAGCCGAAACATCGGCGCTGGCACCTTGGTCTCGACCCAGGCGAACAGCACCAGCAGGGCGATGCCGCCGAACACCCCGGTCAGCACCCACGGGTTGGTCCAGCCGGTGGCGTGCCCGCCGTAGGGCAGCAGCGAATACACGATGCCGGTGAGCATGGCGATCAGCCCGGCCGCGAACAGCGTGTTGCCGATCCAGTCGATCTTGGCGGGAATGCGAACCCCGTTGTCACGCAGCTTGAGGTAAGCCCAGACGGTGCCGAACAGCCCGAACGGCACCGAGACGAGGAAGACCAGGCGCCACTCGATCGGCGCGAGCACGCCGCCCAGCAGCAGGCCGAGGAACGACCCGCTGACGCCGGCGATGCCGTTGATGCCCAGCGCCTTGCCGCGCTCTTCGACCGGAAACGCATCGGTGATGATCGCGGTCGAGTTGGCGAACAAGAACGCGCCGCCTACCCCCTGGAAAACGCGCATGACGATGATCCAGATCGCGCCGGCCGGGCCGGTGAGCCACGTGACCGACAGCAGGATCGAGAACAGCGTGAACACTGCGAAGCCCAGGTTGTACATCCTGACCCGGCCGTAGATATCCCCGACCCGGCCGAGGCTCACCACGAGCACCGCGGTGACAAGCATGAAGCCCATGAACACCCACAGGAAGTAGGAGGTGTTCGAGGGCACCAGCGGGTTCAGGTTGATGCCGCGGAACAGGACAGGCAGCGAGATCAGCAAGATGGACTGATTGATCGTGACCATCAGGATGCCGAGCGTCGTGTTCGACAGCGCGATCCACTTGTAGTGCCTGCCCCTGGTGCCGAGGGTCTGGATTGCTTCGAGGCTTCGCTCCTCGACCGCCATACGCGCTCCTCATCCATGCTGCTCACGCGGGTCCCGGTCAAACTCTAACCTTGACGTTAGTGTCAGGGTTGCGTGGTACCGGATTGCAGCCTGGAAATTTGCCTGCTTGCTAGCAAGTGGAGTCCGCGTCGGTCAGCGCGCGGCGTCAGCTCGGCGGCGGCACCAGCGCCGGCGCACTCGCCGAGCCGGCGTGCCGCCCGGTCGGCAGCAGCACGGCCCGGACCTGTTGATTCTTGTGCTGGGTACCGCTGATCAGGAACGCGGTCGTGCCGCTCGAGGAATCCGGCCTCGTCACCCCGGCTCGCCCTGGTCAAGGCGTCGCTGAGCACGTCCGTATCAGTCGCCATCGCGCCAGTAAGGGTCGCACACAGGCGAGGACCGCCAACGGGGCCGCTGACAACACCCGAAAGAGCGATGACGAATCCGGCCCCGTTACGCGGCCAGCTGTGACGTGGATCACACGGCCCGTCCGTGCGAATGGATGTCCTGTGTGACCGACGCTAGATGCGCTCGATGATCGTGGCGGTGGCGATCGCGCCGCCGGCGCACATGGACACCAGCGCGGTGCTGGCGTCCCGTCGCTCGAGTTCGTGCAGCGCGGTTGTGATCAGCCGTGAACCGGTGCTGCCCACCGGGTGGCCGAGCGCGATAGCACCCCCGT
>Ga0187805_10000663_pt1 | contig 11657 bp, 14 predicted proteins | sample NC_wetland_sal_i_6_FD_132965 | JGI IMG/M metagenome (GOLD analysis project Ga0187805, IMG submission 132965) | Wetland sediment microbial communities from Neuse River Estuary, North Carolina, USA - Control_5 | ecosystem: Environmental > Aquatic > Freshwater > Wetlands > Sediment | place: USA... | reverse complement strand
CTGGCATAGATTGTACCTCCTACCAGCGCCAGATATTCATTCGACGAATCGAGGTGTTGGCCGAAAGCCGTGCTGGCAGTCAGAGAAAGCAGAATTGCCGAATGAAAGAGCATGGTCAGAACTCGCAGAGTACTCCACATGTGAGCGATTCCGGTCCGCGACGCGCCCGGGATTATATATCCGGCTGGGATTTCCTGAGAGTCACCAAGATGCGGTTGATGTCCGCCTGAGAAATCACTGTAGAGCCGTTTGCTTTCTGGCCAAAAATGAAATCGAGCGAAGTGCTGTCCGAGTAAAGTTCGATGCTTACAGACCCTGGCGAGCTCTGCGGGCGTCCAAACTGAAACCCTCGGAACTCTCCCGCCTTTACTGAATAAATACCCGACAAAGCGCCAGGAGGTCCGGAGATCCCCTTTGACAGGAGCAAGGCAAAATCGCTGTGCGCCTGTCGCTTCGACGTGAAAGGGAAGACTTTGTCCGGTGTCATCCCCAGCATGATGCGATGAAAGGTGTAATCCGACTGCAACGCCGCATCGCCGTACAATTGACGAAACTTCTGCGGGTCCATCTTGATGCTCGATAGCACTCCGTTCGCGAATTCGTGCGGCGGCCAGCTCCACAAGGAGAGAACGTTCCCCGAGAGGAAAGCGATAATGGCCTTATTTCCGCCTACAATTCGGCACTTCGAATCGTCCACGTCGTCCCACGGAATCTCAAATTCGTAGCCGAAATAAGAGAGCTTGCGCCCCGGAGCAAGAGAAACAGATGAATCACTCAACTCGACGGGGATTTCCTTCACGAATGGCAGCGTTCGAGCCATGGCACGAGCTTCGAAGGCGAGGAAGGTCTGGTCGCCAAACAGCCACAAGTACGTAACGGACACCGCGACTGCTGCGCCCAAGATCACCCAACGGCGAGTTTGCTTGGAGAAATTCGTCTTCAACTTTCTTTCACCCTGACCACCTTTGCTTCGCGTATTCGCTCACGCGGCAGGGGCCCTTCCCGTAAGTGGCATTCGTGGCAATCCGCTCAATCCAATTCTAGGGCAGTAATGAGGCAGCCCACAAATTCAATATATGTGAATTGATTTGATAATTACCTAGGCCCCAGATCAGTCCCGCAATCACTGGAGGGATGCAACTGCGCGGACTGGCTGATATACTTTTGTGCATCCCGATCGCCTTTCAGGAGAACTAGCGGAGATGCCATCGACCGCCATCGTCGTTCACTACCATGAGCTGTGGCTCAAGGGCGGAAACCGGCTATTTTTCCTGAGCAAGCTGCACCAGGCGCTCAAGCGCGCGCTCGAGGGCCTGCCCGTGCTGCGCATTCTGCGCCCGGGCGACCGCATGCTCATTGAATTCGCCGAAGGCGCGCCGCTCGAGGAGGCTGCCGCGCGAATCGAGCGCGTCTTCGGCGTGGCGAACTACGCAATCGCGCGGCCGGTCGAGCGCGGCAGTGTGGACGATCTCGCGGCGCTCGCCGCGGCAGCTTGGGACGAAGTCCGCGGCGAAAAATTCTCATCGTTTGCCGTGCGCGCCAAGCGCAGCGACAAATCGTTTCCGCACCGCGTCTCGGAAATCGAAGCGTTCGTCGGCCGCCATCTGCTCGAGCGGCTGCGTGCGGAAGGCCGCGATGTCCGCGTCAATTTAAACGAGCCTGAGCTGACCTGCCGCATCGAACTTCCGCCCGGAAACACCGCGCTTGTCTTCGCGCGGAAAATCGCCGGCCCGGGCGGGATGCCGCCCAACACGGCCGGGCGCATGATGTGCCTGCTCTCCGGCGGGTTCGATTCAGCCGTCGCCGCGCACAAGATGATGAAGCGCGGCGCGCATTTGAGTTTTGTCCACTTCTGGGGCGGCGGCGCGCGGCCCGGCGAATCCTCGCAGCACGTGGCGCGCGAGCTGGTGCGCAAGCTTGTGCCGTGGCAATTCACGGCGAAGCTTTACCTTGTTCCGTTCGAGCCGGTGCAGCGTGAGATTGTGGCGCGCGCGCCGGAGCAGTTCCGCATTCTGCTATATCGCCGGATGATGCTGCGCATCGCCGAGCAGCTTGCGCGCCGCGACCACGCGCTGGCCCTGGTTGCGGGCGACAGCCTGGGACAAGTGGCCTCGCAGACGCTCCAAAACATGGTGGCCGTCGGCGACGCCGTGCGCATGCCCGTCTTCCGGCCGCTCGCGGGCGACGACAAGCTCCAAATCCTGGATCTTGCGAAAAAGATCGGCACCTACGAAATTTCCGCCGAACCGTTCCACGATTGCTGCCCCATCTTCATGCCGCGCACGCCCGCACTGCACTCTTCGCCCGAGGAGCTGGCGCAGGCCGAAGCGGCGCTCGACGTGAACGAACTTGTGCGGCAGGGATTGGAAGCGGCCACGCTCGAGCGATTCCGCTACGAGCGGGGGCAGGTCGAGCAGGTCGAATCGTTCAAGGAGACGGGCACATCCAATTCGGTTCGCGGTCCCGGCGGCGCAATACGCCAGGGGATCGCCGCCGAATGAGCTCGCTCATCTCCATCCTCGGGATCGCCGGCAGCCTGCGCAAGGCTTCGTTCAACCGCGCTGCGTTGCGCGCCGCGCAAAAGCTGGCTCCGGAAAGTTCCGCGGTCAGCTTATTTGAACTCGAAGGAATCCCGCCATTCAATCAGGATGAGGAAATACATCTTCCCGAGCGCGTGCGGCAATTTAAGGAAGCCATTCGCGCGGCCGATGCCATTCTGCTCGTCACGCCGGAATACAATTACTCGGTCCCCGGGGTGCTGAAGAATGCGATCGACTGGGCATGGCGCCCGTACGGCGATAACGCCTGGGACGGTAAGCCCGCCGCGATCATGGGCGCTTCTCCCGGATTGTACGGAACCGTGCGCGCGCAGAATCACCTGCGCCAGATCTGCGTGAACATCAACTTGCTTCCGCTCAATCGTCCGGAAGTGATGATCGCGCAGGCCCGAGAAAAATTCGACGCGGAAGGAAATCTTACCGACCAGAAAACAGCGCTACTCATCCGGGCGCTGCTCGAAGCGCTGGTCACCTGGACGCTGCAGCTTCGCCGCGGGCGCCAGCCGGCATAAACCAGATTTTCGTCGCCGCGGATAACAGCGAGCCTACTTCCCGGCCTTCTTCCGATCCACTTTCAAAACGAGAGAAACTTCCTTGCGGCTGTCGAAGTTGGAGATTACGTGCGTGGAGGAAATCATGCCGTCGTGCTCGGCGTGGATTTCATAATCCACATGAGGATCCAACCCGCTGAAGCGAAATACGCCGTCGCCCTGGGAAATAAAAGTGCGCACGTCCTGCGTGTGCGTGTTCTTGAGGTAGACGATCGCCGTGTCGACGGGGTTTTCGTCCTTGTCGACGACGGTACCGTGGACGTTTCGCACATCAGTTTCCCGTCTTTGCGGATACGCGCTCACTGCCGGAATCAGCAGCAGCGCGAGCAACACGGCTTTTCGGTGGACCCGCATCAAATGCCTTTCGGCTGCCCGGTCGGACGGGCGAATTTGCAGCTCTCCGACGCAAGATCCGTATTTGTATTTGGATGACCGCAAGCGGAAAGGGGATGCCGAACGATTTCGAGGCCGCGGCTGTTACTCGACCTCTTCATCCTCCTCTTCGACTTCCTCATCGCCGTCTTCCGACGCCTCTTTTTCCTCGTCCTCTTCCTCATCTTCGTCGGAGATAACGTTGAGCTTGACCGGGTGAATCTGAACCACTTCGAGCTCGGCCTCGCACTCGGTGCAATTCAGGATTTCGCCTTCTTCCACTTCGTCTTCGTCCACGTCGATTTCAACGGCGCATTTTGGACACCGGACCACGGCAAGAACCTCCAGGCTCAAGATGGGGCAGACTTGCTGCAGGCGTATTATATAACGCGAACGGGGTTTCGAGGAAAGCCGGCAAGAGTGTTGTGACCGTAAAGCGAGAATATCCGGAACAGCCGCTGGTCGGGGTGGGTGGCGTGGTGATCTCCGATGGCCGCGCGCTGTTGATTCTCCGCGGCAGCCCGCCGCTGGAGGGCCAATGGTCCATCCCCGGCGGAATGCTGGAGGTTGGCGAAACGATCGGCGCGGGCGTGGCGCGTGAGCTGAAGGAAGAAACCGGCCTGGACGTGAAAGTGCTCGAGCTGATCGAAGTGTTCGAACGAATTTTCCCCGGCGATACGACCGCGCCCGGCGCGACGTCCCCTGCGGCGGACGCACGGCCGAAATATCACTTCGTCATCCTCGATTATCTTTGCGAGGCCGACCAAACGCCGCGCGCGGGCAGCGACGTGCGGGATGTCGCCTGGGCGCGTGAAGATGAGTTGGGCCACTTTGGATTGAGCGAGGCGGCGACGCGCGTGATTCGCAAGGCGTTTGCCATGGCACGCGCGCGCGCCGCGCAGCGAGCAGGCTCTTAGACCTTCCCAGTTCCCTTCAGGATGGAAATGCCGCCGTTGCCGTTGTTCAAGCGCAATTCGCAGCCGCCTCCGCCAATCGTGCCGGTGATGGTGTCGCCGCCGCTAAGCGTGCCCGTGGTGGTCACGGGAAATTCGCTGGTAATGCGGTTGAAGGAGGTGTGCGCCGACAGATCGTAAGCTGCGCCATCCGGCAAATAGATCTGCATGGAAGAAAACGTCGTGCGCAATGAGATGGGATTGCACTTGCTCGCGGCGGTATGCGCGGAAACGCCTGAAACCTGCACAGCGCCGTTCTGATTGTCCACTGAGATCGCGCCTCCCACTCCATCGAGCAGCACCGGGCCAAACGAAGTGGTAATCGTGGCCGCTCCCTGCACGCCCGAGGCGCGCACGCCGCCGTTTGAATTCTCCACTGTGAGCGCGCCGGCGATACGTTCGGCGCGGACCAGACCAAAACTCGTCTTCACGTAAGTTTCGCCGCCAATACCGGTCAGCGTCACGCTGCTGTTGCCCGTCACGACGCGCACGCCCCGGTGGATGTCGCTCATCTCCATTCCGCCGAACGAGCCGCGCGCATCCACCGCGCCTGCGATCCGGCTCAAGCGGATTGCGCCGTTCGAATCCGAGGCGGTGACGTCGCCGGAAATTCCCGAAGCGTCGATTGTGCCAAAACTCGTTTTGATCTGCGCGCCGCCGCGAATATCCCGCAGCGTCACGCCGCCATTCGAATCGTCCACTTCCACCGGGCCGCCGGCGTCGCTGAGGTCAATCGCGCCGAAGGTATCGCGCACCGTCACGCCCAGGCCGGCATGGATTCCCGTGATGCGTCCGTTGCTCGACGTGCAAATCACTTTTTTCGCGACGGTGTCGAAGTTCAGCGACGCGAAAGTCGTGTTCAGATCGGCTTCGCCCGTCACGCTGCGGACATCCACCGCTCCATTCTGGTTGTGGACGTAGAGATCGCCCTTAATGTCAGTGGCATTCACGGACCCGAAGCTGTTCGTGATGCTCGCCGGGCCGCCCGAAGTCGTCAGCGTGACGCCGCCGTTGGAATTCACGATGGTCGCCGATTTCGCGATGCGCTCGGCCGACACCTGTCCGAAGCGGTTGTGCAGCGTCAGGATGCCGCCGAGATCGGCGATGTGGACGTTGGCGTTCCCGTCGGTCACGTCCGCGTCTCCGGCATTGTTGATCAGCTCAATGCTTCCGAATGCGCTTTCGAGGCGTTGATTGCCGCGGCTGTCGCGGAACTCAATTTTCGCGTTGCGGTTGGTGATGTCCGCGGCGGCCTTCAAACCGGCGACGTCCACATCGCCGAAGGCCGTGCGAATCGTGAGCGGCGCATCTTCCGGCATCGTGATGTCGTAATCCACGGAAAAGGAAACCGTGTGGCGGCCGCCGCTGAAATGAAAATTCTCGTCCGGATATTTTGTCAGGAGGGAAATGCCCAAAGAATTCTGCTCCACATCGATTACGATGCCGTCGGAAAACCGCTGCGCTTGATCGTGCGTATCCATGGCCACGCGAATGTTTGCGCTGATGTGAACCTGGCGCGAAGGCTGCGTGTGGATCGTGATGGCGCCGTAGCGGTGCTCGATGCGCAGCGACTGCCCGGCGCCGAGTGTCAGCGACTTGTCAAACGTGCGCGTGACTTCTTCCTGCAGGCTGCGCGCCGAAACGCTCGCGCCCGAGAATACCAGGAGCGCGGACAGCAGCAATGCGCCTCGCGCGATCCGGCTCGTATCGATTGCACCTGACATCCGTCACTCCTCCCGAAGAACGTCTTCGAGCGTGCTCTGTTTTTGCTGATACATGGAGAGCAGCTCCTGACGCAGCGCCGCGTTGTAGCGGTTCTTTTCGATGTTCACGCGGCAATCCGCGATCGCCGCGTCAATCACCAGCAGTTTTTCCTTGTAACTCGCCATCAAGGGAGAAGAAGGATTGGCCATTTGCGGCCCGGCCAGCTTCGAAAGCCTGTCGATGGCGGCCACGTAATTTGCCTCGGTCGTTTCCACCTCGCGCGCGGCTTCGTAGCTGAGCAGGCGGCGCTGCGCGTCGGGCGTCTGCGCGACTGGTGCAGGCGCGCGATGCCTCCAGACCCACGCGCCCGATCCGGCGATGACCATGAGCGCAATCGCTGCAACCGCGGCCTGCCAATGCTGCGCCGCGGCGCCAAGCCAGCTCCACACTCCCGCGCGGCGCGGCGCGCGCGCGGCAGCCTCGGCCTGTTCGGCCAGCGCCTGATGAATCCGCGGCCACAGCTCGGGGCTTCCCCAGCTCTTGCGCATGGCCTGCGCCGCAAGCGAAATTTCGCGGTCCAGCTCGAGCTGCTCGCGGCAGTCAGGGCACGTTTCAGCGTGCGTTACCATCGCCTGCCGCTCCGCTGCGTCTCCCTCGCGCACAATGCGATCGAAATCCTTGCACTCGACTTTCATGGCCGGGACATCCTTTCATCTCCCCGCGAACTGCTCAGAACCCGGCGCAGTTCCTGCTTCGCCTGGTAGAGCGCATTTTTCGAAGACGTTTCCGTGATCTGCAGCATCGCCGCAATTTCCGAATGGCGGAATCCCTCGACTTCAAACAACAGGAACACGCTGCGCAACGTGGGACGCAGCTCCGCGACGGCTCTTTCCAGCGCCAGCCGCAGCGGATGATTGCTCATCGGCGCGGGCGGTTCGGGCGCGGGCGCGTCCTCGGTTGGCTCAAGTTCGGGCAGCTCCTGGCGCCGCATGCGCTTGCGGCGCAAATCGTAGCAAGCGTTCAGCAGGATGCGATACATCCAAGTGGAAAAAGCGGACTGGCCGCGGAAGCTGGCGATGTTGCGGTGCACCTTGAGAAAAACTTCCTGCACAACATCCTCGGCGTCGTGCGCGTTTCCCAGCAAGTTCATGGCGACGCTTTTCATCCGCGCGCCCTGCAACTGGTACAACCGCTCGAACGAGGCCAGATTTCCGCTGCGGCAGCCTTCGGCCAGAGCTAGGTCTTCGCCCGGCGCAAGCGCGTCGTGCGTCGAGGGCTGCGGACTTTCCGCGCGGCGGGGCGCGTCGTGGGAATCAGCCAAGCAACTCTCCCGAGGTTTGCGTTGCCACGGTACCCGATTTACCAGCGACAACGCCAGACCGCTCACGTGCTCTCCTCCCCGTCACACCTTAGACGCCCGCGCAGGTGCAAACGTCAGAGGCGTGAGTTCGCGATAGGGGCACCGCAAAGAAATGAGCAGGGATGCAAATCATTCCCTGCCTCCTTGCCTCTTTGCATCTTGCGTCTTGTAAAGGGAACCCTGAAACGAGAGTCCGGCGAGCCCGCTAGCGAGACGCCTGCGGCACGAGCGCGAAAAAAATCTTTGCGTGCAGCGGGCTGAGTTCGTGACCGATCAAAATGGATGTGACCGGATCATTGTCGGTGACGAGAAGCCGTGCGTCCCGCGCGTCCGCAGGCAGGTCGAAGATCAGCGTCGTCGAATACGATTCGCCGGGGCGCAACGCTTCGTCGAGCGGCGTTGAGGAGACGCCTGTGCGCGCGAACATCGCTTCGGCCGCGGTGTCGCGTTGAAACACGCGGCCGGCGGCGTCTTCCACGACGACGCGGCGCGGATTCGGCACCAGCGGAGAATTTCCGCGATGCGCTGAGATTGTGCTCGGGTCAAACCAGGTGCGCAGCCGCACCACATAAAAAGTTCCCTGCGGCGTGATTTGTTGCGACGAAATGCCCACGGCGGGGGCTGTCGTCACGCTGTCCACCGAATAGGCAATGTGGCAGTCCAATTCGCAGAAGTACTTGTGCTGCCCCGCGGCTAGGACGACGGTTTGGCTGAGCAACGAGCTGCCGAACAGCAGCAGCGCGTACAGCCCGAGCCCAGCCGCAGCCAGCGCGATCGCCGTCTTCCATACGATCGCCTTTTTGGACACCAACCCATAAGCTGCGGCCAGAGCGAGCGCCACGAGACCGAAGCACGCTCCCAGAAACGCCAGCGCAACGAAGGGCGCAAGATGAGGCATATATGCCATTGCATTTCTCCTTTTCCGCCGCAGAACGCACTCCGGAAATGGATTGCGTTCGCCGTTCAGCTCGCCGCGCGCTGCGGGACGCATCCAAACGTGCGCTCGCGGCTGTAGAATTCGCGAATCGCCGCGGCGAGATCTTCGGCCGTGAAATCCGGCCACATCCTTTCCGTGAAATACAGCTCGGCGTAAGCGGACTCCCAGAGAAGGAAATCGCTCAGCCGGCGTTCGCCGCCGGTGCGAATCAAAAGATCCACGTCCGGAGCGCCGTCGTGGTTGATCTCGCCGAGGACCCGCGCAAACGACTCGGTCGAAAGCTCGGTGGCCTTGTAGAAGCGTTTGGCGGCGCGGAAAATGGCGTCGCGGGCACCGTAATCCACAGCCAGGCGCAAGTGAAGGGCAGAGCCGGCCGCCGTCGCCGACTCGGCAATCTCGATCGCGGCGCGAAGATTGGCCGACAAACGGTCGCGCCGGCCGATGAAGCTGAGGCGAATGCCGCGTTCGACGAGAGCGGAAGTCTCAGTCTGCAGATATTCGTGCAGCAGACACATCAGGTGCGCGGTCTCCTGTGTGGGACGCTTCCAATTCGCCGCGGAAAAAGCGAACAGGGTCAGTGTGGATACGCGCTGTTCGGCGGCCGAGCGGACCGCGCGCCGGACGGCCTCTGCGCCGGCGCGATGCCCGGCCGAGCGCGGCCAGCCGCGGGCCACGGCCCAGCGCCCGTTTCCGTCCATGATGATGGCCACGTGCAAACCGATACGATGAAGTTCGTTCACTTCGGTTCTCCCGGCCGCCGCTCGGTTCTTATTGCAAACTACTCTGCACTGCAAAGTGTATCGACAAAAAAAATGGCCCGCGCTTCAGCCTTCCCGCGTCGCGCGGATCAGCGCTTCCATGTGGTCCAGATACCGCTCAAGCGCCCGCCGCCCGGCCGCCGTCAGGCGATATTGCGTTTTCGGCAAGCGGCCGTCGAACGATTTGTTGCACACGATATAGGCCGCTTCTTCCAGCTTGCGCGCGTGCACGGAAAGGTTTCCATCCGTCGTGCCCAGCAGCGCCTTCAGTTCATTGAACGTCAGCGATGGATTCACGGCCAGCGCGCTCACGATTCCCAGGCGCATGCGTTCGTGGATCAGGCGGTCGAGCGGGGGGGTGACGTTTTCCTTCGTCTGGTTTGCGATTGGACGCAGCGCCGCCGCCCGGCTTTTCGTTCCGCGCTCCTGCGGCAATGCGCTTGCTTTTGCCACGACAATCCCTCCCGGTTAGCCCGGCGCTTCAGCCGCCGTAATTCTTCGCAATGATCAGCCCAAAGATAATCTGCAATCCGCCGAATCCCGCCGCCATGAATGCATCGCCCCACGCGGACGGCGCGAACACCGCCGCGCTGCCCAACGCGAGAAAACAAAGCCCCATCACCGGCACAATGCGCACGGAAAATGCGCCTCCGGTCACGACCGCCGTCCCGTAAAGCAGCAGCCACATGCCGGGGAGCGTTTCCACGAAGCCGGCGCGGAATAACACGGTGGTGAGTACGGCGCCGGCCACCAGCGGCGGCGCGAAGCTCAACGCAAATTTTCTGGCTGGCCCGGAGAACAGCGGAATCCCGGCCGCGCGCGCCTTGCGAACCACTGTGGCGGACGCGATCAATATGGCGACGCCGGCTTCGATCAGCCAAGCGGCGAGCCATCGCGCCGGAGTCACCTGGCGCGCGGCGATCCAAGCCGCGACCAGCGCCGTGGCTCCCATCCCCGCTCCGCCCCATCCCGGCACGGCGGTAAACTCGCCGGCGCGCTGCATGGTTTCGCGGATAAAACGCAGGTTATCGGCGGCGCGATCTTCGAGCGCGACGGGTTTGGGGAGAGAGGAACGCAGCGGCGGAGCCGAAGACATAGCGGCAAGTTAGCAGGAGGGGCAATCTTTGTCAAGTACTTTGTGGTACAAAGTTGACCCTTCCCCGCCGAGCGGCATCGCCGCTCACGAAGTCCCCGCAGGCCATCCGTGACGCCCCACCAGCGGCACGAAGCGGCAGCCGAACAGCGCGCGCGAGCGCAATTCGCCGTTTACCTTGCGCACCTGCACCAGCTCCTGGTCTACGTGCGAGCCGATGGGCGCCACCAAGCGGCCGCCTTCGCGAAGTTGCGCGCCAAGCAGCGGCGGCACCTCTGGCGCCGCGGCCGTGATCAGGATCGCGTCAAACGGCCCGGCTTCCGCGAGTCCGACCGAGCCGTCGCCCGTGTGCACGTGCACGTTCGTGAATCCCAGCCGCTCCAGGCGCTGCTGGGCGGCGCGCGCCAGCGTGGGGTGGCTTTCGACGCTCAACACTTCGCGCGCGAGCAAAGAAAGCACGGCCGCCTGATACCCCGAGCCCGTGCCGACCTCGAGCACGCGCTCGTTTCCGGTCAGCTCCAGCGCATCGGTCATCGCCGCGACCATGTAGGGCTGAGAAATCGTCTGGCCCTCGCCGATCGAAATCGCCTTGTCCGCATAAGCTTCCGCCCGCATGGATGCGGGGACGAACTCGTGCCGGGGAACGGCCATCATGGCTTCGAGGACACGGGACGAGGAAATGCCGCGCGCGCGGATTTGTCGTTCGACCATCGAGCGGCGCGGCTCTGCATATTCGTCCTGAGCAGGATCGAAGCCGGGCATACGCGCGATTATAGCGCGCACCGCACCGCGCGGCGGCGGTCGGCAGCGTTAATTTTGTGCGCGATTCGGGCCGATTTGCGCCAGCAGTTCGCGCACGGCCGCATCCAGCTGCGAATCCCGGCCCGAGTAGCTCTCGCCCATTGGGCGAAGTACGGGGACGTCCACCGGGCGCGGGTGCAGCTCCATCGGTTGGCCATCGGCCGTGGTGATGCGAATGAACGGCATGCGCACGGTTGTTCCGTCCACCAGAGTGACACCCGAGGTGTAAATGATCCATCCGGCTGTGGGTTCGCCCACCACTTTCCCGAGATGCAATGCACGATACCCTTCCGTGAAATCTTCGGCATCGGATAGCGAGTGCTGGTTGGTGACGAGAATCGTCGGTCGCTCGAGGGCGCGCTGGCCCAGTTGCGTCCGCGCTGGGGCGGGCTCAAGCCCGCGCACGGTCATGGTGAGATATGGCCGCCGCGCGAGTACATCGATGGCGTACACGTTGACGAATCCGCCGTTGTTGTTGCGAATGTCGATCACCACGCCGTCGCGCGACTGGTTTTGCGCATCGAGATCTAGGTAGAGCTGCTCGAGCGATTGTTCGGACATGTCAGGCAT
>Ga0187805_10000662_pt1 | contig 11662 bp, 9 predicted proteins | sample NC_wetland_sal_i_6_FD_132965 | JGI IMG/M metagenome (GOLD analysis project Ga0187805, IMG submission 132965) | Wetland sediment microbial communities from Neuse River Estuary, North Carolina, USA - Control_5 | ecosystem: Environmental > Aquatic > Freshwater > Wetlands > Sediment | place: USA... | reverse complement strand
GATCCGCACGGGCCGCGCGAATGCGTCGCTTCTGGATAACGTTCGCGTGGATTATCACGGAACGCCCATGCCGTTGAACCAGCTCGGCAGCTTAACAGTACCCGACCCGACGATGCTTGTGATTTCGCCATGGGACCCGGGAGCGGTGGCATTGATCGACAAAGCCATTCGCACTTCGGACCTGGGGCTGAATCCGACGAACGACGGCAAAGTGGTGCGCGTGCCGATTCCTTCGCTGACGGAAGAGCGGCGCAAGGATTTGGTCAAGCAGTTGCACAAAGTGCTCGAGAATCACCGGACGGCTGTACGCAATATTCGGCGCGATATCAAAGAAGCGATCGAGAAGCTCGAAAAAGAAAAGAAGATCAGCGAGGACGAGAAGAAACGCTCGTTGGACGAGCTGGAAAAAGTCTCTCACGCGGAGACGAAGAAAGTCGAAGACCTCTGCGCAGCGAAGGAAAAAGAAATTCTCGGAATCAAGTAACTTCAGAGAATAGCGATTGGGTTTTCCACTGCTGTCTCGACTCCACTCTATTGTTTTTTCGGTCCGGCAGTCGCGGGCTCCGCGCGTTCCAGCGTGAAGAACTGCGATTCGTCGTTTTGAACCGTCTGCAGGAAAGCGTCATAATCGGCGGCGCGATCAGCGGGAATTTCCTTCAAAATAAAATTGAGATGGCGCGAGGCGGTGATGGTCCCGTCTTTCACCCCGTACTGCGAAGTGTAGGTGGCGAAATCGCGGTCGACGGAAGTGCCGGTGGGGATTTGCGCGGTCGTCCCGGCCGGTAGATGAACTGTGGCGCTGACTTCCACGTCGAGGGGAGTGCCCAGATCGATCGGTTTAGCGGTGGTGCCGGCGGCGGTTCTTCCCGCCGGATCCGGGAGGCCTAGCAGAGGAAGAAGCGCGGGAATGCGAAGCGGTTTCTTTTTCCAATCGAGAAATTTGGTTTGAGTGAGTTCGTACTCGACCTTGAAGGGATCGCGCGTTTCATAGGGATCGGACGCCGTCACGTTTGTGATTTGGCCGCGAAAGCCGTCCGACAGGGCTAATAGCTGCGCGACATTTTTCCAGTTTTCTTTTGGCGTTTGATGAAACGCAACGCGTAGAAGTAGCTCGTTGTCTCCGCGCATGATGTAGCGCACTTTGGCGCTCAGCTTTCCTTCCACGTCCAGAGCGGATTCTACTCGCACTCTTTGCGATGAAGGGAACGGCAAGTCTTTTGGGATGGCTGTTAGCACGAAAGAGTGCCCGTCATGTGCTTCAGCCATCGGTCCCAGGTAGAGCGCTTCGCTTCCGCGATAGGACGCGGGCAGCATGCGAAACGGGGCTACCTCCAGACTTGGGTCCAGAATATCCAAGCCGGCCCAAACCAAAATGTGGGCGAAGGCCGAAGGCCTGGCAATAAACGCGCCAAGGTTCTTCGAGGGCCCAATGAGGACACCTGTGGCCGCTGTTTTCGACGCCTTCGCAAGCGCCATAAAGAGCGCCACCTTGTCCTCCTGCGTGGCGTAGCCGGAAGCGGCTATATTGGCCGCTGAGCGGAGACGGAACCCGGTGGCCCCCAGGGGCAGGTCAATCGTCTTGATCTTTTTGGAAACGAAATCATAGATCCGTTCCGATTTTTGGCTTGGAGTCTCAGCCCCCGCGGTGAGCTGCCGCGCTAGTTCGATCGTTTCTGGAGCCAAAGGATCTCGGGGCTCAAAAACGGCGTAGAGCCGATGGGAAAGATTTCCCCAAGACGGGGCGCCCCAGGGCGAGAGAAAACCCAATTCGACGTCTCCCATGCCGGCGGTTGTATCTGCGGTCGATCGGTCTTTCAGCTTTTTGGCTGCTTCTCTTACTTCATATCGATAGAGAACTCGTTCTTCTGTCCCCTCTGCTGATTTCTGGATGGAGGGTTCAGGAGTCGGGTAGCCGCTGCTGAGCGCAACTTTGCCAGGAACTTGTGGAATGTTGTCGCCCAAATGCGCGGTTGGCGGGGCAAGCGAGGCGGGCAAGTCGATCTCGAAAATCTCTTTGGCGACGACGCCGGAGCGGTCGAAGGTGTGATCGAGCCAGAAATCGGGGGCGAGCGGAGCGTGAGAGGTAGTGGTGATAACGCGGTATTCGAGCGTGTCGCCGGGTTCGAGGCCGAGTATACGCACGGATTTGACGCGCACGTCTTGATAGGCGGGGGCGTTGACAACAGCGGGATTGGGCTGGTCAGTGATGGCGCTGGGGAGGACGTCGATCACGCCACCGCTGGGATGGGTGATGCGGACGAGAGGAAGCTCAACCTTTTGGAACGAACGATTAAAATCGAAGCTGAGGCGGCCGAATTGGCGTACGCCGAGCTCGTCGTTAATTTTGACGCTGGCGTGAACTTCTTTGCGGCTCGAGCCGTCGGTTTCGAAACGCACGCGGGTTTCGAGGAGTTCGATCTGCGCGGGGACTTCTGGAGTAACTTTGGCCGCCCTTTTTTCGCCTGTCTTCCCCGAAGTTTTCTCTGGAGCTTGTTCAGGTTTTTCTTGCGATACAACTTTCGCTGGGAACACGACTGCGGCAGAGGCGGCTAAAAAAGCGATTGCAGCGGCAAAGGGGATGACGGAGCGAATCGAGCGAAAAGACTTCACGGTGGTCACGGAGGAAGTGTAGGGCGAGAGAGAAATGGCGTAAAGCGGCGGCTCGCGCGCCGTTGCGGGCTATACACGAGTGCGGTGCTGGCACGCGGCGGCGCCGGCGTGGCGCGTTTAGCAAAAGGCGGAAGAAAAGCCAGGAGGGCGCGATGTATCGTGCTCCTGCATTTACGGTCCGCAAACAAATTACGAGACGGATTTGAGGTGCGTGCGTCTGAGGCATGGTAAAGTCGTGGGCGCTAAATTGCTTGAAGCCAGGGGAGAACACGGGATGCGAAAGAGCTTTAGGGAGATAGCCGGGGGAATTGCAGTCATCGCGCTGTTCGCTGCTTTCGCGGTGCGGGCGGAGAACAAGCCCGCGGCAAAGGGGCCCGAGGAGGACGGAACCAAGCCCGCGCTGGTTAAAATCGCGGGTGAGGGCATGATGGATTCTCGCGCCTTTAATTATTTGACGGAGCTGAGCGATGACGTGGGCGCGCGGGTGACGGGCTCAGCGCAAGCGCAAAAAGCAATCGAATGGGGCGAAGCGAAGATGCGCGCCATCGGGCTTGAGAATGTTCACGCAGAGAAATGGCAGTTGTGGCGCGGCTGGACGCGAGGCACGGCGCAAGCGGAGCTCTTGACGCCGCTCCGTCATACGCTGCATGTCGACGCGATGGGCTGGACGGGCTCGACGCCTGCCGGCGGCGCGGAAGGCGACGTGGTCGAGGTGAACATGTTCGACCTCGACAACGAAATTAAAAACGCATCCCGGCTTAGTGGAAAGGTCGCGCTCGTCGTCACCCAGGGGCAGCCAAGCAAGAGCTTTATGCAATTGTTTGCAGAGTTCGGCGACTTCCTGAAGGCCGCAAACAAAGAGGGTGCGATCGCAGTGATCGGCGGACAGGGCGGCGGGATGGCCGCCGGGATGAACCTGACGCATACCGGAATTCTCGGCTTCGATGACGACTTCGCGATTCCCGTGGTTTCGATGACGGCGGAAGATCAGGGACAGTTGGAACGCTACATCGCGCGCGGACTGACGCCGCGAGTGCGCTTCAACGTGCAAAACACTTTTACGAGCGGGCCGGTCGAAAGCGCCAACGTGGTGGGCGAAATTCGCGGCCGCGAGAATCCGGAGCAGGTGCTTGTCGTGGGAGGACATCTCGATTCCTGGGATCTTTCCGAAGGCTCGACGGACAACGGAATGGGCACGAGCTGCACGCTAGGTGCCGCGGACGCGATTGTCCGCAGCGGGATGAAACCGCGCAGGACAATCCGGTTCGTTTTGTTTACGGGAGAAGAGCAAGGGCTCGATGGCTCGTTCGCGTACGTGAAACAGCATCAGGCGGAAATGGCGAATCATCTCGGCAGCCTGATTCTGGACAATGGCCAAGGACCAGTGAGGGCGTTTCAGTTGGGTGGGCGAGACGATCTGGTGAGCGCTTTCCAGCCATTCGCGGCGGCGCTCGCCGATATTCGCGTGGTTAAAGTTGACGACAAGGTGGAGGATGGCACAGACACTCTGCCGTTTTCGATGGCCGGATTACCGGGAATCAACATGGATCAGGATTCGCCGGAATATAAGTACACGCACCATTCGGCGGCAGATGCCCTCGAAGCCGTGAAGCCCGATATTTTGGCGCAAGATACGACGCTGATGGCGCTGGCGGCTTACTGGATTGCGGATCGCCCGGAGCGGTTCGCATCGCCGTGGACTGTCGAGAGAACGGTGCGAATGCTCATATCGCAGCACGAAGATGAGCTGCTGAAGGCGTTTGGGCTATGGCCGAAGGCATTCGCGGACGTCGAGAAAAAAGACGAACCTTCCAACTAAGATATTTATTATCAATGCGTTAGAAGGATAGCGGGCGTACGCCGAGGCTCTTTTTGCTGGGTCCTATTGCGTCGTCGCGGTGGTTTGCGTGCGAGGAAGGTGGGCTAGTGAGGGTCAAGGCGAGGCTGAACTGGGAAATCCCGCAAGTCCTTGATTTCCACAGAGATTTCCACTTGGGAGCTGTGAAAGAAATTTGACAGAGCACGTTCTTTGCCTTATACTCTACGTTTTGTTGGGGGTGTTTCTACCCTAACGAGGGCGACCGCTTTGCGGTCGAGTGGGTTGGAAGGGAATTATCTTCGGTCCCAGAACAAAGTAAGACGGATTGGGACAGAAGAGCGGCCGGAATGGGGCGCCAGCCCCGCAAAGCCGAGTAAGCCTCTCCGAACTGAAGCCAAGAGCGTAATTCTGCCTCTTGGAGTGCGTACGGAGTTTCTTGCTGGTTGTATCTCCGGATTCGCAGTAGACCTTTCAGCACTGAAGTGTGCTCTCGCGCATTTTTGTATGCGCGCCTTGCGAGAGCCGCGAGAAATTTTGCGCGCAGATGGTGACCAGTGTGTGGTCACCCATAAAGTTGACCGCAGCGCGGTCAAAAAAGAGGACGACTGTGCCGACGTTTTCGCAACTTGTGCGGATGGGACGTGAAAAGGTTTTAGTGAAGACGAAATCGCCGGCGCTGGCGGGCTGTCCGGAGAAGCGCGGCGTGTGCATTCGCGTATACACGCAGACGCCGAAGAAACCGAACTCGGCGTTGCGCAAAGTGGCGCGCGTGCGGCTGACAAACACCGTGGAAGTGACGACCTACATCCCCGGTATCGGCCACAACTTGCAGGAGCACTCGATCGTGCTGGTGCGCGGCGGCCGCGTGAAGGATCTTCCGGGAGTGCGGTATCACATTGTGCGCGGAACTTTGGATGCGGCGGGAGTTGAGAATCGCAAGCAGGGGCGCTCGAAGTACGGGGCGAAGCGGCCCAAAGCGGCAGCGGCGAAGTAAATCGGCGGATTTGGATTTGCGAGTGAAGAGATTCTGAAGGAGCGATAAAGAGCAATGCCACGCAAAGGACTCGTTTTCCGGCGATCACAAGCGACCGACCCGGTCTATGCCAGCGACATCGTGGAGAAGTTCATCTGCTCGATGATGTGGGAAGGCAAGAAGTCGACGGCGCAGCGCGTGTTTTACGGCGCCATGGACCAGGTTGCCAAGAAGACCAACGACGACGCTTTGAAGATTTTCAAGAAGGCCATCGAGAACGTGAAGCCCATGCTGGAAGTGAAGACCCGGCGCGTAGGCGGCGCGAACTATCAAGTTCCGGTGGAAGTGAATCCGTTCCGGCGGCAATCGCTGGCGATTCGCTGGCTGTTGCAGTATTCGCGTGAGCGCGCCGGCAAGACGATGATCGACAAGCTCGCGGATGAGCTGATCGACGCGGCCAATGCGCGCGGCGGCGCCATCAAGAAGAAGGAAGACGTTCACCGCATGGCGGAAGCCAACAAGGCCTTCGCGCATTATCGCTGGTAAGAATGAGAGAAACGAAAGTTTAATGGCAACAGAAACCAAAGGGGCGGCGCAGCAGATTATGGGACGGGCCTTCAAACTCGAAGACACGCGCAACATCGGTATCATGGCGCACATCGACGCCGGTAAAACCACGTCGACCGAGCGCATCCTTTTCTATACCGGTGTGACCTACAAGATCGGTTCCGTCGATGAAGGCACCGCCACGATGGACTGGATGGAGCAGGAGCGCGAGCGCGGCATCACCATTACCAGCGCTGCAACGACTGCTTCCTGGGACCGTTTCGGCAAGAAATACCGCGTCAATATTATTGATACGCCCGGCCACGTGGATTTCACCGTGGAAGTCGAGCGTTCGCTCCGCGTTTTGGACGGCGCAGTATGCGTGTTCGATTCCGTTGCCGGCGTTCAGCCGCAGTCGGAAACCGTTTGGCGCCAGGCGGACAAGTATCGCGTCCCGCGCATTTGTTTTGTGAATAAGATGGACCGCACTGGCGCGGACTTTGACCACGTTATCCGCACGATTCGCCAGCGACTCGGCGCCCACCCCGTTCCCCTGCAGTTTCCCCTCGGCCGCGAAGATAATTTCATCGGAATCATCGATTTTATCGAAGAAAAGGTGATCGTCTGGCTCGAAGAGACACTCGGCGCGAAATTTGAAATCTTCGATGTCGCAAAGCTTTGGGATAAAGAGTTCGTGGATTCGCGGCCCGATGTGGCCGCAGCGCTGAAAGGCGCGGCGATTGACAAGAAGTTCTACGAAGAGCACCGCAGCAAGATGGTGGACTACATCGCTGAGCACGATGATGAAGTGATCGACAAGTACTTGACGGAAGGAACGCTTTCCGTCGAAGAGATGCGCAAGTCGGTGCGCAAATCCACTCTGCTCCTGAAGATCGTTCCCGTCCTGGCGGGTTCGGCCTTCAAAAACAAAGGCATTCAGCCACTGTTGGATGCGGTCGTCGACTACCTGCCGTCCCCCGTGGATGTGCCGCCGCTCGAGGGCGTAAACCCCGAGAATGATGAAGTCGTATTGCGCCGCGCCGCGGATGACGCGCCGTTTTCCGCGCTGGCTTTCAAAATTATGTCCGATCCGTTCGTCGGACACGTTACCTACATTCGCGTCTATTCCGGCGTGCTGCAATCCGGCAGCTACGTTTACAATCCCGGAAAGCGCACCCGCGAACGCATCAGCCGCTTGCTGCAAATGCACGCCAACAAGCGCGAAGAAATTGATGCGGTTTACGCCGGCGACATTTGCGCCTGTGTGGGCTTGAAGAGCGTAACGACCGGCGACACGCTTTGCGATGAACAGAAACAAGTCATCCTCGAATCCATCGATTTTCCTGCCCCGGTTATTTCCGTAGCGATCGAGCCAAAAACGAAAGCCGACCAGGACAAGCTCGGTATCGCCATGCAAAGGCTCGCGCAGGAAGATCCGACGTTCCGCGTCTCGACCGAGCCGGACACCGGTCAAACGCTCATTTCCGGGATGGGCGAATTGCACCTCGAAATTATCGTCGACCGCATGCTGCGCGAATATAACGTGCAGGCGAACGTTGGCCGCCCGCAAGTCGCTTATCGTGAAACCATCCGCAAGAAAGCCGAAGCCGAAGGCAAATACATCAAGCAGACCGGCGGCCGTGGACAGTACGGGCATTGCGAAATCGTGCTGCATCCGATGCCCAGCGCCGCTCATGAAAACATGCATGAGATGTCCACCGACGAACTGGACGCCATCGCAAAAGAATTCGCGGGCGGCTCGGGCGGCAAGTGGAAATTCGACAAGGAACATCGCTTCCTCTTTATTGACAAAGTTGTCGGCGGCTCGATTCCACGCGAGTTCATTGCACCGATCGAAGCGGGCATACGCGAAGCATTGGACAACGGCATCTTGGCGGGCTTCACGATGGTCGACATCGCGGCGGTGTTGGTCGACGGCAGTTACCACGACGTGGATAGCTCGGAAATGGCTTTTAAAATCGCGGGCTCCATGGCGTTCAAAGAAGCCTGCGCGAAAGCCAAGCCCGTGTTGCTCGAGCCCATCATGAAAGTCGAAGTGGTCGTTCCGGAAGAATATATGCCGCCGGTGTTCGGCGATTTGAACGCGCGGCGCTCGGCAATCCAGGGCACGGAAAACCGCGCGGGCAGCAACGTGATTCGCGTCGAAGTTCCGCTGGCGCAAATGTTCGGCTACGCCACGGATTTGCGCAGCCGCACGCAAGGCCGCGCCACGTTCACCATGCATTTTTCGCACTACGCGGAGCTTCCCGCGGCGCTGGCCGAGGAAGTGATCAAGAAACAGAAGGGCGAGAAGTAAAACAGATTTTGATTTGGTCGGTTTACGAATTCGACTGAGGAGCAGAAGGCGATGGCGAAGGAGAAATTCGAGCGCAGCAAGCCGCATTGCAACATCGGGACGATTGGCCACATTGACCATGGCAAGACGACGTTGACGGCGGCGATTACGAAGGTGTTGTCGAAGCACAACCCGAAAGTGCAATTCCGGGCGTTTGATTCCATTGACAACGCACCGGAAGAGCGCGAGCGCGGGATTACGATTGCCGTTTCGCACGTGGAGTACGAGACGCCGAACCGGCACTACGCGCACATGGATTGTCCGGGTCATGCGGACTACATCAAGAACATGATCACCGGCGCGGCGCAGATGGACGGCGCGATTCTGGTGGTGGCGGCGACGGACGGACCGATGCCACAAACGCGCGAGCACATTCTGTTGGCGCGGCAAGTCGGCGTTCCGGCGATTGTCGTGTTTCTGAACAAGTGCGACATGGTGGAAGACGCGGAACTTCTCGAACTGGTCGAACTCGAAGTGCGCGAATTGCTGAAGAGCTATCAATTCCCTGGCGACACGATCGCCGTCGTAAAAGGTTCGGCGCTGCAAGCGCTGAACGGCGATGCGAAGTGGGAAAAGTCGATCGACGAGTTGATGGAAGCGGTGGACAAGAACGTGCCGCAGCCGGTGCGCGAGATCGATAAGCCGTTCGCGATGCCGATTGAAGATATTTTTTCGATTTCTGGACGCGGCACAGTGGTGACGGGCCGAGTCGAGCGCGGCAAAGTGAAGGTCGGCGAAGAAATCGAGATTGTGGGATTCCGCCCGACGCAGAAGAAGGTTGTGACGGGCGTGGAAATGTTCCGCAAGCTGCTGGATGAAGGCTTGGCGGGCGACAACGTTGGATTGCTCTTGCGCGGCACGGAAAAAGACGATGTCGAGCGCGGGCAGGTGGTATGCAAGCCGGGATCGATCACGCCGCACACGAAGTTCAAAGCGGAAGCGTATGTATTGACGAAGGAAGAAGGCGGGCGGCACACGCCGTTTTTCACGGGGTATAGGCCGCAGTTTTACTTCCGCACGACAGACGTGACGGGCGACGTAAAGCTGCCGACAGGCGTCGAGATGGTGATGCCGGGCGACAACGTAAGCTGCGAAGTGACGCTGATCACGCCCGTAGCTCTCGAAAAGGGCTTGCGCTTCGCTATCCGCGAAGGCGGCCACACCGTCGGAGCCGGCGCCGTAACCGAAATTATCGAGTAATCGGATTCAGAGAGGGTTTTGGAACAACTAAATGAGACAAGGCGACAAAATTCGCATTCGTTTGAAAGCGTACGACCACCGCATTCTGGACCAGTCCACCAAGGAAATCGTGGATACGGCAAAGCGCACTGGCGCCGATGTTGCGGGCCCGATTCCTTTGCCGACGACGATCAACCGCTGGACGGTCTTGCGGTCGCCGCACGTGGACAAGAAATCGCGCGAGCAGTTCGAGATGCGCACGCACAAGCGATTGATTGACATCCTTGAGCCCACGCCGGACACGGTGGACGCGCTAATGAAACTCGATCTTCCGCCAGGCGTGGACGTGGAAATCAAGGCGTTTGGCCACGCAGCAGCGAAGTAAGCGGCATTCGTAGAGGCCGGGCTTTAGCCCGGGCATTTTAAGCACCACGCAGCCAATACCAGAAGCAAGGCAAGCTGCGAAAGAGAGAGACGAAGCGATGGCGGTCAACGGGATTATTGGAATCAAGCTGGGCATGACGCAGATCTTTCAGACTGACGGCACGCTCGTCGGATGCACGGTGCTGCAAGCGGGGCCGTGCGTCGTGGTACAGCGCCGGACAAAAGAAAACGACGGTTACGAAGCTGCGCAGCTCGGGCTTGTGGAATTCGTCAAGCCGCAGCGCGTGAACAAAGCCATGACCGGGCATTTCAAGAAGGCCAATGTCGCTCCGATGAAGGTGCTTCAGGAAGTTCGCATCGAAGAATCGAAAGACGAGACGAAAGTCGGCGACCGCGTGCTTGTCGAGAATTTCAAGGCTGGCGAACTGGTTGACGTAAGCGGCGTCAGCAAAGGCAAGGGCTTTGCCGGCGGCGTGAAGCGCTGGCACTACGCCGGAGGCGACGCGACGCATGGCTCGATGTTTCACCGCGCGCCCGGCGGCATCGGCGGCAGTTCGTTTCCGTCGCGGGTGTGGAAGAACCAGCACTTTCCGGGTCACATGGGGAACGCCCGGGTGACCGCGAAGAATTTGAAAGTCGTCAAAGTGGATACCGACGAAAACCTGCTGCTCGTGCGGGGTTCCGTGCCGGGGCCAAGCGGTACGTACATTTTTATCAGCAAGACGCGCAAAAAGAAGTAAGCGCAGCACGAAGTTGCTTCGTTGGAAGAAGGAAACGAAATTATGCCGGTAGTGGACGTAGTCAACTTGAGTGGCAAGAAAGTGGGCGAAGTGGACCTCGCCGACGCGATTTTTGGCGCGAAGGTGAACCAACACCTGCTGCACGAAGCGTCGCGCTGGTATCAGCGCGAAATCCGCTCGGGCACCCACAAGACCAAGGACAAGAGCGAAGTGAGCGGCGCGGGGCGCAAGTTGTGGCGGCAAAAGGGCACGGGCCGCGCGCGTGTCGGCTCGATTCGTTCGCCTTTGTGGCGCCACGGCGGCACGGTTCACGGACCCAAGCCGCGCGACTATAGCTACGCGCTGCCCAAGAAAATGCTTCTTGGCGCGCTGCGATCTGCATTATCGGCGAAGCTTGCCGAACAGAGATTGACAGTCGTGGACGCGCTGCAGCTCGAGACCCACAAGACCAAAGGCTTGCGCGAAGCGCTCGACAAGCTGAACGGCAGCAAGTCCGCTTTGCTTGTCTCGCACGGCGAAAACCGCAATCTCGAGCTCGCCAGCCGCAATCTTGAGGGCGTGAAGCTTGCCGCGCCGCACGTTTTGCATGTTTATGACGTTCTGAAACACGATTTGGTGGTGCTTTCGAAAGATGCTGTGACGCGGCTGAGCCACACGCTCGATCCGGAGAAGCGGCCCGTTGTTGTTCCTGATGTAGAGACGATTGCTCCGGCAACCGCTCCGGCGAAGAAAGCAGCTGCGCCAAAAGTGAAAGCGGCCGCTGCGAAAAAGGCCAAGCCGGCTGCCAAGAAGGCCGCAAAACCGGCCAAGCACAAGAAAAAGGGGAAGGAATAAATCATGTCTGCCCCGCACTATGAAATCATTCGCCGGCCGATCATCACGGAAAAAGGCCTGGGCGTGAAGGAAACGCAACACACCGTTGTGTTTGAAGTTTCCGCAAGCGCCACGAAGACGCAGATCAAGGAAGCTGTGCAGCAGATTTTCAAGGTGAAAGTCGCCGCGGTGCGCACGGCGAATTTCGTCGGCAAAATGCGCCGCCGCGGTCAGAATGAAGG
>Ga0187805_10000661_pt1 | contig 11665 bp, 6 predicted proteins | sample NC_wetland_sal_i_6_FD_132965 | JGI IMG/M metagenome (GOLD analysis project Ga0187805, IMG submission 132965) | Wetland sediment microbial communities from Neuse River Estuary, North Carolina, USA - Control_5 | ecosystem: Environmental > Aquatic > Freshwater > Wetlands > Sediment | place: USA... | reverse complement strand
TGAATCTCCGCCTCGGTGATATCCGGAGCCGAAAGCGGAATGTTCATGGCGCAGACTTCGCGCGGCTGACCGATTCTGACGTGGGCAACGGAGCATGCCGCTTCATCAACAGTTCCTCCGCAAGCGGCACCGTTGTCAGGACCTCGACAATCGTTTCGGCGGCACGCCCATCCCCATAGGGATTCTTCATTCCGCGCAGCGAGTCGCGAAATTCAACTGTCCTGGCTTTCCGTATGGCGTCCAGGATGGCGGAGGAATCCGCCGCGGCGTCGATAATGTTTTTCGCCCGCTCCCGGCCTTGCTGCCGAAGCCCCACATTGACGGCAGGAAGCGCGAACGAAGGAGTTTCCATAATTCCACTGCTCGAGTTTCCGAGGAAAAGACCGGCCTCGCGGAGGAGACTCCAATACGTGATGGGATCGAGATTGATAAACACGTGTGAATTGTTGCGTGTGGCCAGGAACGAGCGCGTACGCTCGATCAGCCATCGGCTTCCTGCATCGGCATTGGGATAACAGAAGACGAGCTGGTCCGGTAGAGTGGCGAGAACGGCGAAGAGGGCGTCGGCTTCCTGTGTTGTATTGCGGGCGAGGGTCACCGGATGGTAAGAGACCACGATCGCGGAGTTCTCCAGCTTAACGTGCAAGCGTGCCTCGAGTTCCTCGCGCATGTGCAGAGTGCTACGCCGCAGATGGTCGAGCGACGGCGCGCCGGCACGATGCACGCGCCATTCCTCTTCGTCCATGGCGATGATGCGGCGCCGCGCTTCAAACGTCGAAGTGAAGTGAATGTGGCTCAATTTGGTGAGGGCGTGCCTCACCGCATCATCGATCGCTCCCTCGCTGAGCTCGCCGCCCTCGATGTGCGCGACGGGAATCCGCAAGGCGAGAGCCACGGACGCGGGCGCGAGCATTTCGTAGCGATCGGCAATCAGCAACAGGATGTCCGGGCGCATCTGCGCAAGGCAATCGGCGAGACTCAGCGTAGCCACGCCAATCGTCTTGGCCATGCCCACATCGGAATCCGAACTCAATAGGCATTCGAGTTTTGCCGCGATGGGGAAACCGTCTTTTTCGATTTCCCGGACGGTGAGCCCGAACTCCGGCGAAAGATGTGCGCCCAGGACGATGAGTTGCAAGTCCACCTGCGCATGCCCGGAAAGATCGCGCAGCGGCCAGTAGAGATGGCTGTAGTCAGCGCGAGAGGTCGTGATGACGGCGATTTTGCGAATCAAGGTTTTCACAAGCAACCAGTGAATTCAGAAGATCGAGGACAGTATCGCTGGGCTTGTATTCAAGAACAAGCACGGCGAGTTCGTGGAGTAGTCCTGCGAGGTTTCGCGTCTTGATGCATTCGGAGAGCCGCCCCAGAGCGTCTTGCAATCGCTGGGCGTCAGCATCGCCGCTTTTCACGCTCTGCAAATTCTCCACCGTCGTGGGCTCAAGCACTTCGTGAGCGAAGACCAACTCCTCCACCAATTTGTCACCCGGACGAAGCCCGGTAAAGACAATCTGTATGTCGCGAGGATTTTCAAGACTGGCATCACGAATCATGCGGCGAGCGAGGTCCAGGATTTTGACGGGAGCGCGTAACTTGGGAACGAAAATGGAACGCGAATCCCGCAAGACAGAGGCCGCTCTGATCAACGCGACCGTTTCACTCATGGAGACAAAGTATCTGCTCGCGTCTGGATGCGTCACCGTGACCGGTCCGCCTCTCTCGATTTGTTGCTGGAACAAGGGAACGACGCTTCCGCGCGAACCATATACGTTTCCAAGGCGCAACACGTTCATCCTGGTATTCGAAAGAGGCATCGACAGAAGCGCAAGCTCGGCAGCGCGTTTTGAAGCGCCCATCACGCTGCGCGGGTTTACCGCCTTGTCCGTGGAGATGAGCAGCAAGCTCTCGGCGCCGAAGCGGGCGGCAATTTTGCCAAGTCCCCACGTGCCGATGGCATTGTTCCGTACAGCTGCAAAGGGATTCGATTCCATCAGCGGAACATGTTTGAATGCCGCGCCATGGTAAATCGTGCCAGGACGATAGCGCTCGAAAACTCCGATCAACAACGATTCATCTAAAATATCTCCGAGAATGGATATATGAGCCTCATGACCGTGCGCGTGCAACAACTGATCGATTTCATAGAGATTCTGTTCGGAATGGTCGAGTAGTATTAGGAAATGTGAGTCCGTGGAGACCAGCGCCTGCACCAGTGCGGAGCCGATGCAACCGCCTGCACCGGTTACCAGGACTGTTTGACGCTGCTGCGGATTGTCGAGTGAAGAGGCCCTCACATCGGGTTCAGTTCGCGGCGAAACCGAGGCGCGAGATAGCGCCGGAATCAGCAAGTTCCAGGTTCATGGTTTGCCGCCGGTAATAGCCAGGAACACCTGATCGTCAACGGCCACGGAGCGGGTGAACAGGGTGGCGGCGCTGCCGCTGGCGATGGCAAGATGCGAGACATCGCCGCTCAAGGCCGGACCGGCTGGATTCGCCCCACTCTCCGTCCCATCACCAGGCAGCAGCGAAATCCGCGTCGTTTTCGCCGTGCAATTCGAAACGCCCAAACACGTATCACGGATGAACACCTGGCGGTATCCGCTGTTTTTGGTATCAGTTAGAAAAGTCTTGCTTTGCGCCGCAAATTTGTTTGCGGACGCGCTTGGCATAACGGCAAGAAACGCGACGAAACGGCCTGAGGAGCTTACCGACGGCAAAATGCTGTCCGCTCCAACGAGCGCACCCGCCGTGTCCGTGGAAACCAGCAGCATGGAAGGCGTGCACGATCCCGGCGCACCCGCACAGGTGTCCCTCAAATAAATCTGCCGCCCGGTGGGAGCGTTTTCGACTAGATTTGTCGCTGCCGAGCTGAACGCCACGTAGCGTCCATCCGCGCTCATCGACGAGGTATGGCTTTCATCGTTAGCAGCACTGCCATCCGGCGCGACGGAAAGAATTTTCGTGCTCGGTTGGCAGCTGGAGTTTGCGCCTTCGCAGGTGTCCCGCAAAAAGATTTGCGGCACGCCGTTTTGCAACGCTGTGTAGCTGACGTAACGGCCATCCATGCTGACCGCGGGTGTTTCCTCGGCAGCCATCGCCGCGGCGCTGGCGGCATTCTTCGCAGCGGCCAGGGGGGCGCACGAATTTTGCCCTGCCGCGCAGATGGTGACATTCAGTGAGTTGCTCGGACCCCCTCCGCCGCCTCCGCTGCAGTTCGTCGTGCAGCCTGAAGGCGGTGGCGACGTCGGGTTCACGACCGTTACCGCCGCATTGATGCTGGAAGCCCCGGTGTTCACGAAGAGATTCGCCGGAACAGTCGCTTGAATCTGCGTCGAGGTGATGTTCGCGGCGGGCACCGTCAACGTCGTGATCATGCCACCCATGCTCCAGGTGACTTGAGAAATCTGCGTGGGGTCGCTATTGGTGAGAAAGTTGGAACCGGTCAAAGTTATGTTCAAGGTTTGATTGGCCGCCGTGCTCGCCGGGGTAGTGTTCGGAGCCACGCTCGTCAACACCGGTTGCGGATTGGGCGGCGGGTTGATGTTGAAAAACAGTGTGTTCGAAAGTCCATTGTTCCCCGCGCCAGAAGCTGGGTTCTTGGTATAGACAATGGCCGTGCCCGGCTTCGCCACCAGCGAGGCAGCAACGGAGGCCGTCACGGAAATCACATCATTATTGCTGTCGGTAACGACCGTGGTGGGCAGAAGCGTGCCATTCCAATACACCGTGGTTTGTGGTACAAAGCCGCTGCCATTCATCAGCAGGTTAAACTTCGGGCTGCCAGCCGCAATCTGGTTTGGGGAAAGAAAGAGCAGGGCTGCTCCCGTGTTGTTCTGAAAGGTGTTGCCGTAATCGTTGCACCCCGCAACAACGAAAACTGCCCCCAACATGACAGCTATTGCTGTCCAAAACCGCTTCATCGTTGCTCCTTCAAATGTCCTCAGCGGATCCGGCGATGCCGGGCCTGCCTGATTGGGCGGACGGCGGGAACCGCGGCGCCACCTTGCTGTTTGAATTGAGATTCCGAAATCTTGCTGCGCGTTGACCCCTGCGAACGTTGTTCCCTGCGCGGGTTTTCCGCCTGCTCCACCCCCGCCTCGCGGGTGTGGACGGCCCGGTATTCCGAGGCTCAAGCAACCTTACATCATTACCATCCGGGCAGCGTCGCGGTCAATGATGATTCGAGTCTCCCGCCAGTCGATCTCGTGCCCGGCCGGCCCTCACTGCTGGCCGAGCGCCGCGATGGCGCTCCGCACAAGTTCTTGCACTCGGGCCTGACACCGCGGATTCGGAATGTTCAGCGCCCCGGCAGCGCGATACGAAGCAAGCGCTTGTTGTTTGCGGCCGAGTTTGCCGTAGAGATCACCGCGCGCCAGTTGGAAAAGCGGATTCATGGGATATCTGTCCGCGAGGGGCGTAATCACCGCCAGGGCTTTCTCATACTGCAGGTCGTACCGGTGGAGATTCAGCGCCAGATAAAATCGTGCAAGGCTGCTGGTCAATTCACCTTCGGCGATCGCGTGCTCGAGCAGTTGCACGCCCGCCTGCTTGGAGCCGCCCGGTATGCCCATGAAGAATCGCAAAATTTTGGCCAACCCGCTGAGCGTATCGACATAATAGTCGTACAGACCGAGACCCGTGTCCGCATCGGCCAGTCCGGCATCCAGTGCTTTTGCCCGCAGGAAATGCTCCCGGGCGCGGACCCCGGCTCGCGCGGCGTTGCGGTTTTCACCGCGCAGTCCGAAGAGCCGCGCCGTCGTGGCATCGGCCATCCCCGCATAGAGCTGCGCTTCCGCGGTTTCCCGCTGCTTGATTTGCGCTTCGCTCAGTGCGGCAGCCTTGGCGGCCAGTTGCAGATAAAGCTGGTCCGCGTCCAGCTTGGCGCGGCGCCGCGCGTCGGTCATCCCATACCGGAAATCCGCCGATTCGCACCAAATCTCCCACCAGAGTGACTCGGCCTCGAGCAGATAGCCCAGCGGAGATTCGGGCCATTCTTTCTCCATGCGCCGAGCGTCCTGCGTGGCCCCGTCCAAATCAAAGGAATAAATCTTGGTGAGAATCTCGGGAGTCTCTGGGGGCAGGGCAAGGTGCGAGGCCCGCCCAGGAGCAGGGAAAAGAGAAAAAACGAACAGGCAGGCAAGTATGGCGTTGCGGGAGATGCGCGCGAAACTCATGTCCACGTCCGCAAATCAATCTGCAGATTCAGGATTTGCGTTCGATGAGTCTAAGCTGTTCGAGGAGAGTTGCAAACCGAAATGGCTTTTGAAGAAATACGGAATTGGCGGGAAGCTGCCCGCCCTGCGATTCGTCGGCGTACCCCGACATGTAAATTACGCGGATATCCGAGCGGATTTCGCTGATGCGCTTCGCCAGTTCCGTGCCTCGCAATTCTGGCATGACGATATCCGTCAATAGAATGTCCAGGCGTCCCTGTTGGTTTCGTGCGATTTCCACGGCATGGAGAGCCGTTTTTGCCTCGAGGACCATATAACCGGAAGCGCGAAGGAATTCGGCCACGGCGTGTCTTAGCGCGGCTTCATCGTCGGCGACGAGGATGGTGGCTTTCCCGTCAGTTTTTGCTTCCGCAGAAGTGTGCGAACCGCAGGACGCAGGTTCCACGTGCGCCTGCTCGACCACTGGGAAATACAATTCAAAGCAGGTGCCTGCCCCAGGCGAACTCTCGACACGAATGTGACCGTTGCTCTGCTTTACGACCCCGTAGACGGTAGCCAATCCAAGGCCGGTGCCCTTTCCTGCCGACTTGGTCGTAAAAAATGGCTCAAAAATTTGCGCGCTCGTCTCTTCATCCATTCCGCAACCGTCGTCGCGAACTTCGAGTATCACCCAATCCCCCGGAAGCGCTATAGCATCCGTTCCTGCCCCGGGAACTGTCGAGACGTTGCGCGTCGAGATAGCTAAGTGGCCTCCTTGCGGCAAGGCGTCTCGCGAATTGATGGCCAGATTGGCAATGACCTGTTCGATCTGCGTGAGATCGGAAAGAATCCAGGACTTCGCTGCACCGTGCCGGAATGTCAGCTCAATGTCTGACCCCAGGAGACGGGGCAGCATGAACTCGGATTCCGTCAGCGCCTGGTGCAAATCCATTGGCCGAAGTTCCATGACGTGTTTTCGCCCAAATGCCAGCAATTGCTTGGTGATGGCCGAAGCCTTTTCGGTGGTCCGTTGAATTTGATCCAGGTAAATCCGCGCCGGGGAATCTCCCGGTAGTGACCGGTCCAACAATTCGGCGCACCCTCCGAGCACCATCAGCATGTTGTTGAAATCGTGCGCCACACCGCCCGCGAGCCGTCCCAGCACTTCCATCTTTTGCGATTGGAGCATCTGAGATTCCAGCGCTTTGCGCTCTTCTTCGAGAGCCGTTCGCTTCAGATTTTGCCGGTAACTGTCGTAGAGCACCCCCGTCGCATGAGATAACGTCAGCAGATAGTTGGCATCGCGTTCGGAATAGCCCGCGGCCCTGTTGGCGACGGCGATCAGGCCAACGATCTCGGAACCCTTGAAAATCGGGACCCCGAGAAAGGAACTAAACCCTGGATGCCCCAAGGGCAGGCCGCCGGAGCGCGGATCGGTTTGCGGAGAATTGGCGACAACCGAAGCCCCGCTCGTAATGATCTCGCCCAGCAAATTATGCAGATGTTCCACCTCGAAATAACCTCGTGTCTGGTGCTGGAGGATTTTCTCTTCGTACATCTCGCGATTCAGGCTGGCGTCCCAGACGAGGCCATCGTGGGCCAGCACGCGAAGTATGGAGCCTTCCAGCACAACCCCCAGGAAACCGCAGGTGCTTTCCGTCTTTTGAATGGCAAAGGAAAGAAGGGGCTGGCTCGCGGCGCTCCAATCACCGGCTTCGAGGTAAGTATTAAGTGCCAGAGTGACGGTACTCAGAACGGCGGTCTTTTCCTTCAGTTCTTGCTCGATGCGCTTCCGTTCGCTGATGTCTTGGATGACTCCCATAACGCCAGTGAGCACTCCATTTTCATCCACCAGGGGAGCCGTGGAGATGCTGACCGCGATCGTTTCGCCGGCGCGATTCACGCGAAGCGTTTCAAGCCCGGAGGTCACCGTGCCAGCCAGGGTCTTGCGAAATAATTCATCCTGCTCTTCCCGCTTGTCGGGCGGCGCCAAGGACAGGATATCCCCTGCGACATTTCCGCTTGGCTCTCCGAAAATCTTCGCGGCCGCAGGATTCCAAGCCGTAATTTTTCCGTTCCTGTCCGTGCTGATGACTGCCATCGGCGCGGCGTTGATCAGCGCACGAAGTTCTTCACTACGACGACGGGCGGCAGCGTCGCGCGCGGAGTGCACGAATTCTGCGATTTCGTCCGCCGAAACGACGAGGACCCCGGCTGTGCCCACGGAGGCCACCGCGGTCACGACCTTCACAACAGCGGAGAGCCAGTACAGAGGCTTCCAAACCGTGAGGACCTCCAAGAAGTGTGTCGCTCCGCAGCTCACGATGAACAATCCGAAGGCCCAAAAGAAATTGGGATAAGGCAGTTCGCGGCCGGGCCGGCACACCAGCCACACGAGTGTGGCCGAGATGGCCAAATACGAAAGCCCGATGGCCAGGTCGGCAATGACAGTCGTCCAGAGGAGGCGCTGGTTCCCAAGGAAGCAATACCAATGGGGAAGAAAATTTGCCGACAGGAGCGTGCGGGAAGCGAACCACGTTGCGGCGGTAATCAGGAAAAGCCCCAGAAGCGCCAGTCTTGCAGCCCGAGGCGAGATAGAAGCAGGACTCGAGAATGATGAGTGAGGCATCGAAGACACGCGAAGCGCTGCCTTTCTTCAGATGAGCCAGCGACGTGGAAACACCCGTGACGTCGAACTGAGCGAGAAGGGGAACAACCTATCGCGAAGAAGATCGATCAAGATCCGCGATTTGAAATGACTGGGGAAGAGGGAAGACCCCCAGCCGGTCCGAACTTGCCCATTCTAACTGGAAATGAGCGTGACGGATGACAGACAACGCTCAGTGTGACGCAAATCGAACGGCGGGTGCACGAACACTCCCGGTTAGGCGACCAGCGGCGCTTTTGTTATTCTCGGCGGACCGATGCTGACGCCGCAAAACGCCGAAGCGACCCCTCTCGAGCGCGGACTTGGCCTGAAAGAGGCCGTCGCCCTGAACATGATCGAGATCGTCGGCATTGGGCCGTTCGTGGTGAGTTCTCTGGTGATTCGCGCCATGGGCGGGCCGCAAGCGCTGATCGCCTGGCTGGCAGGTGCGCTGCTGGCGGTGCTCGACGGCTTTGTCTGGTCCGAGTTGGGCGCAGCCATGCCCCGAGCGGGCGGCACTTACGTTTTCTTGCGCGAAGCGTACGGGCCGGGACGGTGGGGCCGCCTGATGTCTTTTTTGTTCGTCTGGCAGACACTATTTCAAGCGCCGCTTTCGATCGCCTCGGCCTCCATCGGTTTCGCAAAGTATGCCGGGTACCTTCATCCGCTCACATCATTGCAAGCAAAGGCGCTCTCCGGGACGCTAGTGGTGTTTATCGCTTTTTTGCTGTACCGGCGCATTACCACAATAGGAAAAATCTCGGTATTGCTGTGGGTGGGCGTCGTGGGCACGATGCTATGGCTAATCTGGGGAGGAGCCCGGCACTTCGACGCGAGAATAGCGTTTGATTTTCCCCCTGGAGCGTTCCACCTCTCATGGATTTGGTTTGCCGGGCTCGGCTCGGCGATGGTGAACACGGTGTACAGCTATTGGGGCTATTACAATATCTGCCATCTGGGAAGCGAGATTAAAGACCCCGAGCGCAATATCCCTCGCGGGATTTTTCTTTCCATCCTTGGCATCACCATCCTGTACCTGGCCATGCAGACGAGCATCCTCGGAGTAGTGCCGTGGCGCGAGGCGCAGAATTCCGATTTCATCGCCAGTCTCTTTGTCGAACACCTCTATGGGCATGCCGCTGCGCGTTTTGTCACCGGGATGATCCTGTGGATCGCTATCGCTTCCGCATTTTCCGTTCTGCTGGGCGCCTCGCGCGTGCCATATTCGGCAGCACAAGATGGAAACTTTTTCGCCGTGTTCGGCCGCGTGCACGCTACAAAGCACTTCCCTCACATCTCACTTTTGTTTCTTGCTGGGCTCGCCGTGATCTTCAGCGTTTCGTTGAAATTAAAAGAGGCCATCGCGGGCATCCTGGCAATGCGCCTTCTGGTGCAGTTCATTGGACAAGCCGTCGGAGTGATGTTACTGCGGCGGCGGCGCGGCACGCAGGGATTGCCTTTCAAAATGTGGCTGTACCCTTTGCCGGCCGTTCTCACCATGATTGGATGGGCCTGGCTCTTCTGGCAGACCGGTGCGACGCGCAAATGGGGGCTGGTGGAGATCGCTTTAGGCGTGCTCGCATTTCTGGTTCGCGCGCGAGAAGTGCGACAATGGCCCTTCGAAGGTTCTCCTTCATGAGTTCACACTGGACTGCGAAGGATTCGATCCCTAAGGCTGTGGAGGTTGCGTGAAGCCATCTTTCCCTAAGCTTGCCATCGTCTTTTTCATCGTCGTCGCTCTCGCGAAAGTCTTAGCGCCCGCCGCTCGGGCGCAGTTTCCCCCTGCTCCGGGAACGGGCCCGGGACTCGAGGAAACCGTTGAGGCCATCGACAACGCCCGCGTGACGACCCGCATTCTGTATATCACCGCGCATCCCGACGATGAGAGTGCCGCGACGCTTACCTATCTCGCGCGCGGGCTTCATGCGGAAGTGGCTTTGCTTACACTGACCCGCGGCGAAGGCGGACAGAACGATCTGGGGCCGGAGCAGGCGCCGCAGCTCGGCCTTCTGCGCACCCAGGAACTTCTGGCCGCGACGCGCGGCTACGGAGTAAAGCTCTTTTTCACACGCGCGCCGGATTTTGGTTTTTCAAAAACTCCCGAGGAGACGGAAAAAGTTTGGGGCGATCAGGTTCTGGAAGACATGGTGCGCGTGATTCGTACATTTCAGCCGCATGTCGTGATCAACGGCTGGGGCGGAATCCACACCGGACACGGCCACCACCAAGCCTCCGGCCTGCTCACACCAAAGGCAGTCCAGTTGGCTGCGGATCCTGGCTACAAACTGCACGAAACCGCAGGGGGCGAAGACCCCGCGCCCTGGGGCGATCGCCGCCCAATGGTTTTGCTGGACCAGGACCGGACTGATAACCCCACGGGTTACCTGCTGCCGCTCGACGAAATTTCACCACTATACGGCAAGTCTTGGCGCGAAATCGGACTCGATGCGTTTGCGAATCATCGCTCCCAAGGAATTTCTCTGTTCCTCGGTTCACCTTTTCTGCGCCGCCCGATTGCGTTGAAGCGCGAAGATGGCGGCACGCTCGATCCCGCGATCCTGGCGGAACCGCTTGGGCCGCTCGATGAAGATTATGAAGTGGGCAACCGCAGCGTCGATCCGCTGATGCGCACCGTGGATCAGGCTTTGCTGGCGGCGCGCGAAGCCACTTTGCGGCTCGATTGGAAGGCGGCCGCCGAGTCTCTCGCGAGTGCCGGAAGAAAGCTGAATGAAGTGCCTGCCCCCACGGGTGTGGCGCAGGTCTCCGCGCCGGTGGAGTCTCTCAATCGGAGCATCAAACGCAAGCGCGAAAAAATTGACACCGCGCTGGCTTTGGTAGCGGGACTGCGGCTGGACGCCAACGCGGACCGCAGCGAACTCGTCGCCGGGGAGAATTTCACCGTGCGTCTGGACGTCCATCATCGCCAAAGCGTCGCGGGAGATTACAAGAAACCGAGCCTGGTGCTTCCGGCGGATTGGACCGTCGTCAAAGAACAACCGGAAGCCGGCGGCGGAACGCGCTGGACGATCACCGCGGCACAAAATGCTCAGGCGTCAGCTGATGGTTCCTGGCCATCGTCGAATGCGCGCAACGCACTTTCGAGTCTCTTGCCGGAAGCGCCACCGCTCATGACCGCCACGCAGGACGCCGTCGTGGACGGCTACGCGTTCACCGTCAGTGCTCCCGTGACCAGCGTGCACGCGACTTCCACACGCGTCGATCGGATCATGCCGCGGCTTGTGCCTGCCTACACGCTGGCGGTCCAGCCGCAGCAGATTGTCGAAATCCTGGCGAAGTCTGCGGCAAAAACTCCGTCGAAACCAAGGAAGCCTTTCGAGGTGCTCTTGCGCGTGCATTCTTACGCCACACAGCCGGGCAAAGTCAGCGTTGGCCTCGACGCGCCGCGCGGCTGGAAGTCGAGCGCCCCTGTATCTCTGAAGTTCACTGGCGCCGGCGACCAATACGTCCCCCTGACCTTGGCTCCTCCCGTCAAACTCGACGCGGGAAACTACAAAATCGCGGCGCACGCAATTCGCATCGCCGACCGCGCAGCGGGTGTGAAGTCCGAAAGATTCAGCACCTCGCTCGAACCTCTGCCGACGATGCCGACTCTAATGTGGAGCGCACCGGCGCAGTGCATCGTTCATGCGTTTGCCATCAACGTGCCTTCCCATTTGCGCGTCGGCTACATCACCGCGGAAGGTGAGCCCGTCCCGGAAGCTCTCGAGCGGTTGGGTATTCACGTGCAAACTCTCGATGCTCAGGTACTGGCCTTCGGCGATTTGTCGAAGTTCAGCTCCATCGTGGTCGGTGTGCGCGCCTATGAGCTGCGCCCGGAACTGCCCGGTGCGAATCAGCGGCTTCT
>Ga0187805_10000660_pt1 | contig 11669 bp, 9 predicted proteins | sample NC_wetland_sal_i_6_FD_132965 | JGI IMG/M metagenome (GOLD analysis project Ga0187805, IMG submission 132965) | Wetland sediment microbial communities from Neuse River Estuary, North Carolina, USA - Control_5 | ecosystem: Environmental > Aquatic > Freshwater > Wetlands > Sediment | place: USA... | reverse complement strand
GCCAGGACGGTCAAGTTCGCGGGCAGCGTCTTGAATTCGGATGCCGCCGGCCCGTCTCCCTTGCCGGACTTTCCGTGACAAGCGGCGCAATAGGTGTTGAACATTTCTTCGCCGGATGCGCCGGAAGTCACCGGGATTGGCTCCTTCTTGATCGTTTTAGTGGTGTCTTGCGCCATGACAGCGCTCGCGCACAAGAACGACAAGGCCGTCAGCAGCACTGCGGTGCGGATTTTTAGATTCGGCATCATGAACCTCCGGTTTTCGAGTTTAAAAACTAGAATGCCCTTCCAAATGCATGATCGAACGGCGGATTTCGATTTTTCGCCGCAAGTTAGTGTTTTCAGGCCTTTGATTCGAGAATGCCTGCCACGGACGCTGCCACTTTAGAAGTTTCATGATGCTGCCAAAGTGCCGTCGTTGGGGGCATGGCTTGTGTGCGTATTTACCATTATTTTCGTAACGGGATCGTGTTCGTGATCACTCATGGCCGTGACTTGGATCACTATCTTGGCAGGAATAATTCCACGTTATGCGCGTAGCATACACCTCCTCACCCGAATCCTTGCAACCCACTATCTTTCCTGCTAGATTCCGCCTAAGAAAATCATCCCGTAATGGGCATATCATCGACGCGACACGCATCGTTTCGGCAAGGAATTTTCCGGAGGGAAATCGCATAAGGAGGGTCCATGCGTCCCGTATGTAAGAGCGCGGTTTTGGTTGCGTTGCTATTTTCTCTCGCGTCGATCGCTTATAGCGCGTCGATTTCCGGCACCGTGAAAGACCCCGATGGAAAACCGTTCAAGGGCGCGTTCGTTGAAGCGCAGGACACGGATTCAAGGATCGCGACGATTGTTCTCTCCGATAAAGATGGACGCTACCAGATTGAAAATTTGCCGGAGGGCGAATATCGATTGGCAGTGAGGGCGGTCGGATACCGCTTCGAGCGCCGCTCGAATAGCCATCTTAGCGCCGTGCAAGAAGCCACCTATGAAATCGCGCTGGATAAGGGAAGCGTGCACTGGACGGACCTCTCGATCTACCAAGGCGAGCAACTTTTGCCTGACGGTCCCGGCAGGGCCAAGCTGGCCACGGCTTGCTTTCGTTGCCACGGCTTCCAGAGCCGCATGGCCGCGCAGGTGCGAGACGAAACCGGCTGGCACGATCGCGTCAACTACATGCGCACCAGCTTCGGTTACCTTCTGAAAGACGTCAACGCGAAGGACGGCGAAGACATCACCGCGTATCTCACCAAATATTTTGGGCCGGATTCAACTCTGCCGCATTCCCCTGCGGACCTGCCGGCATATGAAGAAGCTAAAATGCCTGCCTTCAGCGACGACGCGATGAAGATCGTTTACGTGACTTTTGACATGCCGGGATCCAATCGCTTTCCCGGTTCCGCGAAACCCGAGCGCGATGGAAATGTCTGGATTTGGGAATATCGCGGCCACTGGATCGGGAAGCTCGACCCCAAGACCGGAGTTATCACCGAATATTCCATTCCCAATGTCGACCAGGCCTCCAACCATTCTGTTGTCGTCGGTCCCAACGGGATGATCTGGTTTTCCGAGCAGGCCACCGACACGATTGGCAAAATGGATCCCGCAACGCATCAGATGACGCGCTACAAGGAACCGAGCCGCGGCACGAAACACACGCTGGTCGTCGACTCCAAGGGAATGGTTTGGGGAACGGGAGAGCCGCTAACGCGCTTCGATCCGGAGACCAACACCTTTCACGATTTTGCCGAAGTGCCGACCGCGTATGGCCTGGCCCTCGATAAGGACGAAAACGTCTGGTTCTCGGAATTTTCCAAGGATGGCAAGATCGGCAAAGTGGACGCCAAGACGGGGAAGGTCACCAAATACCAGCAGCCGACGCCCCAGTCCTGGCCGCGCCGCTTGAAAATTGATGTGCAGGGCAACGTGTGGTTCTGCGAATACGAAGCCGGGAAAATCGGCCGCTTCGATCCGAAAACGGAAACCTTCAAGGAATACCCGCTCCCCGGCGGCAGGCCCACTCCCTATGCCCTGGTGATCGACAAGAACACAGGCCACCTTTGGTTCTCGTCTATGGAGATGGACACTATTTCCGAGCTTGATCCCGCAACGGGGAAAATCACTCTCTATCCCTTCCTCTTCCCCGAAAACGGCATGCGCGATTTCTTTCAGGACGCCGATGGCCGCGTCTGGTGGGGCTCGCAAGCCAATAACCGCGTCGGCTATTTCTATCTCGCCGGATCTTCAGCCAGCCAGCGCGCCGCGCTCGATGCGCCGAAAAGCGCGAAATGAAGCGGCGGTAGAAAGATTTAACGCAGAGAACACAGAGGGCACAGAGAAAATCAAGGAAGAGAGCGTTCTGCTCCTCGGTTTTCTCGGCGCCCTCTGTGTTCTCTGTGGTGAAATCCGTTCCGAGTTCCTCTGGCTAAAGGATTACCGCGCGAGTGAAGAGTACCGTTCCAGTGGAGCTGTGATCGTCCCTATTTCGCGTTCATCGCCACCTTGTCGCCACCCTTCACGGTGACGAGCGCGACCACATTCTCGCCGCTTTCGGTGAGCACCAGATTGCCGTTCGCGAAGTGCATCATGTTCCGCACCACGCCACCTCCGGCGGGAATCGTCCAGGTCTGGAATTTCTCGTTCTTGGGATCGAAGCGGACAAGCGTATTCGGCTTCACACCGGCCTCGCTGTACCACACGATGCCGTTTACGATCGTGATTCCGTACGGCCGCGATTGCGGCCCGCTCGGCGACAGCCACTCCTTGACGAACTTGCCAGTTTTGGTGTCGAACTCGCCGAGATAGCCGCGCCCATAATCGGTGTAGTACAGAACATCATCCGGAGTGATGGCGACGCGCCGCGGCCGGGCCGCCTCGTTCGGCAGCAAGTACTCGTGGATCTCCATTGTTTCGGGATCGATGCTAGCGACTTTGTTGGCGCCAAATTCGACGAAGTAGGGAATCCCTTTCGTCGTGACGACCATCCCGTAAGGATTCGCCTTGGGCGTTGGCGTGGTCACCACTTTGGACTCGCCTGTTTCCGTGTTGAGCCGTCCCACCATGTTGGCTCCCTGCACGGTGAACCACAGCGTCCCCTTCTGATCGAAGATCGGGGTGTGCGGATCGCGCGCTTTACGGTCCAACGGATACTCCGTGAATTTTCCGGTCGCCGGCTCGAACTTCCCGATGTACGCCTTGAAATTCGCGGTGAACCAAATATTGCCCTGCTTGTCCATCACCAGGCCGTGCGGGCCGGACATCGGCTTGTTGGTGTGATATTCCTTGATGTCTCCCGTCTTGGGGTCGATGTGGCCGAGCAGGTTGGCCATGTGCCCGGTGAACCAGATCGTGCCGTCCGGAGCGGCAAGCGGGTCGTGCGGCCGCGTGCCCGGCGTGGGCAGACTCCATTCTTTAAAAGATACTTCGACGTTGCCAGGGATCATCGCGGGCGCTGGGCCCGGCTTTGCCGGAAAATTCTTGATCAGGTAGTTCGTGACCATGTCGACTTTTTCCGGAGGGATCGCGGCGCCCACGTTCAGCATCATGGCCACCGTGGTCTTCCACTCTTCGGGCGTGTGCCCCTGCGAATTGGTGATGTTGGTCAAGCTGTGGCACGCCGAGCAGGCGTCCGAGACGAGATCCTTGGCGTCGCCGTCTGGTAATTGCACGGCCGCGCGATCCTGCATCTGTTCCTGCCCCCGCGCGGGCAATGCCGTCAGCAAAGAACCCGCCATCACGCAAATCAAAAACGATTTAACCGACATAGCTCCTCCGGCAAGTGGAAGTCACCCCTATCTTAGAAGAAGAATCCCGTTGCGGCGTTACAAAAATTTACCTTCACGCCGCACACTATTTCGGCAGGCACTTGGGGCCACGAGCGCAATAACAAATCGCGCCTGGAATTGGGATTTGAAACGCAGGCCATCCTGGGCGATCGCTGTGAAAGGCAAGACAAAGGCGGTTGGGTTAGTTTACCTTTTCGAGTAAGGTACGACCGCCTCTGCCCTGTAACGGATAGGGTATAACAGAATTACAATAGGTCGCGCAAGTTAAGTCATTTCCGTGGAAGATGTACAGAGTGTTATGGAAGGATCATTGTCCTTCACAAACGATTTCGCGGAGGCATGCCGGTTTACCGCATCCGCGCCGAAAAATGAAGGTCTCATTCCCCTGCCAAACACATTCACCCAGGAAAGTTGATATATAGTGAGGTTCCCGGAGGATCGTGTGAAGCAATTCGCCGCTCTGTGCGTGGTTTGTCTCTCTCCGCTCCTCTCGGCGGCGCAAAGCAAGCAGTTTGACTCAAAGCCTCTCGAGATTACGGGCGTAACCGTGGTCGATACCACCGGAGCGCCACCCAAACCGGACCAAACCGTAACTGTGGAAGGGAACCGCATCTCGCAGGTCGGCGACGCGAAAAGGGTGCACGCGCCGAAGGGCGCGCAAGTCGTGAACGGGCGCGGCCTGTATGTAATCCCCGGCCTGTGGGATATGAACGTGCATGTCCGGGAGACCGACCGCACATTCCCGCTGTTCATCGCCAACGGCGTCCTGGGCGTCCGCGACATGGGCGGACCTCTCGACGAGCTGAAACGCTGGCGCGCGCAGGTCGTTAGCGGAGAACTCCTCGGCCCGCACATGGTGATTTCCGGCCCGCTCGTCGATGGATTAAATCCGGCGCACCCCGACCGCTCCGTTATCGTTCACAATCCCGCCGAAGCCCGCACCATCGTCGATTCGCTCAAGGAGAGCGGCGTCGATTTTATCGAGGTGTCCGGCAATCTGACGCCGGACGAATATTACGCCATCGCCGAGGAATCGAAAAAGGTGAGCATGCCTTTTGCCGGGCATTTCCCGCAGGGCGTCTGGGCGACCGACGCCTCGACCGCGGGCCAGGCGAGCATCGAACACTTGCTCGGCAGCCTGGAAGAATCTTCCAAGAATTTCGATCAAATCGTGCATTTGAACGATTCGCCGCCAGCGAGCCCCGCCGAAAAATCCGCGCGGGCATTGACCTTGCTCAAGCTGGAAGTGAATGCGCTCGATCTTGAGCGCCTGAAGAATCTCGCTGTGCTCTTCGTGAAGAATGGAACGTGGCAAGTACCGACTCTCGTCGCGAGCAAAGCCATGTCGTTCCTGAATGATGAAGCTGCAGTGAGCGATCCCCGCCGCGCATACATCGGCGGGCAAGACAGGAAAGAGTGGAGCAATCTGCGGGCGCAATCGCTTAAGGAAAATCCACCGGAATACTGGGAGTTACACAGGGCCGCGTACCAGGAAGAACTAGCCATCACGCGCGAATATCATCGTGACGGCGTCTCCATACTGGGCGGCACGAGTGCGGGCGGCGCTCCTTTCGTGATCCCGGGCTTTGACTTGCATAGCGAGCTCGCCGCGCTGGTGGACGCCGGTTTCACGCCGCTGGAAGCGCTGCAATCGGTGACGCTCGATGCAGCAAAGTTTCTCGGCCGCGCCGATGATTTCGGCACGGTTGACAATGGAAAAGCCGCCGACTTGGTACTACTCGGCGCAGATCCGCTTGATGACATCCGCAATACGCAAAAAATTCGCGCCGTCGTCGTTCAAGGAAAATATTTGGACCGCGCCGCTCTCGACGGGCTGCTGGCGCACGCCAAGGAGTCCGCAAGCCACTAATTAAATTTGCATTTGGGAGCGGAACGGGCGCCCCAGGCTGTTGTATGATTCGCGAAATTCGGAGGAGATCCGAGATGATCAAAACAACGCGCACGCCGTTCGTCGCCGGACTGTGGTTCTCTGCGATTGCTCTCGCCACGCTTTTCGCAAACGCGTCCACCGCCCGCGCGCAAAACCTCGACGCCATCTACGAAAAAGCCAAGGCCGAGGGCTCGCTGGTCCTCTACACTGGCGGCCCGACGGCCCCGTGGGACGACGCGGCCAAGAAGTTTTCCGAGCGCTATCCTGGCGTGACCGTGTCTATCACCGGCGGCTTCAGCAACGTGCTCGACAAAAAGATCGACGCGCAGCTCGCCGCGGGCAAGCTGGAAGTGGACGCCGCCCTGTTCCAGACGCTGCAAGATTTCGTGCGCTGGAAGCAGCAGGGAGTGCTCCTCGAATTCAAACCGCAAGGCTTTGACAAAATTGACCCGAGCTTCAAGGACTCGGCCGGCGCGTTCGTCGCCATCCACATCAACGCGCACACCTATGCCTACAATCCCAATCTAGTGAAACCAGAGGACGTGCCGCGCTCCGCCCTCGACTTCCTCAACTCGCGCTTCAAGGGCAAGGTGGTGACCTGCTATCCCTCCGATGACGACGCCACGCTCTATGACTTCTACAGCATCGTCCAGAAATACGGCTGGTCTTACATGGACCGCTACATGGCCAACCAACCGAATTTCATTCAAGGCCACCTCGGCGTCGTGCGCAGCATTGCGTCGGGAGAAAATCTCGTCACGTTCGATACCATTGCCAGCATCAGCATGGACCAGAAAAATCTGGGCCTCGCGCAAGCCGTCGCCTTTCCCGAGTCCGACCCGCTCCCGATCTGGCCCTTTACTTTTGCGATTTTCAAATCCGCGCCGCATCCCAATGCCGCCAAATTGTTCCTCTCCTGGTATCTTTCACCTGAAGTGCAGGCCAAGACAGGGAACTGGTCGCCGCGCTCCGACGTTCCGGCCCCGTACGGCTGGAAGCCCATCCTCTCCTACAAAGTGGTCAACAATTATCGCGATTTTCTCACTGACACGAAGCAGCTCGAAGAATTGCGGAAACGCTTTGAGGCTTACACCGGCCCGGTGAAAAACGTGGGAGGCGTGCGGTAAGCAGGCTTTTTCGACCATTACGTCTCGACGCCTCACCGCGTCGCCATCCCGCTGTGCGACCGCTATTCTGCCGCCTTCTTCCTCGATCTCGATCCCGACGCCCGCGTCGAAGTCCTGCCCAGTTGCCTCAAAACCGGTGCAGCGCCGAAGTACCCGCCCACCACAGGCGCCGATTACATCCGCGAGCGCCTTACCGCGACCTACGCGCACCTCAGAGAAAGCGCGTGACCCGAGCATGCGGAATGTTTTCATCCCAGCTGAGCTCTGATCTTCAGTAGAATTTGTCCCGTCAACAGGGAATTGGCTTGATCAATGTGGCGCAGGCTTCAGCCTGTGGGGTTTCGTCGTTGCAATTACCAAAATCCACAGGCTGAAGCCTGCGCCACAAGAGCAAATCGAAGTTAACCCAGGAGGGCTATCGTGAGAGCGATTCGTGTGCTGTGTTTCGTTGCGGCGATGTGCGTTTCGGCAGTGGCATTTGGCCAGGAGCCGGCCAAGCAGGCGCCAAAAATGGGCAGCAAAGAATGGACTGAGCTGGAAAAGACTTTATGGGACGTAGATCAGCAGTGGCTGTGCAGCGCGGGCGCGACTCCATATCACAAGGACTACAAAGAATGCGTCGAATTTCGCAACCAGTTTTGGACCGATCAGTTTTTCGAGATTTCCATCGCGGGGAAAGTTCAGACCAAGTCGGAGATGATTGCCATGCAGAGGGCGGCGCATCCTTCTCCGGGAGTTGGCCCGCATCCCGACGATTTCAAGCTGATGGCGGTCTACGGCGATTTTGCCCTGGCCACCGATCACACGTTCCTGCGGCGCGAAAGCAGGGACGGCTCGGTTGCCGGTACCGAAACGCGCGTGCTCCGCATGTTCGCCAAGGAAAATGGAAAGTGGAGGCCTGCCGGAGCCGCCCTGGTGCCTATCCTCAAGGAGACCAATACTCAATAGCGATGTTCAATAGCGGGGGTGCTGGCTACGAGGGGGGGCAGTTTCTTCCATGCAAGTTTGCGCTCCCGCTTTTTGATACACTTGAAATGTACGCCACAGCGAGAGGAGGTAAGTCATGGCAATTGAACCTCTCGTGGCAGCAGCCCCCTATCTAATCGAACAGAAGTATCAGGACTACACCCCTGGCCAGCATGCAGTTTGGGCTGAATTGGTGCGCCGGCGGCGGCCGCAGATCGATGCGCACGCCTGCCAGGAGTACCTCGAAGGATACGAAATCATCGGATTGCAGGACGACCGCCTGCCAAATCTGCGCGAGATAAGCGATCGAATCGGACCCCGAACCGGCTGGAGTGCCACACCGGTGAGCGGCTTTCTTCCCGGGGAAGCGTTTTTTGAAATGCTGGCCGCGCGCAAGTTCCCAACAACCACATGGCTGCGCAGCCAGGATTCCCTCGAATACATTCCCGAGCCGGACATTTTTCACGACGTCTTCGGGCACGTTCCGATGCACGCGCATCCCGTATTTGCGGACTTCCTTCAGCACTACGGCAGCATCTGCGCGAAGGCAAAAGATGCGGATATCCTGGAACGGTTGGGCCGCCTATTTTGGTACACGGTTGAGTTTGGACTGATTCGGGAGAAGGGAAAAATTAAGGTCTACGGCAGCGGCGTCATCAGTTCCCATCGGGAATGCACGAACGTGATCGAAGCAGGCTGCGAAGTTAGGGATTTTAATCTGGACGACGTCCTTGAGACTCCCGTCAAAGTGGACGAGCTTCAGAAGCGCCTGTTCGCGATCGAGAACTTCGATCAGATCTACGAGGCTGTACAAGCGGCTGAGAAGCGATTAATGGCGGGCTAGGTTCCGGGCCGCACCTCACTGTTGAACCCTTACAAGATTTGACACTTAATCGAAACGCGCTCACAATCCCTGAAACTGATGGGAGGTGCAGCATGTCCACCCATATGTGCCTCGATTGTGATTCTCCCGGCGACGGAAATTGTCCTTTTTGCCACGGCATCGGAAGGCTCCCGGGAGACAATTTCTCTGCCATGTCTGAAGGAGCCGCGGATGATATTTCCTGCGCCTCGTGCGGGGGCAGCGGCGAGTGCCAGAAATGCGACGGAAGCGGGGAAGTTGAGGTCGGAGGCGAAGGTTAAAAGCCAAACCGGCCATCGGCAATCGCTTGTAGTCCGCAGCCCGGGAACGCCAACCTCCCCGCCTCGGCGGGCTGGTTTTGCACCGCCATTCAGGTGAATGGCATTTCCGGGCGCTGCTTACTGAACAGAAAAGACCAATACCTCCGCGCAGGTCGCCCCATGCGGCGGCACAGCCACAAAATACTCTTTCAACGCCGGAACCAACAATCCGGTCTTACCCAGCGGTCCTGTTGGAATCTTCCCGATGGCCTGATAGTGGTCCGGATCGGTCTCCTTGAATACGTTGACGAACCCTTCGCCCGCAGCCACATAAACCCGCTGGCTTGCGGGATCGAAAGTCATGTCGTCGACGCCCGTAGAGATCGGCAGGTTCTGCAGGACCTTTCCAGTATCGGAATCCAGAACGTTCATGTTGCCGTCGCGGCACGCGGCGAATAGCCGATGATTCTTTTCGTCAATCGCGACGGAGGCGTTCACTTTGCATGTAAGCGGCCAGACAGCGGCCACCGCCTGCTTCTTGCGGTCGATCACGCCAATCGAATTTTTCTCGGTCATGTTCAGGAACAGTCTGGATCCCGCTTTTTCGACGACCATCGCTTCAAGGCGATTGGAATCAATCTTGATCTGGCCTACCTTCTCGCCGGTATCCGTGTTCACGATTTCCAGGAAGGTGTAGTTGAGCTTCGCATCCAGCCCGCCGTCCGCGATGTACAGGTAGTGCGTGACGGGGTCATACCCGGTGGCGTCCGAATCCGCGAGGAGCTTCACCGACTCCAGCAACTCGTACGTGGTCCCGTTGAAAATTTTCAGATCGCCGTCGGAGCCGTCGGTCACGAAAATTCTGTCGATGTCGGCGCGATACACGACGGAATGCCCGACGCCGATTCCCTTGATGCTGTGCACGAATTTGCCGCTGCGGATGTCATAGACTTCGATGGACTTGTTGTCTTCCGGAACGACGAACAGGCGGTTGTTTTTCAGATCGGGAGTCAGGTGGTCGAAGTGGTTGGCCACGCCCACCATGCGAGTGGTCGTCAGGTTTTTCGAGAGCTGATCCGCCGAAACGTCGGGCTGGCCGCTGCGAATATCCGCGAGCTCAATGGTCTTTACCAATTTCAGCGGTGGGGCATCCTCGGCAAAGACGAAAGCGCGCGGCGCGGTCCACAGAGCGACAGCGAGCGCGGCAACCACATAGACGTACCTTTGATACGAACGCATCCCATCCTCCCGAGATTCAGTTGTCGGCAAAATCGCACTGCGGCAATTGCCAGATCATAGCACGCGAGCGAGCCCGGCTTCAAAACCCCCGCATTGGGAATTTTGGATTCGCAGCGCCGCAGAACAAGGCTTTCGCGAAAAAATCGGGCAAGCCCCTCATCTAATCTTCCGCGACCCTCGTATTACAAGCTGCAGGCCAAGATAAAATCGCAAGAAAGGAAAAACAAAATGAAAAAGTTTGCACAGATGTGTGTCATTACGCTGATTGCGGCAACCGCTCTCCTCGCCGCGAATAACCCCATGGTCGGCGGGCACGAGATGTTCCCCTCAAAAAATATCGTCCAGAACGCTTTGAACTCCGACGATCACACCACGCTGGTGGCCGCAGTGAAGGCCGCAGGACTCGTAGACACTCTGGAAGGCCCCGGCCCGTTCACTGTGTTTGCGCCCACGAATGAAGCGTTCGCAAAGCTTCCTGCCGGCACGGTGGATACCTTGCTCATGACGGAAAACAAAGCCACGCTGACAAAAATTCTCACCTATCACGTTGTGGCCGGGAAAATGGACTCGAAAGAAATCACCAAGGCGATCAAGGCCGGAAACGGCAAGGCGCCGCTGACCACGGTAAGCGGCGGCAAACTGTGGGCCAGCATGCAGGGCAAGGACCTCGTGCTCACCGACGAAAAGGGCGGCATGGCCAAGGTCACAATATCCAACGTCTACCAATCGAACGGCGTCATCCATGTGATTGACGCAGTGCTCTTGCCCAACTAATCGAATCAAAAAATCTCAAACACAGAGGACACATAGAAGCCCTGAAGGAATACCTACAGAGGCGCAGAGAGGCGGAAGGAGCGCAGCGAAACATCTTCCAGCTTTCTCTGTGCCTCCGTGTCTCAGTGGCAATTTTGCTGTGGGCCCCTTTGCTTGACAGCTGCGGGATGCGGGCGTATACGAGAAGTGCCCTGTCGTGGCCGTAGAATCTCAAGGAGGCAAGCAATGAGCGTAAAAAAGCGGGATGTTGCTACGCGAATTAATCAGCTGGAAGCAGGCGCGCAACGCGCCAAGCCGGTCCTGCACCAGCACGCGAAAGAAATCCAGCCCTACGGAAAAATCGCCAAATTGCCGATCGCCCTCGACGAGACCGCCTGCGAATCGAGCATCAACAACCTGAACCAAGTCCTCGCGGACACGATGACGTTGCGCGACATGTACAAGAAGCATCACTGGCAGGTTGCAGGCGCCACTTTTTACCAGCTTCATTTGCTCTTTGATAAGCATCACGGCGAGCAGGACGAACTTGTGGATACCATCGCCGAGCGGATTCAGCTCCTGGGCGGCGTCAGCATCGCCATGGCCGCGGACGTTGCGGAAACCACGATTATCCCGCGCCCGCCACGCGGCAGGGAAGAAGTGCCCGTACAGATTTCACGTCTGCTCGAAGCGCACGAATTTATTCTGAAGGAAGCGCGCGCCATGGCCCGGGAAGCCGTCGAAGTCGGCGACGATGGAACCAACGATCTCTTGGTAAGCGACG
>Ga0187805_10000659_pt1 | contig 11675 bp, 13 predicted proteins | sample NC_wetland_sal_i_6_FD_132965 | JGI IMG/M metagenome (GOLD analysis project Ga0187805, IMG submission 132965) | Wetland sediment microbial communities from Neuse River Estuary, North Carolina, USA - Control_5 | ecosystem: Environmental > Aquatic > Freshwater > Wetlands > Sediment | place: USA... | reverse complement strand
GAACACGGTTTCCGATCTGGCGATGCTCATGGTCGTCGCGGTGTTCGTTATGTACGTGATTCTTGCGATTCTTTATGAAAGCTATTTGCACCCAATCACGGTGCTTTCATCGTTGCCAGTAGCGCTGCTTGGCGGATTGCTGACGCTCTGGCTATTTGGTGAAGAAGCTTCGCTCTACGCCTACATTGGCATGTTCATGCTGATGGGCATCGTGAAGAAAAACGGAATCATGATCGTTGACTTCGCCGAACAACGGGTTCGGCAAGGCATTAACGACGATCAGGCGATTCACGATGCCAGCCTGGAACGTTTCCGGCCGATCATGATGACGACAGCAGCGGCGTTGCTGGGCGCGCTTCCCATCGCGCTCGGTTATGGTGCTGACGGATCGTCGCGCCGGCCACTGGGTCTTGTGGTCGTGGGCGGCTTGATCGTTTCGCAGTTCATCACTTTATTTGTAACTCCGGCCATTTATCTGTACCTGGAGGAATTCCAGGAAAAAGTGCTGGATCGTGTACCTTTCCTGCGCTCGACGCGGAAGCCCGCGGAGCCGGCGATTCCAGAATTCGCACTGCAGGAAGGAAGTGGAGATTAATCCCATGAATCTCATTTTTAAGAGTGCTTATCCTTCTCTTGCCCTTCTTGTGGCTACGACCGGGATGATCGGTTGCGCTGTCGGTCCAAACTACAGGCGCCCGACCGTCGATGTTCCGGTCACGTATCGCGACGCGACGACTGACTCGTCGGCTCGCCCGAACGCTCAGCCTGGCCAAGCGAGGCCATCGTCGGTGCAATCGCCGACCGTGCAATCTTTGGGTGACGAAAAATGGTGGGAGGTGTTTCGGGATCCTGAACTTCAGGCGCTGATTCGCACCGCTCTCAAGAACAACTACGATGTACGCATCGCGGCGACCCGAGTTCTCCAGGCCCAAGCGCAAGTCGGAATCACGCGCGCCGACCAGCTTCCGTCTTTGAGTGCTGGCGGCAATGTCACAAGCATTCAGAATCCCGTACTCGGACCCATTCCATCCTACGAGCTCACGCAAGGACAGGTTGCCGCGTCCGCAGCCTGGAATTTGGATTTCTGGGGAAAGTACCGCCGCGCAACCGAAGCGGCGCGAGCGAGTCTGCTAGCCAGCCAATGGGCGCAAAAGGAAGTCATGGCGACTCTGGTCGCCAACCTGGCAACCTCCTACTTTCAGCTTCGCCAGTTGGATCTTGAACTGGAAATTTCCAAGCACACCTTGAGTTCGCGCAACGACTCTCTGCAGTTAACTCAAACTTTGGAACAGCACGGCATCAATTCGATGTTGGATGTGCGCCAATCCGAACAGCTCGTGTACACCGCTGCAACCGAAATCCCGGATTTCGAGCGGCAGATCGCGCAGCAGGAAAATGCCATCAGCATACTTCTCGGCAACAACCCCGGCGATGTACCCCGAGGGCTGAAGCTGACCGAGCAACCGCATGCTCCCGAGGTGCCAGTCGGTCTCCCCTCTTCGCTACTGGAGCGGCGGCCGGATATTCGCGAAGCAGAAGCAAACTTAATTGCCGCCAACGCGCAGATCGGCGTCGCCCGGGCCGCGTACTTTCCGCAAGTCTCGCTTACCGGAAGTGCTGGCTTCGAGAGTCCAGCTCTCACAAATCTCTTCACGGGTCCGGCTGGCGTCTGGAATCTGGCTGCCTCTTTCACACAACCTATCTTTGAGGGAGGAAGACTCAAGTCCAATGTTCGCCTTACCCAAGCAGAGCGCCACCAGATGGTCCTGACCTACCAACAGACGATCCAAGGCGCTTTCCGCGATGTCTCGAATGCGCTGGTTGCGTATCGCAAGGATCAAGAGTTCACTGCTCAGCAACAACACCTGTTCGAGTCAGCGCAGGACGCGGCACGACTTTCACAGGTACGCTTCAAAGCCGGAACTACGGATTACCTGGAAGTGTTGACCAATGAGACCAACTCGCTTACGGCAGAGCTGGGGCTGGCGCAGGCGCGAGGCAACGAACTCATCGCTCTGGTCCAGCTCTATCAGGCTCTTGGTGGCGGTTGGGAATAATGCCTGTTTGAACCGAAGGGCTTTGAACGCGATGACCTGCTTTCAGCAATTATCCAATCATCCCTGGTAAGACAAACACATTTGGTAGCACGCTCATGCTGAGCGTGAGCCCTGCCATCGCCTTGGAAAATCTGGCCAGGCGTCTTCTGCGCTTCACCACCTCGAGTAGGTTTCCCGTTTTTCTTGCGCGAGGCCTAGTAAGATGTTCAGCGCGCCGTTAAGTGCGTTGCTAGAATCGGCAACTTCGTTATGAACTTGATCTTCAGATTTCAAAGATTGATTGGCGTCAGCATCATCGTCTTGTCCGTAGTTTGGACGGCTTCTTCGGACGAGTGGCAGGCCAGGCACGGGCTCGTTTCAGTCAGCGGCGTGATGAATCTCACCGAACCACCGCCCCCTAAAGAAGTCTTTTTCTCTGGGCCGGATGCACCGCCGCAGACTCCAGATTGGCTGGAGGGCCTCAAAGCATGGCGCGCCGAACGGCGGACCCGCCTGCGGTACAAGGGCAGCGAATATGAGCGCCCCGATCTGGAATGGACGCAACATATCTTCCTGCAGGTACAGGTGCTGATCTGGGACCGCAGCCTGTATGACCCTGAGAAAGGCGTTTATACCGTCGACCGATTTCTGAACGAAACGGAGCAACGATTGGGCAAGGTTGATGCCGTCCTGATCTGGCATGTCTATCCTAACCTCGGCATCGATGACCGCAATCAATTCGATTTGCTGCAGGATCTTCCAGGAGGATTGCCCGGCCTCCGTCAATTGGTCAACCAATTCCACAATCGCGGAGTCAAAGTCTTCTTCCCTTTCCTGGCATGGGATACGGGCACTCAGGAGACCGGAGACGTCGCTAAGGCGCTTGCGGAGGAAATGAAAGCCATCGGCGCCGATGGAGTGAATTTCGACACGCTCGAAACTGTCCCCGAACAATTTCGTCGAGCATCCGATGCCGTTGGCGCGCCCTTAGCTCTTGAACCTCAGTTCCAGCCCCGCGACGAGTCGATTGCCTGGACAAATTTGTCATGGAACGACTGGGTGACGTGGGAAGGGACCCCATACCCGTTTGTTCCGATGGTGAGCAAAACGAAGTGGTTCGAACCACGGCATGACGTGAACGTGACCGATCGCTTCACGCGCGACAAGACTGACAGCCTGCAACACGCCTTCTTCAATGGGCAGGGATACGCAGTGCTCGAGAACCTTTGGGGCTTCTGGTATGAGATGAATCCCAACGATGCGGAGGCCGTCCTGCGTTTCACCGCGATTGAGCGGGCGATGGCCGACAATCTTCGCAGTCGCGATTGGCAACCGCACGCTGCGACCGTCCAAGATGGAGTCTTTGCCAGCCGATTTCCGGCGACTCTGAGCACGCTCTGGACCATCGTAAATCGCAACGAATACAACGTTCGTGGCCCGCAGTTGCGCGTGCCACTCGGGGCGGGCATTCACTTCTACGATCTATGGCATGGAGTGGAACTCAAGCCCACGCTACAAGGAAGAGAAGCTACTCTAAACTTCGACATCGACGGCCGAGGATTCGGCGCTGTGCTGGCGACGAACGAGGATCCGTCAACCGGAAGACTGAAAGACATACTGGCGTATATGGCGGAACGCTCTCGTCGTCCGCTGCCGGACTTTTCTCGCGACTGGAAAGCTGTGCCTCAATCCCTGGTTGAAATCAAGCCAACCAAACCAGCTTCAACCGCTCCTGCGGGCATGGTTCTAGTTCCCGAGGGCGATTTCAAATTTCAAGTCCGCGGCATCGAAATCGAGGGCGGGAACGATCCCGGCGTGGATGTTCAGTATCCATGGGAGGATTCGGCGCACCGCAATCACCTTCACCCCATGCACGTGCCCGCGTTTTATATCGATCGCACCCCGGTCACGAACGCGGAGTTCGCTAGGTTCCTGAATGCCACTGGCTACCATCCGAAAGACGATCACAATTTTCTGCGCGATTGGAAAGAGGGCCATTATCCGGAAGGTTGGGCCGACAAACCGGTGATCTGGGTCTCGATCGAAGACGCCCGCGCTTATGCCACATGGGCCGGCAAGAGGCTGCCTCACGAATGGGAGTGGCAATATGCCGCGCAGTCGACCGATCACCGCATTTATCCTTGGGGAAATGATTGGAACGCGCAGGCGCTGCCACCCGCCGATCACGGGCGAACCATATCTCCGCCCGCGAATGTGAATTCTTTTCCAGCGAGTGCCAGTCCATTCGGCGTGCTTGATCTGGTGGGAACGGTCTCGCAATGGACGGACGAATTCCGCGACGGACATACGCGCGCCGCCATTTTGCGCGGGGGTTCGTCGTACGAGCCGCGTGGGTCGATCTGGTATTTCCCGCAGACCTATCGCTTGGACGAACACCAAAAATATTTGCTGATGTCCCCGGGCCGCGACCGTTCCGCTACCATCGGTTTTCGGTGCGTAGTGGATGCGCGACCGTAGACGGTTTCGTCGTGTTGAGCTTACCCGCTCAGTCTGCAGGTGTCATCGTCTTCGATTGTGGGCTGCCTCCACCGTTGTCGACAATGTTGAGGTTAGTGGTAAAGGAGGTGATGCCATTGGTGAACTTCACTGAGTAAGTACAGGTTGCGTTTTGCACCAACGATGTCAACGAAGGATTCAAGCACGTGCTCGTCGACGGCGCGCTGTAGGGCAGTACAGCGAGTTGCGGCGCGACGAACGAGGTTCCGCCTCCCTTTAAGGCAAAGGCGTCTGCAGAGTTGCTGTAACTGCAGGGGGCGTAGCCCGTGTGAGGGGTGCATTTTCTTGCTCCAATCGAGGCGCAGATTCCGTCCCCGGGCAACGGGTGGGGGACCGCGCTTCTGGGAGGCGGGACGCTATCAGAACGAAATGCTATTCATTAAAAGCAAGGACTGTCAGTGACTTGACGCACATCGTGTGTCGGCACGCCGGACATTTGGACGATAAAGTGGGGTTTTACATTCCGTGCGGAATTGCGGCCTATCGCCAAACGTCCAATCGCGAGGACCCCGATGGCCAGCGCCCGGACTGCGCCGACGCCGAGGTAACACGATGAAAGCGACACAATTGCTTCACGACGAGGGCTGTTCTCGCGCGAGCAGTACCTGTCCGCGGCCAACGCCTACCTGCGTGGAATAGAACGTCGTATCGATGCCGGCCTCACTCTCCAGTGTCTGCTACGTGGCGTCGCTCTTTGTCAGTCGCTGGTATGTGGCCGGCTGAGCGCACCTACAAGGCAGCCAGCGCTCTGCTCGGCTCCCCACGTTGGCAGCGTGTTTACAACCTCGGCGGCCTTCCGCAGCGTCTATTGTGGGCGAGCACCGGGACCAAGGACCCTAAAGCTTCCGACATTCTTTAAGTCAAGGCACTGGCTGCCCCTTTCGCGGTGAACACCATGCCCGAGGCAACCTTGAAGGCCCTGGCTACCCATACGGAATTGGGCAAGTTGCTGCCAGTTGACGGCGGAAACTGCGAGGAAGTGCTGGCGGAGTTTGGCAAGGCGGGCATCGACGTTGATGCTTTGGCGGCGCAACTGCAGACTGAGGGAGCCGAATCCTTTGTGCAGTCTTGGAATGACTTGATGGCAGTGATTTCTTCTAAGAGCGCTTCGCTAAACAAAAGTCGCACCCTGAAGGCCGTCAGTTAGATCAAAGACATAGGTCATCACAGCGAACGGCCGATGACAAAAGGAGCATGCATATGGCAGCACAGGTCGTACCACTTACAAAGCGCCCGAGATCCAGACGGACAGCGTGGAGCGCACTGGCATCACATTACAAAACGGTTTCAAAGCTACATCTGCGGCAGCTTTTTGCGGACGATCCGAAACGCGGTGAGCGTTTGGCGGTCGAGGCCGTTGGTCTTTACCTTGATTACTCCAAGAACCGCGTCACCGATGAAACTCTCAAACTCCTTCTTCAGCTGGCGGAAGAGTCCGGCCTGCGGGCGCGAATCGACGCCATGTTCCGCGGAGAAAGGATCAACATCACCGAGAAGCGCGCAGTCTTGCATGTTGCCCTGCGCGCGCCGCGCGACGCATCCATTGTCGTTGAAGGCAAGAATGTGGTGCCTGAAGTCCGTGCCGTGCTCGATCGGATGGCGAATTTCTCCAACCGCGTGCGCAGCGGTGAATGGAAGGGGCACACCGGCAAGCGCATTCGTAACGTGATCAACATCGGCATCGGCGGCTCCGACCTGGGTCCGGTCATGGCCTACGAGGCGCTGAAGCACTACAGCGACCGAAACATGACGTTCCGCTTCGTATCGAACGTTGATGGCACCGATTTCGCCGAGGCGGTCCGTGAGCTCGATCCGTCGGAAACACTGTTCATTATTTCTTCGAAGACCTTTACCACCCTGGAAACGATGACGAATGCTCACACGGCTCGGGAGTGGTCTCTCGCTGGACTCGGCGGCGACGAAAAGTCGGTGGCGAAGCATTTTGTGGCAGTCTCGACGAATGCGGCCGAGGTTGCCAAGTTCGGGATCGATACCGCCAACATGTTCGAGTTCTGGGACTGGGTCGGCGGACGCTACTCGATGGACTCCGCCATTGGCCTCTCGACCATGGTCGCCATCGGCCCTGAGAATTTTCAGGCGATGCTAAATGGTTTCCATCAGATGGACGAACACTTTCGCACGGCTCCATTCCAGCAAAACCTGCCGGTGCTGATGGGTCTCCTGGCGATCTGGTACAACGATTTCTTCCGGGCGCAGACGGTCGCGGTGCTGCCCTACGAGCAATACCTGAAACGATTCCCAGCCTACCTTCAGCAACTGACGATGGAAAGCAATGGCAAGCATGTCACGCTTAATGGGAAAAAGGTTGCGCACGACACGGGTGCAATTTATTGGGGAGAACCAGGAACCAACGGTCAACACTCTTTCTACCAACTGATTCACCAGGGAACGAGGCTTATTCCCTGCGACTTCATCGCTTTTTCGAAGCCGCTCAATCCGCTAGGACGCCATCACGACATGCTGATTGCCAACGTCTGCGCTCAGACAGAGGCGCTGGCCTTCGGCAAGACGCCGGAGCAGGTCGAGGCAGAAGGCACTCCGAAGTGGCTGGTTCCGCACCGGGTGTTCGAAGGCAACCGTCCGTCGAATACGATCCTGGCTGACAAACTCACGCCGGAAACTCTCGGAAAACTGGTGGCGCTGTACGAACATTCCGTGTTTACTCAAGGCACAGTCTGGAATATCGATTCGTTCGACCAATGGGGCGTCGAACTGGGAAAGGTCCTCGCGCAACGCATCATTCCTGAACTGGAGAGCAACACAGAACCGCAACTCAACCACGACAGTTCCACCAACAACCTGATCAAGTATTACCGAAAATCGAAGCAGTCATAAAGGAGATTGGCGATGCAACTTGGGATGATTGGTCTCGGAAGGATGGGCGCGAACATGGTGCGGCGACTCATCAATAAGGGTCATAGCTGTGTGGTGTTCGACAGGTCGCCGCAAGCCGTCGGCGAGTTGGTTAAGGATAAGGCGACCGGGGCCGCATCGCTGGCAGAGTTCACGAGCAAGCTGGCGAAGCCGCGCGCAGTCTGGCTCATGGTGCCGGCTGCGGTTGTGGACGAAACGATCACTGACCTTCTGCCTCATCTGGAAGCGGGAGACATCCTGATCGACGGCGGCAACTCCTATTACGTCGACGATATCCGGCGTGCGAAAGAACTCGCTTCGCAGAAAATCCACTACGTGGACGTGGGTACAAGCGGAGGAGTGTGGGGTTTGGAACGAGGATATTGCATGATGATTGGCGGAGAGAACGAAGTCATCAAGCATCTCGATCGGATTTTCAACGCACTCGCGCCGGGCATGGGCGGTATTCCGCGCACTGTCGGCAGAGAAACACTCGACGGCACCGCCGAGCAGGGTTACCTGCACTGCGGGCCCAATGGCGCCGGACACTTCGTCAAGATGGTGCACAACGGGATCGAGTATGGGGTGATGGCGGCATACGCCGAGGGATTGGGCATTCTGCGTTCGGCCAACGTTGGCAAGCAGACAGGCCGCGCGGCAGATGCTGAGACGACGCCGTTGCGCGATCCCGAGCACTATCAGTTTGACCTGAGTCTCCGCGACATTGCCGAAGTATGGCGTCGCGGCAGCGTGATCGCTTCGTGGCTACTGGATCTGACTGCCGGCGCGTTGGTGCAGGATCCAAATCTATCGAAGTTTGCCGGGCGTGTTTCTGACTCCGGCGAGGGACGCTGGACGATCAAAGCCGCGATCGACGAGGCAGTACCGGCGCCCGTTCTCACTTGCGCCCTTTACGAGCGATTCAGCTCACGGGGCGAGGCTGACTTCGCTGACAAGCTTTTGTCCGCGATGCGCTATCAATTTGGCGGACACCTGGAGAAATCCGACGGTACAACCAAGGCCGCTTAAGGAGATGACTGTGACGAATTCGGATGCGTTTTCTTTGGTGCAACCGGCGATCTCGCGCCCAAGAAGATTTTCCCTGCTCTGCAGGCAATGGTGAAGCACGGCGACCTCGATGTACCGGTGATAGGCGTCGCCCAGGCTGGTTGGACGCTCGAACAGTTCAAGGCGCGCGCTCTCGACAGCCTCGAAAAACATGGTGGAGTCGATACCGCGGCATTCCAGAAACTATCCAGCCTGCTCCGCTATGTTGATGGGGATTATCGCGATCCCGCCACTTTTGAAGCGCTTGGCAAAGAAATGAGAACGGCGCAGCGGCCGGCGCACTACCTGGAGTCCTTCCTGCGATGTTCGAGACTGTTGTGAAAAACTTGCCGCACTGCGGCTGCACCGCAGAGGCTCGGATCATCATCGAGAAGCCCTTCGGTCACGACTTGAAATCGGCAAGAGATCTCAATCAGGTTCTTTTGCGGCATTTCGATGAAAGCGCAATTTTCCGAATCGACCATTACCTGGGGAAGCGGCCGGTGCAAAACATGTTCGTATTTCGTTTCGCGAACGCCTTCATGGAAGCGTTCTGGAACCGAAACTATGTCGAGAGCGTGCAAATCACCATGGCCGAAGATTTTGGTGTCCAGGGCCGTGGTGGCTTCTACGATCAAACCGGCGCAATCCGCGACGTCATCCAGAATCATCTGTTTCAAGTGCTCTGCAACCTGGCGATGGAACCTCCAGTAGGAAATGGACAGCGAATCCATTCGCGATGAAAAGGTCAAGGTGCTGAAAGCAATTCCAGCGTTGGACGAGAAAGATATTGTCCGCGGACAGTTTTGCGGGTATCTCGACGAGAAAGGAGTGGCGCCCAAACTCCAAGGTGGGTGGTGGCGAGCCATACTCCGTTATCCGCAGTGCTTTTAGGCTTGTCCCGAAGGATCAACACGATTTTGTCTTTTACATAGATTGCAAGGCAGCCAAACATCGGACGCGTGTACGGTGATAGTGTGGAAATCGCATCAAGCACGAATGCGTGTGGAATGGGCTTGCGCTGCTTGGGCAGCAAACTCGAATCCAGAGCTTCTGGAGAGACGCGTTTTCTCTTAGTCATACCCGTGCACCTCGTGAAGCGCTATTTGAAACTTGGCTTCGGCGGCGCGCACACTGAGTCAAACCAGCGACTGATGTACACCTCGGCATGAGCTTCACCGCAGTAATGCCGGGCTCCGGGCGCGTTGGCCGTTTCAGAATTCCACCGGTACACAGTAAGCTCCGAATCTCCACATCGAATCACGAACCAGTGGATGGGATTAGTCGTCACCACTCCACAGACTTCACATCTAAATTCCTGTAGGGATGTCATGGGCTCCGTTCCCCATATCTGGTTTGTCATATTCACTTCGCGATGGAGGCTGGTCGCAGGCTTGGTGTCAGCACCGTCAATTCGCCAACTTGTTCCCTCTTGACGGTTCCGCGAAGGTGAGCCGCGTGATCCATCATCCAAAGCTCGGGAATGATTTCGCCGACGAGTTGTCCATGACAGAAAAGCCGCACCACCGAACTTTCAGAAACGACAATTCCCACGGCTTTGGTAACTGCGCTCATGTTGGCGGCAGCAATGTGACGGCTCCCAAGACCCAACGGCACGTCCACCTGTGCGGCCACGGCATCGAGATAGCGACACGCGGAAAGCACAATTCCGTCGCGACTCACTACAAATCCGCCGTCCAGCTGCGCCAATTCCTTGATGGTTCCGCGGAGATTGAGATTGGTGAGGTGGCGTGAAGACTCAGGATGTTCTGATAGCGGGTCCAAGATCAACGGCCTAGATCTCGCGAGCACTGCCTGCTCATCCCCGAGCGTAAATAGCGTGCCAACGCGCCTTCCCTCCCGACCCTCGCGAGCAATTTCGACTGCGAGCTCAATCAGGGACTCTAGAACGTCAGGATCATATTCGGTAACCTGGCAGAGAATGCTCTCAAACATCCATCAACTCCTCGGTTTGACTCGACGCCACCGACCATAGCATAGATATACTGTGCTTTGGATGAAGGGCTTACCAAGAAGATTCAGGCTTAGGTGGCCTGCGACACTATCAATCGCCGGTCTAGACGATAATGAGCCAGTGGGCCCTCCCCTAGATCAAATGCGAATTCCTTTCCGCACTCCGGCACTGGACGCGTGGTTTTGAGCCTATCCTTATTATTGCGACCATCGGCAGTGAGTTTCCCCTAAACCACGACCCAGGCCCCACACCAGGGACATGTCACGCACGAGCACAAAATGCGATCCGCCACTCGCTAATCGTAGTGCGGCACCCTCACAAGTCTCCTTTGACCTCAAGATTCCACGCACGCAGCAGATCAGACGGAACATACTTCTGATCTTTGTTGCTCAGAACCCATGCCTTTAGCTGAGTTGAATGCTGGTAATCCGCTGGAGACAAGCGTAATTTGCTAACGATTTCCTCGAAGGACGTTGGACCGTTGTTGCGGGCGAGGTTTAGCTCCGGTTTGCCCCAATCTGGATTCCCGCGCTTCTTGGTCACTGGTGGTTTTTCCTTATCCGCTTCTGCGTTGCGGTTGCTCATAGGCTCTTCGAACTAAAGAGACAATTTGCCCTGCACCGTGGTCATTCTACGCTTGGGATGAGCCTTGATGGTTTCGGGCTCGGAAAAATCGGCTGACTTTAGGCGGCTCCACAGATTCTCTGGCCTGCCAGTGGCCGTGTATATTTACGGATTGCGACGTGGTCACCCAAGCTCATGAGCTATCAGCAACAGATTTCTGTCACCACTAAAGGGCACGGCGACATGCACGACCTCACTGAGCAAGTGACTTCGGTCGTGAACGCCTCGGGAATCCAAACGGGGACAGTCAACGTTTTCAACGTCGGGAGCACGGCGGCGATTGGTACGATTGAGTTCGAGCCAGGGCCCGGAACGAAAGGTCCGGGCCCGGCCGAATGCCGGCTAGAGCAGCCGACAGGCGCTGCCGCGGAGGTAGCGGAGGCGATCGAGAAAGCCGGCGGTTGCCTTGTTGGACCGTACAAGGAACCTCTCGCCGGTCATCCGGTATTGCTGTGCGTCCCGCCGATCGATGCCGTCGAGGCCACTCCTTTCCAGCGAGATCTGTCGGATGCGCCTTGAGATTATGAGCTTTCTCCGTGGCTGACCCCGAGGTAGCCTGGCAGATCCTGCGCTGAATACGATATTTGACACGCGAGAGAATG
>Ga0187805_10000658_pt1 | contig 11677 bp, 11 predicted proteins | sample NC_wetland_sal_i_6_FD_132965 | JGI IMG/M metagenome (GOLD analysis project Ga0187805, IMG submission 132965) | Wetland sediment microbial communities from Neuse River Estuary, North Carolina, USA - Control_5 | ecosystem: Environmental > Aquatic > Freshwater > Wetlands > Sediment | place: USA... | reverse complement strand
AGATCAGCATGGAGCGTGTAATGACAGGTTTGACAGATGAAGAGCAAACCCGACTTCGGCCGATTAGCATCGGAGGTATGTCCACAGACAGGGCAGGCTTTGCTCGTATAGTGGGCATCTACCTTGATTACCATCGACGCGTGCAAGAGAGCCTTATAGGCGATCATGCTTTGCAACTCAGCAAAGGACCACTTGGAATAGGCCGCATTCGCCCGTCGTTGCTTGCTGCTGGCTTTCTTGCTCTTCTTACGCCTGGTTCGCTCACGAATGTCTGTCAGGTTCTCCAGACCAATGAGGCTGTGTGGGTGTCGAAGAGCGATGCGTTTAGAGACCACATGATTGGCGTCTTGCTTCAACCGTCTCTCCCGTCCACTAATCACCACCAAGCGGCGGGTAGCGGAACGGGTGCCTTTCTTTTGCAGACGTTTTCTCAGTCTCGCATAATGGTTGGCTTTCTTGACAATACCCTTGCCAGAATGGAAGGAACATTCCCCTGTGGTGGTCGAGGTCACAGCCAGATAGCGTACGCCTACATCCACACCTGCGACGTTAGTGTGCGTTTCTGGCGTGGGGTCTGCTGCCTCGATCTCAAGGGAGATGAGCAAGTAGAACTGCTTCTTGGCTTTGTCATACCAGAGTTTGGCCGCTCCGATTTCAGCACCTTTCTGGATGAGAGCCACATGAGAGGCGTAGCCCGTATAGGACACGATCACGCGTCCATGCAGGGTCAAGATGCTGACGTGTTGCTCTCGCTTGAAGCTGTAGTCTTTGCGGTGCTGATAGGTCAGGGTAGGCGAAACATACGTGGGTGGTTTGTCCAAGCCCTTGTAGCGTTTCTTCGTCTGCCCTGACTTACGGTGTGCAGCGTTGTGCTTGACTTTGGTCCACAGGGTTTTGTAGGTGGCTCCCACCTGTCTGGGAACGCTACAGGCCATTTGGGAAGGCAACTGAAAACGGGCACGAACCTCATTGTAGGTTCCATCTTGCAGAGCGACGCGATTGCTCATCTTGCCATGCTCGTAAGCATAGCGGGAGACAAAGTTCAGGGCATCGCGGTACGCCAGTTGCGTCGTGCGCAATGCTTGGAACTGCTCTGGTGTCGTATGCAATTTGAGTTTGGCTGTAATTACCGTTTTCATCCCTCTTATGGTATCAAAGTTTCAACGGCATGATAAGAGGTGGAAACAGTTGAAGGTTTTTCCACTAGGCATTTGTCGTTCTTTCCTCCCGCCCCATGCATAGAGGCGGGAGGAAAGAACGGAGTTTCAGTGAAATATAAACTTTCCACCTCGTAGCTCCGTATAAAGGGTATCACGTGATCAATGGATGGTCAAGCCAAGTGCAAACATCTGGAACAGGGATAACCCCTATAGAGAAACGTACATAATCATCGGTGTAGCCAAAGCCTGAACCGGGTACGCCGGCAATGCCTGTCTTCTCAAAGAGAGAAAATGCATCTTCGCCAGGAAGCAGTTGACTCCAGTTGTAGACGGTGGCATCGTCGTCGAGGAAAATCTGTGCGAACAGTTGTTGCTCTTTATCGATCTGGCGCAATTGCGCGATGAAGCGCTGGCGGCGTAGGCGATAAAATGCTCGTAACTTTTCACCAAGCCAGGGGCGCATCTTTATCAAGCATACATATGCCATGAAGCGTAATTGCCACTCAGCTGGGAACGAAGCCATGCTATTCGACCATCCTGGAGCAATTGCTGCTGCCAGTGCAGGATTGCCTATTGTAGCCCAACCGAAGCGATCCCCCGTCATCGTATATGTCTTTGAAAAGCTGCTCACAAAGATAGTGTGCTGTACCACATCGGCAGGGGCAAAAGTGGCCATGCGTGCCAAATCATCCTCCGGCTTTCCGGTGCCGATGTAGGCGAGGTCGGCAAGGATCAACACTTCTCTTCCTGCTGCACGATATGTTCGCAACGCGGCATGAAGATTGTTGAGTTCCTCTGGTGAGTACGCAAAGGTTGTGGGATTGTTTGTGACAGTCATGTAGATGATGCGAATAGAAAGATTGTTTGCGAGCAACTGATCGAGTTCTGAGGCTGTCAACTTAAAGCGATGTTCCGCGAGCGTCTGGAAGTTGTGCAAATGGTACCCGTACGAGCGTGCCTGCCATTCAGGGACGGCAAAGCCGGGTTCGGGAAAGAGGATACCAACCTCGCCAACGTGTTGTTCGCGGTACATTTGAGCGAGGCCGCACAGTACTTTGTTGATACTATCCATAGCACCCAGGCCCAGGTACACTTGATCGGCAGTAACTGACACCCCCCAGTCTTTCATTGCTTCAGCCAGCCAGGCGCGCAGAATAGGATTGCCGGTAGCTGATATGTCATAAATGCGCAAATCGAAATTGTGCTGCAGGAGTAATTGTTCGCATTCCTGCATTTGATCGCGCAACCAGAGGTAGGTTTTGCCTGGCGCTACGTAGCCATTTATGTCTTCGTTTGGTAACGCGATGCCTAATTCTTCAGCCAACATGCGATAATCACCAGGACCACCCGGTTCGCCCTCACATTCTGTGACAAGGCGCAGGTTTATGTCGCCAATGGTACGGTTTACAATTTCGGACTGTATGATCTCTTCAGCAATTTTGCGTTCGCGACATTGGCGTTCAAGATCAGAAACCATTCTGGCCATCACACGAATTGGACCGGCACCTTGCTGAAGGAGTGGTCGATAGTGGAGTAGCAGTTTATGGCGCAAGTAGCGAAGTTCGTTACGCTGTTCTTGAAATGAACTTGCGGAAGAGTTGGGCGAGTCCATAGAGAGTTTATGGGTAATCACCAGTATTGCTCCTTCGTTTGCGCTGGACATAGCGCATCCTCTTTAGCCCGGTCACCGTTGACCGACTGTACGTATAATGTAGCATATGGGTATAAGCCAAGGCAAGCGAATAAGTCGCAGGAGTGAGCGTACGAGTTTTGCATGGAGCCTGGCAGGGGCAAGCCTTGCCACTACGCTCGCATTGCTGACAACTTGCTTGCAACGAGCGTAGTGGTGACCCTTACAGTCGCTCAGGCCAATCACCCGCTGCAAAAATCCTACGCACACCTGTCGCATGTCACGATCGTGGATCGGCTCTGTCTATTTGACGTTAGATATGGATCGCTCTAAAATTTTCCTGGTGCTCACGTGCTCACTCGTTCTCATTGTCACTACAGCTGAACTTGTGTATAATGAAGTTGATTCCAACCGCGTCTCCAGATGTGAGAGGTAAGATAACTCCTAATTACGACCTGCTCTGTAGTTCGTCATGAACGTTTGCTGAAGCTTACCTTATGCTCTAAAATGTTCGTTTCCCATCGTTTTCATAGTGATTCAACGGACCTCGGATCAGAGGCTGTTGCCTCCCTTTCTCCGATCATCGTCTATTGAGCTACTGTGTCAATACAAGCAGAATCGTGGAGGTGCTTTATGGCAGCCAAAATCTTCTGCTGTTATGCTCGCGAGGACGAAGCACTCCTGAATAAATTGTGGGCGCACCTCAGGCCATTGCAGCAAGAAGGGCTTATTGAGCTATGGCATGACCGTGACATTAGTGCGGGAGCAGAATGGGATCGGGAGATCAGTGAACACTTAAATGCTGCCCAGATCATTCTGCTGTTGGTCAGTCCAGACTTTATGAACTCAGATTACTGCTATGGTGCCGAAATGAAGCGCACACTGGAGCGGCACGCACGTGGCGAGGCGCGGGTCATCCCGATTATTCTTCGCCCCGTCCACTGGAAGGGAGCACCCTTTGGTCAACTTCAAGTTTTGCCCACAGATGCGAAACCTATCACAGATCCCTATTGGTACGACTTAGACATGGCATTTTTCAACGTGGCGAAGGGTATCCGCAAAGTGGTTATAGAGCTATCCAAATCCTCCATATCTCAACCAGACCCCCTCCCAGAACCGCATGGCGTTTCACGCCGTGCGGTTCTGGGAGGGAGTCTGGCGGGACTGGCGGTCGTAGCTGTGGTCGGTGGTGAACTACTCTGGCCAATACTCCATCCACAGCATCCCACTCCTACACCTCTTGTTTCTCCTACCGCTCCTCCCACGTCATTATCTACTCCTACCCCCACCCCTATCACTCTGGGAACGCTTCTCTATACCTATCGTGGGCATTCGAGTTATGTGTTTGCAGTAGCGTGGTCACCGGATAGCAAGGGTATCGCCTCGGGGAGCGATGATCAGACGGTACAGGTGTGGGATGCTGCCAATGGGGGCCATGTCTACATCTATCGTGGGCATTCCGAATTCGTGCCCGAATTTGTGGTTGCGGTGGCGTGGTCGCCGGATGGCAAGCGCATCGCCTCGGGGGGCGATGATCACACGGTACAGGTGTGGGTGGCAGGGTAATTTTGGATGACAGAGAATTTAGAAGATGATATGACTGCGCCGCACATTTCTGAAGAAAGTACGACAGATAATTCAGAAGATAACAGGCAAGTGGGCAAGAACCACGCCTTTGCAAAAGTCGTAATGTTTCACGTGAAACAGCGGCCGACATATGTTCCACAAGCAATCGGCATGCGAGGTAGTAATGTTTCACGTGAAACATCATTGGAGAAAATGCTATGTTTCACAACAAAAATGTCGTCGTCACCGGGGCAGGGCGCGGCATTGGTCGTGCTCTGGCGTTGGAATTCGCAGCCCAGGGTGCGGCTGTCCTGGTTCATTATGGTAGTGCTCAACAGCAAGCAGAAGGAGTGGTACGTCAGATCGAGTCAGAAGGTGGTCGCGTAATGCTGGCACAAGCTGACCTGCGTCTACCCGGTGAAGCTGCACGTCTGGTCAGCCAGGCACAAGAGAAGTTGGGTTCGATTGATGTCTGGATCAACAATGCTGGAGCCAGTGCCAATAGTGAAGAGGTACGGGGATTAAGCGAAGACGAAATGTTTGAGCGTATCATGGCGGTCGACGTAAAAGGCACATGGCGCTGCAGTCGTGATGTGGCACCCCATATCAACACGGGAGGATGTATTCTCACTATTGGCTGGGATCATGCCCTGGACGGCGCTCCTGGACTTGTCGGCCAATTGTACGCCATGAGTAAAGGGGCGATCATTTCCCTGACGCGCTGCCTGGCGCAAGAACTTGCCCCACGTGTGCGCGTCAATTGCATTGCGCCAGGAGCAATTGAGAATGAGTGGGCGCTGGGGCGTTCGGAGTCGTTCCGCAAGAAGGTGGAGCAAGGTATACCTATGCAACGTTGGGGCACCCCTGCCGATATTGTAGCCGCCGCTTTGTTTTTGGCTTCACCTGCCGCCTCATTTATCACCGGCCAGGTACTGGTGGTGGATGGTGGTGATGTGATGAGGTGATGTTTCACGTGAAACATTGTGGAAGGTCTGGTGCCCGCAAGGGGCACCACTACACTCCGCGCTCGAATTACGGATATCAGGTGCATGGGTGCAAGGATCGATTACAAGGCCTATTCTACTGCATCGAACACGCCTTCTTTCACGGCCTTCGTGAGCAGCGCGATATCAGGGGCCAGTACACGATCATGCTCCAGTTTAGCCACGTATGAACGTACAAGTTCGTACGCTTGCTGTACGCCTGCACCAGGTTTCAAGGGCTTGCGGAACTCCAGCATCTGCGCAGCGCAAAGCAATTCGATAGCAATTACCTGCTGTGTCTGCTCCAGAATGCGTTGCAGCTTGTGCGCACTGGTAGCGCCCATGCTGACGAAATCCTCCATGCCAGCAGAGGTTGGGATAGAGTCGATGCTTGCGGGATGGGCCAGTACTTTTATTTCGTTGACCAGCGCCGCTGCTACGTACTGGGTGACCATGAAACCAGAATTTAGACCTGGGTTTGGTGTCAGGAAGAGCGGTGCACCGCCTTCATCCCAATCATGAGGCCCCATCAAACTATAGGTGCGTCGTTCAGAGAAACTTGCCAGTTGTGCCAGCGCGATGGCCATGACATCCAATGCAAGTGCCAGTGGTTGACCATGGAAGTTGCCGCCACTTAGGACCGCGTTATCTTCTGGGAAGACAAGCGGATTGTCGGTGACAGCGTGCAGTTCGCGTTCGAAAATGTTGGAGCAATACTCCACGGCGTCGCGTACGGCTCCAAAAACCTGGGGGGCACAGCGTAACGTATAGGGGTCCTGTACCCTGGCACAATTGCGATGACTGTGGTTGATTTCGCTGTTCCGCACCAGTTTGAGTAATCGGGCCGCGCTGAGTTGCTGGCCATGCTGTCCCCGCAGGCGATGAATGCGTGGATCCAGGGGCACATGACTACCCTTGAGTCCCTCGATACTCATTGCACATGCAACCTCCGCTGTTCTGATGATGCTCTGTGTGTCAGCAAGTGCCAGCACGGCTATTGCCTCCATCAAATGGGTACCATTAATGAGGGCCAGTCCTTCTTTTGCTTGTAGACGCAGCGGTACCAGTCCAATCTCTTGTAATGCTTCTGTCCCGCTGCAACGATGACCGTTATAGATGACCTCGCCTTCACCAATGAGGACCAGTCCGAGGTGTGCCAGTGGGGCCAGATCGCCACTGGCACCTACCGATCCTCTTGATGGAATGATCGGGTAAACCCTTGCATTCAGCATGCCTAAAAGTGTCTGGATCACCTCGATGCGCACACCCGAATTGCCGCGTGCAAGGCTTGCGGCCAGCAGTACCATCATGGCTCGTGTGACCTCTTCGGTCAGTGGTTCGCCCACACCTGACGCAGTGCTGCGCAGTAGGTTGTACTGGAGTTCGATGAGTTGATCGTGTTGGATACGTACGCTGCTCAGGTGTCCAAAGCCGGTTGTGACACCATAGACTTTTCTGTCCTCGGCTGCAATGGTGTCGATGACTGCTCGGGCTGCCTGGATACGTTGCAGAGAGTCACTACCCAATGTAACCGGTGCGTAGTGCCGGGCAACGGCCAGTACCTGGGCGATAGAAAGCGCATGCCCGTTGATAGTTACATGTGTAGGAAGTTTATGAAGATGTTCTGTCTTCGTCATAGAAGTAGGTCCTTTCTGGCTACGGTGCCTCTCATGTGCATTGTACCAGACGGGAGGAGTTAGCCGCCAACCCTAAGGTCTAGTTAGCGGTAATGTTTCACATGAAACATTGGTGCCCATTGTTTACCACTCAGCCAGGTAACGGAGGTCGGCTTCATGGTTCTGCCAGGATTGTTCAAATGCAGCTCGCACCTTGGGGGACATCTCAGGTTTCAGATGGAGTTTACGTATCTCTACACTCACAAAATCTCCCTCGCGCAAGTTCTGGCGCTCGACGACCTCTTTTGGGAGGGTTATCACAAGGCCCTTTCCAACGCGGCGAATTTTCTGTGTCATCATGGTTAGGCTCTCCTTTCGTTTTATGTAGTATATATTCGGTATAAGCAATAACACAATCTAGGAATTCGTGGGTGTCTATCTGGTCTCGGCCAGCACATTTTCTACGATCTGAGCAATAGGCGCAGCTACCAGTAATATCACGGTGACAATAAGCAAAGGAAGGTTGACGAGCCGTGTGATGAATGCAAGCTGTTGGGGAGCAAGCAAGACCAGGAAATAGAGACATTGTGCTAGCGCTGCATATTTTCCCCACACGGTTGAACCGAAATGTATTGGATGCGCAAAGATGAAGTAACTTGCCAACGCGGCCAGCAGGGGTACCAGGAAGCGCAGCAGCATCATCAATCCCAGCCAGAGTGGAAGCACGCCATTCTGGATCAGGATAATGGTGATAGCTGAATACAGGCAGAAGTCTGCCTCGCCATCAGCGATCTGTCCCAATTTGCTCTGTGTCCTGGTATAGCGTGCAACTTGCCCATCGAGTATATCGGTGACGATGCCGGCTAAAAAGACGAGCAGTGCCAGCCAGGAAGGAGTGCTGATACCGCCAATCAGTCTTCCGAGTAAAAATGAGGCTACCAATCCGCGTAGCCAGGTGAATGTATTAGCAACGCCAACTGTTGGCAAGAGTTCGCCCGTCTTAGCATGGCGGTTCAGACCGAGATGCCAGAACAGGTCGCTTTGCTGCCACACTACACAAAATAGAAAGCCGGGTAGGAGACGAATGGTCGTACCTGGCCCTTCGAGGAAAATGCTACTAATCAGTATAGCAATTGCCAGAGTGCCGATGAACACCGTGATACGCACCCAGGAACGTTTGAGCGTAGGGTGTGCCTGTGCTGTTTTCCACGACATCTCCCAGGAATGTCTAATGAAATGCCACCAGCCCAGGGGGCTGAACCTTTCCTTGCGTAGGGTTGTCAGCAGGTCAATGACAAACTGATTTTGACTATCGACGGTATAGCTCAAAGGCAGATCCTCAATTTTTAGCGCGAATGTTTTACGTGAAACATTTAGTTACCTGCCTCACCACTTCACCAGGACGGATTGAACCAGGTTGACACCAAAATGGTAGCCAATTTCATGGTAGTCGTTGATCGACCAGAGGGTAAGTTCGCAGCGTTTACCTACTTCTATGCTACCAATATCATCCTGAAGCGCGAGGGCACGAGCGCCGTTGATGGTTGCCGCCATCAAGGCCTCTTCAACCGTCATGCCCATTGAAGACATTGCTAACCCCATCATCATTTGCATATTTTCACAATAGGAGGTGCCAGGATTACAGTCAGTTGCCAGTGCTACATGTAGGCCGCGATCAATGAAACGCCGCGCTGATGGATAGGGGCTGCGTAACGTATAAGAGACTCCTGGCAGCAGAGTTGCCACAACGCCCGCTTCACGCATGGCATCCAGGTCAATATCACTGGCAAAATCGAGGTGATCGGCAGAGACTGCGCCTAATTCTGCCGCAAGTCTCGCCCCACCGGATGGGCTGAGTTGGTCGGCATGGATTTTGAGCTGGTAGTCTAATTCCTTCGCCTGGGTAAGAATGCGGCGACTCTCTTCGAGCGTGAATGCCTCGCGTTCGCAAAATACATCGCAGAAACGTGCCAGGCCGACAAAAGATGGCAGCATCTCTTCAACGATCAGATCGACATAGGCTCTGCGCTGCTCCCAGTACTCGGGAGGTATAGTGTGTGCGCCAAGAAATGTTGGTACCACTCGTGTGCGCCCAAGTTTATTGATACCACTTTCGCCAAGCGCGTTGAGGTTGTTGATAATGCGCAGACACGTTTCTTCGGTGATGGTATCCAGTCCATAGCCTGTTTTCACCTCAACCGTTGTCGTGCCATGAGTGTGCATGCTATCAAGTCTAGCTCTTGCCAGTTCCATCAATGTCTCTGTATTTGCACTGCGGGTCGCATTCATCGTGGTCAGAATACCTCGTCCCTGCGCGAGTAACTCACCATAACTGACTCCTGCATGGCGCAGATGGAACTCCTCTGCACGGTCTCCAGCAAATAGCAGGTGGGTATGGGAATCGACCAGTCCGGGTGTGATAACTGCTTCCTGGGCATCGACGATCGTAATGCCGTCTTTTGAAGCGGCTGTCGTGTGTTGGAACATTGGTTCTGCATCATCATCAGGACCGATCCAGACAATCAGGCCACGATGTACTGCTAGTGCCGCGTGTGGAATAACCTGTAACGGGCCGCTTGCTCCGGTGATAGGTTGCTGTGCAACGGTGACGAGTTGTCCAATGTTGCGAATGACTGTGCTAGCTTGAATACTTGGTTGAGATGGATCGGACATCATAAGCCGGGCCTCCTTTTGGATAGGTGTCTCTCACACGTTATAGCATACTTCAGGCCGTGCGTCGAGTAGGAGACTTGCTGAACACTAGCAGAATTTGTTACACTGTTGACAGATCATACACAGCTTGATTTCTTAAGAGGAGAGCAGTCATGCGAGCAATTGACGATAGTAGTCCCAAGTATGCTGCTGTCCTGCGTGAGCTACTGGTCTGGAAACAACTGCCAGAAAGTGACCTGGCACGCCTGGTGCATGGATACTTCTTGATTACCGATGACTTTCGTGAGATGGAGGATCAAGGATTGCTCACGATGCAGTTCATCGGCGATGAATACATCATCACCGTCACCACATTAGGGCGTCTCTGGCTAGAGCAGTATGAGAGCAAGGAGCGTGAGAATGCCAACCAAATCTGAAGTGAACCTATATGAAGAAGAGGCGTTGCCGTATACCACGATTGGTATGGATGAAGCCAAGCGCATGATTGACGCAGGAGCGCATGTCATTGATGTGCGTCAACCGGATGAGTGGAATCGGGGTCATATCCCCGAAGCAACATTGCTTCCCCTCGATGGTATCTACGCCTTCGGTGCAGCACTTAAAAAGCTGAACCTGCCCGATGACGCAGATGTCATCTTTACCTGTGCCATGGGTCAGAGGAGCGCCGCAGCATCTGAAATTGCGCTGCTCACGGGGCTGAAGAAGGTATACAACCTGGCAAATGGCATGAATGGCTGGGTAGCGCGGCGCTACCCATCGAACGCTAAACTTTTTACAGCGTTGCGTACTCGAGAGGAGAAGAACGATGCCCCTACTAGAAGGAAAAACGGCGCTTGTTTTTGGCATTGCGAACCATCGCTCCATTGGCTGGGCAATTGCACAATCGCTGGCCAGGGAGGGCGCTCGCCTCGCTTTCACCTACCAGGAACGTATGGAGAGGTATGTGCGAGATTTAGCGGCGCAAATTCCCAATACGCCGGTCATGCCCTGTGACGTGCAGAACGACAATGAGCTGGACGCAGCGTTCGAGCAGGCGAGTGAGGTTTTCGGCGGAGGGCTTGACATTCTGATCCATTCTGTCGCTTTTGCCCCCAAGCAAGAGTTAGACAATCCCTTTTTTGAGACGACTCGTGAGGGATTCCATACGGCGTTGGATATCAGCGCCTATTCGTTGATCGCGATGGCGAAACGAGCCAGGCCCCTGATGCAGGCACGAGGAGGTGGCAGCGTAGTCACAATGACCTACATGGCCAGTGAGCGTGTCATGCCAAAGTATAACGTCATGGCGGTTGCCAAGGCCGCCCTGGAGTGTAATGTGCGTTACCTGGCTTATGAGTTGGGAGAATACAACATTCGTGTGAATGCAATTTCTGCCGGGCCGCTTAATACGCTGGCAGCTCGTGGTGTCTCTGGTTTCACTGCCTTCCGTGAACAGACGGCTCATGTTGCACCACTGCAGCGCAACATTGATCAGAGCGAGGTAGGCGACGCTGCCCTCTTTTTATGCAGCCCGCTTGCCCGTGCCATTACTGGCGAGATTCTCTTTGTTGATGCAGGCTACAACATCATGGGAGCGTGATCCAGCCCGCGCCGTGGGCCGAAGTATTGATACGCGCTCCGCTGAGGCGGTGGGCGCGATGAATCGGCTCCTACGCTTGGTCCGCGTATTTCGTTACAGCCGATAAATCGGCGGTGGGCGCGATGAATCGGCCCCTACTGCTCGACGCGCCGGGTAGTGGGAGGCGGGGCAGGTTCGCCGCAGATAGTACAGTAGCGTGCATTGGGGCGGTTCATATGACCGCAAGGCCAGGGACGTAACCCGCCAGATGCCCCGGCGGTGGCTACTGGCAAACCCGATAGCGTGCTAGATGGTTGCGTTGGCCACTGCCCAGACTGCATTGTTGTCGGGGGTGCGCCAAACGCTGTCAACCCATCTGCCTGCTGTGATATCTGCATCGCCTGGGGAGGAGACACAGGCCGATTCTGTCCCTGCTGAGGTATAGGAGGCGGCAGAGGTGTCTGCACGGTACGTATCGTAGCAGCCTTATT
>Ga0187805_10000657_pt1 | contig 11677 bp, 10 predicted proteins | sample NC_wetland_sal_i_6_FD_132965 | JGI IMG/M metagenome (GOLD analysis project Ga0187805, IMG submission 132965) | Wetland sediment microbial communities from Neuse River Estuary, North Carolina, USA - Control_5 | ecosystem: Environmental > Aquatic > Freshwater > Wetlands > Sediment | place: USA... | reverse complement strand
GATGGCCAGGATTATCGGAGAGGCGGAAGCCAGCGATTGGGGATCGCCGCCTCGTGTGCCCCAGGAAAAGTTGAAGGTTGCGGAAACCGTGGCGGAATTGGTCTGCCACGCGTCGCATGAACTGCGCATGAAGTTGATTGCCGTGTTCACGCACAGCGGTTTCACCGCGCGTCTCGTCTCCTGCTATCGCCCCGCCGCGCCCATCGTCGCTTTTTCGCCCGAGGCCGATACGCGCCGCCGCATGGCGCTCATTTGGGGAGTCATGCCGCGCCACATCCCCGACACGCGCAAAATCGACGGCCTTGCCGCCATCACCGAAAAACGCCTTCTCGAAGAACGCCTCGTTCGAAAGGGCGACGTCATCGGCATCGTCGCCGGCACGCCCATGGGCATTCGCGGCACAACCAATTTCATGAAGTTCCACATCATCGGCGGCGGCGCTTAGGATATTCACTCTGGCATGCGATCAGCCGGCCTCGGAGTGCGCGAGTCACCAGTAACCAATCACCCGTAACCAATCAACAGCCAAGTGTTTCCAACCACCTCGCGGCGGAACCAAGTCAACTTTGGAATTTTGGTTAATTGATCCAGCGGTCGGGGCGGGAAGGTGGCTCGTTTTTGTGCTTGTTGATGTACACGTCGAAGCGCTTGCGGTTGCGTTTCGACTGCCAGTCCGAAACGCTGTTGCGAACGCTATAGAGAAAAGAGCCGCGCCGCAAATAGGCGTAACCCACTAGCATTCCACCCAGGTGGCAAATGTGGCTTACCTTGTCGTCTCCCAGGCCGAACGTGCCGAGAAACGTAATCGCAGCCATAATCGCCACGATGGTTCGCATACTCATCGCTACTGGGATGGGGAAAAGATATACACGCCTCTCCGGAAACAAAATCGCGCAGGCAATCATGATTCCGAAAATTGCGCCTGAAGCGCCGATCGTCGGGACGTATGAAAATCCGTCGCCAAAAAGCGCAGGCACCGTTTTCACGATGACGTTGATGATCCCGGCCCCCACGCCGGTTAGAAAGTAGTAGCGCAGGAATCGATTTCTTCCCCACTCCATTTCCAGTTCGCGGCCGAACATCCAGAGCATCAGCATGTTCATGATGATATGGAGAAAATAGTTGACGTCGTGGAGGAAGAGATAGGTGAAGGGCTGCCAGATGCGCAACCCGGGCACTACGGCAGCCGGCACGAGGCCGAACCACTTGAGAAGTGTGTTGTAACCGCCGATGCCGTCGAAGTGATAGATGAAAGCTTCGAGTATGAAAATTCCGAAGTTCGCAAGCAACAGCATCTTCACGCCGGACGTGATGTAAAAGTCGAAACTGACTTGATACCTCTTGACGCCCGACCGGGATGCCATAGTTCTCAAGTTTACGGTGTTGGCTTGATGGCGTCAAAGCTCTGTTCGCCTCGGCTTACTTGATTTTGCTCCGCATTTTTCGCGTTTCCGATCCATTTTTTCGCCGGACTTTAGTCTAATTTCCTCGCCACCGATTAGCTCTCAATCTAGTTTTTTGCGGGCGAAATGGAAGAGTGAGGTGGCCAATAAGGCGAACATCACGACGCCGAACAGCGATTGAATGTGGGTGGGAACCGGGAGCTTGTCATTGGGAGCAAGCAGCGGCCAGAACTTGGGGCCGAGCGAGAAGAGGTCGGGCCGCCAGGGCAAGTTCAGCAGGTGTGCGAACCAGCCGGGGACATGCGTGGCGATTTCTGGATCCTGAAAAAGATTGATGACAATTCCAAGCAGACCAAAAACACCGCCCGCCGCGATCAGACCGCTGGAAAAGAGCGCTCCGGGGCTGGCCTCTCCTTCGTCTTTTTTCTCCTTGGAAGAAACTTCGACGAGCCAACGCACAAGGCCGCCCGCAAACATCGTGGCAGTGGTTGCAATGGAAAGATACGAGCCAACGGCGAAGGCGAGGGAGCGGACGCCGAGAATCTCGATGGCGACGACCAGAGCGACGCCCATCAGGACGAGCCGCCAGGGAAGTTTCTGGTTCAAAATGCCATTGATGACCGTGGCCATAAGGCGCGCTTGCGGAGCGGGAGCTTTGTCGCTGCCGATTCCCGGCGCCCACTGAATCTCGATCTCTTTTGTATCGCCGTCGTAGAGATATTCGCCGTCGGGAATGACGTTTGAGCCGAGGGAGTTGATCAACGTATAGGTTTTCCCGCGATACTCGAAGCCGGCGCGTTCGACTTTCACGCCGGAGGGAAGAGCGGCAATATTTACGGCAATTTGGGTGGGCGCATATTTCTCGAGGCCGACGTTCATCAAGTTGAGCGTGGCGCCGATGGCGAACGTGGAAACAGTGACGCCGACGAGGAGCGCCCACTGCTGGAGGTAAGGAGTCGCGCCGACGAGATAGCCGGTTTTCAAGTCTTGCGAAGTGGCGCCGGCAATGGCGGCGGCGATGCAGACCACACCGCCGATCATGAGCGCGAGGGCGGCGTAGTTTGGAGCGGTCCAACCGGCGAGAAAAAAAATCGCGCAAGTGGCCATGAGCGTGGCGATACTCATGCCACTGACCGGATTGGAAGAGTTGCCGAGGAGTCCGCTGATGCGGGCGGCGACGGTGACAAATAGAAATCCGAAAACGACGATGAAAACGGCTGCAAAGAGATTCTGATACCAGAACGTCCCCGCACCCTTCATGGGATGGAAGGTGAGCAAAACCCAAAGCATCACAACGACGACGATCGAACCCAGGATCACGGTGCGCATGGGCATGTCCTCGTCGATGCGGCTGGAGGCTGAGGATTGGCCGCCACCCTGGGCACGAACATCTTTGAGACCGGAACGCAAAGCGGAGAGGATGGTGGGCAAGGTGCGAACCAGCGTGATGATGCCGGCGGCGGCGACGGCGCCCGCGCCCATCGGCCGAATGTAAGTGGTCCAGAGCTGATCCGGAGACATATTCGGGATGGGGATCGTGCCGGGGTAGATGGCGTGGCCGCCGGAAAGCTGGCCGAAGAATTTGATCGCGGGAATCACGACGAGCCAGGAGATGATGCCTCCCGCGAAAAGAAGTCCGGCAACGCGGGGACCGATGATGTAGCCGACGCCGAGATATTCGGATGTGACGTTCGCGCGGAAGGATGCGCCGGGAAACCATTTGGGCTGGCTTTCCGGCTGCGAGGGCCAGGCCTGGAAGATGTTCATGAAGACGGTGTATACGCCGCCGAGTCCAAGGCCCCAGAAAACGCGTCCGGCAAAAGAACCGCCACGCTCGCCTGCAACAAGGACGTCAGCACAGGCAGTACCTTCGGGGAAGGTGAGGTTGCCGTGTTCCTTGACGATGAGCTGGCGACGCAGGGGAACCATGAGCAACACGCCGAGCCATCCGCCGAGAAGCGCGAGCGGGAAAATCCGCCAGAAGGTGAACTCGGAACCAAAGCCGAGAAAGATGAGCGCGGGAATGGTGAACATGACGCCGGCGGCGAGCGATTCGCCGGCCGAGCCAGTGGTCTGGACGATGTTGTTCTCGAAGATTGTCGAACGTCCAAACGCGCGCAAGATGCTGATGGAGAGTACAGCGATGGGAATGGATGCGGAGACGGTGAGGCCGGCACGCAGGCCGACATAGACGCTCACCGCGCCAAAGAGTAAACCAAACAAGGCGCCCAGGACCACAGCGCGAATCGTAAATTCCTTGAGGGTCTCCTCCGCGGAGATGTAGGTGCGAAATTCTCCTGGAGGGGCCGTGGAACTCCATGGACGATCGGTCACTGAATCCTCCCCGCATGCGAACTGGAATGCGCCTGCTTGTTAAGCCTGGCGCTGACGTGCCCCTGTGCGGCGGGATTATGCCGTAAATCCGAGGCGGGAGGGTAGAAGTTAGATAGGGGAGCCAGGAAACGGCGAGAGTCGAAGCGAGTAGAGAGAGGCCGAAAGGTGTTTGGATGCATGGGGTACCCCACCCCGGGTGTTTTCTGTAGGAGTGACAAACAAAGGACTTATGCTTGACGTGGCCTGTAAGAGTGACAAATACGGGACTTAAAGTGGTTGTGTTTTCAGCGATTTGCAAAAGGCTTGTCAGAGTGACAGAGAAAGGAGTTAGCGAGAGGCAGTCGACAGCCGACAGCTCACAGCCGACAGACGAAAAGGAAGAGAAAGAAAAGGGTAACGCAGAGACGCTGAGGACGCCGAAGTTACACAGAGAGGGTAGGGTAGAAGAGCAAGACGCGGGTTCAAGGAAGGGGCGAGTTCCAAAATGGGAAGCGGGATCGGGTTGGAAGCCAAAGTTCACGGTGTATGTTACCGCGTTTTTGATACCTTGTCAAGTTATTTCTTCTATAGTAATGATTCGAATCGTATGCACATGGCGCGTAAGTTGATAAGAGGGATGGGGATGGGCAGGAATTTGGTGCGCGAAAATAGTGTTTGTGTGAGGCCCCGCTAAGCCTCGCAGGTTCCTAGAGGGAGCGAAGTCGAGACCCTCGCCCTGAGAACCGCGGGGATGCGGCAGCCAGCGGCACCGAATTCGAGACCCTGCTCCAACCGCTCAGTCGAAGCCATCTTTGCCTCCTACTTTTTATCTCGTGACAGGCCTACCGAGAATTGCCCGAATCGAATTACGGTCACTCATCTCGCGGGGGAAGCTGCGGGACTTTCATGTGTGCAATTTAGAACAGATGCGCCTATCCCCAGTGGGTACGCTGCAATCCCACCCAAAATCACATTGTAGGTTTTCCCCGGAAAAGGAGAATGACATGGCACAACCGAAAGCAATGAGATACACAGATATCGTTCCCGCGAAGAAGACGGTGATAGGCAGTAAAGTCGTCAACGCAAAAAATGAGGACCTCGGAAAAATCGAAGACGTCGTACTTGACGCTGGAGCCGGCCGGATCGCTTATGCGGTCTTATCCTTTGGAGGCTTTCTTGGAATGGGTGACAAGTATTTCGCCATTCCTTGGAACGCGTTGCACTTCAATTTGCCGGAAAACCAGGCCGTCCTGAACCTTGACAAGAAACTGCTGGAGAATGCTCCGGGTTTCGATAAAGACAACTGGCCGAACATGGCTGATTCCACTTGGGGAACCAGGATTTACAGACACTATGGCTATACCCCTTACTGGGAAGAAGGGCCCAGCACAACGAGGATGTGACGAAAGACCGCTTCTAAGTCGAGGAACGGGCCGCCCGGACTTAACCGGACGGCCCATTTTTATCAGCAGGCTGCAATTATTGGGGAGAGTTGGATGTCTCCTTTGGCACGATTTCATCCGCGAGCGAAGTCAAGACCCGCACCCTGAAAAACCGCAGTAATTCTGGCCATCGTTTCTCGTGATCATCGTTACTACAGACGGAACCAAAGACGCTGCGTCGCCGCACATCGCAATCCGCGGTAAGGCTTGCTGCAAGACTGTGCAATGGTGAGAACTCATTTGGCGGGCCTGTGAAGTGTCTCACGCAAGATGGTGATGCGGCTCACGGCGCTGCTGGGACGGCCTATGGTGGAATGCGCTTGAACGCGGACATTCCAGCAGGGAGGAGGCAGTTATGGAGAGTTTGATTGCCTACGCGCCGAGGTCAGCGGGCGTGAATGCCATGCAGGTGGCGATGCCCCGACCGTGGGCAAGCAATGATGGAGTCAAAACAAGAGTTGAAGATAAGCAAGGCTTCGACGCACTACGATTCTTCGATGCGGCGGGTGTGAGCAGGAGGGTCTCAAAATATGAGAGGAAGGAGATCATTTTCACGCAAGGCGACCCCGCGACGAGCATCCTATATGTTCAAGAGGGGAGCGTGAAGCTGACCGTTGTGAGCGAGGGTGGGAAAGAAGCGGTGGTGGCGATATTAGGCCCTGGCGAGTTTCTTGGCGAGGGATGCCTTGCGGGGCAACCGCAGAGGGTGAACACCGCCAGCACAATTACACCGGCGACACTGGTCGTAATAGAAAAAAAAGAAATGATTCGAGTGCTCCACGCGGACCGAGGTCTCTCCGATCAGTTCATCAAATACTTACTTTCGAGACACGTTCGAGCAGAAGAGGACCTGGTCGATCAGCTTTTTAATCACAGCGAGAAGCGGCTGGCTCGCGCCTTGCTGCGGCTCGCGCACGATGGAGAATCAGGGCAGACGCAAAAAACAACACCCGAGATATCGCAAGAAGTGCTGGCGGGGATGATCGGCACGACGCGGCCCCGCGTGAATTTGTTCCTGAACAAGTTCAGGAAACTGGGGTTCATCGACTACAGCGGCAGGCTGGGAGCGTTGGAAATCCACGCGTCGCTTCTGAGCGTTGTGCTGCAGGAGTGATGCTTCGAGTTTTGAGCGAATTGTCCCGTACCGAATCGAATTTCTGGATTTGAGGCGGAAGAGCGTCAGAGACATTTCTGAATTCTCCAATGCGCGCCAAACTGAGTCCAAACGCCGAAAAAGGGAACCTGACCCTGAGCCGTACGAATCTTAACGGCTATGGCGCTTACCCGTTGCTGGGCTGTTTGGTTCTATGCAGCGCGCTCGCAGCGGGGAGCTTCGCTGTTCGGGCGGCGGCGAAAGCTTCGAAACAGGCTCCGATCCAGGCTTTGCACGTGCCGGAACTTGAAGCGGGTTTTCACCTGCTCTATGAGCTAAAGCCTCGGGAAGCCCGCGAGCAGTTTGAGTCCTGGCAGAAGTCTCATCCGGAAGACGCTCTTGGGAGCGCCTCGGAAGCGGCGAGCTACCTGTTCGAGGAGTGCTACCGGGAAGGCGTGCTGACCTCTGAGTTTTTCCTGAACGACAAGCGCTTTCTAGGCAAGATCCATTTGAAACCGGACCCGGAACTACGCGCGGCATTCTTTACGGCGGACGAGCAGGCACAGGAACTGGCGCAACTTCGGCTCAAGACGGACGCGGAGGATGCGAACGCGCTCTTCGCCATGGCGCTGAGCGTCGGTATGCAAGCGGACTATGCCAGTTTGATCGATAAGCAGCAGCTCGACAGCCTGAAGAAGATCCGCGAGGCCGATAAGTACGCCAACAGACTTTTGGCCGTTGCCCCGGACGCGGCTGACGCGTATCTCGGCCTGGGCACGGCGAATTACGTGATCGGGAGTCTGCCAGGAATCAAAAAGTTTTTCCTGGGTTTCGCCGGAATCCACGGGGATAAAAAAGCAGGAATCCAGCAACTGGAGATTGCCGCCGAGCGCGGGCACTACCTGCGGCCGTTTGCGAAGATTTTGCTGGCGTTGGCGGCTCTGCGCGAGAAAAAGACGGAAGTAGCTCGCGTACAATTTACAGAACTCGTTGCGGAATTCCCCGAAAACCCGCTTTTTTCCAACGAACTCTCCAAGCTGAAGGCCCGTCCTGTCTCGACAGTTTCCACGGAAAACTGAATTACTCCTGAGCTAATTCTGCCAGGGCGGTCCAGGCATCTTGGCTTGCCATGTCGGATGTTACTTTCCTTCCGAATCTACTGTTTCTATGGGCTATTGGATTGTGGCGTTCAGGGATGCGCAATCACGCTTACGAGAGAGCTGTCTCTTATTGCACAGTCCAGAGTTTCGTTTAGCGCACACTGAAGCGTGACATAGGTCACGGACGTTGAACGGATCAGGACCGCACGATGTGCGTGTGTGAAGGGAGCACGTTAATGAAAAAGTCTTTCTCGTTACTGGTGGTGATGGCCTTGTTTGGGCTACCTGCTTACGCGCAAAAGGATGAAAGCAATCGTATTAGGAACGCCGGCAAGGTGATGGTTGAGATTCTCAATGTTCCCGACGATATTCCGGCTGATCTTCTGGACAAGGCGGAATGCGTCATCGTTTTGCCTTCGGTCATGAAGGCAGCCTTCGTTGTCGGCGGCAGCTACGGCCGAGGTGTGATGTCCTGCCGGAGCGGGCCGGAATTCAACGGACCTTGGAGCGCGCCTGCGATGATGGCTCTTGAGGGCGCCAGCATAGGCTTTCAGATTGGGGGGCAGGCCACCGACTTCGTCTTGCTGGTAATGAATAAGCGCGGGGCTAATTCCATCCTCACCAGCCAGGTCAAGCTTGGCGGCGACATAGCTGCCGCCGCGGGACCGAAGGGGCGCAATGCTGCAGCCTCCACGGATGTCACCATGCGAGCAGAAATTCTTTCGTATTCGCGCTCGCGCGGATTGTTCGCCGGGGTTTCCCTCGAAGGCTCAACTCTTCGCCCAGACGGCGATGCCCAAGCGAGGATTTACGGACAAGGCGTCAGCGCGAAGGAAATCGTAATCAATAGTTCGATCCACGCACCCGCCTCGGCGAAATTGCTCGTTTCCACTCTCAACAGGAAGTCTCCGAGGAATAGGTCCGGTAAGTAGGGCCCCGTGGCCCGATAGCCGTGGGCCGGCCGGATAGGTCTGCCCGCAAGAGGTAGGAGGTCAATCGATCATGCCGTTAATTCAAATACTGATCGTGCTGGTGGTGGTGGGCGTGCTGCTCTGGCTAGTGAACAGCTATATACCGATGCAAGGAACCATTAAGTCGATTTTGAATGCGGTCGTGATTATTTGTGTGGTGTTGTGGCTGCTGAACGTGTTTGGACTTTTTCATTCGCTCTCTGGGATCCACATCAGCCGTTGAACGGATCCAAGCCGACGAGCGAGGAAATGAAAGTCATGCGGCGGCCGCCTTGGCTGTTGAAACAGAGGACAAAAGAGATCGAATTGGTTCTGAAAGGAGAAAGCCATGCTTTGGACAATTTTCGTGATTCTGCTTGTGTTGTGGTTGTTGGGACTGGTCACTTCCTACACGTTTGGTGGGTTCGTCCATATTCTGTTGGTTTTGGCCGTCATCGTACTTGTGATCAGGCTCTTTCAAGGCCGAAGAGTCGCCTGAGTGAAGAGAGGTAAACATGAAACCGGTCAGCTGGCTTGGGATTTTGCTAATTGTTGCGGGCGCTTTGGTCCTCGCCTATCAAGGCATCAATTACACGCGCCAGAAAAAAGTGATTGATGTGGGATCGGTGCATATCACTCGGGAGGACCACGAGCGAATTCCCCTTCCGCCAATACTTGGAGGCCTGGCGTTGGCTGGAGGAGTCGTCCTGCTGGTCATGGGGGCGAGGAACAAGACGTAGCTCGGACGAAAGATCGGGCCTTGAGATTTCACCGTGAGGTCACGAACGGAGTGAAGCCTATTACAGCAATCTCAAGGCACAAGGTGAAGGGAGAATAGCGATGCTACTACTAATTATTGTTCTGCTTCTGCTGTTCGGCGGAGGCGGCGGGTATTACGGATATTCGAGATGGGGGAGCCGTGGAGGACTGGGAATCGTGGGGACTGTCGTGCTCATCGCTTTGATTTTATATCTGCTCGGATTTTTGCATTGAGCCTTCAGGATTAATCAGTCGCGGGACGGTTAAAACTCTTAGAAGGAACTCGCAAATTAAATCGGAACAACATGCCCGAGGTGACAAGCGGGGAACGGATGAAATGACTGTATAGGAGGCAACATTTATGAAAGCAAGATTTATCAGCACGGGGGTTCTGCTCTTTCTTGTCGGTGCATTTGCTCCGATGTACGCACAGCAAGAAGAGGCTAAGCCACCGAAACAGGCGCAGGAGGCCAAGCCGCAAAAGCAGCAACAGGCTAAGCCCGAAAAACAGCAACAAGAGGCCAAACCAGCAAGACAGCAGCAGCAAGCCAAGGGTCAGCAGGAACAGCAACAGAAACAGCAACAACAACAGGCTAAGCCGGCGAGACAGCAAGAACAGCAACAAGCGAAGGGTCAGCAGGAACAGCAACAGAAACAGCAACAACAACAGGCTAAGTCGACGAGACAGCAAGAGCAGCAACAAGCGAAGGGTCAGGAAGAGCAGCAGAACCAAAACAAGCAGCAGCAACAGAAACAACAGCAAGCTAGGGGCAGGCAGCAACAAGAGCAGCAGCGTGTTCAGCAACAGCAGCAAGCTAGAGGTCAACAGCAACAACAGCGCGTTCAACAACAGCAGCACCAAGCCCAGGGTCGGCAGCAGGTTTCACACCAAAGGCAACGTGTGCAGCAAGGTCAACAGCGGGAAGTCTGGCAGCAGCATCGGGCAACTAACTGGCAGTCCCAGCACCGCGACTGGCAGCAACGTGGCGGTTACAACGGCTACCGCATTCCAGATGACCGCTATCATGGCAACTTTGGACCGAATCACTGGTTCCGCATCCACAGCTACCCGATGGAGTTGTACGGTGGTTATCCGCGCTTCCGGTACGGTGGCTTTTGGTTCGGCTTAATGGACCCGTGGCCGGAATATTGGTCTGACGACTGGTACGACAACGATGATGTGTACATCGTTTACTCCGACGGCGGATATTACTTGTATAACCGTCAGTATCCCCAGGATCGAATTGCAATCACCGTCTACGTGAACTGACAATTCGCGGAAGGCGATGCGACAAAGATTGCGGCCGCTCATTTCGAGGAAATTTGTCATCACGAAATGGGCGGCCGTGCCATTAACGGGAGAAATAATCCGCACCCTCCGTTTGATTTCATCACGAAGCCGGCTCCTTGGACCCGGGGAGACTTGGCGTAAGGAGCGACCGGCGCTCGGGAGGAAGGAGCCGAATGATGAAGATTATAGACTGTGATTTTCATCCGGGTTATCAGCAGATTGCGATGTAGGACAAGGCGTGGGCCCACCTCGTTCAGTTCCGCAGCACCGCGGGTGGGACATCCCTAGCGCGAGTGTGCGACATTGACTTTGGTTTTTTCCCGGGTGGTCTACCCTTTCGGCTTTGGTTTTTGAAAAGGTGGGCTCTTACTCTTTTGCGGCGGGGATTGCTTGGTTTGACAGCGCTGTGGAAATCTGTGGAAATTTGATATTCCCCCTATGCATGCGGAATGGCTTGAGTGGGACGCCGGTTTGTACGCGGCCGGCCTTGCGGCCTGTGAATGACAACGAGAAAGGAGCGATGGCCGCCAGTCGACTTTCGCCGATGTGCAGGTCCTACTTGTCCGCGCGCCGCTGACGAGCCAATTCGGTGCGGAACTCTTGCTCTTTGGCGGCGATGTACTTCATATAGCCATCGTGATCGAGGAAAGGGTTCACCGTCGAAGTCTTTGGGAGGGCGTACTTTTCTTCGAGGCCGAAATAGCTGCCGTGGGCGCCGAGAAACATATCGCAAGGTAGAGACTTCAGTACGCGCCACATGCGCTCGTAGTCTTCGGCGATTTGAGGGTAGGCCGCGTTGCCCACGAGTTTGTAGCCGGGGTTCACGTTGGGACTGCCGACAATCACGACGTTGTAGGTTTTTGCGCCGTCCTTAACTTTCATGGTCCACGTGGTGCAGCCTTTGGTATGGCCGGGGGTGAGGTGCGCGACGAGGACCGCGCCGCCGAGCTTTACTTCGTCGCCGTCGTGGAGCACGCGGTCGACTTTGACAGGCTTGTAGAGCATTGCGGGATTGGCGCCATATTGAAAATCGGCTTTGCCGCCCGATTCGACGACAGGCACGTCGGCATCCATGACCATGTAGCGCGCGCCGGTGAGTTCCTTGATCTTTGCGCTGCCGGCATCGTGATCCCAGTGGGCATGACTGATGAGCAGAATCTTTGTGTCTTTGAATCGGAAGCCGAGTTTCTGAATGCTGGCTTGGAGGAGGGGCACGGTGGATTCCAGATCACTGTTGATGAGGATGTTGCCCTTGGACGTTGTAATCAGATAAGACGCCAGCCCTTTTGTTCCTACGTAGTACAAGTTGCCAGCGATCTGGAAAGG
>Ga0187805_10000656_pt1 | contig 11688 bp, 9 predicted proteins | sample NC_wetland_sal_i_6_FD_132965 | JGI IMG/M metagenome (GOLD analysis project Ga0187805, IMG submission 132965) | Wetland sediment microbial communities from Neuse River Estuary, North Carolina, USA - Control_5 | ecosystem: Environmental > Aquatic > Freshwater > Wetlands > Sediment | place: USA... | reverse complement strand
GAGAAGTCCCGCTCATTGGTCTCCGAATCAACTGCGCAGTCGGGCGCTTCGCTTAATCTAGATCGAACCTCGCGGGCACACACTTACAGGCCCCATTGGACCATAGGTGCGAGGGCACCAAAAATGACGGATGACGCAACCCACTCGTATTCTAACAAACAATTCCAATCGTGACGTAAATTTCATCGGACTGTGATCTGAATCACAGAGATGCGGCGCAAGATGGGACAACATCGCATCGAAAGTTGGTTGCGTTTGGCCAGTGGGAAGGATGCTTTTCGCGGGCCATGGGAATGACATTCACTTTGCTCAGGCCGGCGCCGCCAACCACACTAGAAGAATTGAAGGAGAACCAAAATGACCCCGCAAGCTGCAACCGCAATGCAACCCGCCAAAACAACGGCTGTCACCAAACAGACTGAACCCGAAAATGTCTTTGATCGTATGCAACAAGTTTTCGATTCGATCGAAAAACGGGCTTTTGAGATCTTCAATAACAATGGCAGGTGGTTCGGCCATGAACTTTCGGACTGGGTGCAAGCCGAATCCGAAATCCTCCATCCGGTCCATCTGGAAATCGCGGAGACCGAGGACGCCCTGACCGTCCGGGCCGAAGTGCCGGGATTCACGGCCAAGGAACTCGACATCCGCGTAGAAGGGAACCGGCTCACCATCGCCGGCAAACACGAATCCAAAGAAGAAAGCAAGAAGGGCAAGACGATCTATTCCGAGCGCTGCGCAAAAGAAATCCTCCGGTCCGTTGACTTGCCGTCGGACGTTGACGGCACAAAGGTCAACGCGACGTTGAAGGACGGCGTCCTCAGTATTGAACTTCCCAAAGCGCCTCATGCAAAGAGCGTGCGGATTGAAGCGAAGGCAGCGAGCTGAAACGAATTAGGAGGGCGGGCAACGCTTTACTCGATGCCCGCCTTCCAACCTAGTGAGAAGAAAATAGGCTCGCAGGTAGAGGGGGATTATATGCTCATAAAATGCTGCAATCCTGAGTGCGAAGCTCCATTTGATTATCGTGTAGGCCGACTCATACGATTTTCCAGAACGATGAGTGACGAAAATTATGAAGATCAACACATGATTCAGCATTTTTGGCTTTGCGGAAAATGTGCAGGGCTGTACGCGTTTGAGTATGAATCGGGAACAGGCGTAAAGATAAAGCTACGCGGTCAAGAGTTGTCCGAAGGAAATCTCTCTCATTTCGTTTCCGCAGCATGAACGCTGGATAAAAAATTCAATCGTGGACTGTCAGGACCGGGCAGCCCGCATTCGCGACAACACTGCTTGCAATCGAATCTGAAAAGTGTGTCGCCATCGTCAGATGCTTTTCAGCGCCGCGCGCGCCGACAACAATCAAATCCGCATGTGTCTTTCTTGCGGCTCCCAATATCGCATCGGCTGGAACACCTCGTTCCACCAAGTAGGTTGGCGTGGACAACAGACCTGCGCCAAGGGGCACCACGTCTTTCAGAGTCTCCAGTGCAACATCATTTCGTCCCTTTGATCCATCTTCTGTCGCATGAAGCAGGACAAGCTCGGCGCGATGGTCCTTGGCCAATGAAATCGCGTAACGCGCAGCCGCAAGGGATTCCGGACTGAAATCCGTCGCGTAGAGGATGCAGTTCAATTCCGCAGCGGCGGCGTGGGGGGCTCTCGTAGCGACGCCTGGCCCTACGGTCAGAACCGGGCAGGGAGCTTGCCGGAAGATTTTCTCGGCCACGGACCCGAGTAGCGCCTTTGTAAATCCCTTGCGTCCATGCGTGCCGAGGACAAGCAGGTCCACATTCCTTTCCTGGATTACATTCTTGAGATTCTCCCAAACATCGCCCCTCAGAAAGAGAAAATCGTGTGGAAGCTCCCGCAGTTCCAGTTCAAGCCGATTCTTCTCCCTCTCGCGAAATTCTTCCAGGTCACGCGCGATTTCAGCCCATTGCTCAGGCGGCGCTTGGACATAATCGTCTGGAGAAATGACGTGCACGGCATGGATGGTCGCACCGGATCTTCTGGCGATCTCAACAGCGTAAGGGAGTGCACGGTCCGCTGTAACTGAAAAATCCGTGGCATAGAGAATATTTTGAAATGTGACGTGCAAGGATGTGCGTAAAGCGCTCAAGTTATGCCTCCACGGTTCAGACCCCAATGTCGTTGGTTGTGGTTGAAATCCTCTTGCCTCGTTCATAGCATCAGCCTCCCCCGCTTCACATTTTCTAACCGTTTGAAACCTTCTCAGCTATGCGTTGGATCACAAGTCTTTGTGATTCTTGTCATGCTGTGCCGTTCCGGGACCCGCCTGTGTGGCCTACATCACAAAGAAAAGTGACGGACGTCATAGGCCCCTCAGCGCTTCCCGCCAACAATGGGCACATACTGAATCAGGCCATCCGCCCCTCAGGTAACGAACTAAGCTGAGGCGGCGGGACGGAGGTGCGGCGATGATCTTTTCAGATCGTATCGACGCTGGGCGCAGGCTGGCGAAAAAGCTTGATGTTTATGCTGGGCGAAATGATGTGCTTGTTCTGGGCATCCCCCGAGGGGGAGTCCCGGTAGCTTTCCAGGTGGCTACGGAACTGGGAGCTCCGCTGGATGTGTTTGTCGTGCGGAAGCTCGGAGTGCCCTCGCATGAGGAACTCGCTTTTGGAGCGATCGCAACCGGGGGAGTGCGTGTTCTTGACGCGCAAATTGTGGACGAGGTGGGGATCTCAGACCTTGAGATTGAACGGATTGCCGCGAAGGAGAGGCAGGAGCTGAATCGCCGTGAGAGCGTGTACCGTGGCGGCCGTCCACCTCTGAATCTTGGAGGCAAAACAGTCATCCTTGTGGACGATGGGATTGCAACCGGGGCGAGCACGCTTGCTGCGATCACTGCGTTGCGGGAGTTGAAGCCGGCTCGGATTGTCCTGGCAGCGCCCGTTGCTCCCGCTTCCACTTGCAGGCGCCTCCGGCGCAAAGTAGACGATCTTGTTTGCCTGGATACGCCTGAAGACTTTTTCGCGATTGGCCAATTCTATGAGGACTTTTCGCAAGTATCGGACGAAGAAGTGACGAGCCTGCTTCAGCTCAACGTTGAAGAACACGCTCTGGAAGCTTCTGCGAACCGCGGGAGCATTCGGAAAGGAGTTCAACCATGACTCCCGCCCGTATCACGCAAAGTGTTTCCTATGAGCGCCCGGTTTCCATTGGGCTAGTCAAGGCGACTTTGGAAGGAAATTTGGGCCTCCCTCCGCATCCGTGCGGAATTGTTTTGTTTGCTCATGGAAGCGGAAGCAGCCGGCACAGTCCTCGGAATCGATTCGTCGCCGAAACCCTTCAGTCGCATGGGATCGCGACGTTGCTCATGGATTTGCTCACGGCAAGCGAAGAAGAAATCGACCGGCGAACATCCCAGCTTCGCTTCAACATTCGACTGCTGGCCAAACGGCTGGCCGGTGCCACGACATGGACGCTGCGGCAGCCGGACCTCCGCGGACTAAATGTCGGCTATTTTGGCGCGAGCACAGGAGCTGCCGCCGCGCTCGTGGCTGCGGCGCAGCTAACCGGCACGGTTGCGGCTGTCGTCTCGCGCGGCGGCAGGCCTGACTTAGCGGGAGATGCTCTCGGTTCCGTGATTGCCCCAACGCTTCTGATCGTTGGCGGCTATGATGGGCCGGTCGTCGATTTGAACCAGCAGGCATTGGCCGAACTTGGATGCAGCGAGAAGAAAATGATCGTCATCCCCGGAGCCACTCATCTGTTCGAGGAACCCGGAGCGCTGGAAGAAGTGGCAAGGGTTGCATCGGAGTGGTTTTCCGACCACTTCGCTTTGAAGCGGCATGCTCAAACCGGGTGAAACGAGTTCGTTTGTCTGGTGAGGAGGACTTATGGCTTCGAAACGGTTGCTTTTCCGGTCCGCAGCGCGAGAGAAAATTCTGGCCGGTGCTTCCGCGCTTACCGATGCTGTGCGCATTACGCTCGGCCCAAAGTCCAAATGCGTGTTGATCCAGAAAAAGTGGGGAAGGCCCTTGGTCTGCAATGACGGGATCACTATCGCAAAAGAAATCGAGCTCGAAGATCCGGAGGAGAACCTTGGGGCGCAGATGATCCGTGAAGCAGCGGAGCGCACGGGCGACGCCGTCGGCGATGGAACCAGCACCTCCGCGGTTCTGGCACATGCCATCTTCGCGGAAGGACTACACAACTTGGCGGCCGGGGCCAGTGCCGTCGATCTCAAGCGAGGTCTCGACCGGGGACTTCTCGCGGCCGTGAAGACGCTGAAGGGCCTCTCCCGACCTGTCGCCAGCCGCCTCGAGAAGGCCCAAGTTGCCACGATCTCGGCGCACAACGACCCTTCCATCGGCGAACTGGTGGCCGAAGCGTATGAGAAAGTCGGGGCGGAGGGAGTCATCACCGTTGAGGAAGCGAAAACGACCGAATCGGCCCTCGAAGTTGTGGAAGGAATGCAATTCGACCGCGGATTCATCTCACCCTACTTCATTACGGACGCAGAGAAAATGGAAGTCGTACTCGAGGATCCAGTGATCCTCTTGCATGAAAAGAAGCTTGCGAACATGAAAGACATGCTGCCGCTTCTTGAGCAAGTCGCAAAGACGGGGCGTCCGCTCTTGATCATTGCTGAGGACGTGGAGGGCGAAGCGCTGGCGACGCTGGTCGTGAACAAGGTGCGCGGCACGTTGCTTTCCGCCGCTGTGAAAGCGCCCGGGTTCGGCGACAGGCGCAAGGAAATGTTGCAGGACATCGCCATCTTGACGGGCGGCCAGTTGATCGCTGAAGAACTCGGGCTGAAAATCGAAAATCTTACGATTGCAGAACTGGGGCAGGCAAAGCGCGTTTTGATCGACAAGGATAAAACCACCATCATCCAAGGCAGCGGTTCCAAGGCCGCCATCCAAGGCCGCTGCGCCGAGCTGCGCAAACAAATTGAAAAGACGACTTCCGACTACGATAAAGAAAAGCTGCAGGAACGTCTGGCAAAGCTGGCGGGAGGGGTCGCCGTCATTCGAGTCGGTGCGCCCTCGGAAACGGAAATGAAGAACCGCAAGGAGGCCATCGAAGACGCCATCAACGCGACGAAGGCGGCACTTGCTGAAGGAATCGTGCCGGGCGGAGGACTTGCACTACTGCGTCTCATCGAAGCCGTTCAGGCGGAGGAGGCCAATTGCTCGGGAGATGAGCGCACGGGACTCATGATCCTGCGCCGTGCCCTGGAAGCGCCCACGCGCCAGATTGCGGAGAACTCCACCGTGGACGGAGGAGTGGTGGTGGACCGGATGCGGTGCGGCAAAGGCAATTACGGCTTTGACGCCGCTCGCGGCGAATATGTGGATCTCGTGGAAGCCGGGATCATCGACCCTACCAAGGTGGTCCGCATCGCCCTCGAAAATGCGGTCTCCGTTGCCAGCGTCTTGTTGCTGGCGGAGGCGACACTCACCGCGAAGCCGGAAGAGAAAAAGGAAGCCGTGCCGGCACATGAAGCGTACGACTAGTTGACGAGGCGCAAGACGGTTACTTGCTGAAAAGCAAGCGTTTCGCAAGCTCCACCAGAAGCAAATAGGTAATCGTGGATGCAAGCAAGAATGCGAAGTATGAGCCGGGAAGGGCCACGAAGCCGAGGACGCCGGCGAGAGGGGAAACCGGAAGCAGAGTTCCGATCATGACGATCGCGACGGTAGTGATAGCCAAAGGCAAGCTGGGACGGCTGCGAAATGGATTGCCCATCGTTCGGATGACAAACAGCACAAGAGTCTGCGTGGCCAGCGATTCCACAAACCATCCCGTGTGGAAGAGGGGTTCGCTAGCATGGAAGAAATGCAATAAAACATAAAAAGTCAGGAAGTCATAAATCGAGCTGATCGGCCCGATGAAAATCATGAAATTCCGAATCAGGCCTATATCCCAGCGTTGCGGGCTGCGGATGTATGTATCTTCCACATTGTCCGAAGGGATCGTGATCTGTGCCGTATCGTAAAGAAAATTATTCAATAGAATTTGTGTGGATAGCATGGGAAGAAACGGCAGAAACAGGGAAGCACCTGCCATGCTGAACATATTGCCAAAATTGGAGCTGGTTCCCATGAGCAAATACTTCAGAACATTTGCGGACGCCCTACGACCTTCGATGATGCCGCGGTGAAGAATTCCCAGTCCGCTTTTAAGCATGATGATATCCGCGGCGTCGCGTGCAACGTCCACGGCTGTTCCAACGGAGATCCCCACGTCCGCCGCATGCAGCGAGGGAGCATCGTTGATTCCGTCACCCATGTAGCCGACGACGTGTCCTCGGTGTTTGAGCGCCAGTATGATACGAAGTTTTTGCATGGGCGAAACGCGGGCAAAAATGGTGGTTTCCTCGGCCACGTGGCCAAGCGCCGTGTCGCTTATCTGGTCGAGTTCGCTTCCGAGGACGGCCGCACTGGATTCCAAGCCTACTTGAGCGCAAATATATTGAGCGACCAGCTCATTATCCCCCGTCAAAATCTTCACTTGGACGCCGTCCCGCTTCATTGCGGCTACGGAAGCGGCGGCATCTTCGGTCGGAGGGTCCGCAAACGCAAGAAAACCAGCCAGGATGAGCGAGTGCTCGTCTTCCGCCGTGAACCCGTCTTGCGACTGTACAGCGCGATACGCCACAGCAAGGATTCGAAAGCCTTCCGAACACAAGTCTTTGTATACTTTGTTCAGGCGTTCTAGCGTCCTGGACTCGACATCCCGGATTTGGCCACCTTCTTCGTAGGATTCACAGACTTCGAGGATTCCTTCCGGTGCGCCTTTTGTGATGAGAAGCCGCTCGATGCCGTGTGCCCCGTTGCGTTCCACAACGATGGAAAGCCGGCGGCGGTTAAAATCGAAGGGGATTTCGTCGATCTTGCGAAAGTCATCCAAATCATGTCGTTCTGTGCTCAAGATCGCCGTATCCAGTGGACTGCGGATTCCGGTTTCAAACTTGCTGTTGAGATATGCCAGCCTCAGGACTCCATCGGAAGGCCGGCCGACCGCATCCAAGGAGCGACTCAAGGTCATTTCACCCTTGGTCAGAGTCCCGGTCTTGTCACTGCAAAACACGTCGATGCTTCCAAAATTTTGAATTGCGGGCAAGTGTTTGACTACCACCTGTTCTCGGGCCATTCGCACCGCGCCGCTTGCGAGGGTAACGGATGTAATCATGGGAAGAAATTCAGGAGTCAGCCCGACAGCCAGAGCGACGGCGAATACGAATGACTCGAAGGCATCTTTGTGAAGAGCGAGTCGCACCACAATGATGAAAAGCACAAGGACAAAAACGACGCGCATGATAAGCATGCCGAACAGCCGCAGTCCGCGCTCGAACTCGGTCTCTTCCGGACGAACGACCAATCGCTTGGCGATGGCTCCAAAGGCTGTCTGGGGCCCCGTCTTCAGCACACGCGCGATCGCCGTTCCACTGACAACCGAGGTCCCAAGAAAGACAAGGTCCGGAGCGTCTGGCGTCCCTTCGGTATCCTTTTCCCCGGGATGGGCGTGCTTTTCGGTCGGCATCGACTCGCCCGTCAGCGCCGCCTGTTGAAGGTAGAGATCGCGCGCCTGCAGAAGGCGTGCGTCAGCAGGAACCAAGTCTCCTGCGGAAAGGCGAATCAAATCATCAGGAACAACCTCGTGGCGTTTTATCTCCTGCCATTTCCCGTCACGCAGGACGGTCGCGCTCAGGCTGACGTGTTCACGTAACCGCTCAATCGCCCGCTGCGAACGATAGGTCTGAACAAAATTGATGGAGATGCCCAGAAGGACCAGAACAATGATGATTCCGGCATCGGCCTTCTGACCCAACAAGCCCGAAACAATGGCGGCAACGAGGAGAAGGATTACCAGCGGATTCACGAACAAAATCAGGAGTTCCTGGATAAGAGCCCCACGACGCACCGGTGTGGGATCGTTGGGGCCGTATTGAGATAGTCGTTCCTGCGCCTCCTGGCTTGTAAGCCCAACGACGGAGTTTTGTATTGACTCTTTGCTTCCTTGGGATTCGGCGAGAATAGGATTACCCCCGGAGCCTCGACGCCCTTATATACCAGACCAGCTTGTTTTCGCTTTAACGATTCGTACGTTAAATACTTAGGGCGGCCTCGAATACTCCCGAGTGACGAAACTCACCACCGGGAGTGAGCAATGTCACATACACCCCGCGCTATTGCTAATGATAATGAAAATTGAGGCGAATTCCGAACCCCGCCGGAAGGAATGGCTTTCATCTCTTGGCGAAGGGAGGACGAAACCATGGTCTCCGATAAGCCAAACGTCGTCATTCGGCAAATGACATTCAGCGACATTCCAATGGTAGTCGAACTGCAGCAGCGCGTATTCCCCGGGATGCCGACCTGGGAAGCGGAGGAACTTGCGCACCACCTCGCCGTTTTTCCGGAGGGGCAGCTTGTGGCAACGGACGAGACCAGACAGATCCTGGGTTCAGCGAGTTCTCTGATCATCGATTGGGACGATTATTCCGAGGACGCCAAGTGGTCCACGATCACCGGGGATGGAAGTTTCGACACGCACAATCCGCTTGGAAAGACTCTCTATGGGGCTGACATGGGAGTCGATCCGTCCGCGCACCGGCAAGGAATCGGATCCATGTTCTATGAGAGGCGCAAGAAACTCGTTCGGGAGCGTGGCTTGAAACGTTTGCTAACAGGAGGGCGGATCCCGGGATACGCACAAGTTTCAAGTGAGATGACACCCATGGAATACGTCACGGATGTGATCGGCGGGAAACGAAAGGATCCGACGCTCAGTTTCCAGCTCGCCAACGGGATGGTGGTGCTGGATGTGGTTCCCGAATATCTCGAGGACAATCAGTCGCACGGATTCGCCACTCTACTGGAGTGGCTCAATCCCGAGTACGTGGCGGCCACAAGTTTGCAAACGAGCGATCAGCTGGAAGCGTTCGGAGCGGTTACCGAAGAACCCGCCGTAGTTCAGCCGCGTTCATCCCGCGTGCGAATTGCCGCCATGCAGTATCTGCTGCGTCCGATCAGCCGGTTTGAGGAATTCGCCACCCAGGTCGAATTCTTTGTCCGCAGCGCAAGGGAATACCGTTGTCAGTTCGCCCTGTTCCCCGAGTATTTCTCGATGCAGCTGCTCAGTTTCTTGCGCGACCCGAGTCCTGCTCGAGCGGTGCGCCGACTGGCTCAACTCACTCCCGAATACGAGGCCTTGTTTGCGAGATTGGCCAAGGAAAGCGGACTCTACATCATCGGCGGGACGCATCCCGTGATTCAAAGCGGGGAATTGTTCAATGCAGCTCATCTGTTTACGCCAAACGGCCAGGTCTTCCGACAGAAAAAAGTCCATCTGACGGGCACGGAAAAAGACTCTTACCAGATGAGCCGGGGCCATGGTTTCTATTGCTACCACACGGATTACGGCAATATCGGAATTCTGGTTTGTTATGACGTGGAATTTCCAGAGGCAGCGCGAGTCCTCGCCGAAGCGGGGATGCAAATCCTTTTCGTTCCCTCTTGCACGGATGAGCGTCAGGGGTATTGCCGGGTTCGTTACTGCGCCCAGGCGCGAGCCAGCGAGAACCAAATCTATGTCGCTATGGCCGGAACCGTCGGCAATCTGCCGGACGTCCCCTGCATGGCCACTCACTACGGCCAGGCCGGGATTTTCACGCCTTCGGATTATTTCTTCTCTCGCGACGGGATCGCCGCAGAGGGGAACGTGAACCAGGAACAAATGGTCATCTCGGATGTGGACTTGGATCTGCTCGATGAGCAGCGTGTGAACGGCACAGTGATTCCCCTCAAGGACATGATCCGGGATGCCTATGATCGGGTGATCCATTATTCCGACCATCGTCTCGCCGGCAAGGCGGCCGAGCCGATTTCGTTGGTCAAGTCAGCGTCTTAATTTAATGGCGCAGCCCGGAAGTGGAGAGTCCAGTCGAAGCCCATGTGACCGGGCACACGCGTGAGTGTGAGGGCGGTCACCGCTGCAATTCTTCAAGACAAATAGTCTGGCATCAGAGAAATCGCGGGTAGGGAGGCACTTATGACAACGCAGACCGCTTCGAAGATCATTACTTTTGACAACATTCTTTTTGCTACGGATTTTTCCAAGCAATCCAACATCGCGCTTCCGTTTGCCCTGTCCATTGCTCACAAATACGCGTCCAAGATTTTTGCCGTGCACGTGCTCGCCCCACCCCCTCTGGGAAATTTTCCGACGATTGAAATGCAGGCGCTCGCGGCGCAATCGCTTCGTGAAGCCCATGACTACATAAAGGTGCTTGAGCTGCGGCTCGGCGGGGTTCCTCACGAGGCTCTGCTGAAAAAGGGGGACATTTGGGACGAACTCTCCGCCATCACTAAAGACAAGCATGTCGATTTAATCGTCCTCGGGACTCATGGGCGGGCCGGAGCCAGCAAGCTCCTGATGGGCTCCGTAGCGGAAAGAATTTTCCGCCAATCCAGATGCCCGGTTCTTACAGTCGGTCCGAATGTTTCCGGCGAACCGGGAAGCGTCGCGGATATCCACACGATTTTGTGCCCTATCGATTTCACTGCCGAATCCCTGGCCGCAGTCCCCCATGCGGTATCGCTCGCGCAGGAGAATCAGGCGCGCCTCTATCTCATGACCGTTGTCCCGGACCCGGTTCCCGAATATGAAGAGTCTTCCCTGACCGCTCGTTTGAAAGCGCTGGTACCGCCGGAAGCGAACCTGTGGTGTGAACCGAAGGCATTTGTGGAATCGGGCGACGCGGGGGACAGAATCCTGGAACAGGCCGAGGAGTTGGCGGTCGACTTGATCGTTCTTGGAATCAGGCCGGTTTCCACGCTTGCCGGGACGAGAACTCACTTGGGAATGGCAACGGCGTACAAAGTAGTGAGCCGCGCAATCTGTCCGGTGTTGAGCGTTCGCGGCGAGACTCGTTAGTTCTCTGAAGCGCGCTGGCGCGGATTGCTAGTTCTTACTCGCTAGTTGAATCTCGTAATTTCGCGAATGTGGTGATAAGTTGAGTGAATTGAAATCGGGAAAGGCGCCTGATGTGTGTGCTCCGCGGCGATGCCATGCTGCGCGGCAAGTAAGGCCGCAAACCTAATACCCTAATTCAGTAAGAGGTCCTAAGACATGCATTTTGTTCTTGTAGTTTGTCAGTGGCTGGAGCAAACGGCGGCGGGCACGTCCATCCGGGAATCCCTGTGGCTCTTTCCAGTCATCGAAACAGTCCACATTTTCGGCATCATTTTACTGGTCGGCGCCACTTCGATTCTGGACTTGCGCCTCATGGGTTTGACGTTTCGTGACGAGGCTGTTTCCAAACTCGCGCAGCGGTTCCTGCCCTGGGCTTGGGCAGGCTTCACTATCCAGGTCGTGACGGGGCTTTTGCTGTTTTCCTCCGAGGCCACCAAGATGTACGGAAATCTCGGGTTCGAAATCAAGATGCTGCTGATCCTGGTCGCCGGGATCAATGCGTTTGTATTCCACGAAATCGCTTACCAGAGTGTCGGGAAGTGGGACAACGACCCGGTGGCGCCGCTCGCGGCCCGCGCGGCGGGTCTGATTTCAATTTTATTGTGGTTCGGCATTGTTGCCGCGGGCCGCTGGATCGCCTACGTGTAACGCTACGATATCGATATCCAGGAACAGCACACAGTGCGACCTTGGTCACGGAACGCCATACCTCAGAGCTACATGCTATAAGAG
>Ga0187805_10000655_pt1 | contig 11701 bp, 10 predicted proteins | sample NC_wetland_sal_i_6_FD_132965 | JGI IMG/M metagenome (GOLD analysis project Ga0187805, IMG submission 132965) | Wetland sediment microbial communities from Neuse River Estuary, North Carolina, USA - Control_5 | ecosystem: Environmental > Aquatic > Freshwater > Wetlands > Sediment | place: USA... | reverse complement strand
GCTGGTACTCGCCTTGCATCTGTAGTTCGTAAGCTTTTTGAAAGTAATCAGCCGCGGTTTGGCGAGGATCATCTTCAGACATAATGGGCCTAAATGACTGAACTGAATAAATTGTATCGAAAATCATCGTCACTGCTGGCGGTTGCAGGACTGTTATTGATCTCGGCGTCGTGGGCATGGTCACAAGCACCGGCTCAACCAGAGCAAACAGACGCACTAACTAAGCCCGGCGCTTCACAACCGGAACCGGATCAGAAGACCTCCGCCGGAGACGCGACCACACAAGAACAGAAAATCTCGCCCAAGGAAGCCGAAGAACTTTTCCACGACGTTGATCAAATTCTGAAATTCGCGAGCAAGGATACTGGCTTACCCATAAAGAAAGAAGTTAAGCGACGCCTCACTAGTCGCGATGAAGTTGTGGCCTATCTCGAGAAGACTATGGCGGAGGACAAGGACGCGCAGCGCTTGCGCCGTTCCGAACTCGTGCTAAAGAAGTTCGGGCTCCTGCCGCGGGATTTCGATCTGCAAACTTTTCTTGTCGCCCTGCTGCGCGAGCAAGTGGCCGGCTATTACGACATGAAAACCAAAACCGTGAACCTGCTGGAGTGGATCGACATTGAGCAGCAGCGCCCGGTGATGGCCCACGAACTCACGCACGCCCTCCAGGACCAGTCTGTCGGCTTGGAAAAATGGATGAAGGCCGGCGACACCGACTTGGAGGACAAGAAACAGCCTACGCCCACCGACATTGAGAATGACGAGATCAGCGAAGCCCGCCAGGCCGTGGTTGAAGGTCAGGCTATGGTCGTGCTCGTAGACTACATGCTTGCGCCTACCGGGCAATCAATTCTGGTTTCGCCGCAAATTGCCAATGCCCTGAAAGAGGGCATGCTCGTGGGCACGGCGGACTCGCCGGAGTTCAAGAACGCTCCCATCTTCCTCAAGGAAGAACTGACCTTTCCCTATCGCTACGGTCTGGATTTTGAGGCTGAACTGCTGCGCACCGGCGGGAAAGAAAAAGCCTTTGCCGCAACTCTTGCTAATCCACCGCGAACTACGCGTCAGATTATGGAGCCCAGGACATATTTGTCTGGCGAATCTCTGGAACCCATGCGACTGCCCGACTTCCAGCGGGACTTCAAGAACTACGAACGCTTCGACGTCGGCGCGATCGGCGAATTCGACGTGGCCATCCTGGTTGACCAATACGCCGGCACGGAGGCTTCGCACAATTTGTATCCGCACTGGCGCGGCGGGTACTACTATGCGGCTCGTCCGAAAGGAGACCCGTCTGCGCCGCTGGCGCTGCTCTATGTTTCGCGCTGGTCAAGTCGCGAAAAAGCATCCGCATTTGCCGCCATCTACGCTCAATCGCTGCTCAAACGCTATAAGCATGTGCACGAAGTGACCCAGGACGGCAAGGATCCCCCGGATGATCTGCAGAAACTCGAATCGTTGACCGGAATCCACACCTGGCTGACCGAGGAAGGGCCAGTGGTCATCGCCGTCGAAGGTGACGGCGTGCTGATTACGGAGAGTCTGGATCAGCCGACGACGGAGCAGTTAGAGCAGGAGATATTCGGCGCATTGGTCGCGGCCGGAAAATGAACCAGCATTCCCGGACTACGGTTAGAAAGCGGCCTTTCCTCTCACTTTTGTATAATCACCAATTCGCAGCTATTGCAGGAATCTTTCGGGGGATCTTTGTCGCACGCAGAAATTGGCATCATCGGCGGCAGCGGGCTTTATTCCATGCCCGGCCTCACCAACGTGCGGGAACTCCAGCAGCAGACTCCATTCGGCGACCCGTCCGACCCCTATGTCTTGGGCACGCTCGAAGGCCGCAAGGTCGCTTTTTTGGCGCGCCACGGACGCGGACATCGCATCCTCCCCACGGAACTGAATTTCCGCGCCAATATTTATGGATTCAAGCAACTCGGCGTCGAGCGGATCGTCTCCATTTCCGCAGTCGGATCGTTGAAGGAAGAACACAAGTCGCTTGATTTCGTAATCCCTGATCAGTTCTTCGATCGCACCCGCCATCGTGTAGATACTTTTTTCGGCGAAGGCGTAGTGGCCCACATCGCCTTTGCCGATCCCATCTGCCCCGAACTGGCTCACGCCGTCGAAGCCGCCTGCAAGAAGTTGGGAGTAATCGGTAAGCGCGGCGGAACCTACCTCTGCATGGAAGGCCCGCAGTTCTCCACCAAGGCGGAATCCAATGTATACCGCAGTTGGGGCATGGATGTGATTGGCATGACCAACCTGCAGGAAGCCAAACTGGCGCGCGAAGCCGAGATTTGCTACGTGACCGTGGCCATGGTGACCGATTACGATTGTTGGCATCCGCATCACGACTCGGTCACGGTCGATCAAATCGTCGCCGTGCTGCTGAAAAATGCCGAGAACGCCTGCCAAGTCGTGCGTCAGACCGTAGCTTCGATGCCGGCGAAACGAAGCTGCAAGTGTGGCGCAGCTTTAGCGCATGCGATCCTCACCGACCGCGACAAGATCCCCGCCGCAACTCGTGAAAAACTCAAACTGATTCTAGGAAAGTACCTGGAGACCAAAACCTCATAATGAGCATCCTCGCCGTAGGTTCGATTGCCTTCGACTCCATTGCCACGCCTTCGGGTCGTGTGGAAAATGTATTGGGCGGCTCCTGTACATTCTTTTCCCTCGCCGCCAGCTACTTCACCGATGTTCGCATTGTCGCCGTGGTGGGCGATGACTTCACCGCCGAGCATGAAAATGTTCTCAAGAAACGAAAAATCGATACCCGAGGCATCGAACACGCCAAAGGTAAAACCTTTCGCTGGGGCGGGCAGTATCTCGATAATTTAAATGAAGCCAAGACCGATTTCACCGAGTTGAATGTGTTCGAGCGCTTCCAGCCGCGTATTCCGCCCGAGTACGCGGATTCAAAATTCCTGTTCCTCGGCAACATTCATCCGAGTTTGCAAACTGCGGTTCGGCAGAAGATGGACGGGGTCCGCCTCACCGGCGGCGACACCATGAATTACTGGATCAAAGGCACTCGACCGGACTTGATCGAGACCCTGAAGTTGGTCAACGTGCTGCTCATCAACGATGCTGAAGCCAAAATGCTTGCCGGGGAACCCAACCTTCTTCGAGCCGCCCACAAAGTTCTCGCCATGGGACCGCAGGCCCTGGTCATCAAGCACGGCGAATATGGCGCCACTATTTTCTTTCGCGAAGGCGCATTCGGCATCGGCCGGCACCCGTTTCGCGCACCCGCTTTGCCCATCGAGGAAGTCAAAGATCCTACCGGCGCCGGCGATTCATTCGCCGGCGGATTCATGGGATACATCGCCTCGCAAGAAGAGTTGAACCGCGAGGTGCTGAAGCGCGGGCTCTTCTATGGAGGTGTGATGGGATCGTTCGCCGTAGAGCGTTTTGGCACCGAACGCCTACAATCCCTCACTCGCGAGGAAATCGACGCCCGCTTCCAGGTTTTTCGTGAACTGACCCATCTGGAATGAGAGCTCAGCGGATAAAAGTTCAGCCCGTGAGTCGCTGGGATCGTGAAACCGCGCTGGTAGCCCAGTTCGCCGCTTGCGTTTCATTTATATCGTTCGCCTACTATTTCCAGCATGGCGATCTGCTCCTTTACGGCGATGCCGTGGCGCACATCAATATCGCCCGCCGGGTATTTGACTCCCGTACTCCCGGCTTGCTGCAGATTGGCACCGTGTGGCTGCCGCTGCCGCATCTTCTGATGATTCCGTTTCTTCTTTCCGACTCGGCATGGCAATCGGGCATCGGCGGTTCCATTCCGTCGATGATCGCCTATGCGTTGGGAGCAGCGGGCATTTTTCGCTTGGTTCGGAGCGGATTGAGTGTTAATTCCCAACCCGATGTCGCGGCAAGAATTGCCGCCTGGCTCAGCGCAATCATCTATGCCGCGAATCCTAATCTGATTTTCCTGCAAGTCACAGCCATGACTGAGTCGTTGTACCTGGCTCTTTTTATTTGGGCCGTCGTGTACTTCAGCGAGTTCGCGCAGGAATTATCTCGGAAAGACACAACTGCGCACGAAGCGGCGTCCTCCTCATTGATGAAATGTGGTCTGTGTCTCGCGGCCGCCTGCTTCACTCGCTACGACGGATGGTTCCTCGCGGCCGCAATGTGCTTCGCCGCGCTCGCCGTGGTTCTGAGGTTGAGAGCCGATCATCAGATGCTGCGTCGCAGCGTTGCGAAATTCGTTTTGCTTGCAGCCGCGGCTCCGGCGCTCTGGCTGGCGTATAACGCGATCATTTATCGCAACCCGCTGGAGTTCGCCAATGGACCATACTCTGCCCACGCCATCGAACAGAAAAGCGTTTCTCAAACGTCTCCGGGGCATCCTGGCTCGCACGACTTACCCGTTGCATTCAGTTACTTCCTCAAATCTGCCGAACTGAATATGGCGGAAGGGAACTGGCAAAAACTGTGGGTGGCGCTGCTTTTGCTAGGAACCCTCGGAATTCTGATTCGTGACCGTCGGCTGTGGCCACTTCTTTTGCTCTGGGTGCCACTTCCCTTCTACACGCTCTCCATCGCGTATGGTGGCGTCCCGATTTACCTGCCCGTATGGTGGCCGTTCTCGTTTTACAACATACGCTACGGACTGCAGCCTCTTCCCCTATTCGCCGTGGCAGCCGCGCTGTTTACTTATTTTCTGCTTCGTCTTGTCCAAAAAAAACTCGCCAGGACAATAGTCGTCTCCGCCGCGCTAATCCTGCTTGCCGCGAGTTATGGGTCCGTCTGGCGGGCCCAGCCCGTCTGCTTTCGCGAGGCTTGGGTAAACTCCCGAAGCCGCATTGCTCTGGAAACTGAACTGGCGTCCAACCTGAAAAAGCTGCCCCATGACTCCGCACTTCTGATGTATTTGGGTGACCACGTAGGCGCTCTCCAGCGAGCCGGGATCCCGCTTCGTCGCACGATCAACGAAGGCAATCATCGCCCCTGGAAAGCGCCGACCGATCGCGAAGGGCTTTGGGAACGAGCACTGGCGAACCCTTCGCAATATGTAGACTTCGTTGTTGCGATGGATGGCGATCCGGTCGCCGTCGGCGTGCAAAGGCAAAACCTGTCGTCCATCGTGGTGATTCGTACCGCCGGACAGCCCGCGGCCACAATCTATTGGACGCATCGGTCTACACGGTAATCACGCCCGTTAACGGCGCACCTCAGGAACCGGTTAAGGCTGAGTTTTCCAGTGATAAAATCCAGCCAACCTTACGCGATCATGCCCCCGATGCGGCACATTTACGACGTTCTCCAAAATGAGATGGCGTCCATTGTTGGGGTTTCCATCGCGCGCCTGATACTCGCGACAATCCTGGGGGGTCTGATCGGGCTGGAACGTCAACTGAAGCATCGGCCCGCCGGACTGCGTACCAATCTTTTCATCTGCCTCGGCGCCGCGATGTACACGCTCCTCTCGGATGAACTCGCCGTCGAGCACATCGGAGATCACACCCGCATTGCCGCCCAGATCATTCCCGGAATCGGCTTTATCGGAGCCGGTTCCATCCTTCATGCTCGTGACAAACTTGTTACCGGACTCACCACGGCAGCAACTCTCTTCGTTGTGGCTTCGGTGGGCATGGCCGTGGGCGGAGGACTCTATCTCACGTCAATTTTTGCCACGGGACTTATTTTGCTTTGTCTCTTTTTGTTAGGGCGCGCGGAAGAGCGATTTGGTTTGAAAGCGGCAGTCCACGCTTACGAAGTCGCCGGGCAGAGTGCGGACGGAATCGCCCTGGAGATCAACCGCGTTCTCGAAAGCGTCCATGGCATGGCGGACAACCTGCAGGTTGCCGTGACTCCGCAGCATGTACGCGTTCAGTTTCAGTTGGAGGGAACGCGCAAGGATCAAGACGAGGTTCTGCGCGGCCTGAAGCACTCCCCAGTTTTTGAGAGCGCAATTTTTCTGGGCCCGGTGCACGCTGAATGAATGTGTCCGCCACCGCCATCCCCTTCGTCAAGGCGAGCGCCTGCGGAAATGATTTCCTGATCATTGATGGCATACATGCCCCAGCCGACTTGGCCGCGTTCAGCCGACACATCTGCGAACGGCACGAAGGCGTAGGCGCCGACGGCGTCGAGTGGCTGTTTCCCGCGCAGGACGCCGACGTACAGGCTCGCCTGTTCAATGCCGACGGATCTGAGGCGGAAATTTCTGGCAATGGCACTCGTTGCGTGGCTGCTCACATGTGCTCCGAAGAGGGCAAAGAAAGAGTTGTAATTCGCACCGGCGCTGGCCTGAAGGTCTGTACTTTTATATCCCGCCGCGGCACTCAGTACGAGTTCGAGATCGCCATGGGTGAGCCCGAGGTCGGCGATGAATTCCCCATCAAACTGGCTGCTCGCGAAGTGCGCGGCATCCCGGTTTCAATGGGCAATCCACATTACGTGATCTTTGTGAAGGAATTCGCTCCCGGATGGCAGGCCGAGGCATCCGAGATCGGACGCAATCCTGCATTCAAGTATGGGATTAATGTTGAGCTAGTAACTACTATGGATACAAGAAATATCGAGACCAGGTTTTTCGAGCGCGGAGTCGGCGAAACTCAGTCCTCCGGAACAGGTTCATGCGCCGCTGCAGTCGCTGCCATCGTGGCTCAAAAGGCCGAGTCCCCGCTACGGGTGCATGCGCCAGGCGGCGTGCAGACGGTCCGATGGGAGCGCGAGGTGTTTCTTCGAGGCACAGCCCAACTCATCTGTCGTGGCGAATTTTTCGTATAACAGGCAAACGCACAGATAGGCCCGAACGCCTCGTCTGCGCAACCGAGTGAAATTCGGCAGACTCGTTCCAGGACCACCGCAAGTGTCGGAAGTAACAATTGAGTTGTTTCCGGGGCTGTTAAGATTGACCGTCACTGAATAATAATTTGCTGATTTCAATGCCGCCGAGCCCAGCCAACCCGCGCATCAAGCCGCCCGCGCTTCAACCCGGCGACACGGTCGGAATCATTGCTCCCGCCAGTAATATCAAACGCGAGCCGTTCGAAGCCGGGTGCGAGGCCCTGCGGCAGCTGGGATACAAACCTTTCTATCTCGATTCTCTTCTCGAAAAGGATATCTATTTTGCGGGCTCCGCAGAACGCCGCGCGCGCGAACTGGATGAAATGTTCATGCGAGATGAAGTACGCGCGATCATTTGCGCCCGCGGTGGATACGGCGCCAATTATCTTCTGGATACTCTCAACCTGGAGAGGATCGCGACGCACCCCAAGATTTTCGTCGGCTACAGCGATATCACAACACTGTTGACCTACATCTTAGACTCGGCGGGCCTGGTGACTTTCCACGGTCCCATGGTCACAAAAGATTTTGCTCATGCAGACGGTGTCGACGTGCGCTCGTGGGAAGCCGCGCTCACCGGAACTTCTGAATGGGCCTTGAACATTGGATCAGAATCGGGTGCCAAACCTCTGGCCGCTGGTTCTGCCGACGGAATACTCTATGGCGGGTGCCTTTCCATGCTGGTAGCTTCTTTGGGCACGCCTTACGAAATCCAGACCGCGAGCACAATATTGTTCATTGAAGACGTCGCTACCAAGCCTTACCAGGTTGATCGCATGTTGATGCAGTTGAAATTAGCCGGCAAGTTCGCGGGGGTACATGGCATTGTGTTCGGGGAAATGCTGGACTGCTCGCAGATCAAAGACCAGGATTACACCTTGGAAGAAGTTGTGTTACGAGTGATCGGAGACTTAGGAGTACCCGTCGCGTATGGATTGCGGTCGGGCCACGTCTCGCGCCGCAATATCACGCTTCCCTTCGGCGTGCGCGCGGCGCTCACTGTGACCAGAACAGAAGGCAGCCTTCGGATTCTGGAATCCGCCACCACGTCCGCCGCGGTTCGAGCGTGACCCGTGTGGGGCGGACACTCCTGTCCGCCGCCTTTGACTTTGGATTTTGTCTTAATTTTGAGAATCACGCTGAAAAGCGGACAAGAGTGTCCGCTCCACACCCGTCGAAATCGAGATGATGCATACAATTGGTCAATCCAAGTCGCCGCGTCAGTGGCTAACATAAGTGAAATCATGGCCGAGAACAAACACATTCACCTGATTGGGATCTGCGGCACGGCCATGGCATCGTTGGCCGGCATGCTGCAGCGACGCGGCTTTCGCGTAACCGGTTCCGACGCGGCCGCGTATCCGCCCATGTCGGACTTTCTGACGTCACTCGACATTCCCGTGGCGCAGCCATTTGCCATGGAGAATCTGCAGCCGCAGCCGGACTTGGTGGTCGTGGGCAATGCCATTTCTCGCGGAAACGTGGAATTGGAGCATGTGCTCGATCAGCGCATCCCGTTTTGTTCGCTGCCGCAGATTCTGCACGATGAGTTTCTGTGCGGCAAAGAAGTGTTGGTGGTCGCGGGTACGCACGGCAAGACCACGACGACGTCCATGCTGGCATGGATGTTTCACACTGCGGGGTTGCAACCCTCGTTCTTAATCGGCGGCATCGCCGAGAACTTCGGCAGCAGCTTTCAACTGGGACAGGGCAAACATTTCATCCTTGAAGGCGACGAGTACGATACGGCTTTCTTCGACAAGGGTCCGAAGTTCCTGCATTACTTTCCCGACTCCGTCATCTTGACCTCGGTGGAATTTGACCATGCGGATATCTACAAAGACCTCGATGCGGTGGAAACCGCCTTCAAGCGCCTGGTGAATCTTGTGCCTCGTCGCGGCCGCATTATTGCCTTCGACACCGGAGAGAGCCTCAACCGCTGTCTCGCCCGCGGGTTCTGCCCGGTGGAACGCTACGGGTCCAGCGCAAATGCGACGTGGCAAATCACCGACCTGCATCTCGAACCCGGGCGCACTGCTTGGTCAATGCTGCGCGATGGAAAGCCGTGGGCAGAGTTCGAGTACGCTGTGGCGGGCGAGTACAACGTATGGAACGCAACCGCTGCCGCGGCGATGGCCGCTGAATGCGGCATTTCCAGGGAAGAGATCTCAGCCGCGCTGAAAACCTTCAAGAGCGTGAAGCGCCGGCTTGAGGTCCGCGCCAAGGCGAATGGCGTTACGATCATCGATGATTTCGCGCATCATCCTACGGCAATCGCGGGTACGCTTACTGCCTTGCGATCAAACTATCCGGGAGCGCGATTGTGGGCAATCCTCGAGCCGCGCTCGAATACTCTGCGGCGCAACGTGCTGCAGAATGAATTGGCGAAGAGCCTGGCGCTCGCCGATGAAGTAGTCGTGGCCAACGTCTTCAAGTCAGAAGCAATCCCGGAAGCCGAGCGCTTGGACTTGGCTGCGGTGGCGGCGCAGATCCTGAAGCACGGCCGGCGGGCGCGCATAGTTCCGACGGTGGAAGGCATTGTGCAACTGGTCGCGCCTGAGTTGCGTTCGGGGGATGTTGTCGCCATCCTCTCTAACGGAGGCTTCGGTGGCATTTACGAGAAGCTGCCGGAGCGCCTAAAATCTCTCGGCGCAAGCAATCCGCAAAGTTCGGGCGCTGAGAACAAGGTGATGTTGAGCTGAACCACGTGGACAAACTCATGCCACAGCGAAGCCGTGTGGACTCGCTCAAAAGCGAATGCCAGTGGTCCGGAGACTCGCGCCCTTGATTCGAACTCTGGTGATGCTCGGATTCTGGGCCGCGCTGCTTCCCGTCGCGGCATTGATCGGCTTTCCCTGGACTTTGCTGACTGGCGATGTCAGCATGCTCTATCGGATGACAATGTGGGGCGCGTGGACTGGGGTTCGGCTCGTTGGAATTAAAGTAGAGACGGTTGGTTTGGACAAGCTCGATCGCGCGCGCACTTATATCTTCATGTCCAATCACGTTTCCAATGTTGATCCTCCGATTCTGATGCCGCTGATTCCGCGCCGCATGTCGATCATGGTCAAGAAAGAGTTGTTCCGCTATCCGGTATTGGCGAGGCTCATGCGATTCGGATCGCTTGTGCCGGTGGATCGCGGAAACCGGGAATCGGGAATCTCCGCGGTTCGTGCCGCTGCGGACGTAATTCGTCAGGGCATCAACATGACCGTCTATGTTGAAGGACACCGTTCCTTTGATGGCAAGCTTCTCCCTTTCAAGAAAGGGCCATTTTATTTGGCCGAGGAATGTGGCGTGCCGATCGTGCCGGTGACCATCGTTGGTTCGCACTACGTTATGCCCAAGAGGAGATTTGCGATCAAGCCTGGGACGGTCACAGTAATCTTTCACGAGCCCGTCGAGCCGAAAGACTTTGGCAGCCGCGACTGTCTGATGGCGAAGGTTCGGAAAGCCATCGAGAGCGGACTGCCAGCGGAATTTCAAGAGTCAACCCCGATAACCACAAAGGACACTGAGGTTCACGAAGGAAGAGCATCGGCTTGATTTGTTTCCTTTGTGAACCTTCGTGTCCTTTGTGGTTCATGCCTTTTGTTTTGTCCTGACTGCCTTCGCGATTTCTGGCAGGCGGCTGAGCAGTGCTGAAACTTTCAGCCACAATTTGTGATCGATGGCGGGGGCGCCGCTGACAATCGCTCCCGGGGCAATGTCGCCGGCGACGCCGCTTTGCGGGGTGACGATGGCGCCGTCTCCAATTTTGCAGTGACCGACCACCCCCACTTGTCCGGTGAGAATCACGTGGTTGCCAATTTCGGTTGAGCCGGCGAGTCCGACCTGCGCGGCTAGCAGCGAATGTTCTCCGATGTGGGAGCCGTGGCCTACCTGGACCAGATTGTCGATCTTGGTGCCGCGGGCAATGTGGGTTTGGCCGACGCTGGCGCGGTCGATGCAGGAATTGGCCTGGATTTCCACGTCATCTTCAATGACTACGGGCATCGGCTGGGGGATCTTGTGCCAGTGGCCTAGATCGTCTTTGGCGAATCCGAAGCCGTCGGCGCCGATGACCACGCCGTTCTGCAGCAGCACATTATTTCCCAGGCGACAGAGCTCGCGAACGACGGCGTGGGCGTGAGCGTGGAAGTTGTCGCCGATTTTCACGCCGCGATAAATGACCACGTGCGCCAGCAGCACGGCGTTCTTCCCAATCTCCACATCTTCGTTGATCACAACATACGGTCCGACGTGGGCACCTTCACCGATTCTGGCGGACGGATGAATCACAGCGGTGGGATGAATTCCGGGCTGGTAGGTGGGAGCGGGATGGAAGAGAGCGATGGCGCGGGCGAAAGTCAGATACGGGTTTTTGTGACGCAGCATTGCGGTCGCGAGGGCGGGGAAATCTTCAGCGACGACGACGGCGGATGCTTTCGTCTTCCGGGCTGCGGCGGCGTATTTCGGGTTCGCCACGAAAGTAAGCTGGCCCTGCGTGGCTTGTTCGATGCCAGCGACGCCGGTAATGTCGGTATCGGGCGAGCCGTTTTCCAGGCGTGCGTCGAGCGCAGCGGCAATCTTTGCAAGTTTCATTTCGGTGTCCGCGAGAACGGAAGGGTGATTGTAACTGAGGCTCGCCAGACCCTCTGGATCCGACTTCCTGAAATGGAAATTGGGGTATACCCCCTCCCCCCTCGATCTTTTGGAATCATGAGGTTACGGCCACACCACCATCAAAATCTTTGAGGAATAAGGACTTATACGTAAAATATTCCGGAATAACGACTTAGCGCCCTCGATTCCCAAATTGGGCATAGTTCAGAATCCTCCATTGTCAAGAAGCTAATAGATACTAGCATACAATATCTCATCGGGAGGAGCAGCGAAGAAAATC
>Ga0187805_10000654_pt1 | contig 11714 bp, 6 predicted proteins | sample NC_wetland_sal_i_6_FD_132965 | JGI IMG/M metagenome (GOLD analysis project Ga0187805, IMG submission 132965) | Wetland sediment microbial communities from Neuse River Estuary, North Carolina, USA - Control_5 | ecosystem: Environmental > Aquatic > Freshwater > Wetlands > Sediment | place: USA... | reverse complement strand
CGCTGACGGTGCCGCTGCTGGTGCAGCCGAAGCGGTCGGGGCGGTACATGTCCTCCACCTCGGCTTGCGGCAGCACATACTCTCCCGGCGAGACCGCGCGCACCACATAGGCGACGGTGAACACGGCGGGATCAGTGCTCGCGCGGTCGAAGGCCGCGGTGAAGCGGTCGTCGCGGAACCCCGTATGCACCGGCGTGCCAGCGTTCTCGATCCAGTCGAGGGTGCCCGTGTCGCCAGACGAGACAAGCTGCGGATTGTCGATCTCGAACCCTGCCGGCAGGTAGTCGATCAGCGCCACCCTGGCAAATTGCGGGTGCGCGTCAGTGACCTTGAGCACCACCACGAAGCGCTGGTTTTGCTTGGCGTGAGAGATATCAGCGTCTGCTCCGTCAAGAGTGTGGAAGCTTCGCTCGAGCCTGAAGCCATGATCGGCAGCGGGCTCCGGCGTCGTCGGCGCGCCGCTCACGGTGACCACAGTATCGACCGGGGTATCACCGGTGTTGGTGATCGCGACCGAGCTTTCTTCGATGTCCGCTTGATCGTATGTTGCGTAATAGGGCCCGGTTTGTGCGCCCTCATCCACATTGAGGCTGACATCCTGCTTGCCGAGCGCCCGCGCCGCGAGCACGAGCCAGGCGTCTTCTTGCGTCGAGGTCCGGTCCACGAGATTGCGGGCCGCGTCCACGCGCTGAGTAGCATTGACCAGGATTGGCTTTGACGCATCGCCTTCCGCCGCAAGCGTCACCACCGCGGCGGCGTCGCGCAGCGGCGAGCCGTAGTCGGTCCGGCCGATCTCGATCGTTGGCTGCTTGGCAAGCGAACCAACGGCGATATCGAACACCTTCTCGGCGCGGTTGCGGTCGCCGAGCATGGCGAGCGCGGCACCGATCTCGGCCTTCGCCGATGCGGTCTTCAAGTCGTTGATCTTGGCGTCGGCGAGATAGCGAACATCGCCAACCGGAGCCACGCCGTTCCGCGCGAGCACATAGAGGGCATAGGCGAGCGCGAGGCCTCCGTCCGTCGAAGGCTCGGGCGCCGTGCTGACATAGTTGCGCAAGCGGTCGATGGCGAGATTGAAGGCTTCGTCCGGAACGGAGAAGCCGCGCGCCCGGGCACGGGTGAGAAAGTCGGTTACATAGGCATCGAGCCAGGGATCCTCGCCTCCTGGCGACCAAAGGCCGAAGGCGCCTTCCTCGCCCTGGCGGGCAAGCACGGTCTCGATCGCATCGGCGATGCGCCGGTCGAGACCGGCGTCGACCGCGAGGTGGAGATTGACCGACAGCTCATTGGCATAGAGGAGCGGCAGCGCACGACTCACGATCTGCTCGGTGCAGCCAAGCGGATAGCGGTCGAGCGCTTGAAGCAAGCTCGCCACGTCGAGCGCGGCCGAAGGCGTGACGGAAAGCGCAAGCTTTCCGGTTCCGGGAACGAGATCGGCGAAGAGATCGCCGGTCAGCGTGAGCGTCTGCCCGGGGGTAAGCGACTTCACCGAGCGTCGCGCGAGAATCTGCGTCGAGGGCTTCACGGCGAGCGCATATTGACGCTCGAGCGTGAAATCTCCTGGACCGGTGACATTCACCGTAACCGTGCCTGAGCCCACGCCCTTGGCCTCGACGGGAAGGCTCACGGCCCCCCGCTTCTTGGCGTCAAGCGAGATGGTCTTGGTGGCCTCGGCGAGGTTGAACGGTCCGACGGCGCTGACCGCCACTTGGTAGTTTCCGGTCTCGCCTTCCACATTGTCGAGATCGAGCCTGATCGTACTCTTGTCACCCAAGAGCAGGAAGCGCGGCAGCGTGGCGGTAACCACCACCGGATCGCGCACCACCACATCCGCAGAGGCGTGGCCCACCTTGTCCTTGCTCCACGCGACGGCCATCACCCTGACCGTGCCGGCGAAGGCCGGGAGGTCGAAGCTCGTCTCGGCGGTCCCATCGGGGCCGACGGTGACGATGCCGGAGTAAAGCGCGACCGGCGCTTGGGTCGGCGGGCTCCCTTGCAGCCCGCCTTCGCCGGAATCGCCACCAGAGCGGATTTGCCCCCTGGTGCCCTGCATGCCGTCGATCAGCTGCCCGTAAAGGTCGCGGATCTCGGTCGAGAGCTTGCGCTGGCCGAGATAATAGTCCTCGGGCGCGGGCGCCTTGTAATTGGTGAGATTGAGGATGCCGACATCCACCGCCGACACCACGACGCGCGCCTCATCGCCGGGGGTAAGCCCGGCGAGCTTGATCGGCACGCGGAGAGTAGTCTCGGGCCGGATGTGGTCGGGCAGGTCCATGGCGACGCCCAAGGTGTGTGCCGCCTTGTCGATGGCGAACCATTGCACACCGATGGCGCGGCCGGGCATGCGCTTGGCCTCGACGTCGAGCGGCCGCCGCAAGGTGGCGAGCACATAGGCTCCAGTGCCCCAATCCTCGCCCACGGGGACTTGCAGCTTGGCGATGCCAGGCTCGACACGCGCCGTGGTGGTCGAAAGAAGCTTGTTGCCGACGACGGCGAGCGTCACTTCGCCCGCGCTTCGCGCCGTCACTGCCACGGTCATGCTCTCGCCTGGACGGTATTCTGGCTTGTCGAGCGCAATCTCCAGCAGATCCGGCGTGTTGGCGCTCGGCTCGGCATACCAGCCAGAGTCGAAGCCGAAATTCGTCTCCGGACCTTGCGGATCGGTGGTCGTCACTTCGAGCCGGTAGCGGCCCCACGTGACGGGCACGGCGATGCGACCAGGCTTGTCGGACGACACGTCGAGAGTGCCGTCGGCAACGCGGCGCGTGACCTTGACCGGCTCGTACTGCCAATAGCCCTCGCTGCGATACCACTGATACTTGGAATCGACGCGGAGCAGCTGCCAGTGGAGTCCGGTCTTGGCCATGGGCTTGCCGTCCGGCGCGACCATGACCACGTCGAAACTTGCCGTGTCGGAATCGCTGAGCGACTTGCTGGTGAAGAGTGGCTTCACCCCGATCATCGGCGCCGACGGAGTGATGGGAAGCGTGAGCTTGTGCTCGACCGCGCGGCCGCCGTCTTCGGCCAGGCGCACGACGATCTCCGCTTGCAGCGGCCGCGTCGAGGCTGGGACCTTGTCGAGCGTGGCGGTGAAGGAGGCTTTGCCGGCGCTGTCCGTCTCGGGCAGGTCGGCGAGCGGAATGGTGTCCGACTCTTTGTCCTGGTCAGCGTCGCTGTCGTCGTCGAGGCCGAAGACATACCCGGCGAAGCCCGGCAGTTCCGTCACCTTGGCGATGTTGATCTCGCCGTCGAGCGTAAGACCTGACGCGGGCGCGCCGTAGAGGAAGCGGCCGTCCACGCTGATCTTGGCGGGCGCCGTAGGCGAGATGTTGGTTGCATCGGTGGTGAGGTCAAATTCGAGCCGATCCGGGACATAGTCCTCGACGAGGAATGTTGCCTCGCCAATAGCCGGCCGCTTCGGATCGGTGAAGGCGGCGACGCGCCAAGTCCCGGTCGGCGCCGAGGAGATGATCGGCATGTCGAGCGAGCGGCCGCCAATGCCCTGATCGGGGACCACACTCCGGCGATACTCCACGCCATCCGAGCGGTTGATCACGAGCGTGAGCGGGACATCCGGAACGGCAACGCTTACCACGTTGCGGAGAAGCGCCGTCACATGCACGGTCTCGCCGGTGCGATAGACGCCGCGCTCGGTGAACACGAAGGCATCGAGACCGTTCGGAGCGTCGCGGCCCGCAACGCCGCGGTCGGTGAGATCGAAGGGCGACTGCTTCAGATTCAAAAAGGCGTAGTCGCCCGACACTTGCGAAGCCACGAGTAAGGCGGGCTCAAGACCGCCTTCACCGCGGGACAGCCCCGGCTCGAAGGCCACGCGGCCGCTTTCATCCGTCGTCTTGGTGGCGAGAACCTCGTTGTTTCGCGCAAGCAGCCTGAGTTCGACGCCACCAACCGGCGCGGTGGTGGCGAGCGAGTTGACGAAGGCATGGATGCCGTCGCTTCCCGAATAGACCGTGAGCCCAAGGTCTGAGACGATGAACCATTGAGTGGCGCGCTCGTTGTACTCGTCCTTCTTGAGATTGGCCGGCACGGCGGCGAGCACGTAAACGCCTGGTGCCAGCGTGGGCACCGCCTCATTCACCGGAAAGTTGGTGGTGATCTCGGTGTTGAGTTCCTTTTCGACCTTGAGCTCGCCGGTCCATATCTGCTCGCCCTTCTGATCGGCGATGTCGTTCAGCGTGTAGCCGGAGAGGTTGCGTTCGAAATCGCTGCCGAGCACCGAGTCGATCAGGTTGCGATCTCCGATCCGGTAGATCGTCACCTTGAGGGTGTCGGTATTGACGCTGACCAGCGGGATGCCTTGCTGACCCGACTTCGGCAGCACATAGGCCTTGCCCGCGAGCCGCACGAACGGGCTGCGGTCGCGCACATAGATATTGAAGTCCGCCGTCTTCAGCAGGCTTTCGCCGACGGTCGAGGGCAGCCCTTCACGCAGCGTGATCGCATAGCTCTCGCCGTGCTTCAGCCCCTCGACGCAAAGCTGCTGGTCGTCGACCGAAAGCGCGGGCTTGTCCTCACCAGCGACCGCGATATAGGGCGAGAAGTCGGTGCGCTTCGGCAAGGTCTCGGTAAATTGGAAGCAGGCGCGGGGGGAGGCGGCGTCGGAGTCGACGCTGTAGTTCGAGACGCGGAAGCCATATTTCTCGCGCAGGCTGTCATAGGTGGTTTTCAGCTCTGGCGTCTCATGCAGCTTGAGCGCGAGAGCAAGCGCATTCAGCGCCGGACGCCAGTCGCTGCGCTTGCCATAAGCATTGGCAAGCATGATGAGGGCGTCGGTTTCCTCGGCGACGCTCTTGGCGCGCTGATAGGCGATATAGGATGCGGTCGTCGCCTGCTCGTAGCGCGTGCTGCCGTCATCCTCATCGGTGGTTGGGATTTTGAGCCAGAGGTCGGCAAGCCGCCGCCAGGCCTGAACGTCGTTGGGGGCGACCGTCACGATCTGGACGTAGATATTGGCGGCGGTCTCCAGGTCGTTTTTGTTGAGCGCCGCGTCGGCATCCTTCTTCAGCGCGACGACAGGCTTCTCGACGGTGCCCGCTTCGTCCTTCAGATCCGCCTCGAGCTTGATCGTGGCGTCATCGAGCGTGGCGTCTTGATAAGTCTTTTCGGCGGATTGGACGGGGATGAGGGGGGCGGTGACGAAAACGAACAGCGTGGCAACCAGGCTAGCGCGGAACCATGCAGGCATCTAACTCCTCCCGAGCCCGCCCTCGGCGCGGCGGGACGTGCCCCATAATGTAGTGGCGGTTTGTGACGGAAGCGAGAGGGGGATCGAAGGGGCGGTCAGTCGGCGAGTGTGGGGAGTTCCGGCCAGCCATAGGCCAGGGCGGCACGCTTGATCAGCGCCTCGGCAAGCTTCGAGCCATTGTCCGAGTTGGTCATCACCACGAGGCCCTGGCCGCTTGCCGGGTAAAGGATCAGATAGCCTTGATAGTCAACATTTTGGCCGCGTTTCATGAGAACGAGGGAGGCGCCGTCGCCCGCGACCGCAGCACCGAGCCCGTAAGGCCCACCGTTCTGGCGCGTCAGCACCTCCTGCAACGTCTGGCGGCGAAGAAAGATCGAGCTTAGGCCCTGCAGGTATCGGCAAGATGTACCAGCAGCTTGCCGAGGTCGGTCGGCGTCGACCACAGCCCGGCCGCGGCGTGCTCCGGGAAGATATGCCAGCGGCCCGGCAGCTCCTTGCCGTCGCTGAAATGACCACTCACCGCTCTTGCCATAAGCGTCGGACTTGGCGGCTGATCGAAGCTGCTGTCGGTCATCCCCATCGGATTGAGCACGAGGTCTTGCATCAATTGCGGGAACGGCTTTCCCGTCACGTCCTGCATCAGCGCTTCGGCGATCTCATAGCCGCCGCCGGAATAGTGGTAGGCGCTGCCCGGAACCGCGATCACTGTGACGGGCGCCGAATTGGCCGGCGGCGTGCCGTTCAACACCTCGGTCAGGGCAGGGACTGGCGTGCCAACCGCGTAGCCGGGGAAGCCGAACTCGCTGATGCCGCCGGTCATGCTGAGGAGCCCGCGCAAGGCGACCTTGTGAGTCGCGTCGAAGGAATTGCTCGGCACCCGCCACGAAGTGAGTCTACCGTTCACGTCCTCGTCGAGCTTGAGCGTGCCCGCTTCAACGAGACGCATGGCACCGATCGCGGCGACGAACTTTGATAGTGATGCGGCCTGATAGAGAGTGTTGGGCGTCGCATCCTGGCCATAGGCGCGCGCGAACGCGATGCGGCCCTCATCGATCAGGGCGATGCTCACGGAGGCAACGTTGAGCAAAGCAAGAGCTTGGTCGAGGCCGACCAGCCGCTCCTCGCCTTGCACGGTGATGACGAGGTCCCTCTCGATCGCGCTTGGCTCAGCAGCCATCAGCGCGCTCGACGAGAGGGAAAGCATTGCGGCGAAGAGCAATGTCAGAAACGGCGGGGCAGGTTTCGGCGTCAACATCGTCGCCCCGCTGGAAGTCACGTCACGCGGCCCTTCGGCTCTCTCGGGCAAGCGCCGCGATCTCATCGCGCACCCAGTTGTGGCACTCGTCGCGATCATAGCTCGAATGCCAGAGAAGGCGCACGGGAACGGAGATGTCCTCGATCGGCAGAGGCACGCGGACAAGCGCGAACTGCTTCTCGAGGATCGATGCCAGGGAGGCAGGAAGCGTGAGCAGCGCGTCGCTGTTCAGCGTGAGCAGAAGCCCGGCGAGCACCGAAGGGACCTGCGCCGAGATGGAGCAGGTAAGTCTGAGCTTGGCGAGCCCCCGGTCGAGCAGCTCGATGGTGGGGAGCGCACTTACCGCAATATGGTCGCTCGCGGCGAAGGACTCAAGCTTCGGCTCCTGCGCGCTCAACGGATGGCCGAATCGGGCGACTGTAGCGAGGCGGTCATCATAGAGCTTGAGCACGCGGATGTCCGGCGCCGGCAGCGGCATCGATTCAATGTCGATGGCGAAATGGCAACGCCCTTGCCGGAGCGCGTCGATGGTTTCCTCGCCTTGGCCGGGCATCCAGCCCACGCGCACCGAGGACGCCAATTTCTCGAGCCGCCGCCTAAGCGGCTGCACCAAGATCAGATCGCCGACCTCGCTCGCGGTCATGGCGAAATCGCGCTCAGCGTCCCGCGGATCGAAGGGCTTGGCCGGACGGAGCAGACTCTCCATGCCGGCGAGAATGACGTGAACCGTGGGGGCAAGCTCCTGCGCCTTGGCTGTCGGCACGAGCCGCTGGCCAGCGCGCACGAATAGCTCGTCGGCAAAAATTTCGCGAAGCTTGGCAAGAGCATGGCTGATGGCCGACGCGCTTCGCCCGAGCCGCTCGGCCGCCCTCGTGACGCTCGCATCCACGAGTAGGGCGTCGAGGATGACGAGCAAGTTGGCGTCGACCTCTTTTAGATGCATGGATTGAAATAATTCTGCTGAAAAGATTTCACTACATGCATGTTAGCCCGCAGGCTAGGCTTTTTGCAAGGATTCCGGCTCTTGGGCCGGAGACCCCGAGGCGCAATCGGCGACCCCCGGAAGCGCTTCCTTATTCTCAACCTCGCGGCGGTTCGAGGACCTCTAGTCCAAGGACCGTCGCGTCCCTGTTTCAAGGGTCTGGGCTTCCTACCACCTCACATCGGGGTAGCGGCTGCAAGGCCCAGAGCCTTAAGTTCGAGGGATGCTTATGATGCGGATGTCTTCGCTTGTTCGGCCGGTTCCTCTGATTGCGCACCCGGCAGTTTCTCGGCTCTTGCGAGCTGAATGACGGCTGCGGCATAGCGCCCACCCGCCACAAAGCGAGCTAACTGCTGACGAGCGGGCAGGGGGGTGGCTGGTCGAAACCGACGTTAAGGCGACCCCCGACGAGGAGCGCCGCGCGTCGCCCTACGAATGGGACAATCACGCCATTCTCGTGCGCTGAAACCGCTGCTCCCCTGTGACCGACATGAGGCGGGCCTATTCTTACCTTATTTGTCGGACTAAGCTCTGCCGCCATCCGCGTCATGGCCTGGCGTGGCTTTTAGGGCCATTCACGTCGCCCGCTTCGGCGCTTAAATAGACGGGAATGCGCGGGGGCACAGTTCCCGGGCATGACATTTGCCGCAACCCGGTTCCGCTCTTTCGGCGGATAGAGCCTAATGCGAATGAAACTGCTGCTCAAGATCGGCGCTGGCGTGATCGCTTTGGTGGTGGTCGCGCTCGTTACCGTCAATATGCTCATTTCGGCGACCGCAGTGCGCGATCGCGTAGCCGCGCGCGTCAAGGAGCAGAGCGGTCGGGACTTGAAGGTCAACGGCTCGACCTCCCTCCTCCTTCTGCCCAATCCGCATATCGTGCTCACCGATGTGGAGATCACCGATCCGTCGAACCGGGCCGGCGCCGATCTCAAGGTCGCGCGGCTCGCGTTGGATCTGAGCTTCGGCCAGCTGTTCAGCCGCGACGCGGATGCCAAGCGCGTGGTTATGGAGCAGCCGGTATTCACAGTGCGGCTCAAGCCTCAGTCCGGCGACGTGGAACGGCAGGGAGACGCGGGCACCGAGCCAGACAGGCGGGCCGAGGCGCCGCTTCGTTTCATGGCGGCAGATGCGGGCGGTGGATCCCCGCGTCACGACATCATGCTGGATGACGTGCAAATCGAAGACGGCACTGTCCGCATCCTCTACGACGAAAACGGCCATGAGCGGCGCGTTGAGCAGATCAATGCGGCTTTGAGCCTGCCCCATCTCGTCGATCCGCTCACTGCCAAGGGCGACTTCGACTGGAAAGGAGTGCGCGTCGGCTTCGACCTCAAGCTTACGTCGCCCGCCGATCTCAACACGCAACGTTCGGCAAGGCTCGAGCTTGCCCTTAAAACTGAAGCGATCGACGCCAATTTCGGAGGCACCATCGCGACCAAGCCCGCCTTCAACGCCGAGGGCGATTTGAGTGCGAAGTCGCAGTCGGTGCCGTCGCTGCTCGCCTGGATGCGCAAACAGCCTCCGTCCGAGACCGCGGTCGGCAGCGGTGAGCTATCCAGCCATATGACCTGGCAAGCTGGCGAGATCTCCTTCACCCAGGCGCGCTTTGACCTCAGCCACGCGACCGGGCAGGGTCAGGCGGTCGTCACTCTGAAGAGCCCGAGGCCTCACCTCCGCGCGGCGCTAGCGGTGGAGAGCTTCGATCTCAGCCCGTTCCTGGCAACTGGCAGCGCGCCCGCGGCGCCGCAGGGTTCGTCTGAGCCCGCACCCCCGGCTCAAGGCGGTGCGGGAGGTGCCGCGCCTTCCCCTTCCGCTGTTGAGACGCAGAAGAGTTACAATGAAAGCGCCGCGCCGCAAGGTGGCGATGCCTCCGAGTCGCAACTGGCAGAGGCCGAGGCCCCGAAAACAGACCGCAACGCCAATTCGAACGTCGCGCCGGCAGCTTTCGATGCCGACGTCAATGTGAATGTGCGCGAGACGAAGATTTGGCGTTTGACCATCGGACCGACCTCGCTCGGCTTGTCCTTACGCGACGGTGTGCTCGACGCCACGTTGGGAGGCATGCAGCTCTATGATGGACAGGGCACCGGCAAGTTCACGCTCGATGCCTCGAAGCAAGTCCCGACCTTCGCCGGCAATCTTTCGCTCGACGGCGTCTCGGCGCAGCCGTTTCTTGACGGCGTCGCCAAGTTCAACCTGCTCGCTGGCCGCGCCAAGATCGCGCTAGAGCTGAACGGTACAGGTAGTACTGGGGATGAAATCAAGCGGTCCCTTGCCGGCCGCGGCAGCATCGACATCAGCGATGGCTCGATCGAAGGCATCAACTTGACCGAGTTGATCGCGGGCCTCGGTGCTGGCCAGATGCCGAATCTGGACCAGGGTCCCGGCGCCAAGACCACCTTCAGCGCGCTTGGTGGCACCTTCAACATCGCAAGCGGCGTCGCCGAGTCCCACGATATCGAGATGACGAGTCCGCTGCTGAAAGTCAGCGCCCGCGGGACCGTGGACATGGTGACGAACAGCCTCGATTTCCTCACTCAGCCTGAGATCGTTGCCGGCCCAGAAGGCAAGGGCGGGGCAAATTCCTTGGCCGGCCTCACCATCCCGGTTCGCATCGAGGGGCCTTTCGACCATCCGATCTTCAAGCCTGAGATCAAGGGGGTGTTCTCAAGCCCCGAGCAGGCCTCGAAAACGGTCAACGAGATCGGCGACGTTATCCAGAAGAAGTTCAAAGGCAAGCCGGTGGGCGAAGCGATCGGCCGCATCCTCGGCGGCGTCCACATCGGCACGAACCGCGGCAACGGTCAGGCTGCACCGAGCGGCGAAGCCCCCTCAAATAAGGCCGAGCCCGACTCCGAGGAGGGTCCGCCGCAAGAGAGCGGTCAGAGCCGCGACCCCGACCTCGACAATATATTGCGCTGAATATTGATATTATATTGCGCTGAATATTGATATTGCGCTGAATATTGCAATATTGCGCTGAGCTGGCGCCAGGACCGCGCCCGAGGCCGCAGGCGGCGCGAAATCTTAACTCTGACCGGCTAATCCAGAGCATTGCGAGAGTTCGGAGCGACTTCCATCAGGGGGCGTGAGGGCGTCGTCCATGTTCGTTGTGCTGCGCCGCTTTCCCATTATGGCTCTGTGTCTGGCCGTCTCTGCTGCCTCGGCCGGCAGGGTTGTGGCGCACCAACCCAGCCTCGCCGACATCTCACCCCATGACGGCGTTGCGCGTGCCCATACCATGCCGGTGCAGGGCATCGACGTATCCAACTGGCAGGGCGACATCGACTGGGACAAGGTCCGCGCCGCTGGCACCGAATTTGCGTTCATCAAGGCAACCGAAGGCGGAGATTATCTCGACCCGAAATTTGCGCAGAACTGGCAAGCCGCCAAACGCGCTGGCATCCCGCGCGGAGCCTATCACATGGTCTATTGGTGCCGGGCGGCCCATGAGCAGGCGCTGTGGTTCATTCTGAACGTGCCGAACGATCCCGACGCGCTGCCCCCGGTGCTCGATCTTGAGTGGAATGGCGAATCCCACAACTGCCCGAAACGAGTGCCGGTGAGCCTCGCGCTAGAGAAGATCAAGATCATGCTCGAGGTCATGGAGGCCCATACCGGCAAGCGTCCGATTATTTACACCGATGTCACATTCCATCGCGAGGTATTGGAGGGCCAACTCCCGGGCTATAATTTCTGGCTGCGCTCTGTCGCCGCCGAGCCGCAAGAGATCTATCGGGACCGGCCCTGGCTGTTCTGGCAGTTCACGACGACGGGTTACGTGCCGGGGATTGAGAAGCCCGTTGACCGCAACGTGTTCAATGGCACGCCGGGGGATTGGCGCCAGGTCTTGCCGGCGCGGGCGCCTCGGCAATCGGTGCGGACATCGAATTGAGCAGGTCCGCTCAGCGCTAAGCCCACCCTCGGCCGCCACCCTCCGGCAGACGGTCTCGACACTTTGCGCCGGCGCTTGCGTTCGCGAGATGTCCTCGCAGGAGCTCGGCGGCGAGTGCCTCTTGCAAGGTGCGCCCGGGCGATACCGCCCAGAGCATCAGCACAAATGCCTAGGACCAGAGTAGCCAGAAGGCCGCTACCCCGCGGGCCGACAGCCCTTTGCCGGCAAGTTTCAGCATTTCCCGAGCCCTCATGCTCCGCGGTTTCAAGCGTACACACGGTGGAGACAAGCGTCCCGCGCTTGCCTATAAGGGCGCTTATGCCGATTTCCCCGTCGAAAATTAGACCACCAAGAATTGGCTCACCAAGAATTGG
>Ga0187805_10000653_pt1 | contig 11714 bp, 6 predicted proteins | sample NC_wetland_sal_i_6_FD_132965 | JGI IMG/M metagenome (GOLD analysis project Ga0187805, IMG submission 132965) | Wetland sediment microbial communities from Neuse River Estuary, North Carolina, USA - Control_5 | ecosystem: Environmental > Aquatic > Freshwater > Wetlands > Sediment | place: USA... | reverse complement strand
TTGCCTTCGTGCTGGAAGAGGACCATCTGCACCGCGGGCTGCGCGTCGCCGTTCGCGGAATCCGCCGCGATCACCGCGGGCGCCGCGGCGTAGGGCAAAGCCAGCTTGTTCTTCAAGAAATGATCGCGGGTCATCTGCTCCGGATTACCGCCGAGCAAAATGTCCGTGCCGCGGCCGGCCATGTTGGTCGCCACGGTGACCGCACCCTTGCGTCCGGCTTGCGCAACGATGCGCGATTCGCGCTCGTGCTGCTTGGCGTTCAGCACTTGGTGCGGAATGGCGTTCTTCTTCAGGATTTCCGCGATGGCTTCGGATTTTTCAATGGAGATGGTGCCGACCAGCACGGGCTGGCCGCGCTCGTGATAGTGGCGAATGCCGTTGGCGAAGGAATTGTCTTCCTGCATGATGCCGTTCACCACCGCTTCGAATTTTTCCTTTTCCGTGCGGTACACCACGTCGGGATATTCTTTGCGGATCAGCGTGCGGTTCGTGGGAATGACGGTGACGTCAAGGTTGTAGATTTTACCGAACTCGGCCGCTTCCGTTTCCGCCGTGCCGGTCATGCCGGAAAGCTTTTTGTACATGCGGAAATAATTCTGGAAGGTGATCGTGGCGAGCGTCTGGTTTTCGCGCTCGATCTTCACGCCTTCCTTGGCTTCGACGGCTTGATGCAAGCCGTCCGACCAGCGGCGGCCGGGCATCTGGCGGCCGGTGAATTCGTCCACGATGATGACTTCACCGTCTTTCACGACATAATCCACGTCTTTTTTGTAAAGCGTGTGTGCACGCAGCGCCTGGTAGACGTGATGGATGGTCTCCATGTGCGTGGGGTCGTAGAGATTGCCGAGACCGAGCAAGCGCTCGCATTTGCTCACGCCTTCTTCGGTCAGCGTGGCGGCGCGGTGCTTTTCATCCAGGGTGTAATCGATGTCCTGAATGAGCCGCGGAATGATCTTGTCGATCTTCGCGTATTTGTCGGTGGATTCCTCGGAAGGGCCGGAGATGATGAGCGGAGTACGCGCTTCGTCGATCAGGATGGAGTCCACTTCATCGACGATGGCAAAGTGATGGCCGCGCTGGACGCAGTGCGAGAGGTCGTACTTCATATTGTCGCGAAGGTAGTCAAAGCCGAACTCGTTGTTGGTGCCGTAGGTGATGTCGGCGCCGTAGGCGGCGCGGCGCTGCTCGTCATCGAGGTCGTGCACGATGACGCCGACGCTCAATCCAAGCGCCTTGTACAGCGGGCTCATCCACTCGGCGTCGCGACGGGCCAGGTAATCGTTCACGGTGACGATGTGCACGCCGCGGCCCGCAAGGGCATTGAAAACAGCAGGAAGCGTGGCGACGAGCGTCTTGCCTTCGCCGGTCTTCATTTCGGCGATTTTGCCTTCGTGAAGAACCATGCCACCGATGAGCTGGACGTCGAAATGGCGCATGTTCAGGAAGCGGCGGCCGGCTTCGCGGACAAGAGCAAAGGACGGAGCAATTACCGGCTCCAGCGCCGCTTGCAGGCGGTCTTTGTAGGAAGAATCGGCAGGATCCGCATCCTTCAATTGTTCCTGGACCTGGGCGCGGAGCGCGGCGAAGCGGGACTTGAGACCATCGTCGCTGAGCGGCTTGATCTCGGCTTCAAGGCTGTTGATGGCCGCGATGAGGGGCTGCAATTTCTTGATGTCGCGCTCGTGCTTGGTGCCGATAAACCAGGCGATGAGCTTGTCGATGAACTTGGTTACATCCATGGATGGGTACGCCGTCTCCTGACGGTCTTCTGAGTGTTCGCCCGCAAGGGCTGCTTCCAGGCCTCAAATAGAACAATCTATTCTAACTGGTGGAGCGTGTTAGCGCCAAGAAACTGGGCTCGGGGTAGTGACTCAGCTTGGTGTTTGCAAGGGCGCAGCAGTGCTGCGCCCCTACAGAGAAGGCAGAGGAAAAAGCCCACGAGACGCGGGCCCTGCGAAATGAAACCATAAAAGAGCCGGCGGGAAGCCGGCGCTACACTCGAAATGAGGACATCGGGAGAAGACTTCTAGTGGCTGGTGGCGCCGCTATCATTGCTGACGATGAGGCTCGAGACGTTAACGGGCTCGAAGTCCGCCAGGGTGAGGCTTGTGAGGCACGAAAGGTCGGTATCGTTCCAGCGCGCGTCGGGTGTGCCGATGAGTCCACCGCTGTCGCCGTTGTCGGCGAGGATGATTCCATAGTTTCGGAAGGCGGTGATGAGAGTGGCCGCTTGCGGACTGGTGGAGGCACAAGAGGGAGTGGCCACAGAAGCCTTCAGCCGATAGATTTCGCCGGCGGGTCCGGTCATGGTGCAGCTTGCGGGAGGAGAAGATTGCGAGATTTGCGATTCCGTAGAAATGGTGCCGCCGCCGGTGGCCGTGCAGCTGCCCACGCCCGCAGTTTCTGTTGCGGGCCAGACCCAATAATTCAACATGTGATTGAGCGTGAAGCGAATGGGATGCTGAACTGCACCGTTCGGCGACGTGGGTGTGCCGGTGCCGATGACTTCGTCGGCGTTCGCAAGAAGAGGGGCTACCGGAAGTCCCGCGGCGTCAGAAGTGCCGTTACCCTGCGGCGTTAGGGCGTTCGAAGCGACGTTGGGCCATAGCGCGTTGGAGGAATCGGTCCAGGGGCCACCTTGGTAGATTCCCTGCCACATCTCGTAAAGGGCGGGATTGTTTCCCGCACCTGCCTCGAGATACACGAGAACATGGCGGTCACCGGTCGAGTTGCTGGTGCCTTCCACCGGAGCGTTCGCGGGGATGGGGCCGGAGGTGAAATACGACTGATAGACAGTCGTGGCGACGGATATATCCGGCTGGTTGTAAGGAACTTCGATCGCCGGGATTCCGTTGGGAAAGGGTGCATTCGAATTGTTCCCGAAAAATGGTTTGACCGTCGCAGACAAGTAGCCGCTGTAGATGGGGGCCGCGGGGGAAGCGTCTACGGGCAGGCTCGTGGAAGCGGCGTCCACGCGATGGTGAAAAATTGAAGTGGACGGGAATATGTTCGCCAGGAATGCGTTGTTCCCGCTGATGGCGATGGAAATTTGCTGCGTCGCTTGAGTGCTCGCGGAGTCTGTAACCACAAATTCGGGAGTGTACGTGCCTTGACCGCCAATCAGCGAGCTGCTTACAGCACCCGTGCTTGCAGAGAGGACCATTCCTTCCGGCAACGGCGGAAAATTGGCACTGGTGCTCACGGAAAAGGTGTAAGGCGGAGAGCCGCCGCTCGCGGAGATGGTGCAGCCTGCGTACGGTGCGCCCTGCGTTCCGCCCGGGCAGGAAGTGGTGTTTATGGTCAATGCGCCGCCGGACGTTGTTACCGTGACTTTTGCCATTGCGGTGTTTGAGCCGGAGGCATTGGTCGCTGTAAGAGTGTACGTCGTCGTTGCCGTTGGGCTCACGCTGGTTGACCCGCTCGCTGATGTGGAAGTGAATGTTCCCGGCGTGATGGCGATGGACGTGGCCCCGGTTGTGGCCCAGTTCAGCATGCTGCTGGAACCCGGATTGATGGTAGCGGGGCTGGCGGTGAAGGAGTTGATCGTTGGCGCGCCGGCCGCGCTTACGGTGACGGTTGCGGTCATGGTGGCAGAGCCAGAGGCGTTGGTGGCCGTTAGAGTGTAAGTCGTGGTCGCCGTTGGGCTCACGCTGGTTGTACCGCTCGCTAACGTGGACGTGAACGTTCCCGGCGTGATGGCGATCGTTGTTGCCCCGCTTGTCGTCCAACTAAGAGTGCTGCTTGTGCCGGAGTTTACGCTCGCCGGATTCGCCGTAAAGGACGTGATGGCGGGCGCCGAGCCGCCTCCGGGGGACTGGTTCGCCGTGACCTTTCCGCCGCAACCCGCCAGACCGATGCAGGCGAGAAGAAGGAGGGTCAGGGAGCAGTGATGCAGCCCTGAAGATTTGGGCACCCGGTGATAAGGATTATTTCTGCAAACGGAGCCGACGAAATCCATGTGTGATCCCTTCGTCGCCACTACTCAAAGTCTAGTAGGCCAGCAATTGAGATAGCTACTGGTCAGAAGTGCAGGTCAACAAAGGCAAAGGGGGCAACGTAGGCAGGCAAAGAGGCCGGCCTGCAGACGATGATATCGAGTGGATTTCTGTCCTTGGGCCGCGGAATCTCGAGCTGCTCAGCGGGAGGCGATGGCCTGCCTACCGCAGGCAGGCTTCGGATACGACAGGGGGTTGCTCGCTGTCTTGCGAGGGCGTGTAGTGGGAAAGATTGTCGGCGAGCATGCGGCGGTACTTGCTGCGCTCTTCGAGATTCATGTCCACGATTTCGAAAGCCATGTCCTGGGCGCGGTAGTCGCGCAGCATGGCCGTGGCCTGAAAGCTACGGATACCCATCTGCATTTTCAGTTGCACCTGGGTTCCGGGGGCCATGTGTCGGCTGATGGTGGCGACGCCGCCGGTCAAACTGGCGGTTTTGATCTCGAAGGAGCAATTCTCTTTCAGGTTGGTGCTCACCGCACGCAGAGGTTTCTGGAGCCGGACGCGGGTATGGCGCCGCTGGCGGACAAATTTCGAATTCGCGGGAACGTCCAGAGGAGCAAGCGCCAGATCCTCGCGCTCGACGCCGCTCTTGGGCAGAAAATCGCGCGCCCATTCCGGATCGAGTTTCATGAGCGCCTGCAGAGCGGCGATGCGCAGCTCCTGAGGGTGAAACCAGCCAAACATCTTTTTCGTTTCGGCAATGCGCTTCAGCGTAGTCACGGATTCCGGCGCATGAATTCTTCCGAGGGCCTCGATAGCTTTCACGCGCAGGTAAACCGCGCCGCCAGCAGGCAAATCGCCATCGGCGATGGTCAACAATTTGCCGAGCGCTTCGCGATCCGCAGTGACGCCGATTTCGTCAACAACCAGGGGCATGACCAGCGGGTCCACGTGATCGAGCAGCTCGAGGAGGATGTGGCACCGGCGCGCGGCGCCGCTTGAGGAGATCTGCCGCACGATGCGGTCCTGCGAAGTCCGCGGAAAGTCCTTCATGCGCCCTGGCAAAAACACCATGACGGCTTCCGGCTCGAGGCGGCTGAGCAGCCCGGCCATTTCCACGGCTTCGTTGATGGGTCCGGCGCGCAAGGTGCTGCGCAGGTACTGAATGGCCTCTTCGCCCAGATCGGCGGCCAAGTTCGCAACGTGTTCGGAATCGTCGCGCAAACTGCAGCGGTTGAAGCGCGTGGCCAACTGCTCCATGGTGGTCTGCGGGAGAAGCTTGAGAACGTTGGTCAAGCCCGCGGCCACATGGCGCGCACGCAGCGCCTCATCCACGAAGTCCGGCACGCGCTCCTCGATGCCCATTTTCGCTCGCAAACTGCGGGCGATTCCCGGGCGCTGGGACTCGACTCCGGAGACCAAGTCGAGAGCCTGCTCCATGGCGGGAAAGTACCGGCTGGTCGCGGCTTCCTGGCTCAAGCGCACAAACGCGGCGCTGACCAGTCCCTGAAGCTCGGCGTCCTGCTCGACGCTCAGGCGCAAGCCGAGGTGGCGCAAAGCTCCGCTGAGCAGCTTGGGATCGGCCTTGGCGTAAAGCTCGGCCATTTCGGAAAGGCCCACGGCGGTTTTCTTGCGCGCGTCCACTTCATCGCTGTCCGCGCAAGCCGCGTAATTCTGGAGAATGTCGATGGCCTCGGCAATGTTTCCGTGCTCGATCAATTCGCCGACGTAGGACTGCACGTTGCGCGGCGGAATGCACCAGGCTTCTCCGGAAAGGAGCACGGCGCGTTTGCCGCTCTCGGGCACGGCGGCCCAAAACTGCTTGTCGAGAATTTCGCGATGGGACTCGGCCAGGATGCCGGCCTCGCTCATCTTGTCTTCATGCGCGCCAAGAATCTTGCGGAGGTTCTCGATCTCCTGGTTCATGCGGTCGAGCATCTGGCGGACGGCGTTGACTTTCACCTCGCCGCGTTCGAAACGTTCGAGGGCAAAGCGGATGGCCAGATGTTCGGCCAGCTGCACGATCACGGATTCATCGGGCTTGGTGTTGGGAGCCTGCGCCGCGAGGGCGGCGATAGCTTGTTTGAGGGTGGCTTGGGCGTTGCCGGGCAACTGCGACATTTGTTCGTGGAAAGCGTTTGCGGCTGCGAGGCCGCCTTGTCCGGTACCGACCTGGCTGAAACTCGTGAGGGCGCCGAGGATTTTGTAGATTTCTTCCTCGCTGGGCGCCGGAGAACCGCCGCTGCCGGACCACGGTCCGCCAGCGTCCGCAGTCAGGCTGGCGACCATACCGGAGATGGGGCCAACTCCGCCGGCGCCGCTAGCTGGCTCCCCGGTTCCGGAGCCGAAGCCGCTGGCTGTGCCAGAGCCGCTACCTGTGCCGGCTCCCGTGCCCCAGCCGCTCGGCCCTTTGGCGCCAGCGCCACCGGGTCCCGTGCCGGGTCCGCTCGTGCCGATACCAATTATTCCTGGACCGCCCGAACCACTTCCAGGGCCGCCACTCCCTGGGCCAGTGCCTCCTGGTCCTGGGCCAAATCCGCCGCCGGGAGTGCCGCCGCCGGATCCAGGGCCAAAACCGGGTCCGAGACCGCCAGGCCCAGGTCTATGCCCGCCTCCGCCAACCGGTCCTCCTGCACCGGAGCCTTCGCCTGCCGGGCCTCCGCTGCCGCCAGGTCCAGCACCGCCTGGGCCGGAGGTACCCGCGCCAGGCCCTTGGCCGATGGGCCCGCCGCCATGCGAGCCTTGTGCGGCGGCGATGAGCTCGAGCAATTTCTGGGGGTCGTTCAGCCACTGCCGAAACTGATCCTGTTCATTCCCTAAAGAGGCTGCGGCAATCTGCGCGGCCATGCTCGCATCTTTCAGGCGCGAATCGGTGGCCACAAAACAAATCTCATTGATGCGAATGCCCTGCGCGCCGGCAAGCGTGGCCTTCAACTGCTGTGCCAACTCGGCGGGCTTGGCTTTTCCGGTGGGAAAGGCGCGGGCGAAGCGCCCGAGTTCTTCCTGGGTGACCGAGGCAAAAAACTGAACGCTGGCGAGTCCCGCGGCAGAAAGGAGTTGCGCGAATTGCTTTTCGGAAACTGCGCCTTCCAGCGGCACGCCGTCGAGCAAAAGCTGTGAGCCGGTTGCTCCCAAGAGCAGCCCGCCGTCGGAGCCCAAGGGAATCGCCTCCCGTAGCTCTTCGAAGGCGATGTGGAGTTGTTCGTTGGTGCGGATGTGCTCGTAGCCGTACAAGCGGGCGAACTTCAGGAGGATGTTCAGACTTCTAACGAAAGCCCGCCCTGCCGTCGTTTTTGGATCCGCTTTCATCCCTCGCCACGCCAGTCCTGAATAGGACTCCCTCTCTAGTACCGTAGGGGGATGCGCCGTTGGCCGCAATGGTACAGCGGTCCCATGTGTCCCTGCGGTCAAGTCACCAATTGGCCGGGCGTACAACCTGCCCGAGCGTACGGGTCAGCCGCTGAAGGGGACAGGTGGGGAGGGGAAAGCGACCCGTAAAGTTCGTTAATCTAGCCGTTCAGCCTTTCGCAATGGCCACGCGGCCACGCCGCCTGGTGCGATTCGTCACTTGGGCGACCAAAGGCAGACCGCCCAATTCCAACAACATCTTGCGCATCCGGTAGCGCTCCTCGAGATCCATGTCTACAAATTCAAAAGCCATGGCCTGTGGCCGCGCACCGCGGACGATCGCCTGGGCTTTGATGTTGCGCACACCATGAGAGAACTTCAAGCTCAGAAGCGAACCAGGAGCAAGATGCCTTTCGCCAGAACCGATCCCGCCGCCCAGATTCAGCTCCGGGATGGAAAGGCGGAAGTTTTCGCGCAAGTTGGTGGTCACGGCCAGAAGACTGCGCGATAGCTTCAACCGCGCGTAACGCCTCTGGCGAATCACCGAGGCGTTGGGCTCGGGGTCGATAGGCTCAAGCGTCAACTCTTTCCGGTCGATCCCACTGGTAGCCACCTTCTCCATGCCCACGGTGGGATCCACGCGCAAGAGCGCTTGCGCGGCTGCGATCCGCAGCTCGTTGGGATAGACCCAGCGCCAAACCTGCTTGCTCTCGAGGATATGCTGGAGCAAAGTGCTGGCGCCGGAAGCGTGAAGACGCCCGACCGCTTCGACTGCTTTGACGCGCGTGAAGCCCGGTGTCGCGTCGTTCCCCATCAGCTCAATCAATTTCGGTATGCAGGAAGATTGGCCGCTCATGCCCATTTCATCGATGGCCAGAGGACGAATCATCACGTCGAGCGAGTCGTAAAGAGCCACGAGCAAACGGGCACGCTGCTCCGCGGGCGAGGTTGACAACTGGCGAACGGCGCGGTCGTGGGCCGAACGCGGCCATTGCGAAAGCCGCGCGGGGAGAACTTTTTCGACACTTTCCGGAGAAAGCTGACTCAGCAAGCCGACTGTTTCCGCGGATTCACCAGCTGGCGCGGTCTGCAAATTCTCGATGAGTCTCTGCGTGGCATCCTCTCCCAGGTCGCGAATGATCGAGGTGAGCAATTCGCAATCTTCGCGGAAGCCGCACTGTCCGAACCGGTTGGTCACATAATGGACGGTGGCTTTCGGCATCAACGTGAGGATTTCCATCATTCCGTCCGCGATCTGTCCCGTGCGCATTGCTTCTTCGATAAACTCGGGCAAACGCTCTTCCGCGCCAATTCGTGGGCGCAAACTCTGCGTCGATCCGGGCCTTTGTGCTTCCACGCTTTCGAGCGATGACAGCGCCTGCTGCATCGCCGGATAGCAGCGCTTCGAAGCGGCTTCCTGGCTCAAGCGCACGAAGGCCGCACTGACCAGCGTCTGCAATTCCGGCTCGCGCTCGATGGCCAGCTGATTTCCCAGTCTGCGAATCGCCTCCATCAACGCGCTTCCGTCGCCGCTGCCGTACAACTCGCCCAAGTCGGACAAACCGATGGCCGTGGTGCGCCGCGCTTCCGGAGCTTCCAGGCCGACGCAGGAGGCATATTTCATCAGGATTTCGTTGGCGGTCTTCAATTCTCCGCGACGCAGCATATCCTCGAGGAAGGCGCGCACATTGCGCGGCGGCACGCACCAGGCCTCGTCTGAGGTCAGCACTTCTTTCTTATTTTCTTCCGGGACCTGCTCCCAGAATTCCTGATCCAGCAACTCCGTGTAGGACTGCACGGAGAGGCCGGCTTGGGCCAGCATTTCTTCCTGGGTTCCCAGAATTTTCCGGAGCGCCTCGATTTCCGTATTCATGCGGTCCAGGAGTTGCTTCACCGCGTTGACGCGGAGTTCGCCACGCTCGTAGCTATCCAGAGCGAAGCGAATGGCCACGTGCTCGGCTAATTTCAGCAGCATGGGCTTGTCCGGCTTGGCGTCCGGAGCCTGAGCCGCGAGTCCCGCCAGGGCCTGTTGCAAGGTGTACTGTGCGCGAACGGGCATGGCGCTCAATCTCGATTGAAACGTCGGGGCATCCATACGAGCGTCCGGATCTTTTCGCGATTTTCCGAGCTGTGCGAACAACCCGAGCATCGAACGCACGTCTTCTTCTTCGACGCGGAAGCCGCCTTCTCCCCCTCCGGCTGTGGGCAATCCTGGAAGTCCGGGCGCCGTTGCGCCGCGCAAGAGAGCAGAGGCTGTCAGCCATTTACCGGGGGCTTGGCCACCATCAGCGGCAGTGCCTCCGCCTGCTCCTGTGCCCCACTTGCTCCGCCAACCCCGCCACCACCAACGCCTGTGCCTGCTCCGGTGCCTGCTCCCGGCCCTCCGCCCGGTCCGGATCCACCACCAGGTCCTGTTCCGCCCGCGCCGCCGGGACCACCTGATCCTCCTCCGGATTCCCACAAAGTCGCCGTGCCTGCAGCGCCGCTACCGGAACCACCAGGTCCTCCGCCGCTGCCCGTTCCCCCACCACCACCTGGCCCCCCGCTTCCGCCGGTACCTCCGCCACCAAGCCCAAAACCCGGCCCCGGTCCTCCCCCGCCGTGTCCTGGGCCTCCCATTCCACCGCCGCCACCGCCGCCGCGAGAGCCCTCTGCTGCCAGAATCATCTGGAGCATTTTGTTGGGATCTTCAAAGAATTCTTTGAATTTGTCGCCCTGCGCGCCCAGGACTTTGGCCGTCAACTGCGCCGCAACTTTGATTCCTGCTACCGAAGCATCTTCCTGGACGTAGCGAATCTCGTTGACCTTGATGCTGGTTTCGCCCGCGAGAGCCGTTTTCAATTGTTCGGCCAGCGAAGAGGGTTTGGCGTTTCCGCTCGGGAAGGCGCGCACAAAGCGCGCGAACTGCGGCTGCGTCAATGTTGGTGAAAAGTGGATGCTGGCAATGCCGGAAGTGGTCAGGAGTTGCGCGAAACTTCTCTCGCCGGCCGCCGATCCAAGCGGCACGCCGTCCAACAAGATCTGAGCCCCGGAAGCACCGAGAAGCACGCCGCTACCGCCGCTATCATCCAGGGCGTCGCGCAGTTCTTTCCAAGTCGTTTCAAACTGCTGCGCCGTTTTCACGTGTCCGAATTCGTACAGACGCGCGAATTTCAGCAGGATGTTCAGGCTGCGGACAAAGGCCCGCGCCCCGCCTCGTGTTTCCGGACTCATATCATTCCGTGGAGGTTAGTGTCCTCCTGAAGCTTCCCTGAGACAATGGTTCCTATCTATCTACAGTAGAGTCCCCTCCGTCGCCACACAAGCCTCGTCCCACCCACTGTTCCCTTCTCAATAACACATTCCAGTATCCTTTTGGATACATTTCCAGAGGGCGGTTCCGGGGCCTGTTGGCTGGGCAACAGCCTGATCCGTGTGAATACCAAGATAAAGAGCAAGAAATGTAGCGAACGTGAGAGGCCCGTCCGCTTCTGACTTCAGAGGGGGCGAAAGGCAGCGCGGATCAGAAAGAGAATTTGAGCGACATTTGAATCTGCCGCGGGCTGCCGATGGTTTTGTTGACGATGCCCAAGCCGCTCAACGTGGGCGAGGCATACAAGCTTGAGCCGTAGACCGGGAAATCGTTGAACGCCAGGTTTTGCGAGACGTTGTCGATAGGAATGTCGAAGCTGGCGGTATTGGTGACGTTGAAGACCTCGAAGGTGAATTTCATCATGACGCGCTCGGTCAACTGCGTGGACTTGATGAGCGAAGCGTCGGTCCGGCGCTGCCAGGGCTGACGGAAAATGTTGCGCTGGCCGGAAGTGAAGGTGGTCTCATAGGTATCGCCGGCAGGAATCGCGCCGCCCAGATCACCAGGATTGAGAAGCGGTAAGGTGAAGCAGTTCGCATTGAGCGCCGGGACTCCGGGGACCGTTCCGCTGGCGCCCGTCACAGCACTGGACGGAGTGCAGTTGGAGGCCAATGGAACGATCGGATTGGTGATGCCATCAGAAGTGCCGAAATACACGCTGCCGACCGCACCCGAATAGTCGACGATGCTATACGGCTGTCCGCTCTGGATAATGCCCAGGCCTGCGATGGCCCATCCGTCGGCGAGTCTCCCGCGAAGTGAATTCAGCTCATAGAATTTTGGCAGTTCGTAGAGATACGTGAAATTCAGGACATGCGTGCGGTCGAAGTCCGAAAGGCCGTAGCCGCTGCGCAAGTTCGCAGGATTGTTCCCGTTGTAAAACAGGCCCATGGCGCTCTGTTCGTCGGTGGCGTGAGAGAAAGTGTACGAGAAGCCAACCTGAAGACCATGACTCAATCGTTTTTCCACGTGCGCTTGCAACGCATTGTACGCAGAAATGCCCGCAGCGGTATACGACTCGGACTCGGAGGAATAGCCAAGATACGGAACGCGCAGGTCAATGTTGCCGCCTTCAT
>Ga0187805_10000652_pt1 | contig 11718 bp, 13 predicted proteins | sample NC_wetland_sal_i_6_FD_132965 | JGI IMG/M metagenome (GOLD analysis project Ga0187805, IMG submission 132965) | Wetland sediment microbial communities from Neuse River Estuary, North Carolina, USA - Control_5 | ecosystem: Environmental > Aquatic > Freshwater > Wetlands > Sediment | place: USA... | reverse complement strand
GCCGAGAACGGGGCTTCACAAGATCCACGTTCAACAAATATTGGACTTGTCGAGTTGTTGACAAGGGTCGCATTAATCTTGAACGTGTGATTAATGATGATTGCGGTAGGCAATGTTTTGATGTCTTGTATTTCGAGGTTACCTGTGCTGTCTGCCTGTGCCGGTTTGAGGTACAGCAGTGTGAAAAATATTAAAACTGCAATTATTGAAAGGTATAGAGTTTTCATTTTCTCATCCTCATAAAGACAATCAATGATGTAATGCTAACAAGTAAAACTGGAATTGTAAATGGAAATTCTGGAACTGTAACTGTATTTTGTTCTCCAAAGACCCAATTATTTCCGTCAAATTGCCATGTTCTGCTATCATTTGATATGTCTGTTAGTGGAGGCGAAGAAACAGTGTAGTTCTTTCCATTATAGGTATACGAAATTGCTATCGACATGTTTGTCTGGTCCAGCGAGAGCGGTTCATCAACTGGATTAAATCCGTAGGTACATTTTTGATATGGTTCAAGAGTTATTGTGGTTGGACGGAGTCCCTCTTGTCCCCATGGGTTATGTACCCCCTTGTATGCACTAACATCGTAGAGTTGTATTTGCAAGGTATTGTTTTGTGTATTGTACATATCAAACCACTGCGGTGTTCCCACAGGAATGCTTGGGTCAATACAGTTTAGGTTTGTGCCGCTTGTACGTTGATGTATAGGCTCGCAATAGCTAGCTCCCAAGAAATATGCACATTGTACTTTGTGGCCTGGAACTATGCTCGTTGAACATGTATATGCATTAGAAAAACCACGCTTGTCATAACATGTTTGATTGTCAGGAAAGAATGCAAATGCACTGTCAAGTTCTACCTGAGATACAATCACAGGCGGATTTTGGTTTGGAATTATGGCAGTTGTATTATTGTTAAAAAACGAGAGCGAGCTTGTACCATATTGTTCCGAGCTTGCACCTGCCACAGCAAGGTTTCCATTTGATGACAAGGAAACCGCATGTATACCGCCTGCCATGTTATTCCATAATAGATTTCCTTGCCTGTCAAAGAAAAACAGGGTAGGTCCCTGATAACCGTCTATTCCTGCAAGAACATGTGAACCGTCTGCTGAGATCGTATTAATCGCACTATCTGAATAATGCCACAGTAGAGTACCATCCTTGGTGTAAAGGTATAATCCTCCGGGGTCACTTTGACCCCACTGCTGGGCACTTGCTGCAATAAATGATCCGTTGGATGATATGGATTCATAGAAGAGATGAGTTCCAGTGCTTCTTGCCAATACGATATTGCCACTGTCATCAAAAACAAGAATTCCATCTGAATAGTCACTTGTAATCACATATCGGCCATCAGAGGACATTGTCAGATACAGGCTTCCAGCAGACGTATCTTCTTGAGTACCATGGCCTGCCGTATGGTTCCATAGCAGTTTGCCTTGCTTGTCAAACAACTCAACTGTGGCCTCGTCTTTTGTTGCCACATACGAACCGTCTGGCGAGATTGCAACAGGATGAATGTTTGTTTGCGGGACACTGTAACTCCAGAGCAGTTTGCCTTGCTTGTCAAAATACAAAATGTCTGTCTCTGTTCCAACTGCAACGTATGAACCATCCGATGAGACTGCCACACTCATGACGTATGGCCTGTTTGTGTCATATTTCCAGAGGAGATTGCCCTTTCCATCAAAAAAGTAAACCATTCCGTTGTCATTGCCTGCAGGGCCGTATGTCCCGATGGCGTAGAATTGTCCTCCGCCTGCAACAACGTAAGAGCCGTCTGATGAGGCTGCAACAGAAAGAATTTGCCTGTCTGAAGTATAATTCCAAAGCAAGGTTCCGTTTTTGTCAAAATAATAAACCGAGCCTTTGTCGTTTCCAGATTGTGTTCCTGCCACGACGTACTTGTCATTTGATGAAGTTGCAATAGAATTTACCTGACCGTCTGTTGTAAAATTCTCAAATGGTGCCTTGTTTTGTTGTTGCGGCATCAGGTTTGTCAGATCGGCGGCATTTTGTGCTAATACTGAGTTTACGCTAAAGACTATCATTACGACTGCAACTGCAATAATTAAAAGGTGTAGAGTTTTCATCTCCACCACTTTCTTGAAACTATTAAAATAATTCCTCCTCCGATCAAAAATCCTAATGACCATTCAGAATTTTTTATGTAACCATCGGTACGCTCATCTCCTGTAATACAACGAAGATTGGTGCAGTAACAATGTTTACCACCACAAATTCCTTTACTGTTGTTTATCAGGTTTATGTCATTAAAATAATTTATTGTATTTAGAGTTTCAAACCAAAGTCCAAATCCAATAAGGATTACAGAGGGTACAAGAAAAATCAACGGTCTTAGAGTTTGAGTTTTCATTTTCTAATCATTCCTTGAATTAACAGAGAAGTGCTTTTCTAATGATTGGTCATACCATGAAATCTTTACATTGTAGTTTCCTGTTTGATTGATGACAATTGGTCCTCCAAGATCAGAGAGCAGGTTAAAAGTTCTATCCACATAATATGCCGCAAATGGTGAAGAGATACACAGTTGTGTTCCCTCTTTGCTCTGCCATACCACACTTCGATTTGAATCAAGTATAGTGATGTCTGGTTGACTGCATGAATCGTGTACTAGTCCTTTGAAATCAATTGTAAAACCTATTTTTTCTCCTGGCGCATAGATGTCTTTTAGCCCATTGGTTGTAAGCAGATCCTGAGCCCATCCCCTTTCAATCAAAATACTAGCAGTATTGGATATCACGCATGCAGGAGAATTATCTTCTACCTTGATGACTAGTTGTAAACCATCATTGCATTTCACATCATTTGCTGGAGTTCCTGATTTGAATTGCTTCAATGGAGACAGGTCTGATTCTGAAGATGTGCGTGCGGCACAAAAGCCTGTACATCCATACACATTTTTGTCAATGGCATAACTAATCGCTATTACAAGAATTAAAATTATTAAAAAGTATAGAGTTTTCATGCTTGACTAGTGCGGTACAAGCATGGTTTAAAAAAGTGCCGTAGATTTTCTCTATAATAATCAGCAACCAGTTTCAACTAGATTCTAGTCAGATATACACTGGCGTGCTCAATATTCACACCTTTTTGGTTCTAAGGTATGGCTTTTCAGTTTGGAATGTTTTCTTTTTTTATTTTAAGCACATGCAGGATTATTTCAATTGACAGGCCAAACGCCAAAACTGAGAGTGCTATTACCAAAGGCCAGAAAAATTCGGGAGGCGCAGAACCAAAACTGAAGAACGGTGTGCCAGAACCAGCATGCGGGTGGTGTGCCACTTCAGTTACTCTGGCTCTTGCAAGCTTTAGCATCTCTTCAAGCGTTGCACCAGAGCCTATTCCCCCATCTCCAGAATAAGGACCACCTACTGCATTGTAAAATGGATTATAGCTTGTCGAGCCTGCACCGCTTGGTATTTTTTGCATTTCCTGTACGGGATTTGATTGTATGATACTGCCAGTTCCCTGCAGTGCAGTCGTTGCAAACCACGAGCCTATTGTTGCAATTCCTACTGCACCAAATCTGTAGATTGATTTGAACGACTTTAGCAGTGATTTGCTTGACCTGGCTTTTTCCGAAAACTTTGAAGGAACAATCACGATTGCAAATTTTGTAGCAGAATAATATTTCATGTCATGAGCTTTTGTGTTCTTGCCTATCTTTGATATCTCGACCAAGCCTACATCCTGCATCTTCTTGACGTGATATCTCACAAGCTGTAGCGAGAATCCGGTCTTTGTGGCAATCTCGTTTGCCGTGAGGGTATGGTCAAATAGCAATTTCAGCACAGCCCTGCTGGCATCGGTTATCAAGACCTCGCCTAGTGCCCTGAGTCTCTCATCGTCCGTATCATAGATGCCTACTCTTTCCGGAACTGGCTGTCTTGATTTCTCATGAGTCATTGTGAATGTACCATACTATAACTACACGATACTATGTAAAACCTTTGATGAAATCCTGCTTTCATCAAACGCTAAATCCAAAATTTGCGCATTGTATATCATGACACAAAACAAAACAATCATCTCAGGAACGCTGCTTGCAATTGTCATGGCAAGTGCGCTTGTGCCACTGGCATTTGCGCAAACTTATCCTCAAGGGTCAAACACTGGCATGACCCTTGAACAAGACCTAAAACTTGCAAGAGAGCGAATTGAGGAGGTCAAGGCGCATCCTGGCGAAGGCTCTGGAACGCCGTACCTTAGTGCAAGCGGGGTAGTTGGTGCCACAATAATATCAGGTGCAATCTTTGGCGGAATCTTTGTTGCCTTTGTAGTCAGGGCAAAACAGATAGAAAAGAAGAGAGCACAAGAGAACCTGCTCCGATAACTTTTCCCTTTATTTTTATTTTTGTTACTGAAAGGTAGTGATTTCCATTTTTAAAAAATGACGTAACATTCTTCCTGATTTGCAGCCAGTTGTAACTATTTCTCAAAAATAAAGTCATACCAATACTTTTCGTATTTGACTTTTCAATGATTTTTAGAATATTTGAATCTCTTTAGGTGGATATTCAAAGGTTTTATCTATTCTATATGTTGCTTCGGTAAAATCTGAATACCCACCTCTCAATCGAAATTTCATCCCTACACTCAGAATTACTCCTGTATCATACCCATCTCCACTTCTCAAAGCGTACACGTTTATTGGATCTCTTAGTGCTTTACCATCAAAATCTTGTATTTCTAAATGAACATCTTTTGCATGACCGTTACCAATATTTACAATGTGAAGAATTATTTGTGGTTTATCAGAAAATCTAACATAAATGTACGGTCTATGACTCAACTGAAGTTCTTGTATTTGTACTTCAAGTTGACTTTTTAGCAAAGCTACCTGTACAGACATCTGTGTAAATTGTCCTTCAAGTACACTCAGCTCTTTTTTCTGCAATTTTGTTTGCCGAAAAACAGAGTAAGATAGTATAGCGGTAGCACCAGCCAATATCGCAGTAGCAATGCCAGTAATCCAAGTGCTTACGTCGTACATACTAATCTCGCGTACCAAGTCATAAAATAATCTACTGCCAAATCGGTTCCTATTCTCATCCTACAGTAATCAGCATATTCATATAAGAAATCTTATATATAAGATATCTTATATGTCAGGCCAGGTTCAATTTCAGGTATTCTTTGATTATCTTGTCTCGTATCTTGTAGAATGTGCCTTCCTTGACTACCAAGTCAGTCTTGACAAGCTCAACCATGTAGGGCGCCACTGATGTCATGGAAATTCCAAGTGCCTTGGCTATCTCAGAGTATGACATTCCCTTCTCAGATGGTGCAAGCTTTATCAAGATGGATTTTAACATAGGTCCTCCCTGAGCTGTTGCAACATCTTCTGCAAGTACATATTCTGCATAGAGCCGTAGACTTCCTACGGATGATGTAACCAAGTCTTCAAATACTTTAGATATCATCTTTTTTGGCTCCCATCCTTCTGCCAGCGCCATCAGATAATAGGGATGCCCTCCCACCACATCATAAGCATCAGAGGCAGTCTTGTTGTCAGGCGGTAATCCCTTTGCATCAAGATATTCATTGAACAAGATCATGGAATTTTTCTTGTCCATCTCTTCTATGCATAACTCCTTAAAATGCTGAAAGAGAGAAGACCTGCCCTTTGACAGTATTGAACGCAATAGATGAACGTGCGAGCCACATACGACATAAGATACATGGTCTCCTCTTTGTTGAATGATGCTTCGAAACAGATCCAAGATATTCTTGAGTCCTCGGTATCGATGTAATCCTATGATTTCTTGAAACTCATCTAAAATTATTACAAACTTCATATTGTTTTTTTCTGCAAGCGCGTTTGCAGTCTTGAAGACTGTAAGAAACATTGGCATGTAATCAATGTCTTTGTCTGCAAACTCTAACTTTGGCATCACGCTAAAATCTGCTGGTGATGTACCTGGTGTGACCTCTACGCCAATTCCTTTAATTTTTTTAGATGATAGTGCATCTACTATCTTTCCTACAAGATCAAGTGACTTGCCAGCTTTTGCCTTTATCTTGCCGAGTCTTCCTAATTTTTTCAAGTACGCTTGAAAAATCGATGTTTGAAGACTGGTCAGAAATGACTTTGGGTCGCCAAGATGTGCTTGGACATCAAAGTAAACAACAACTGTCTTGTCATCTTTTGATAAAATGTCCTCTACCTTTGTAAGAATTGATGACTTGCCTATTCTTCTGTATCCTATTACGGCCAGATTGTAGTTTATTTTGGATCTCATCTTTTCGACTATGGTGTTTACCTCGTCATTCCTGTCTACTAGTTCTCCTGGCGAGGCAGGTTTGCCAATCTGCATGCCTAAACATATAAGATTTCTTATATATAAGATTTCTTATATGAAATACAGTTGGTAAACAGAGGTGTGATCAATGTTCACACCTTTTTGGGTCTAAAGTATGACTAAATGAGTAGTTAGATGCGCAGCGTACAAAGGTCACCGGTTTTCTCAATTTTTGAATTAGGTTATCAATGTCTTGAAATATCTGGCGGAGCACTAACATACGTCCAATCCTTATTACTTGAAACATTTTCATGTTGAACATTAATAGATGTTGACGTGGAGTTTGACTGATTTAATTTCAATGTTTTTGTTCTTGCCATTGACCCGATTCCGGTAATCACAATCATGACTAATCCAATGACAATAAAGTAATGTGAGGCAAAAAGTTGAGAATTAAATACACTTTCATCAAATGGAGTAAATCCAGTATGCTCATTTTCAGCAATAAATGGTCCTAGGCTGAATAGGATTGCTAGACCCACTGAAAATATTGAAGCCCCGATAGACATTCCTGCGGTAGTATAGATCCCCAGATATGTAATTTGTTTTTGAATCCGAAGACTTTCCTCGGGCATATCTGAACCTCGTGGCGGTGCCTCCATTGGATGATTTGTCGAATTGTGAGTAATGGGTTTTGTCCTCGTATGTAATACTAGACCAATTTGAACTATCGTTAGTCCTACAACAATCATTGAAAGTCCAGAACCAATATTATTTGACGCTACTTGTAATGATGCTTCAGGTGGGGAGACATTCATAACTCTCCCTAGTGATATGGTTTTTTCTGGATATGTGGTAACTAACAGATATCCCACATAATCACCAGCTAAAGGAAAAACTACCTTGTCATCTCCTGCGATTTGCAATGTTGGCTTTTGTTGCAAGACTGCCGGAGTAAAAAGAGCGCCAGTGTAATTTTGTATGACATCAGGAAAAGACTCATACGGTTTTTTTGCATCTACAATGACCACATAATATGTGCCAATTCTAAGGTCATTAGATAATGGAGGAGGACTTGGTACAACTGTGCCATTTGGATAGACTAAACCCATTTCAAATATTTGTGCGTGAACGTCTATCGATTTTTGTGCTATGAATGCATCCTGAGTAGTGAAATTTAATCTGACATATATCGTTCCATTATCAATTTTAATTACTCTGGAATAAGTAAAATAGACATCATGGTGAACCCATGACACAACATAGAATAAACCTGATATCATGATTATAACGCCTGGAATAAGAAAAATTAGCACTTTTCTATCCAAAATTGCCTTTCACATAGAATGGAGAACAGTCAGATGTGATAAGTATAACGTTAGTCTAGCTGGCATTATCAAACAATTTCTGTCCCAAATGGCTTTGTTACGGTTGTACAGTATTCAGCAAGTAATTCTGCATATCGTTTTACGTCATACTTGCTTTCTGCAATCCTTTGCAGAACAAACTGTTTTGTCTTTCTCGAATAATCAAAATGACACTGTATCTTCTGTCTTGCTCTACAGATTTCAATTTCTATACTAATGATTATATTAATTTTGAACTGACGAATTGATTTTTTGTGAAAACTTGTTTATCATATTACATACAGGCCTCCAAGAGCCGTCATTGTTAATTAACGACAGATAGTTTTTAGTCAAATCAGTAAATCCCTTGTAATTGTAGTACCATGGAAAGCAGCCTGCATATCCCTTGTTCAATGCAGTATTAAGAAATGAGTTTGTTACGTTTAGTTGTAGATCGTCATTCCATTCCACAGTTTGCTGTCCGCACTCTCCAATTATGCACGGTTTTTTCAGATTCAGTGAAGAACAATCAGGCAGAACCACAGTATCACTATACATGTGAAAATCAAAAAAATCCAAGTGATCTACAAGTTCATTTTGATTTTTTTGCATTCCGGATAAGTGTTGGAACCCACAAGACACCTTGAGGTTTGTTCCTTTCTTTATTGAATCAGCACATGTTATGATGAATTCTATCAATTGGCCCCATGATATTTTTGTGTCAATTTGATATGTACCTTCTTGGTTAGTATTTGCAGTATCTAGTCCCTCTGGTTCATTTAGCACGTCTACGGCAAAAATGCTGTTTTTTATTCTCTTGTCAGTGAGCAATGGTATCACAGCTTTACTAAGGAAGGAATTTGTCTTTGCAGGTGTAGTAATCAACCCATTCATGGTATTTACATAAGTTGTTCTTGCGGGTTCAGCGTCTTGCCAAATGGTCCATGTATCCATCAAGCATAGATAAAACATCAAATTGGATTTTGATGCGATACTACATGCATCAGCCAGATTATCTACAAGGGATTGATCTATGCCTGTTACAGATCCAGTATCATCAAACAAGAGTCCCTCAAATTTCTCAAATACCCATAGTCTGACAACCTGAATACCCATCTTTTGCATATCTTGCAGATAGGAACTCAGGTTAGCCTTGTGGGTCGGGTCGGCGTATGCAGGAGTGTTTATGTTCAATATCTGATTCTTGCCAAAATCGTTATCGTATTTATCGTCTAGCCAAGCCAGATTTGTGCCTAACACAAACTTGTTTCCATTAATGAAATTGGTTGTAGACATGGCATTTCAATGCAATGTCATGATAATATCATTTTCTAGTACCAATGTGATTCTTGTTTTCTAAATTCAATTTTATTTGGTTTTATGTCAACCCTTTGCATGTTTCTTTAGAGGCCACTTGAAAGTCTTCATAGTAAGAGACTTCATTCTGCGCGTGGAGCTAGGTAATATTCCACCATAGCACCAGATGGCAACTCATATTGTAGATGAAGTGGTTTTTTAGTAGCATATTCAAAATTCATTTTTGTACTTGTTTTTCCTATATCATGACTAATTTTCATCAAATATTCTAAACTATAAGCTGCGTTAGCATGACCAGATGATCTTATGACATCTATTACAGAGTTACCTTTTTCCAAATCAACTTTAGCATCACCGGCTTCACTTTTTCCAAAAAACTGGATTTTAGTAGGTTTACAGTTAATCGTTACAAATTCTGAAACAGATTGAATATTAGATAATATCCTGTGGAAAGTATTTGGTTCTAATGATACTTTGGATGTATATTCCACGGATGGAATTGGAGTGTTCACTTCAGAGTTATTGAGTAACTTAATATGAAATTCCATTTCAATAGAACCATTAATTAATATCTGCATCAAACTATGATCTGAAATCTGAATTTCTATCAGGTCCGTATCCAACGCCGAATTAATCACATTTTTAAAATCTACTAATTTGATGCCAAAAAACGATGTTTTACCTTCAAATTTATCAAATGAGGATTGTGGGAAGGTTACATCAGCTAGTGCAACGTGAGAAGAATCCAAGCCTCTAAGCGTGATTCCATCGGAGTTACAGATGAACATGGCATCTTCAATCATACCACTTATTGCGTTCAAAATCGCCTTCCATTCTACAACATTTCTTATTCTAGCTAATAGTAACAAATTGTAATGATGATCTCCGGCTATTTCTTAAAGTTTGCCTACAAAATTACTAGAACTAGAAGATGAGTGCATAATTCAGATGGTCTTATCGTTATACGAATTTTGATATTTATGAAGATCATTATTTTGTATGTACGTTGCAAGTTTTTTCCACGCCTTTCTTGCTTGAGAGTATTTTGCTTTACCCTCAGATCCTAATTGCGCAAAAGTCATCTCTGATCCTTCTGGTATGAATATAGGATCCCATTGGAATTTGTATTTGCCCTTGGCTTTTTTTGCTATTCTTCCCTTTGTTTCTCCCTCAAAAAGTTTAATGTTTTTTCCATCGCAGAACCCTACAACGACCTTTGCTGTTGCTGATCTGTCATGATTTGGTACTAATTTACATATATCACCATCTATCTTATCCCAGAACACTTTGGAGAGCCCGGCGGGCAACTTCCCCCATGCATTGATGTATAGTCCACCGTGTTCCACTACGCATGGCGTACGAATTAATTCGTAGGCTTTAAGACACTTGTCTCTCACTATTTCTTCTAAATCATAATGCATAATTTCCTGTACAGAATAGTCATAAATTTCTAATTTTATTCTACTATTTCTAAGATATTCTGTTGCTTCTCTTTTCTTAAATTTATTATCCGTGACAAAAAATAGCTTCATCTAATATACCTCAAAAATTCTGTCAGACTTTTTTCTTTGTTGGAGGCATCTAATTCTACCAATTCCACATTTCGTCTTGTAGAAATTCTTCTCATTACATCATCAGGAGAATATACAGCCATTATTGCTGTAGGACTATTAATTTTCAATTTAGTTTTTAATCTATTAAGTTTGTATATCATGTATCTAATGTTGATGTCGCTGTAAGAATAACCAATGAAAAGCATAGTCTTTCCCAATAAATCAGAACGTAATCGTATGTCCAGAGCAGATTCAAATTCAAGACGTTCAAAATAACTTTCTTCCGTTAGTACTAAAGATTCATCATCCTTGAATGTACCGTGAAATTTGACAACTATTTTGTCCGTTTCATTTATCTGGGACAGATCTGAAAGTGAGGTAATGACTTTCGGTTTTTTCTTTGTATGAATTTCTATAGATCTTTCAATAAAATCATCATAGTTTGTAGTGTAAATGATAGGAAATTTACACCTAGTAAGCTCTCTATGTGTAATAGATTTTTTTATTTCATCATCTGTTCTGTTAAATTTTTTGTCTAGCAAACTGCGAAGATGGCCAATTTTATCATTATTGACTGCCACATGAAATTCAGCTAACTGATGTAGATCACCTGCCAATCTAAATAATTCCCGATTCCAATTAAGATCATCAGCCATCAAATCAACAAGACCGTCTCCTGTGGGAACTCCGAGATTGGCGGATAGGCCTGCTCCCACTAGTGGAATTAGATTTCCATGTTTCTTTAGTTCTTTAACTTTATCTAGTTCCATTTTTGTTATGGCCTATTTGGTTTTCTTGCTAATAAACGACATAAACTATGCTTATGAGTAATCTTTGTAGTTGGATGTGATTCTGTAATAATATCATCTTCAAAATTTACTATATCCCAGTCAGAATAATATTGTAACAATGACTTGGATTTAATAAAAAATGGCTCCAAATATTGTTGAGCGTCTGGAATCGGTAATTCAGGGGTAAAGGTTACAATGACATTGTATCCGCCATTTTTTGTTACTTTTTTCATCATATCTACAACATTCAAAGCATCTCCTTCTGATGGCATACAATGTAGCAAGCCATAAGCAATTACTGCATCATAGAACACATCAGATTTAAAATATCGAACGTCTTGCTGTATGATTTTTATCTTTTCTTGCACATTTGTAGTGTGAGATTCTAGTCTTTTTTTGAAATTGTTTATGCCAGGAAGCGAACATTCTACTGCCACAACTTC
>Ga0187805_10000651_pt1 | contig 11725 bp, 6 predicted proteins | sample NC_wetland_sal_i_6_FD_132965 | JGI IMG/M metagenome (GOLD analysis project Ga0187805, IMG submission 132965) | Wetland sediment microbial communities from Neuse River Estuary, North Carolina, USA - Control_5 | ecosystem: Environmental > Aquatic > Freshwater > Wetlands > Sediment | place: USA... | reverse complement strand
TCCGATATTCGATATGGGACCAGGATAACCAGTCAAGCATCGAGGAAAAAGTTTCAGCGCCATTCTCATTTAAAATAAATCCAATAACCAAAGTGCCAACACTGACGCCATCTGACAACAACGAATTGGTTGCCATTGCAACATCCATTCCTGGAATGCAGAGCTGGTCGCATGACTGGCAATTTGTTAACATGGGATTCATGACTGCAAAAAACCAGCCGGGCAACTGGCAATATGTCATTGTCAATCTAAAAGCGCCTTCAAGCAGCGCGCCATTTCCATGCGAGGATGACTGGTGGGCGAGTGTAACGATAGACAGGTCCACAATGAAGATAGTGGACGCAACATATCCTACAATGGAAGATCATGGTTGCGGCGGCATGTTATTTGGAGGAGGACCACAAAGTTCTGCTGGAGGATTTGACAATGCAACAGAGTCTCCTCTAAAGCAATTCAAGTCAGGAGTTGTTGTAAAGGATGTACAGTGCAAAGATCCTCTAGTACTTGTAATGAGCATACATAACACTCCAGCATGCCTTAATACAATTCATCTTACAATGTTGTACTCAAGAGGATGGGTAAAAGAGATCGTAAATGCTGACAAATTATTCCAGTTACTACCTGATACTATAGCGTCTAATTTTTTTCCGCCTATCATAACAAATGCAACAGTGCTTATTGACAAGGGCATCAACGCAGTAGGGGTTCCACTTTACAGCATGTCCAACAGTTCTCAAGGCGTAGCGTTTGTCCAAAATGACAAGTTAGGCATGGAAACTAGAGTATATGATAACAATCATCTTCTTCTGACGATGTACAAGGGCAATACAGCAAATGGCACAATCATTGCAGCTACGGCAACCAACCTAAGCTCAGATAAAATCAGGATACAAAATTTTGAGTTGGATGGAAGTTACTGGATTCCCTTTGACGATAGTGGGAGAGAAACCCAATTGTTACACACCTTTCCTATTGGGGAAAAGGACATCTCTAAGTGTAATTGCATCGGTAACCCTTATCCTACCATGGACAATCCTATTACACTTGAACCTCATGAATCAATAACTGCTTATGTCAATGGTACATTTATCACAAGAGACCTATCTTTGAACAAGTTTTCCGCGAGTGTAGGGTATGATTATAATGAACTGAATAAAACAAGCGGCTTTCTCATATCAAGTCAATTTCTGGATGCTATGCAGAAGTGATTAGAAAATGAAAACTCTACACCTTGCAATAATTGTAATTATTATTGTCGTCACTTTTTTCAGTACAAACTATGCATTTGCACAGTTTGACTGTCCTGCAACTTCTGGAGGATGGCACCCAAAGATTGCTACGGATAACAATAATGTCTACGTAATGTGGAACTATTTTTACGGCTGCGGTCAAAGGATGCTTCTTTTGAAACACAGCGACGACAACGGAGAAACGTTTGAAAACTCTGTCATAGTGGCAAATGCATCACAAGCAGGCAGTGATCCGGTAGTTACTGCTTCAGGGAACAATGTATACGTGGCGTGGACTGAATATTCGATAAATCCAGAAAAGATACTCTTCAAAATGAGCACTGATAACGGGATGATCTTTGGGAGCGCGATAGGTATAAGCTCCAACAATACGGGAGAAAATAAAGCAATTGGAATAATTGCATCAGGGGATAACATAGGAATAATCTGGAGCGGTTATGTGATTGGAGGAAACGGCTCAGATGTTTTCCTAAGCAAAAGCTCTGACAATGGAAAATCCTTTCATACCATTAATCTGAGTGCAACTACCGGAAACTCCTTTCCCTCACAGGTAGTTGAAGAGGGCGACAAGGCCTATGTGTTATGGATTTCATACGGAAACTGTGATTTCAACAGGCATCCATGTTCTGCATCATCATACGTTGCAACAATTAATCTTGCAAATGATTTTACAATAGGCCCAATCGTAAAACTCGGTCAGTATGCAGAACGAATAGCAATATCTGGCAATAATGTGTATGTTGCAGGCATAGAGTCCAAAACCTATACGCCGTTCAAGGTTGAAAATGGATTGAGAATATACAGCAAACCAATTGGCAACCAAACCATAACATTTGCCAAAAGTACTGATGGTGGCCAAACATTTGGTGAGCCGTCAAGTCTTGCAATCTATAATGCATCGACAAACTCCATAGATAACTTGGCATTAGATGCTTCAGAAAATTACGTCTATGTAGCTTGGGAGGATGCCACCAGTCCATGGTTTTCAGGTCTTTTGATGCAAGCAAGCTCAGATGATGGAAACACCTTTGGAAACACTCATGCAATAGTTGGACCAAACGCCTATCTTAACGGGCCTGAACCATTCATGCTCCAGCAGGAAGTCTCCTCGTCAGACAGCGGATATTATGCTATATGGCAACAAGTCTCCCAAGGATTATTTTTTAGAAAGATCTCTGATGGAGGACAGACACTTGATAATCCATTAAACCTTGGTGATAAAATAGAGATATCAAATCCAGGCTATGTCCTTGCCTCAAACGAAAATAATCTCTACATCGCAGGGCCAGATTATGCTTTCCAAGACGGCAATCACATAGTATTCTCAAAAAGCGGTGACGGTGGGGATATGTTTGCCAACGCGATTGACTTTGACAAATACTCTGAACTAATGTCCTTAGAAACAAGTCTGACTTCATCACCTTCAATGAAAATTAATTCAGGTCAAATGAAGACAACTACTTTTCCTAATGGGACCTATATTGAGAGCACCAATTTTACGGGAAATGTGGGGCAGATGCAAAAGTACATGCCTGTTGTGATAAAGACTTTCAAGAATAGCGAGTTTTATCAAAAAGACCTCATCAGTTCACTGAACATAACGTCTGACGGGAGTTTCAAGTTTGATTCAAGAGTGGCAAGTAACTCTACATCAGACTCGTTCAAGATTGTCTTTCTCTATGACAACAAGATGTCAGAAACATATCTTCCTGTGGCTAATTTACAACAGCAGATGGACGTGGATCATGCTATGACTGAGCAACGACAACAAAAAGCACAACAAGATGAGGATGCAAGAAATTCAATCTTTTTGGCAGGGGTGGGAATACCAATAGCTGCCGGAGTCTCTGTTGGTATGATATTATTTAGTAGGAAAAGGAAATGAAAACTCTACACTATTCCATAATTGCAATTGTCGCGGTCATTTTGTTTGCCACAAACTACGCTTCTGCACAAACCTGTCCGCCTGCGTACAGCATGAATTTTGAGAAACTACAGTATCATCCGGGTGACACAGTACCTATTGAGATTAAATCTGACTTTAGTGGATGCACGCACCTTCCTACCACTGCATCTATTACCGTATACAATTCGACAGCAGATGGAATAACAGAAAATGCGCTGTATAACGAATCATTGCAGATTGTCAATGATACGTGGTTTAACTATACTGTACCTCAGTGGACTGATAATAATGGATTGCTTCATTTTCTTGTAAGGCTAACCTATCTTGGTTCTAGTGGCACTCAGGCTACACATGATCTACGTTTTCTTTCGTCCGACATAAAAAAGTCAATGTCTTACAAATCAGAAAATTTCACAATGTGGGTAGAGCCATCATCCATAGTAAACGGAACTTATACCGAAGCACTTGCAAAGATTTGTCCCTTTGCACCTGCAACCGATAATGGCACAGCCATATTTCTGAACTATAACATTACAATGCCAGACGGTTCCAAGAAATTACTGCAAGGTGAACTCGGACCTTTTGACAACTGTGATACAACATGGGACAGGCAAATTATTAATGCAAATATGATTGGCACTTGGTCCATTAACACTACAGCTAAGTGGATGGAAAACGGAACCATGCATACATTGAAAGTAAAACCAGTCGAACTTGAAGTACGAAAGCCGCTATTTGAAAGCCACAAGATAACAGAGTTGAATGTTACAAAGCTTGCAGAGATCTCACATGTTACTTCTGGTGATAAGCCAAGATTTGATGTAACAGATTGGAGTCCTGATGGCAAATTCATCCTCCTTAGGTATGACGACTATCTGGATCCATCATACGATCTTCACTTGGCACTAATGGACGTTGCTAGTGGAGATATATCGTCACTAGATCTGCCACAAAATTCTAGTAATGTATGGGCATTAAGTGATGCCAAGTTTCTGCCAACGGATAACTTGATCCTTGTAGCAAACGGGAATCTTTTCGATTATAGTTTGGAAAACAAAACACTTACGCAACTTACCTCTGACGGAGACATATACAAGGTTCAATCTCTCCAAGATGGAGATCTCGCCTATGCTAAAAGAGAAGCTAACCAAAACGATTCCATTAATACCAATTTTGAGATATGGCTGGCTCATCCCAACGGAACCAAGATGGATGACCTTCTCCAGGCTCAAAATGTAGAATCGTTTAACCTGAGCCCTGATGGCAAAAAGATAGCCATGACAGTAGTAACTGGCGGCGGATGCGAATACTGTGCCTACACAGAAGGGGAAGTCGTTGATCTGGACACAAAACAGACAACTGTGATTTACGGGCTGCCAGCAGGAGGAGGCGAAGGAAAATGGAGCCCTGCAGGTGATCTCATTGTCTGGCATGGTTCTTCTGGAGGCGGCGCTCCTGGAGGCCAGTTGACAATTACAGACCAGACAGGTGGCTTTGAGGAGACACTAATCTCTGGTTATGATGATCCTCATAGCTTTGCAATAAGCCCAGATGGTACTTCAATCATTTATGGACTGAATTATCACAGCGAATACGACTCGTCATCAGGACTGTACCAAATGAATCTTGCAAAACCAATTCCTGAATTTCCATTTGCAGTTCCAGCTTTATTGATAGGAATTACATCCTTGATTGTCTTTACTAGAATGAGATTTAGAAAATGAAAACTCTGTATCTTCTAACAATTGCATTCTCTGTACTTGGAATTTTGATCGTAACAAATCCAGTATATGCTCCTTGTCTTGTGGGAATAACCGATTGTGGTCCTCCACCCGGTGTAACTGTGAGTACATGGACAGACAGTCAATTTTATGAAAAAAATGATACCATTGATCTTAAAGGAAAACTCTACGTAGAAAATTACACAAACCCAGTTCAGGTACAGGTTGTTAATCCTACAAACATGAAAGTGCTGACCCTTGAGACACTTGTAAACAACAATACGTTTTCTGCAAAGATAAATGCCAACTTTAGTGAAAATGGAATGTACCAGATTGTAACGTGTGTTAAGAGCTGGTGCGACAGGTCATACTTCAAGTACACTGCAGAGCCATACAATCTGTCTTTTAATGACAAGAAATATCTTGTCTGGTACAAGAGCATTGCAGATGTAGATAACATGAGCATGAATACAAGCGAAGACTCGCTTTTGATTCATCTCTCAAGTGCACCAATTGGAAGCATCTTTCAAATTAGTCTGCCTAGAAATCTAATCGATTCCGCATCTGCAAATGGAACAGATTACAATTTCACCGTATTTGCAGGAGAAAACCCTGTGCAAAAACTAATGTCCAAAGCAAATTTCAATCAGACCCAGACTAGTCAAACTGTCAGGACATTGGAAATTCAGATTCCTTCCTATAGCCAGATTGCAGACATGCAAGGTGAAATGTACGTGAAAATAATAGAAACAAAAATGTTTGAAGTTTATAATCTGGAGATATTGCCGCCCTTGCAGCAACTCAAGTCGGGTATATCGGTACAAGATGTGAAATGTAATCAAGGATTACAATTAATTTTCAAAGCAGAAGATGGTTCTCCAGCGTGTGTAAGACCGGAAAATGTAGCCAATCTTGTTGAGCGCGGCTGGGCAAAACAAGCGCTTTACTATCATGACACACATGCGGAACCCAAAATCACCTTGAACGATTACATCTATGCGGGAATAGATGAGGAAGGTAACACTACAGTATCAATCAATAATCAAACATACTATCAAACTACACTCAATTATTCTGCATACCGTTTACCGGAGGCAATACCGATACAATTTCACAATGTCACATTTACTTTTCCAGCTGGAGCCATGCTTACTCCCGGTGGTGCATTTGTAATGCTTGACGTGAAATTCCAAGATGGTTTTGAGGAAATCTATGGGACACACACTGCAAACGAATTTGGAGGAATACCTGTTCCGACACAGTATGGTCCTCATCTGGCTGTAAACTCAACTACTGTTCTTAGCAACCATGTCAAACCGCAAGCTGGAATGACAATATATCATGACAAGGTCAAGTTGCTTGTAAGCGCAGACACTGATTCAATCATACAAACCCAAGCAGACAATTCATCGTCTCTGAAGTTGTATTTCTCTATCGCTTCGCAATCGATACATCATGGTCAGGCAGTAGGAATTACAATCTCAGTCAATAACACACTGTCAACGCAGTTGTATGTCAAGGCTGAAAATTCCGGGGTGCTGCCTAGTCTGAGTCTGGATCCTTGCATACCAAGACCATTTGGCATTGCAATGTTTCAAGGATATTATACGGAACAAAACATGACAGAGGGCAAGCCACTGTTAATTTTCAATCCTGATGCATTATGTCCAGTTATGAATGCCACTCTAAGCTACGTCTTTGAGCCTTCAAGTGCACATGCGGTTGTATACACCTGTACTGATGCAGGACAGCCTTTGTGTTCATACGGTGATGAAATGGCAGACCATGTATCAATTAGCGGACACTGGTATCAAGGGAATCTCTATCCATTCAAGTCTGGCGTATACACTGTGGTTGGAGGTGATGAATGGGGGCATGTTGCAATAAAACACTTTACAGTCAGTAATTCGACTGGCAGTTAAGAAATGAAAACTCTACACTATTCCATAATTGCAATTTTCATCATATTTGTATCTGGTTTTATTCTCGCTGATGCAAATGCCATGGCATATAATGATGCATCGGGATGGAGCACACTAAATGTTACAGGCAAGTTTCTTTATTCAAATCCACCAAAGCCTGATCAGACCTTCAAGTTTCAATATATGGTAGTAAATGGCATACTCGAAAACTCTACTGTAAACCAACTTGGATCTTATACATATTCATTAAACAGCACAATTCCAGCGACGTTTGAATTGAAGATTCCAAAAAACTATCCGTATAGCAACATAGGCAGTCCGATTGTAACTGTGAGTGTAAACAACGTTCAGCTAAATCCGCAACAATACTCCTTTTTGCCATCTGACTGTTTCTTTGAGTTTTCAATTCCATTCTCCAATAAATCGATTGTGTCAATTTCCTTTACACGTCATCTTGCGGCAGAACCTTTTGAGGGAGATGACGTACCTCAATATTGTGCCAATGAAACAGTAGTCCCAGAATTTCCATTTGCAATCCCAGTTTTGTTGGTAGCTATTTCATCATTAATTGTCTTTTATAGACTGAAATTTAGACAGTTAAACTCTTAATCATATTGGAAAAACCATACACTAGAACCAAAAAGGTGTGAACATTGAGCACCCAGTGGATGAACTGATTAAAATCTAATTGCAACTGGTTGCAAAAACTGGAAGAATGTTACGTCACTTTTTTAAATGATATCTGTCCAGTACGCATCAAGCTTGAAAATTCTACATCTTGCTATCATCATTGTAATATCTAGTACGACAGTTTTGTTTGCGTTTTCAATATCAAATCAAGTAAATACGCATGAAAATCAAATCTTAAAAGAGCAATGCATGGGAGGTCCATATTGCCCAGGTGCTACACCGACACCCTCTGCATCAGTAGGAAACAGGAAAATTGAGCTTGCTCTGAAACTCTATTCAAACTCAACGATGCCAAGTAATACACATTACTTGTGGTTTAGGTTCTTTGATGAAAACACAAATCAGACCGTACAGCACGTTTCATTCTTTCTTACCATAACAAGCCAAAACCATCTGCTTTTCAGAGAACTTCTCCATACCCACACGGGCATTCTAAATGTCAAAGTTATTTCTACTGAAGGTCCAGAATGGAGCGTCATTGCAGCCAAAGAGCCAATTCTTGGCGGTTGGATGCCTTTTAGCAACAACGAACCAATAGTTGCATATATTCCAATGTTCAATGACACCAATTCAACATATCATTTCAATGTACAAATGTTCACAATAGACCGAGATAACAATATTTTTGATAATACTGACAATCCTGACAGTATACCCAACTTCAATTTTGATTTTAACATGAAAGGGCAGAACCAAACAATTACCAGTCCAAATGTTCCTGCATCAGAATTTCAATCTGCAGGTAACGGGCCATTAAAAGTTGGACCTGGAAATCCAAGTCAAGTGCAACAAGTCAACACAGATAATACGACCTATTATAATCAATTACCAACCCCTCCAATTGAAATTTTATCAAATCAAGGAAAGCCAATCGTAGTCACAATCAAACAAGGAGAATCTGTACAATTGCCTTTACAAATCAAACTTGCGTCTGACTATGAAGTAGAGTCAATTAATAACATCATGTTAACTGATGAACCCCTTGGAGTACAAGGGTGGACGAATCCCGATATTCTTGATGATTCTCTTAACAAAGACCACGTAATCAATGGCACTCTGTTTCTTTATGTTGATTCAGGTGTTCAAACTGGTGAATATGCGATAAAAATAGTTGGGAGAGGAGCTATCAAAGATCTTACTTCGGGCAAGGATGTTCAAGTATTGAATCCATCAATGATTGGCGTTCCAGAGCCACCACACCAGATGGCACCCTCTAACCAAAACCTTACGGAATTTTGGATAAGACAAGCAGAAGAAAGCGGATTGCTTGGCACATTAGAACTGAATGTGATTCCAAACCCAATCTCTGTCTCTATGAGTGCAGGAAAAATGGAGCAGCATATTGGTCAATTCTGTGTTGGAGATCCACACCATGGCGGTAAAAGTTGTGAGGGATTTATTACATATCAAGAAATTCCTCTAATAATAAAGGCACAGGGACAAACACAAGTAAATCTTGAAGCTTCTCCATTACCAAATGGTGGGTGGATTAAAATTTTTCCCAAGACGCTTGAAGCAGGTCCAAGTGGGTCTTTATCAAAATTAATGATGGCAGGAGTAATAATCCCTCCTGGAATTAATCCGCTTGTAACACATGGAATGGCAATACGAGCAACTACAGATAATGGAGACACTGCTTCTGTATTTGTTCCAGTTAGAGTCACTCAGAATGTAACTGTATTGCACTCTCCTGGACCCATATTATTTGAGCAAGAAGTTCAAAGTAACAGCAATCAAACACAAAATGCAATTTACGGTCTAGTTTATGATCCATCAGGCAATTCTGGGCAGATGACGGTCAGCCTTTCAGTTCTTGGGTTAGTAAACGGCAGCAGCGTGACCCCACTACCAAAGTGGCTCGGAGTTGACATTCAAAATTCCACCTTTACACTAGATGCATACACGCCGTACTATATCATGATAAATCCAGTTACACAATCCGCCCCTGAAGGAACTTACTATGTTGCTGTAGCGGAGGATGTTGGGGGTCAAAACTTTGTGGAAAATTTTAAGCTATATGTATTCAATGCTTATTTCGGCGGCGGTGGTGCTAGGCTGGAACCTATACAACCAATTTCAACCATCGGCGAAGATAATCCTTGGTCTAGTCTTGTAGGATTTGGAGTAATAGTGGGTGGAGCAGCTGCTGGATTATCCATATACGTCTTAAGGAAAAAATAAAATGAAAACCCTACATCTTGCAACAATCGCAGTTCTTGCCTTTGGAATGGCTCCATCTTGGGCGTATGTAGATCTTGATGCATATCTTCCAGCCTCAGGAGATCCCGTAACACCCGAATTCATATTTGAAAAAACCTACCAGATAGATTATCCAAATGGAGGAAAGCTAAAAGACGCACTTTCTGGGAGGAACTTGACCGTTACATGTTTTGCCAACTCTACAAGCAATCAAACAGTAAAACAGTTGATGGAAGAAATGAACAGCCAGATTTTATCCTCAAAAAGTGCAGTTTCCATCACTAATCTTGGCCTGTTTTACATGTTCAGTCTACGAGGAACTCCAACGTATGCAGCTATGGATTATCTTCTAATCTTGACGCCAACCATAACAGGATATCTCCTAAACGATGGACACGGAAAAACGCCATCAGCTCTTGATGCAGCATGGATGAGCTTTGCAATTAATGATCCACTAGTAATTGATGCCAAGAACTGTAGGTATATGGAGATTAATCCTCCACTAAATACAACAAAGAATATTCCTAGCGATACGGAGATTAACTATCCACTAAATACAATAAAGAATATTCTTCCCAACGTTTACGATGTTGTCTCAAACACCCCTGGAGAAGATATTTTTGATCAAGCCTTTAACCAAAACCTTATCGATTCTACACCACTACTGCAAACACCTCTTGACCAGTGGGATTCACTTTTTGATCCAGCCTATGTGCTGACTGGTACTGCCGGGCCGTCACTATCAGAAGGAGAAAAGGTAGGTGCAACCGCATTCTCAACCGGGGTTGGCGGAATTTCTTCCACGCCATCGCCGCCAAACAATATCGATACTGATTTTGTAGCCGATACAAAATACCACATCTCCAAAATAGATCACCCATACGCAGTAGGCACAATAGATGTTGAGGGCCATGCCAATACTGGAATGCTTCATCCCCCTGGAATAACGATATTTGTAACTGTAACCCAAGTCTCTACTTGCTGCCCGTATCCAGTGCATTGGTATGACAATGTTCCAGCCTGGGCCTGGGTTGGAATAGGCAGTGGTGCAGTAATTGGATTTTGGATGTTCTATTTCAGGCGTTCTAAGGAATGATGAAAATGAAAACTCTACATCTTGTAATAATTGTAATACTGATGCTAGGACTTTCATGCACTAAAACTCCTGCCTCTGGACAAATGCCAAGCGAGTCTGCACAGGTAGTCCACTATCAATTTTCGCAAATGATAGCATCAGGAAATAATGTCTACGTGTTGTATCAGCAAAACGGTCCCTTGCATGTTTATCTCAAAAAGAGTTCTGATGGAGGCAAAAGTTTTGGCAATGCGATAGATTTTGGTTCAAGCAACTCACCTGTTATGACAACATCGGGAAACCACGTCTACATAGCTTGGGATGCTGGCTTTACAGGATGGCCTCCTGCGCACGTAATGTTTGCAAAAAGCACTGACGGAGGAGAGACATTTAGCAAGCCAATACTCCTTGCCAATGAATCAAATTCCAGTTCAGTCATAACTCAACTTGTAGCAGATGGAAATCGCGTCTTTGCCTTGATCTATGATCTTGGAGAGAAACCTCCATACCAATCCGACGTCTACCTCATGTCAAGTCAGGACAACGGTACGACATGGGGTAACAAAGTCGAGTTGCTACCTGCTCCTGTCTTTACAAATCCTCTAGGCGATGACTTTGCAATCCAAAAGGTTGGAAATGAGGTCTATGTTGCTGGCGAGAACAACATCTTCCGCAAAAGCACAGACTATGGTTTGACATTTGGAAGATCAATTGATGTCATCAGGGCGGCAAATCCCAACGACCTTCAATTGGTGGCATCAGGCAACAATGTCTATCTTGTGTATACTGCTCAGAGCTATTATGGTCAAGCAGTATTTTTGACAAAAAGCAACGATGGCGGAGACACTTTTGGCCTTCCCAAAATGTTTAGCCAAAAGATGGGCGATGTGGTATCTCCACACATTGTTGCAGATGGAAAGAACCTGTATGCCGTATGGAAGTTTGACGATTCAAGAGCCATG
>Ga0187805_10000650_pt1 | contig 11737 bp, 10 predicted proteins | sample NC_wetland_sal_i_6_FD_132965 | JGI IMG/M metagenome (GOLD analysis project Ga0187805, IMG submission 132965) | Wetland sediment microbial communities from Neuse River Estuary, North Carolina, USA - Control_5 | ecosystem: Environmental > Aquatic > Freshwater > Wetlands > Sediment | place: USA... | reverse complement strand
CGGCGCAGCGGGCTACCACTACGCCCGAACCGCGCACCCGGTCGCGGTGCTGACCACCGAGCAGGTCCAGCAGCGGGCCAAGCAGCTGCTGCCGGAGGTTGTAGCCATCCTGCGGGGGGATTCGGGGGGTCGTCCCCCCGGGTCAGCACAGTCGGCACGTCAGTGACGCAGGCAGCCACGGACCTTGATCCCGACGCCGCGCAGGCGGCCATCGAGCACTGCTACGAGCAGGGCTGGTCCGACGGCCTGCCCCTGGTCCCGGCCACCCGACCGCTGGTGGACCGGTTCCTGGCCGCGGCCAGGCGCAGCGGCGGCGAGGTGATCGGCAGCCTGCCTCAGCTCGACCGCACGGTGACCGTGGAGCTGGCCGCGATCAACGCGGCGATGGCCGGCTGCCTGCCCGAGTACTTTCCGGTCGTGCTGGCGGCCTGGGAGGCCCTCATGCACGAGCGCGCCGCGCTCGGTGGCGGCTGGCAGTCGACCAGTGGCCCAGCCCCGCTGCTCGTGGTGAACGGCCCGGTCCGTGCCGAGCTGGGCTTCAACGCCACCGGCGGCGTCTTCGGCCCAGGGTTCCGGCCGAACGCCACCATCGCCCGGGCGATCGGGCTGATCGTGCGCAACGCCTACGGCATCCACCCGCACGAGCTGGAGCAGGCCACCCAGGGGCTGCCCGGCCGCTGGTCGATCTGCCTGGCGGAGAACGAGGAGGACAGCCCGTGGCCGCCGCTAGCCGGCGAAGCGGGCCTGCCCACGGACGCGTCCGCCGTGTCAGCGACGCTGCTACGCACGTGCGAGTTCGTGGACAACCGGCACACCGCCAGCGCCGAGCAGCTGCTGGCCGACTTCGCCGACACGATCGGCCGGTCCGGGGCGTGGATCTTCCGCAACGCGTCGGCCGGGATCGTGTTCTGTCCCGAGCACGCGCAGCTGCTGGCCGGGGCGGGCTTCACCCGCGCGGGCGTCCGGGCCTGGCTAGCTGAGCGCTGCGGCCGCAGCACCACTGACCTGGCCCGGGTCGGCAAGGACGGGTGCGACCACAACGGCGTCCGCATGCCCGCCAGCGGGGATTCCGGGGAGTTCCAGCGCATGCTGCCGAACGCCGAGCGGCAGAACCTGCTGATAGCCGTGGCCGGTGCGCGGAACGCCGGCATATCGATGGTGGTCCGGCTGTTCGGCAACTGGTCCGGCACGGCCGTGCCGATATCGGTAGCTAACCAAGAGGAGAGCTGATGACGGACATGGTGCGGGCCGCGGTCCAGGTCGCCCCCGGGCAGATGGAGCTGCGCGAGTTCCCCCGGCCGAAGACCGGACCCGACGATGGCCTGCTGCGTGTCGAGGCCAACGGCATCTGCGGCAGTGACGTGGAGACCTTCCGCGGGCACATGGGCGGGCCCAGGCCGGCCTTCATCCCCGGTCATGAGCCGCTCGGGATCATTGAGGAGATCGGCGAGCGGGCCGCGGAGCGCTTTGGCGTCCAGCCTGGCGATCGCGTTGCGGTGGAGGTCATCGTCCCCTGCCGGGCCTGCGAGGACTGCCTCACCGGCCGCTATCAGTTCTGTCGCAATCGGAAGTACGGCCACGGGGTGACGGGCATCGACACCGCGCCCGCCTTGTGGGGCGGGCTGGCCGAGTACATGTACATCTCGCCCACGTCGGTGCTGCACAAGATGGACAAGAGCCTGCCAGCCGAGCTAGCCGCCATGTACAACTCGCTGGGCGCAGGCGTCCGCTGGGCCTGCCACCTCGGCGGTGTCGGCCTCGGCGACACGGTGCTCGTGCTGGGGGCGGGCCAACGGGGAATCGCCGCCGTCGTCGCGGCGCGCGCCGCGGGGGCCGGGACGATCATCATCACCGGACTGGAAGCTGACGCGCACAAGCTAGCCATGGCCCGCGAGTTCGGCGCCGATCACACCGTCATGGTCGACGGGGACGGCGGGGAGGATATCGTGCGGCGGGTCGAGGAGATCACCGGCGGCGAGATGGCTGACGTCGTGCTCGAGTTGACGCCGATGGCAGCCGGTCCAGTCTCAGACGCGATGCTGACCGCCCGGCGCGGCGGCACGGTGGTACTCGCCGGGCTCAAGGGGAACCGCGAGATACCGCTGCGGACCGACCTGATCATCAACAGGGCGCTCACCGTGCGCGGCGCCTTCGGCGTCGACTCCAAGGGCATGGCGGACGCCATCGCCCTGCTTGAGTCCCGCCGGTTCCCGCTGGAGCGCATGCACACGCACACATTCGGGCTGGAAGACACGGCGCTGGCGATCGAGACACTCGGCGGCGACGTACCGGGAGAGCACGCGATTCACGTCTCGGTCCACCCCAACCTGTAGCCGCACCGCCAAGCCCCCGGAGGCCTGCCGTGCTCGTCGATGCACACGCCCACCTGCTGCCGCGCGACTACCCCGCGGACGCGCCCGCGTGCTTCCCCCAGATGGAGCCGATCGAGGACAGCACGGACCGCCTGCTGGTCTTCGGCCCGACCCGGTTCCGCGCCCGGGACGTCTTCTTCGCGGCGGAGAAGCGGCTGGCCGCGCAAGACGCCTCGGGGGTGGACGCCGAGGTGCTCACGCCCATGCCGCCGCTGCTGCGCTACGACCTGCCGGCCGCCGACGGCCTAGCCCTCGCCCGGCACGTCAACGACGTCACGGCGCAGATGTGCGCTACCGAGCCGGGCCGGCTGATCGGTCTCGGCATGGTGCCCATGCAAGATCCGGACGCGTCCGCCGCCGAGTTGACCGCGGTACGCGACCTGGGGCTGGCGGGCGTTGAGATCGCCTCGAACGTGCTGGGCGGGTCGATCGGTGCCGAGCGATTCGTGCCGTTCTTCTCCGAGGCCGCGCGGCTCGGCCTCGCGATCTTCGTGCACGCGATGCCGGCTGCGACCGATCGGCTGCCGCCACGGGCGATGGGTACGTACGTGGTCGGGCTGGAGGGCGCCATGGCGGCCGCGTCCCTCATCACCGGCGGCACCGCGGCAAAGGTGCCGGATTTGCGGATCGCCTTCAGCCACGCAGCCGGCGGCTTCCCGCTCATGCTGCCGCGAGCACAGTATTTCTGGAGCGGCAGCTGGAACGAGGAACCCAAGGTGCCCGAGCGGGCGGTCATGCCAGACGACGGGCCGTCACCGGTCGAGTTCGCCCGGCGCTTCTACTACGACTCCCTGGTCTTCGACCGTCGGGCGCTGCGCTTCCTCGTGGACTACCTCGGGCCGGACCGGCTGCTGGTCGGCTCGGACTTCCCGGCGATGCCGCGGGAGGATCCGGCCGGGCGGACGCTTCGCTCCCTGGGCCTGCCAGCTGACGTACTGGAAGACATCACCTGGAACAACGCCTTCCGGTGGCTGGGCATCAAGCCTGGGCGGTGACCGGCCAGGTGTGCGGAGTCAGGCGGACGCGCCGACTCGGGCTGGGCCGGTCACGGACCCGAAGCCACGGCCGCGTGCGGCCGGACGCTGGCTCATCAGCCGCTGCCCGGCCCGGACCTGACCTGACTGCGCCGCCAGCCGACGGGTGATCTCGCTCGAGGCATCGGTGAGCATGCTGACCAGGACCTGCGGCTTCGCCCGCGCGGCCTCGACCACAACGCTGATCGCCGCTGCCAGGCCGCCGAACGGGTCATACACAGGCACCGCCACGACCAGGTCCGGCAGCGTGATCTGACCGAGAGCGATCGCGTACCCAGACTGGCGCACCTGCGCTAGCCTGCGACGCAGCTCGGCCGGGTCGGTGATGGTGAGCGGCGTGAACCGCTCGAGCGGGCGCCGCAGCGCCTCTTCCTGCAGCTCGCGGTCGCCGAACGCGAGCAGCACCAAACCGGTGCCGGTGGCGTGCATGGGCCAGCGGTCACCGATCCGGCCGTTCGTCGGGTGGGTGGCGCAGGCTCGGATGGCCTCGACGTAAACGACTTCGAGCCCGTTGCGCACCCCGAGGTGTACGTTGCCGCGGGTGCGGTGGTGCAGGTCGTCCAGGCACGGAAAGGCAGCTTCGCGCAGGTCCAGGCCGCGGGGCGCGAGCGCCGCGAGCTCCAGCAGGCGCACGCCGATGGAATAGCGGCCGTTGACGTCTCGCTCCAGCGCCCCCCAGCTCAGCAGCTCGTGCACCAGCCGGTGGGTCGTCGAGAGGCTGAGGCCCGAGCGCCGGGATATCTCACTCAGCGAGAGTGCGCGGCTTCGCGGTCCGAAGGCGTCGAGCACCGCGAGCAATCGCCCGGCGGCATTGGTGCGAGTCGCCTGCGCGCCCGCCTCCACTGGAGCCTCGAGCACCTCCGGCATGCCCACCTCCGCCCATATCGCCAAGCGGACACATTGTCAACGATATGAATTGCCGACGTCACGAACAGATCACGGCGACAAGCCCGTTAATACGCCCGAAATCATGCTGGCACTTCGGGCTCGGTTCCGCAAGAACTCTGTGATTTGGAGCAAAGCACGCCGGACGGGCTGGCAACATCACGGTTAACAACTTTGGCCACTGCCCCGCTCCGGACACGGACTGGCAACAAGACCGTAACAGCTGCCGCCTACCTGGCATCTCCCTTTCGCCCGGCGGAAGCGCTGTGGACGGACCCGTGGCGAGTCGCCGAAGCTGGGCGCGTCGTCAGTGAGGGCAAGGCTCACTGCACACCGAGGTCTGCCGAACCGATTCGCCCGGATTCCCGGGCGCACGGCCCGCGCAGCCGCCTGTCCATATCAGGAACATCTCTATAGCGGGAGCATCGACGTGATACCCAAGATGTATCTGAGACGAGACGCCAGGCGATCTGCCTTGCGGGTGTCGTCTGTCATCGTCGCGACGGCCGTGGCGGTCACCCTGGCTGGCTGCGGGTCATCGGGCAAGACATCCTCGAGCTCGGGGCCCAAGTCCGGCGGTTCGGTGACCGTGCTGGAGGGCGCCGGATTTGCCGGCAACTGGCCGGGCCTCGACCCCGCCACCGACACCGACGGGGCGGCAAACCAGAGCTACATGGACTCCATTTTCGGCGAGCTCTTCGAGCTACACGCCGGCGGCGCGATCGTCGGCGACCTGGCCACCGGCTACTCTTTCACCAACGGCGGCAAGACCGTTAACATCACGCTCCGGCAGGGCGTGAAGTTCTCCGACGGCACCCCGTTCAACGCCGCTGCGGTCGTCTTCAACTGGACGCGCGACCTGGCGGCCACCTGCACGTGCAAGCCGGTCTTCCTCAGTCCGCCGGTGATCAAGGCGACCGGTCCGTACTCCGTGTCGCTCACGCTGACGTACGTGGACGCGCCGTTCATCAACGGGTTGCAGGGCAACGTGTTCAACTGGATCGCCTCGCCGACCGCCGTCAACAAGATGGGCGAGAAGGCGTTCGCGCTCAAGCCGGTCGGCGCCGGCCCGTTCACCGTGGTGAGCGACACCCCGGACTCCGAGCTGGTGCTCAAGAAGAACCCGCTGTACTGGCAGAAGGGCCTCCCGTACCTGGACAACCTGACCTTCAAGTCCGTCGCCGGTGACGAGCAGGCGCTTACGGCGATGGAGGCCGGCTCCGGTCAGGCCTACGAGGGAATCTCCACGCCGCAGCTGGTGCCCGCCTTCAAGTCGAAGTTCACGGTGACGGCAGAGCCGGGTACCTCGCCGTATGACATCCAGCTCAACACCAAGATCGCACCGTTCAACAACATCATGGCCCGGGAGGCGATCTACTACGCCACCAACGCCGCGCTGCTGGACAAGAGCCTGTTCAACGACACCTATCCGGTCGGCGAGTCGTTCGAGGCGCCAGCCGGGTTGTTCTACGAGCCGACGGTGCCTGGCTACCTGACCTACGACCTGAACAAGGCGAAGGCGCTGGTCCAGCAGCTCGGCGGGCTCACCTTCAACCTCGGCACGATCAACGTGCCGACGGCCATCTCGATGGACGAAGCCATTCAGACCGAGTGGCAGGCAGCCGGCATGCACGTCACTCTCCAAGACTGGGACCTGACGGGCCTGATCGGCGCGTTCACCCAGGGCCAGTGGCAGTCCATGCTGCAGACGGCGGGAGCGTACGACCCGGGCACCGGCGTCGGTATCTGCTTCCGGTTCTGCTCCACCTCGCCGTTCACCGGGGTGCACGACGCGAAGCTCGACCAGATGCTGGAAGGGGCGGCTGGCACCGCCAACACCGCCACGCGGCAGAAGCTCTACGACCAGGCAGCGGCCTACATCGCGCAGAACGCTTACGGGCCGTTCCTGTTCTCGATCGCCGGCTACAACGTGGCCGCCCACGGCGTCAACGCGCCGGGTCTGACCACTTCTATCCCGAGCACCGACGTGAACCCGGAGGTTCTCTGGCAGTACGCGTACAACACCGGATGAGGCTGACATCACTGCCGACATGAACACATCGGTTACTGTTCAGCCGGCTCGCTGGGCAGGCGGCGCGCGTGCGCGCCGCCTGGCCCGGTCCCCGGTCCTGCGGCTGGCTGGCCGCCGCATCCTGACCGCCATCCCCGTCCTGTGGGGCGTCACCCTGCTGACGTTCATTACGCTCAGCGCCCTGCCGGGCGACGCGGCCTCCGCACTGCTCGGCATCAACGCCACGCCCGCCGAACTGCGGGCCTTCCGTATCAAGCTGCACCTCAACGAGCCGTTCTGGGTTCGCTACGGCCACTGGCTCGGCGGCGCGCTGACCGGCAACCTCGGCACGTCATTCTCGGGTGGGCAGTCGGTGGCGTCGACCATCGGACAGCGCCTCCCGGTCACGCTCGAACTCGTGATCTACGCGATGGTCATCACCATGGTGGTGTCGGTACCGCTGGCCGTGCTGTGCGCCCGCCGGCCGCGCGGCATCATCGACCGGCTATCCATGGTGCTCTCCATGGCCAGCATCTCTATCGCTCCGTACGTGCTGGCGCTGCTGCTGGTGATCGTGTTCGCCGTGGACACGTCGATCTTCCCGGCGATTGGCTACCAGTCGATCGGCGCAGGGCTGGCAGGGAACCTGCGGGACGTGACGCTGCCGAGCATCATCCTGGCCCTGCCGCTGATCGGCTTCTACACCCGGTTCCTGCGCGGCGACTTGCTCGAACAGATGCAGTCCGAGGACTACATCGTGACCGCGCGGGCCAAGGGCCTCAGCGACTGGCAGATCCTCACCCGGCACGCGCTGCGGAACTCGTTCATCGGCCTGATGACAGTGATCGGACTCAACCTCGCCACCCTGATCGGCGTGACGGTGATCGTCGAGCAGATCTTCTCCCTGCCCGGCATCGGCTACGAACTGCTGCAGTCGATCAGCAACCGCAACGTTCCGGTCGTCGAGGGCATCGTGCTCGTCTTCGGCGCCGCCGTGGTACTGGCGAATCTCGTCACTGACCTGCTGTACAGCGTCCTCGACCCAAGGATCCGCCATGTCCGTTCCCGCTGACCTGATCACCACGGCGCCCGTGCCGGATACGGCAGCGCCGTTCGGGCCTTTCGGGACGGCGGGACGGGTGCCGGGCTGGGCGCGCTCGCTGGAGATCGTCATTCCCGGCGCCATACTGGCCGCGCTGCTGTTCTTCTGCTTCATCTGGCCGCTGGTCTACCCGGTGCCCAAGCCGATCGGCGGGTCGCTGCTGACCCCGCACCTGCCGCTGTGGTCGCCGGGTCACATCCTGGGCACCGACATCGTCGGCGACGACGTGATGTCCCGGATCCTCTACGGGGGGCGGGTCTCGTTCGAGGTCGCGGCCGCGGTCCAGGTGATCGGACTGGTGATCGGCGGTTCGCTGGGGATGGCGGCCGCCTACCGCGGCGGCTGGGTCGAGGCCGTGCTGATGCGCATACTCGACGTGTTCCTGGCGTTCCCGTCGCTGGTGCTGGTGCTGGCGATCGCCGACGGCCTCGGGCCTAGCGAGACGCACGTGATCTGGGCCCTGTCGTTCTTTAGCATCCCGGCCTTCGCCCGGGTGGCCAGAGCGGCGACGCTGCGGCTGCGCGACCAGCCGTTCGTGGTGGCCTCCCGGCTGTCGGGCTCGCGCCCGTTGACCATCATGTTCCGCCACCTCGTACCCAACATGTGGCCGCAGCTGCTCACCTTCAGCCTGCTCGGGGCCAGCCTCACCATCATCCTGGAGGGCGCCCTGGACTTCCTCGGTTACGGCATCCCGCCGCCGGCCGCCAGCTGGGGCAACATGATCGCGTCCGGGCAGCAGCTCATCTCCGTTTACCCGAGCTTCGTGGTGGTGCCGAGCGTCTTCCTGCTCGTGACCGCCATCTGCCTAAACGTCCTCGGCGACGGCCTGCGCGCCCGGTGGGGGACCCGCTGATGGCCGCCGCGGCGGCCGAGGGCGCGCCGGCGTCGGTGCAGCTCGGACCCAGCCCGCTGCTCGAGGTGTCAGACCTGCGCGTCACGTTCCGCACCCGGGCCGCCAGCATCCACGCGGTGCAGGGCATCAGCTTCTCCGTCGAGCCCGGCCAGACGCTGGCCATCATCGGCGAGTCGGGCTCCGGCAAGACGGTCAGCGCGCAGGCGGTGATGGGAATCCTGCCGCGCACCGCCACGGTGTCCGGCTCCATCCGGTTCAAGGGCGACGAGCTGGTCGGGCGCTCCGAACACGAGCTGCGCGACTACCGGGGCCGCAACGTGGCCATGGTGTTCCAGAATCCGGAGCGCTCGCTCAACCCGACGATGCGGATCGGCACCCAGATCGCTGAGGCGATCCTGAGTCACCTCAAGGTGGACCGGAAGGAGGCGCACGAGCGCGCCGTCGAGCTGCTCCGGATGGTCCGGCTGCAAGCCCCGGAGCGACGTTTCTACGAGTACCCGCACCAGCTGTCCGGCGGCATGCGGCAGCGCGTCATGATCGCGATCGCGCTGGCCTGCGGCCCTGCCCTGCTGATCGCCGACGAGGCCACGACCGCCCTCGACGTGACAACGCAGGCGCAGATCATGGACCTGCTCATGGACCTGCAGCAGCAGACCGGGACGGCGCTGCTGATGATCAGCCACGACCTGGGCCTGGCCGCGTCCTACGCGGAAGAAGTCATCGTGATGTACGCCGGAAAGGTCGTCGAGCAGGCGCCGACCAAGGAGCTGTTCGCCGACGTCCGGATGCCGTACACGCAGGCGCTGCTCGACGCGATCCCGCGGATCGAGACGGAGCCGCACGTGCTGCTGCCGGTCATTGGCGGGCGGCCGCCGGACCTGGCCGTCATCCCGAGTGGCTGCTCGTTCGCGCCGCGCTGCCCGGCGGTGCAGGACGACTGCCGGGAACAGGCACCGCCGCTCAGGCAGCACGAGCCGGGCCGGTGGTGGGCGTGCTGGCATCCGTACCGGAAGGGAGCCCCCGAGTGACAGCCACCGCGGCCGACCCTGCAAGCGCGGCGACGTCCGGCAGCGACGTGCTGCTGGAAGTGCGCAACCTGGTGCAGGAGTTCGTCCTGCGCGACTTCGGCGGCGCGAAGGGCGGCGTGCTGCAGGCGGTGGCGGACGTGTCGTTCGACCTGCACGTCGGCGAGACGCTCGGCATCGTGGGGGAGACCGGCTCGGGAAAGTCCACGCTGGCCCGCTCTGTCATCCAGGCGCCGCCGCCCAGGCGCGGTCAGGTGATCTTCCAAGGTCAGGATCTCGTGGGCCTGTCGCGGGGGGCGCTGAAGTCGGCGCGGCGCAACCTGCAGATGGTCTTCCAGGACCCGTTCACGTCCCTTGACCCGCGGTGGACGGTGGCCAGCATCGTGGAGGAGCCACTGGTCGCGTACTCCGAGGGCAGCCGCGATGGCCGCCGCGGGCGGGTGAGCGAACTGCTCGACCTGGTCGGCCTCGACCCGATCAGGTACGGCGGCCGGCACCCGCACGAGCTGTCCGGCGGCCAGTGCCAGCGGGTGGCCGTCGCCCGGGCGCTCGCGCTGTCGCCAAAGCTCATCCTCTGCGACGAGCCCGTTTCCTCGCTCGACGTGCTGGTGCAGGCACAGGTGCTCAACCTGTTCGAGAAGCTGCGCGAGGAGCTCGGCCTTGCCTACCTGTTCATCGCGCACGACCTCGCCCTCGTGAAGCAGGTGAGCGACCGGGTAGCGGTCATGTACCTGGGCAAGCTCTGCGAGATCGGCCCGGTCCGGTCGATCTTCACCGCGCCGCTGCACCCGTACACGCTCGCGCTGCTCAACTCCATCCCGAGCCCCGATCCCACCGTCGGCCGGCGGGAAACAGCCAGTGTCATCAGCGGCGAGCTGCCATCACCGCTCGACCCGCCCAGCGGCTGCCGGTTCCGGACCCGGTGCCCGCGGGCCGCCGACCGCTGCGCGGCGGAGGTGCCCGAACTGCGCACCCTCGCCAGCGGGCACCAGGTGGCCTGCCACTTCCCGCTGTCCGAGAACGGAGCCGGTTTGGTCACGGTTGCCGCCGACGTCGGGGGCACCACGGCGGCCACCACAACCGTCGCGGCGGGCAGTCCGGCCTCCGCAAACCCCGACAGCACGGGCTAACCTCCGGCAGTTCTGCCCACTGGTGGCAAAATTGCCTACAATCTTGTTAACGATCTGCCCGAGGAGCCGTCCGCATGTCGGTGACCGAGATCGACCCGCTCGTGCGGGTTCTCCTCAACGAAGGAGGGCAACGACATCACTCCTGACCAGCAGTGGGCGAAGCTTGCCCTGATAGTCGAGACCGCCCAAGAGTTCTGGGGCGCACTGTAGGTCGGCACAAAGCGGGCGCCAGGAGGGAGGACGGATGAGCGCAGGCACCGGGCCTGTCCTAGTCGTTAGCGCGCACGCGGGGGACTTCGTCTGGCGCGCCGGCGGCGCGATGGCCCTGGCCGCAGCCCGCGGCGACCCGGTCACCGTGCTCTGCCTCAGCTTCGGCGAGCGCGGTGAGTCGGCGCGGGCGTGGCTGGACGGCAAGAAGCTGGACGAGATCAAGGCGATCAGGCGAGACGAGGCCACCGCGGCGGCTGACGTGCTGGGCGCCAAGATCGAGTTCTTGGACGCCGGCGACTACCCGCTGCGCGAGTCGCCCGACCTGGTAGACGAGATCGTGCGCTGCTACCGCCAGGTCGAGCCGGCGGCGGTGCTCACTCACGGGCTGTCGGACCCGTACAACCCTGACCACCCGGCGGCATGCCGGATGGCGTTGCAAGCCCGGGTGCTCGCACAGGCCATCGGCTACGACGCGCCAGGGGAGCCGCTCGGCGCACCGCCGGTGTTCCTGTTCGAGCCGCACCAGCCCGAGATGTGTGACTTCAAACCCGAGGTGCTGCTGGACATCACCGAGGTGTTCAGCGTGAAGCGCCGGGCCATGGAGTGCCTGCGGGCGCAGGAGCACATGTGGGATTACTACACCGAGCTGGCCAAGCGGCGCGGCGTCCAGCTGCGTCGCAACGCGGGCCCGAACCTCGGTCTCAAGCACAACACGATGGCCGAGGCGTACATGCGCGTCTACCCGCAGGTGACGGAGATCCTGCAGTGAAAGCGAGCTAGCGAGTGCGAAACGTGGTCGTCACCGGCTGCCCGCGCGCCGACCTTAATGCGGTCAGCGCGCTGGCAGGGTTCGGCGTCGCCACGGTGCACGAAGCCACCGGCCGGTCGGGCTACCTGGGCCCCGGCATCCGGCCGGCCTGGCCCGGCAGCCGCGTCGGCGGTACCGCCGTCACGGCGGTGTGCTGGGCTGGCGACAACCTCATGATCCACGCGGCCGTCGAACAGTGCCTCGCCGGGGATGTGCTCGTCGTGACGACGACCTCGCCGTCAACCGACGGTGCCTTCGGCGAGCTGCTGGCCACGTCCCTGCAATCCCGCGGCGTTCGCGCGCTGGT
>Ga0187805_10000649_pt1 | contig 11741 bp, 8 predicted proteins | sample NC_wetland_sal_i_6_FD_132965 | JGI IMG/M metagenome (GOLD analysis project Ga0187805, IMG submission 132965) | Wetland sediment microbial communities from Neuse River Estuary, North Carolina, USA - Control_5 | ecosystem: Environmental > Aquatic > Freshwater > Wetlands > Sediment | place: USA... | reverse complement strand
CTCGGCCGCACCCCCGCAAAACGAGACTACGGTCTTTCAGCCGCGCAGCCCGTATGCCGCCGCGAAAGTCTACGCGTATTGGATGACGCGAATCTATCGCGAGGGCTACCAGCTTTTCGCGAGCAATGGAATTTTGTTCAATCACGAAAGCCCGCGGCGCGGCGAGACGTTTGTAACGCGAAAGATCACGAGGGCCGTGGCGGCAATTGTTGCGGGGAAGCAGGACACATTGTTTCTGGGAAATCTCGAGGCGCGGCGCGACTGGGGCTATGCGCCAGAGTATGTGGAAGCGATTTGGCAAATGCTGCAGCGGGATACGGCCGAGGATATCGTGATCGGAACGGGGGAAGCGCATTCCGTGCAGGAGTTTGTGGAAGAAGCATTTTCGTATGCGGGACTGGATTGGCGAAAGCACATAAAAACTTCGGAACGGTACATGAGGCCGCTGGAAGTGGATTGCCTGATTGCGGACACGCGGAAAGCAAGAGAAAAACTTGGGTGGGAAACGCGGATCGATTTCCGCGAACTGGTGGCGATCATGGTTGACGCGGATCTGGAAGCCGCCGGACTGTCGCCGCTGGGGCGGGGGAAAGCAATTTTGGAGAAAAAGTTCAACCACTGGAATCACTGGCACAATTCAGTAACACGCGTCATGGAAGCAGTCGAGGGACAAGCATCACAGCACTAAGGAGCCGCGAATGGGTTTTTGGGAGAATCGGCGCGTGGTGCTGAGCGGGGGCAACGGATTTCTCGGATCTTTCGTCGTGGAAAAGCTGCGAGCGGCGGGCTGCCGCGAGATCCGCACTCCGCATAGCCAGGAGTACGATCTGCGCGAAAAATCCGAAGCGCTGCGTTTGTATAAGGATGCGCGACCGGACATTTTCATCCACCTTGCCGCGGTGGTTGGGGGAATCGGCGCGAACCGGGCAAACCCCGGAAGGTTTTTCTACGATAACGCGGTGATGGGGATCAACTCGATTGAAGCGGGACGGATCGCGGGGGTGGAGAAGTTTGTCTGCGCGGGGACGATTTGTTCGTATCCGAAGTTCACACCGGTGCCGTTTCGCGAAGAGGATTGCTGGAACGGGTATCCGGAAGAGACGAACGCGCCCTACGGGCTCGCAAAAAAAATGCTGCTGGTGCAGCTGCAGGCATATCGCCAACAATATGGATTAAATGGAATTTATTTGACGCCGGTGAATTTGTACGGGCCGCGGGACAACTTCGATCTGGAAACTTCACACGTGATCCCGGCGCTGATCCGGAAATGCTGGGAAGCGAAGCAGGCGCGCGCGGCGGAAATCACGGCGTGGGGGACGGGCAACGCGACGCGCGAATTCTTGTATGCGGAAGACGCGGCTGAGGCGATCGTGCTTGCGGCAGAGAAGTATGAGAAGCCGGAACTTGTGAACTTGGGATCGGGAGAAGAGATCAGCATCCGCGAACTGCTGCAACTGATTAGTTCGCTGACGGGTTACCAGGGAAATATCCGCTGGGACACAACCAAACCGGATGGGCAGCCGCGGCGCTGTTTGGATACGAGCCGAGCGCTGGCGGAGTTTGGATGGCGGGCACGGACGGCGCTAAGAGAGGGTATTCAAAGGACGATTGAATGGTTTGAAGAAGAGAAGGGAAACAAGTCGCGGACGCAGACGATATGAGGGCCGCTATCCGCATCTTCATCAATAATAGGGCAACGTGGCCATGAAGGAGGCACCGAGGGTTTCCGCAATCATCGCAAATTGGAATGGCGCTCATCACCTTCGAGTTTGCTTGCCAAGCCTTCGTGAACAAAGTTTCGGTTCGCTGGAAATCGTCGTGGTGGACAACGGTTCTTCAGATGAATCGGAGCAGGTAAGCCGCGAATTTCAAGCACGCTGGCTTGCGCTAGGCGAGAATATTGGTCTCGCGCCGGCTTTGAATCGTGGAGCTGCTATCGCAGATGGCGAATTCTTTCTATTCCTCAACAACGATATGCGGTTCGATCGCGAGTTTGTCGCCGCGTTGGCGAGTCAGATCGAGGAAGAAGAAGGGATTTTCGCTACCGACGGGATGCAATACAACTGGGATGGAAGCGAGAAGGGACATCTAGCAACACGGCTGACGAAGGGCAAGCCCGAGCAGCGATCTTCCGTGGAAATAGTTCCCGGGCTCTACTTTTTTCAGGAGGAGAAGCATGAGAAATCCCCAGTCTTTATGGCTTCTGCCGCCTGCATGCTCGCGAGAAGAACAATGTTTGAAAAGCTAGGCGGGTTCGATGATCGGCTGCCGCTGGGGTACGAAGATGTGGAAATTTGCTGGCGAGCATGGCTTCATGGCTGGAAGACAGTTTACGTGCCGAATGCCATCTGTTGGCATCGAATCGGTAGTTCCGGCCGCTCGCTGGAGGGGCAGCGTCTCAATTTCCGCGGCGTGCTAACGGGTCGCCTACTGTTGACCACAAAGCTGCTGCCGATGCGATATGTGATCCGTACATGGTTGATCACGACGGCGGGGTTAGCTAAGGATTTAGCCATGCTAAGATTTCAATTGGCGAAAGATCGCATGAAAATCCTGATGGAATTGGGTTTCTTGGTTCCCAAACTGTTTAGAGAAAGGAAACTGCTGTTTGACAGTGCAGACAGCTCGCCTGAGAAACATCTGGGGTGTTTGCTTGGATTGACGAATGAAAACTCCAGCGTCTGATCCGACGTCAAAATTATCTCTAGAATGCACTAGGTATATCAAATGCTGCAAAGACCTTGGGTTTGGTGTGGGGCCGGAGACGTTGGGAAGAATTATTCACTATTGCTTTGATCGTCCAGTTTTGATCCGCCAAGTTTGGTCAGAAATCTTGGAGTCAGGCAAGATCTTGGGGGCGTCTCCACCCAAACGCAGTTTGGAGATTGGAACGAACTGCGGAGGCCGTCTCCTGCGATACTACACGCTTACAGCTGCACAGAGCGGGAACTTGGAACTATGGCGAAGCCTTTTGTCAGTGTACTGATCGATACGTACAACCACGAACGCTACATCGAGCAGGCGATCTTAAGCGTGCTCGAGCAGGATTTCCCACGGGACGACCGTGAAATCATTGTTGTGGATGACGGATCGACGGATCGCACTTCCGAAATCGTTCGAAAGTTTGAGCCACATGCGCGCTGTATCCACAAACAAAATGGCGGACAAGGCTCGGCGTTTAATGCGGGAATACCGGAATGCCGAGGCGAAGTGGTGGCTTTTCTGGATGGCGATGATTGGTGGGCGAAGCGAAAACTAAGCCGGGTCGTGCCGGTGCTGGCCACGAGTCCAGAAGTCGGAATGGTCGGGCACGGAACCGTAAAGATGCTCCCAGACGGCGGCGAATTCACGGAAGTGCTCAAGGAGGGATACCGGTTTTCAATGCGGTCCGTCGAAGGAGCGCGGATGTTTCGCCGCCGGAAATGCTTCTTAGGGACGCGAATGACAGTGAGGACAAAGATCCTTCAGAGCATTCTGCCTGTACCAGAGATAATTCGCATCGAGGCGGACGAGTTCCTATTTACGATGGCCGCTGCGCTCGGCGAAGTCGAGATTCTGCCCGAAGCCTTGTTTTTCTATCGGTTGCATGCGGGGAATTTCTACAGCCAGCACGGTTTCGACGTCGAGATGGTCAGGAAAAAACAGCGAAGTATCGCGCAACTTGCGGCAAGCCTCGCGCTCAGGCTTCCTGAGACTGGCATCGAACGGAGAGCCGCGGAACTGGTCGTGGAGACTATCCAAGCTGAGGCGGATCAGCTTCGGTTGTCCGTCGACGGAGGCAGACCCTGGGAAACGGCGAGAACAGAGTTGACGATGTATCGAGTCTCATATAGCGATGCACCGTGGGGCCATCGCGCATTCAAGTATGTCACGCTACTACCGACTTATATCCTGCCCCCAAGGATTTACTACGGCACACGACGCTGGCTGGCTGAAAGTAACTGGTATCGCAGACTTCGAAAGGTGTTTTTCCCGGTTCCAATTCCGCGGCATTTAGATCACTCCTTTACCACGAAGCGGTGACAGATGGAACCTACAAGTTGTGCGCAGGAAACATTAAGCGAGTCGCTGGGCGACTGCGTTTAAGATCGCTGCGATCGTAATGCTGCTGCTGCTGGGGCCATGGTACTGCCGGATAACGCCGAAGTCGCTTAGCGGGAGGCATAAGATGGCCCGATTTTCATCAATGTTACAGAGGGGTACCGCAAACCCGCGATTTGAAGCGATCCTCTTCGCGATGGCGGCCTTGGGGCGCAACCTCCAAGAGCCAAGGGAACAAATGCCGGAATGATTATTCTGGGGATTAACTATTCGCAGATGCATGATTCGGCGGCGTGCTTGGTGCGCGACGGGGAACTTGTGTTTGCAGTGGCGGAAGAGCGGATCAGCCGGGTGAAGCATGATGCGCGATTTCCGCAGAACGCGATTCGGGCTTGCTTGGAGTTTGCCCGCATCGGAGCGGAGCAACTGGACGAGGTGTGCTTCGGCTGGCAAGCGCCCGGTGCGGGATTTCGGCATGATTTGAAGTGCTACGCAACGGGAAAAATGCCTGCGACGTACGTGAATGGTCGCAACTCCACGTTGCACTTCTTGAGCATGTGGCATCAAGGGGGAGGGGCAAAGCGATTCGAGCAGATTTTTGGGGTGACAAAGGGGCGCATGCGATTTGTGGAGCACCATCTGGCGCATGCATTGAGCGCGTACTCCTATTCTGGATTCGATGACGCTGCAGTGGTGGTGATGGATGGGCGCGGGGCCTGGGAAGCGACCTCGATTTGGCACGGGCAGGATGGGCGACTCAAGCATATTTTGACGATCCCGTTTCCGGATTCAGTCGGATATTTCTACAGCGAATTCACGGAGTACCTAGGATTTCAGCGGAATAGTGATGAGTGGAAAGTGATGGGCCTCGCTCCCTATGGAAAGCCCGGCGTCGATTTGCGCGTGTTCATCGAGCCTGAAGCGGGGCCGTACAAAGTGCATGCGAGGAAGCTCGTTGCGAATGGCGTGGCGCCGTTTGCAGAAATGGTGCGGTTGTTCGGGCCGCGGCGGATTCCCGAGAGTGAAATCGAGGATAGGCACAAGGACGTTGCGTTTGCGGTGCAGGATGCCTGCGAGATTGCGATTATGAGCGTCGTAAAGATGGCCATCGAGAAGACAAAGAGCCGGAATGTTTGCCTGGCGGGTGGTGTTGCGCTCAATTCCAAAGCAAATGGGAAAATTGCAGCTTCCGGGCTTGTGGACAAAATTTTCGTGCAACCCGCCTCCTCGGATGACGGCGTGGCGCTCGGTGCGGCGCTCGCGCCATATCTGGATAGCGGCGGGTGTCTGCCGATGAAAGCGATGCGGCACGCGTACCTGGGGCCGGAATTCGGCGAAGAAGGTATCGAGAACCCATTACGAACTTACAAATTAAAGTACACGCAACTAAACGATGTAGCGGCGACCGCTGCGGAGCTGCTTTCGAAGGGGAAAATTCTCGGATGGTTCCAAGGGCGAATGGAATTTGGGCCGCGAGCGCTGGGCGGCCGGTCGATTTTGGCGGACCCGCGCGATCCAGATATGAATGCCAAGGTCAACAACGCAGTGAAATTCCGGGAGTGGTGGCGGCCATTCGCGCCGTCCATGAAGAAGGAAGCGGCGGAGGAGTATCTCGAAAGCGCGAGCGACTCGCCGTTCATGATCCTGACAGCGCAAGTGCGGCCCGAGAAGAGGGCAGTGATTCCATCGGTGACGCACGTGGACGGCAGCGCGCGGCCGCAAACCGTGGAGAAAGAGGTCAACCCACTTTACTGGCGGCTGATTGACGAATTTGGGAAGCGCACAGGCGTGCCGGTCGTCATGAATACGTCGTTCAATCTTCGCGGCGAGGCGATCGTACATACGCCAACGGACGCGATTCGGACTTTCTTCAGCTCGGGGATGGATGCGCTGGTGATCGGCAGCTTTCTTGTGGAGAAATGACGTGAGCGCTTCGGAAGGCTGGCTGGCGCAATTTTTGCTGCGATTCGGATCGCCGTTGGCGGGGCTGCGGAGAGTTCCAGTGCTCGGAAAATGTTTGAGCTGGGCGGGAACGAAATTGGTGCCGCGCGATTCGCTCGCGTGGGTGCAGGTAAAACGGGGAGCGGCGCAGGGTTTGTGGCTGCATTTAAATCCGCGGACTGGAACGGCCTATTTCGAAGGCGGCGGCGAGCCGGAAGTACAGGAAGTTCTGCAGCGGCATTTGCGCCCGGGAATGACTTTTTACGACGTCGGAGCAAATATCGGATTGTTTTCCTTGCTGGCGGCGCGGCTGGTAGGAAAAGACGGCCGTGTGGTGGCGTTCGAAGCCGATCCGGAAATCGCGACAAGATTGCGCGAGCACGTGGCGAGAAATGGATTTGGCTGGATCAAGGTAGAACAAAAGGCAGTGTGGTCGGAGCCGAGCACGGTTTATTTCGCGCGGATCGATCCCGCCGCTTCGCCCGATCGAGGACTTGGGCACGTTGTCCCCACAGGCGCGCGAGATACGATTCAAGTGACCGCAGTATCGCTTGATAACTACGGTGAGACTCGGCCCGCGCCGGACTTCATCAAATGCGACGTGGAAGGCGCGGAAGTCGAAGTGTTTCGCGGGGCGGAGCGATTGCTGAAGGAGAAACGTCCGGGGATTATTTGCGAAATGCATAGCGAAGAAAATCGGCGCATTCTGCTCGAGGAGTTTTCGAGGCTGGGTTACATTTGCAAGCCATGCGGCGCGAACCACATCCTGGCACTTTCCGAATGAAAGCTTTAGCGGGATAAAGCGTCGATCAAAGATTCTTTCTTCTTTTCAGCAAGCGCGGCCAAAGGATCAAGCGAGGCGATGTATCCGGCGATTGCCGCGGCGGCGAGAAATGCGAATACTTCCGCGGGGAGCCAGCGGTCGCCGGTCCAGCGGCTCATGAAGAGGATGGGCGCACAAATGCCGCCCAGAAGAATTTGGGTTGCAAATGAGATGAGCACGGCCATGCCGGACTGGCGCTGGCCGCGCATCTGGCCGAAATTAAGTTTGCGCGGAAAGCAAAGCGAGGACCAGTTAGCGATGGAGAGTTGCCCTGAGATGAAGAAAACGATCGCAGCAATCGTAGCCAGGAGAACGGGCCACGAAGGGAGTGCGACAAGATAAGAAAACGCGACAATCGAAAGTATTAGCTCAAAGGCGAGCATCGCAACTTGCAGAAGATTTTTCCCGAGAAATACTTCGCGGAAGCTGACAGGCGCGGTGAAATACGACTGAATGGCTTTGCCGTCGTAAGCAAAACTGTTGTAGGCGGGGGCCATGAGGATGAGGATGAGATAGGCCATCATGCCCGGAAAAAAGAACTCGGTCGAAACGGGATGCTTGGCAGCGGTAGGATGCCGGCCGGCGAATTCCGTGGTGAAAAGCAGAACAAAGACGGGAGGCATGATCAGGAGAAAGAACGAAAAACTGTTGCGCGTAAGATAGCGGAACTCTTTACGGAGGACGGCGGCAACCTGCGGAGTGAGCAAGCGAAGCGCGTCGGATTGACCTGCGGTACGGGCAACCGGGCGAACGCGGGAATGCGAAGGAGCCGCCGTTTCGCTGAGTTCTTCGCCGCGATATTGCTTGGCGAAGCGCAGCCACAGAAACGCGCTGAAAAGCAGGGCATAGGCTGAGATGCCCGCGAATCCAAGGAGCGTGTCCCCGAAGTGATTTTGGGATGCGCCAATAACGGCCCGGCTCGCAAGAGATGGAGGGAAAATGGCCAGGTAGGGGAGTACTTGCCCGACCCAAGGCCGCGCCGAGTGCCCGTACCTCTGCAGTATCGGATTGATGAATTGAACCGACACGATGAAGCCTATGAATAGTGCGAAAAAAATCTCACGGGAGCGCCGGCGAGCGAGGATGCGTTCGAGCCAGGAGCCGATCAGCCGCTCGAGCGTGATGTTCATCAGCACGAAGAGGAGGCTAATCACGAGCATGGCGGGCAGGACGACAGCGTTGGCCACGGTTGCGCCGAGGATCATGGCGATTAGCCAACAGATCGAGGCGATAGCAGCAAAATCCGCGAGGCCATAAGCGAGGCCGATGATATAAAACGCGCGAAGGCTGAGAGGAAACCGCAACAAAGTGCGAAATTCAAAGCCCGCGCCGAACCCGGCGGTGAATACGGGAAAAAGTTGCCAGAAAAGGAAAACTCCCCAGAAAGGCAAAGCGATCCACGCTTCATGTCCGCCAGACATGAGCGTGTAAGCGCCGAAACCGAAACCCACGCTTACGCCCATGACCGCTAGCGCGGCGAAAATGCCGGCAATGATAATTCCGATTAAATCCCACTGATTGTTTTTCTTGCGGAGATTGTTGCGCAAAATACGCCAGCGGAGGCCGGCGACCAGGCGGACTTGCTCCCAAACGCCAGGAATGCGCGCTAGGTCAGCCACGAGAGTTCCTCGAGTTGCGGCTGTTGCGAGCCGTCCTGGCCGACGATCGAAAGGAAAATCTGCTCGAGGGTCGTCTTGCTGCCTTCCTCACCGGCGATTCCCGCACGCAGCTCTTCCAGCGAACCTTGCGCAACCAGGCGGCCTTTGTAAATGATGGCGACGTGGCTGCAGAGGCGCTCGACAATTTCGAGAACATGCGAAGTGAGGAAGATGGTGACGCCGCGTTCGGTCATGCGGCCAAGGAGCGCTTTGAGCGCGCCAGCGGCAAGAGCGTCCACGCCTTCAAACGGTTCGTCGAGGAAAAGAATGCGCGGTCCGTGGATTACCGCAGCAGCCAGCGCGAGTTTTTTCTGCATGCCATGCGAATAGTCCGCGATCAAGGTTTTTGGCCGGTCGGAGAGTTGCATGAAATCAAGCAACTCTTCGGAACGGCGTTGCGTTGTAGGACGATCTAGCCCGTACATGCGGCCGACGAATTGCAAGTATTCGGCGCCTGTTAACCGTTCGAAAAGACCCATGCCTTCGGGGACGACGCCGATTTGGCGCTTCACTTCGGCAGGATGCGCGGCGAAGTCCAGCCCTAGCAGCTGGGCGCTGCCAGAGCTTGGCGCGAGCAAGCCAGTTAGCATTTTGATGGTTGTGGATTTGCCGGCACCGTTGGGCCCAAGAAAGCCGAAGAACTGGCCCGCGGCGACTTTGAGATCGACGGCGTCCACGGCGGTCAGATTGCCGAAGCGCCGCGTGAGTTTTTCGGTCACGATGGCTGCGCCGATCATCGAGTCTCCCGCTTGGCTGATGTAAGTTCGAAACAAGACTCTAACATGAGTCCGGCGCGCATCGAGACTAGCGACAGAGCGTGTTTGCCGCCTGACAAGAGAGGGATCGTCAGGAAACTTTCTGCGGATTTTGAGCCGCGGGCGCGGGTTGCAATTCCTTTGTGGGGAGGGCCGCAAGAACTGCGGGCAAATCGACGCGAAAGACGGCGCCGCCTTCTTGCCGGTTATAGCAGAGAATCCTGCCGCTATGCTCCTGGACGATGCCAAAACAAATACTGAGACCCAGTCCGGTGCCTTTGCCGACAGGCTTGGTCGTATAGAAAGGATCGAAAACGCGGGAAGGTTCTTTGAGCCCAGGCCCCGTATCCGAGAAAAGCACCACGACGTAAGCGCGATCACGCATGGTTTTAATGGTGAGGACACCGCCTTGGGCCAATTCCATGGCGTCGACCGCATTGCTGATCACGTTAAAGAACACTTGCATCAATTGGTTTCCATCGCCGCGAACGCCAGGGAGAACGGACTCGAGCTGTAATTCGATTCGGACGGCACCCGAGCGCATATCAAGGGTGCGAAGCTGCACTGCGTTGGTAACCACGGTATTGATGTCCAGAAGAGTGCGTTCCGTGGGAACTTGCCTGGCAAAGCTAAGCAAATTTCCGACGAGTGTTTTCGTGCGGCGAGCCTGGTCACGAATCTTTGAAGCCGTGGAACGAGCTTTTTCGGGAAGCGTGGAGTCGTCAGCGAGAAGATCGGAGAAGCCGAGAATAGCGGTCAAAGGGTTGTTAATTTCATGAGCGGCACCGGCAGCCAACTGCCCCAAAGACACAAGTTTTTCGGATTGCACGATTTGCGCCTGGAGCCGCTGGAGATTCTGGATGGAACGTTCGGATTGAGAGAGCAGGCGAGTGCGGTCGGCATCGGCCAGATAGGTCCTTAGGAACACGAGCAAAGCGAGAGGAATGGAGGCGATGAGAACAGTCATCAGGCGAAAATCGCTGACGGCCGCGCTTTCATGAGTGTAACGAAGGGTGTAGATCGCAAAAAAAGGCAAAGAGATAACCGCAGCCATAGCCAGACGAGCGGGCACCGGGCTTTCGGCAGGTGAGGTATCAGTCTCTGTGTCGAACCGATCGCCGGTAGGAGCGTCAAGAGCGTCGCGTTTTTGGTAAGCGATGAAGCCCGCGAGCGCGAACCAAAGAAAAGAGGAAATCAGGGGCAGGTCGTACAGGCTTCCCGTGTAGTAGCGATTGAATTCGAGAGCGACGTTGATGGTGAGAGAAGAGAGCATGTACATCGTCGAGGCTCCGCACAGGTTGGCATAGACGACGCGCCATGCCCCGGACGACCGCAGGCAAAGATAACCGAAGCCGACGACGATGATTAAGTTCTCTGTATTGTGAAGCAGGATGTAGTTGTAATTGTACAACGCGAGCGAGGGAGAGGCGTACATCCAGGGGAGGACGATAAACACATAGAGAAAGAGCCACCAGCCGAGCAGCAACGCAAAGTCCAAATAGCCGAACCGGAGCCGCAGTTCGCCGCGCTTGAGATGCGGACGCAGCGTCAACGCAGCCATCATGGGGATGCCGCGCAGGAAGAAGACGATGTCCCCCGGATCATTGTCCGGCAGAGGCCGATGGAGATAGAGCTCGTAGTACGTCCACTCGAATTGCCCAATCATCCAGAGCGTGCAACCCATGGCAATCAACATCCAGAAAAGGTTTCTTCGCCAGCGCGGAGTCCCTGCATTCAGAAGAAGGCCGGCGTTAGCGAGGAGCGGCACGATGCACTGAGTCAAGTCTCCAAAAGCGGTTAGAGCAGAATTCCCTCTTGGCAGAAGCAGCGAGATGCCGGCGTAGACGATCAGGAAGAAAAGCCAGATGCCCGCCATGCGCCCGATTGTGTTGGAGGAAGACATAGGGTCAGGAGAGTCTATTCTAGAAGGGGAGCCGTGTAGTTCTCCGCAGCATTCCGCGCGTAAGTCCTAAGTATAAACGAGCTTGCGCGCTGACTGAGACGCTTGTATCCCTTAAGGCTGCACACACTCTCCGATCCTCGCGAACCTCCTAGCGCATTCTTCATTTTGTCGCAAAGCTAGTCGAGCCCAGGCCTTTCCGCCGAGGATTAGCCTCAATACGCCGGATCACCGCAGGAACCGTGTGTTTATGTTCAAGCGGGGTGGGCGGACGCAACTATAAAAAGATTTTTGGGCAGGATGTCGAATGGCCAGTTACTACCGGAAACAAAGCAATCCATTATTCGTAACGGAGGGCTTTCATGGGATCGAGGCGGCTGGCGCGCCAGGCGGGGATGTAACCGGCGGCGCAGGCGATGGATGCAAGAGCAATGGTGGCAATGGCAAGCGTTGCGGGATCGTGCGGGGTGAGGCCGAAGAGCTGGCTTTGCACGAGCTTGGTGAGTGCCAGGGAAGCGGGGACGCCGGCAGCGACTCCGATGGCCACGAGAATAAGCACTTCACGCATGATCATCCAAATGACGCTTCCCTGCGCGGCGCCAAGAGCCATGCGAATGCCGACT
>Ga0187805_10000648_pt1 | contig 11741 bp, 10 predicted proteins | sample NC_wetland_sal_i_6_FD_132965 | JGI IMG/M metagenome (GOLD analysis project Ga0187805, IMG submission 132965) | Wetland sediment microbial communities from Neuse River Estuary, North Carolina, USA - Control_5 | ecosystem: Environmental > Aquatic > Freshwater > Wetlands > Sediment | place: USA... | reverse complement strand
TTCGTACAACATCATCACGGAAGAGGGCCGGTTCCCGTCGCTGGTGCGCGAGATCGGCCATTCGATCGCAACCGAGTATTCGCTGACCTATCTAACGCCGCGCCCGATCGAAGACGGCACCAATCGCAGCGTCGAGCTGAAGATCGATTACAACGGCGAAGCGGGCGAGGCCCAGACCGCCTACCAGGTGCGCGGGATCGGCGGCGCCGCGATTAACGTGCCGGAGAACGCGGGCGCCGCCGACGCAAACTCGACCGGCACGGGGCTCAAGCAGTTCTCGTTCAACTGGTGGAACGGCGTGGTACCGCTGCTCGCAATCATCGGGCTGTTCGGCCTGTCGCGAATGAGATTCGGCGTCTCGACCGAGGAACTCAAGGCGATTGTCGAGGCGCAGGCGGCCGCGCCCCGGATGTCGGCCGCGCCGGCGTCGGCGGCGCGCACGATGCAGCGTGCATCGGCGCGAGCGGCGCAATCGCCGATGACCGTGCCCCGCGGGGTGGGGAATACGCAGGGCGCGCGGCTGGTGGCAGTCGATCGCGTCGACCCGGTGCCGGCGGAATATTCGCTGATGAAAGACGAGATATCGATCGGCCGCGGCGAGGACAACGACGTCGTGATCCCGCACGCCAGCGTCTCGCGCCGCCACGCGCGCCTGGTGCGCCGCGACGGTGGATTCGAGCTGATGGATCTGAATTCGACCAACGGCAGCTACGTCGATGATCGCCAGATCCATGGCTCGGCGTTCGTCAGCGCCGGCAGCCGGCTGCGCCTGGGCGACATCCTGTTCGTCTTGCAGCTCTAGCCCGTTCTTCCCTGCGCGCGCACGCCGATTCAATACTGGGGCATTGGACGGAGGAGGACATGAAAATCGACGGCAGTTGCCATTGCGGCAAGATCGCCTATCAGGCGGAGGTCGACCCGGACACGCTCGCCATCTGCCATTGCACCGATTGCCAGACGCTGACCGGCTCTACCTATCGCGCCACCATTCCGGCCCCTGCCGAAACTTTCAAATTGCTGCGAGGCGAGCCGAAGATTTACCTCAAGACCGCGGACAGCGGAAGGCAGCGCGCGCATGGCTTCTGCGCGGATTGCGGCACGCCTATCTATGCCGCGGCGCCGGTTAACCCGACGGTCTACTCGATCCGTCTTGGCACGATCAAACAGCGCGCCCAGTTTTCGCGTCCGAAGCGGCAGATTTGGTGCCGCTCCGCGCTTCCCTGGTCGATGGATCTGAGTGCGATAGAGAAGTTCGGCCAGCAATAAGGCCCGGCCCCTCCGATCCATAACTGCTCGCGCGACCGTCACAGCGGATGCCGCAGCAGAAATTGTCGCCTCTCGCCATGCACTCGGCGGATTCCCTGCGCTCCCGTCGCAACGGGTCAGTGGCCGGCGCGCTCCAGGGCCTGCGGCGCCAGAAACGCGTTGTCCACCGTTCCCATATCGATATACCAGCATTCGCGATCGGGCGCGGTCGCTCCGGGCATATAGACGACCGAACTGTAGCCGGTGGTGAGATCCTCATCGACCAGGCCCAACTGGAACATCCGCTTGTAGGGATAGATGGCGACTCGGGCGTCCGGCACCGGCCGGTCGCGATATGTGTTGAAGGTCGCGATGGTCTTCCAAAGCTTGCCCTGGCGATCGTACTGATCCGACGCCGTGATGAACCATCCTTCCGAATCGATGTACAAGATTCGCTTCGGGATCGTCACGTCGCGGCGCGGCTTGGCGTCGGCTTCGATCACGTACAGGTGGCGCATCTCCCAGTCTTCCGGGCAAATGGTCTTGCCGCCGTCGAAGGGGCATTGCGGCTCGGGCGAATGCACGGCGTGCACCGACGCGAGCATCTGCTTCTCGCCCAGGAATCGGTAGTTGAAATCCTCGATTTTGGCCGAGAAACCGAAATACGAATCCGGATCAAGCGTGTTGGCGTATGCGCTGGCGGTGGAGGCTCCGCCCATGCCGCCGCTAAGGCCGCCGCCTCCGCCACCGCTGAATCCCGGCAGGGCCGCTATAGCGTCTGAGAGCACCGACGCCGATTCACGGCGCAGCTTGCGCGTCAGAGGATTGAACACCCATACGTTGTCCTCTACCGCGGGATCGATATGCCGCTGCCGCACCATTCCGAAGCCGCGCAAACTTTGCGGTTCCAGAAACGGATAGAATCCGAAGCGGTAACGAATGCCGCTGGCGGCGGCGTCGGGATCGGTCGGTATCGGAGGCACCTCGATGCGGCCGATATTGTTGTAGAAGGCAAAATGCCCCACCGTGTAGTAACTCAGCGGCGTGCCTTTGGAATTTTTGTCGAAGGTGGCAACCTCGGGATAGCGCATGTCGATATCGTCGCTGTAGAGCGGCCGGTAGCTGAAATTCCACATCACCTTGGTCGCCACCTGCGGGTCGTTCGGATCGACCAGCGGAAACGGCTGCCCGGCGACGTAGCCCTTGAGCGTGCCGTCGGGCGCGAGCTGGACCTGGGGCGAGTACTTCTCGGTTGCGGTTCTAAACGGCGGCGGCCAATCGAGCTTGTCGGTGGGCACGATCCGGAGCTGCATGCCCTCGTTGACCAGCACGTAGTTGCCGGGGCTGAGCAGGTTGGCCACCTTGGATGCGTTGTCCTTGGTGATCACGTCGCCGGGTCTGACGTCGGCTTGCGCGCGCGGCAACGCGCACAGCATTGCCAGGAGCAAGGTTCCGGCCACGATTCGCAAAGCTGACAATACTCGCATGAGTTCCCCTCCATCAGCGCCGCCGGATGAGTCCGTTTCGTTGCATGCGCCATCGCAGCACATCGAAGCGGTCCTGCCCGAAAAACGGCTCGTCGTTGAAGACCATCAGCGGCACGCCCCAATGGCCGGCGCGTTTCTGCGCGGACTCATTTTCGGCGATCACAGCTTCATAACGATCCGGATCGCGCTCGAGTTCCCTGTCCAGTTTCGCAAGATCCAGCCCTGCGCGCTCGGCCGCGGCGGCGAGATGGGCGCCGAGATGCCAGTCCCGGACGCCACCGAAAATGACGGCGCTGACCGCGGCGAGGAACGGCAGTCCCTTGCCCATGGCGGCGGCGGCGACGCCCAGCCTGGTCAACCGGTGAATGTACGGCTGCTCGATAGCCACCTCGCCGGTGCTCATGTTCATGACGATCGGATCGGGGCTGGGCCAGGCGAACGGCATGCCCAGCATCTGCGCGATACGCGAGCAATCGCGAATCAAATAGGGCGGCCACATCGGGTTCACCTGTTTGAAAAAACCGGGAATCCGGATCGCGATCGGATAGACAGGGCGGACGTTGGCCTTCACGTCGTAGTCGCGTTCGAATTCAATCAGGCGCGGCGTAACGAGGTAGGAATACGGCGAGCGAAAGGACCAGAACAGGTCGTATTGCAGGGTCATCCAGGTTCTCCGGCGGCGGCAAGTCCGGGTAGTGTCCTAACTTTCGGCAATACGCGCGGTCCTAGTGCCGTGCTGGGCTCCGACACGAAACTGCCTCCGCACCGACGAGGCCTGACGCGGCCGGGTCCATTTCTCCGACTCCGTCGGATCGAGCGGATCCTTGCCCGCGAGGAACATCTCCATGTAAGGAAAGTCGTCGAAGCCCCAGAACAGTTCGCCTCGCACTTCCATCGTCGGCACGCCGAAGACGCCTTTGGAAATCGCGTCGTCGGTTTGTTTGCGAAGCAGCGCCTTTATTTCCGGACTTTGAGCCTGCGCGACAAGCTGAGCGCCGGGCAGACCGAGTTCGTTGGCGATCTGCTCCGCCACGGCCTGCTCGCTGACGTGAAGCGCGCGAACCCAGACCGCCTCGAACAGGGCGCCGATCAGCTTGAGCCGCGTGGCGTCTTCAAGCGGCAGGAGAGACATTCTGAGCGCGAGCAGCGGATTGAATGGGAAGAACACCGGAGGGTTAATTGGCACGCCAAGCAGTGCCGCTTTCCGCGTGAAGTTCTTTCTCATCCAGCGGCCCTTCGCCGGAATCTCGCCCGGGCCGAGTTGCCCGTGTGCGTCGAGCAGAGCGGCGTAGAGCACCGGCGCCGGCTCGACGGCGCACCCGTGCCGCTCGGCGAGCTGCGGCAATTGCCTCCACGCCAGGTAGGCATTCGGCGATTCGTAATCGAAATAGAATCGGATTAGCTCGTGACTCATGAACGTGCTCAGGACCTTATCACGCAGTGTCCCAAGGACACCACGAAATTAGTAAACTACCCAAGTCCGCAACTCGAGCCGCAATTATAACATTGCGCATCGCCGGAGTTCACTGCGGATTCCCTGCGATGCCGCCGCCGCGGCCGCTCCCTGGAGCGAGGCGATGCCGTGGCGGGAGATCTGTTCGATGGACGAGAAGATGCGATTGATGGCCCCGCAAGCGGCGAGAAGTTTGGCCGATCGCGACATGATCGGCGGCCGATCCCGGCGCGTGTAAACGCAGCCTAGCGCAGTCGCGCTCGGTGGAAAAATGTCTTGCTTGATCGTTCATCGACGTGCTCTCTATGATTGAGCACCGAGCGACAGAGGTCACCCGCATGAGAGAAGCTATTTCCAGAATCAGTCTGTTCGCGATCGCGATTTCGGCGCTCGTGCTTGTCGGCGGGCGGGCCGGCGCGCAGATGCGCCCGATGATGATTCCGCTCGCGACCACGCTGGTCATCACCAAGCCCGCGCCGGGGCAGATCTACGGTGGCAGGCAGGTTGTCACCATGGGGGTGGGTGGGAAGACATACAAGTTCCTGCTGAACGACGCCTTCGTTGACGATCCCAGGCAAATACTCCACTGGATTGACGTCTGGAATACCGTCCGCCAGTACAATCCCAACTTCAACGTGACCGGTTGGGGGCAGGACACGTTCGAGAAAATTCAGCCGGGCCAGACCATGACGGTGCGCGGTTTGTTCTCGCCCAACAATCAGACCCTGGAAGTGACGAGCGCCGAACCAGGCGGCGGGACTTTCAGTCCCGGACAGCATTACTAGAGCGTCGAAAGCGTCGAATCGCGGGTTTGTGCGGGGCACAAGTTGTGCCGATATCCGCGCGTGGTGTACTTTTGAAGGCTCAACCGCAAGTAAAGCGGCCTAAAATCGGCGAATGAAAAAACTTACGGGAGCACAAATCGTTATCGAGAGTCTGATTGCCGAAGGCGTCGATGTCATCTTCGGCTATCCGGGCGGCGCGATCCTGCCGACTTACGATGCGCTGCTCGACTCGAAGATCAAGCACATTCTCGTCCGCCATGAACAGGGCGCCGCGCACATGGCAGAGGGCTATGCGCGCGTCAGCGGACGCCCCGGCGTGGTTCTGGTTACCTCGGGGCCGGGAGCGACCAACACCGTCACTGGAATCGCCGACGCCTATATGGATTCCACCCCGATGGTGGTTATATCGGGCCAGGTTCCGACCACGATGATCGGCAACGACGCTTTCCAGGAGGCGGACTTCGTCGGCATCACCCGCCCGTGCACCAAGCACAATTTCCTGGTCAAGAACGTCAGGGACATCGCGCGCATCATCAAGGAAGCGTTCTATATCGCCGGCAGCGGACGGCCCGGCCCGGTGGTGGTCGATTTGCCCAAGGACGTGCAACAGGCCGAGCATACTTTTCATCTTTGCGAGAAAATCGAACTGCGCGGCTACAAGCCGACAATTCGCGGCAATCCCCGCCAGATCGAGCGCGCGATCGAGGCGATCGAGAAAAGTTCGACGCCGCTATTCTACGTCGGCGGCGGCGTGCAATGGTCCGGCGCGGCGCCCGAGTTGCGCGAACTGGTTAAAGGACTTGGCATTCCGGTTACCGAGACGTTGATGGGATTGGGATCGTACCCCGCCTCCGATTCGCTCAGGCTCGGGATGCTCGGGATGCACGGTTCGTACGCCACCAACACCGCGGTATGCAACACCGATTGCCTGATCGCAGTCGGTGCGCGCTTCGACGATCGTGTCACCGGCAAGATTTCTGAATTCGCGCCGAAGGCCGAGACGATCATTCACATCGACATCGACCCGTCGTCCATTTCGAAGAACGTGAAGGTCGATATCCCGATCGTCGGTGATATCAAATCGGTGCTGACCGGCATGCTGACCACGATTAAAGGGCGCGAGAGTATCGCCAAGCGCCACGCCGATTGGACGAAATGGCATCAGCAGATCCTCAAGTGGCAGAAGCAGAAACCGCTCTACGAGAACAGCCATCGCGGCGAAAGCGTCTCCCCGCTCGAGGTTGTCGCCGAACTGCACCGGCTGACGAAGGGCGACTGCATACTGGCCACTGACGTCGGGCAGCATCAGATGTGGGTGGCCCAGATGTTCCCGTTCGAGCATCCCCGCTCGTGGCTGACCTCCGGAGGACTGGGTACCATGGGCTACGGACTGCCCGCTGGGATCGGTGCGACGTTCGCCGCGCCCGACAAGAAGGTTGTAGTGGTTTCAGGCGACGGCTCGATCCAGATGAACATCCAGGAACTGGGTACCGCGGTCCAGTACAAAGTTGATATCAAGGTAATCATTCTCAATAACTACTTCCTCGGAATGGTTCGCCAATGGCAGGAGAAATTCTACGCCGAACGGTATTCCTACACCGAGATGTCGGTGCCGAATTTCGTCAAGCTGGCCGAGGCCTACGGTGCGCACGGGTTCCGAATTGAAAAATCGAGAGACCTTGTTGCGACGATGAAAGAGGCATTCGCGACCCCCGGCCCGGTACTGATCGATGTCGTGATCCCCAAGGAAGAGGGGGTGATGCCCATGATCCCGCCCGGCGGTGCGATGTCCGAGATGCTGTTCGCCTGAACCCGGGGCGGGTCAAACTCAGGAACACACTGATCCGCAGGAGGGGCACTCATGGCCGCGCGCGTACCGTACTTGAATCGCGAAGACCTTCCCGAAGCCGAGCGGGTGATTTTCGACAACCTGGCCAAAGAAAGCGGCGGCGCGGTCGGAAATATCTTCCGCGTAATTGCGAACACGCCGAAATTTTTGCGCCGCTTCTGCTCGATGGGTAACCAGCTTCGCAACAAGACCGCGCTCGACCCGAAACTCCGTGAACTAGCGATCCTCACGGTAGGACGGCTGACCGATGCGCAATACGAGTTCGTGCATCATTTGAGCATCGCGCGGCGCGTCGGCGTCTCGCGCGAGCAGCTCGAGGCGCTCGCCGATTGGGAGAAATCCCCGAAGTTCAGCGACCACGAGCGCGCCGTGATTCGTTACGCCGCCGAGGCCACCAGCAACGTGCGCGTGACCGATACGACCTGGAACGCCTTGAAGACCTTTCTCGACACGCAGCGCATGATGGAGCTGGTGCAGAATGTCGCCTACTACAATATGGTCGTGCGTATCCTGGTGCCGCTCGGCGTCGAGCTCGAGCCCGACGCGACCGTCCGGTAGCGCCGCGCCAAAACGCCGATTCGCCGCCGCGGCGCGCTATGATTGATCGATGACGCGGCGGCCGCATCCCGACTTTTACGAACAGGGAATCGAGCTCTTCAACCAGGGGCGCTTCTTCGAGTGCCATGAGGCATGGGAAGAAATCTGGAAGCGCTCCGACGGCGAGGTGAAAGTTTTCTACCAGGGATTGATCCAGGCTGCGGTCGCGATCCTGCACGCGCAGCGCGGAAATCTCAGCGGCGCACGGTCGCTGTATCAGAAAGCCCTGGCCCGGCTCGATTCAATCCCGCACGAGCACATGGGTCTCGCAGTCGGCGAGTTGCGCACCGAGTTGAGCCGATTTATCGAAATCGCGAGCCGCGCGGACCAGGGCTCGCTTCCTGCCCCGCCAAAATTGCGGCGAGTCCCAAAGTCACGCGCCTAGAACGGGATGTCCTCGTCGTCCATCGGCGCGACGTCGTCGCTCGCGCCGGTGGCGGGTGCGCGGCCACCACGAGCTTCGCCGGCGTCGTCACCCATCGCGGCGCCGCCGCGCGTGCTCAGGAACTGCACACGCGTCGCGACAATTTCCGTGACCTTGCGCTTGCCGCTGCCATCCTTGGCTTCGTATTCGCGGTAGGAAATTCTGCCCTCGATATAAACCGGGCTTCCCTTCTTGAGGTACTGCGCGCAGGTCTCGCCCTGTTTGCCCCAGACGACGATGTTGTGCCAGTCGGTGCGGTCCTGCCGGGTCCCGCTCTTGTCGGCGAACGAGTCCTTGGTCGCAAGTGAAAAGTTGGTGACCGAGGTACCCGAGTTGGTGAAGCGCGTTTCGGGATCGCGTCCGAGATTGCCGATTAGAATTACTTTGTTTACCGACGCCGCCATCTTCGCCACCTCGCGATCCGAAAACTAACCCGGCCCCGCTCTCAAGGCAAGCCAGAGGCGGGGAGCACGCCTTTCGCCTGCGTTTTCTGACCGATATAATCGCCTCGGTGCGGAGGCAGGATAGGGCGATGGCGGCAAGCGCTTCCACGACCGCTGCGGTCCGAATCGTAGCGCTGGGCGGACTGGGCGAGATCGGCCTTAATCTGATGGCGATCGAATGCGCCGGGTGCGCGATCGCGATCGATTGCGGCCTGATGTTCTCCGACGAGCCCGCGCTCGGACTGGGCAGCTATATCCCCGAGATGGCATGGCTGGAGCGCAGCCGTGTCGCGCTCGAAGCGGTGGTGCTCACCCATGCCCACGAGGATCACATCGGCGCGCTGGGGCATTTGCTGCGCCGCTTCAACGTTCCCGTTTACGCAACCGATATAACGCTCGCCTTTGCCCGGCGGCGCCTCGCCGATGCCGGGTTCGACGATCCGGTCGATCTGCGGACGATTGCGCCGCGGGTTGCATTCGAGGCCGGGCCGTTCACGGTCGAGCCGATCCGCGTCACGCATTCGACCCCGGACTCGATTGCTCTGGCGATTAGAACTCCCGCCGGGATCATCGTTCACAGCGGCGACTTCAAGATCGACGACGCTCCCGTGGACGGCGAGATGTTCGATCGCGAACGCTTCGCCGAGCTTGGCGCGGAAGGCGTGGCGGTCCTGCTCTCGGATTCGACCAACGTCGAGCGCCCTGGCCGCTCGGGCTCGGAAAGTTCGCTCAAGCCCGTACTGCGCGAGCTCGCATCACGCACGCGCGGCAGGTTTTTTCTCTCGGTCTTTTCGTCGCATTTGCATCGGATTCGCCAGGTGGTTGAGGTCTCGCGCGAGTTCGGCCGGCGGGTCGTTCCTTTGGGGCGGTCGATGGCGGAGAGCGTGCGGCTGGGTCTGGAGACCGGCCAGCTTCCATTTGCGCAAGCGATGTTTGTCGAGCCGGGCGAGGCCGAGTTCATCGACGCAAACCGGCTGAGCTATCTGACCAGCGGCAGCCAGGGCGAACCTCTTTCCGCGCTGGCGAAACTCGCCGCCGACGCCCATCCGCGCGTGCGTATCGAGCATGGCGACGTGGTCGTGCTGTCATCGCGCTTCATCCCCGGCAACGAACGCACCATCAACACCCTGGTTAATCGTCTCTACCGGCAGGGCGCCGAGGTCGTTTACGACGCAGTCGCTCCGGTTCATGTTTCGGGGCATGCCAGCCAGGATGAGTTGGCGGAGATAATCGCGCTCACGCGGCCGCGGCACTTCGTCCCGATTCATGGCGAATATCGTCATCTGAGCCGTCACCTCGCGCTCGCAGTCGCCGCTGGAATACCCGAGCATAACTGCTTCCTGCTCGAAGACGGCGATACGCTGACTCTGAGCGATGGCCAGGCGCGTCGCGCAACCCGCGTCGAAGCAGGCCGCGTGATACTCGAAGGCGCCGACGGCGGCGATCCCGCGGTGGTCGGCGAGCGCCGGGTACTGGCGCGCGACGGCACGGTGACGGCGGTGCTGGTGCTCTCGTCGAAAACCGGGCGCATCGTTGCCGGCCCCGATCTCCTTTCGCGAGGTCTCGTCAGCGGCGATGGAACTTCGGCGCACATGCGCCGCGCGAAGGAGGAAACGACCCGCCGGCTGGCCGCGCTCGGCGGCTCGCTGCACGCCAATGAGCCGCGCGTGAAGGAAGAAATCGTACGCGCGATTCGGCGCTACTTCAGCGACGAGCTGGGCAGGCGGCCGCTGGTGATTCCGTACGTGACGGAGGTGTGAGCCCCATCGCGCACAAGGAAAAAACGTCCATCGAGCTGCCTGCTTCAGCCGCTCGCGAGCCGCGGGCTGCGGCCGAGGAAGTTTCGATCGCGCCGTCGGCGGCCGGCCGTATCGCTCGCGAGCTGTTCGCTCTCGCGCTGTTAGCGTTCGCCGCCTTCACCACGGTGAGCCTCGTAAGCGTCGACATCGGACGCAATCCCAACCTCGGCGGTCCGGTCGGCGCAGCTATCGCGGCGACCCTCGGCGGCTTGGTGGGATACCAGTCATACAGCGCGATGATCCTGGTCGTGTGGCTGGCGCAGCGCGTATGGACGGGAGTGGGAATCGTCACGATCGCGCGCGAGATTGGCGGCGGCATCATTTTGATTCTGGCGCTCGCCGCGGCTGGCGCGCTGTGGGATTTGCACGACGCAAAGATGGGCGGTGAAATTGGCGCGGACATCGCCACGCTGCTCAGCGATTCGCTCAACCTGGCCGGAGGCTCGATCGCGGTCGCGCTCGGATTCATTTGCGGGCTTGCCCTGATGCTGCGCCGCGCGCCGACCGAGCTGCTGGCCGGACTGGCCAGCAAAATTCGCCCGCGCCGCGAGCAGTTCGAACTTGCCGGCGGCGACGGGCGCATCCCGTTCTCACTCGGTGCGGGCGACGAGATCGCCAGCCGGCCGGCGCCGCTGAAGGTCAGGCTGCTCGATATTCGCGATGCGGCGGCGCGCGACAAGCGCGACCGGGCCGCGGCCTCCAAGCCGCGCCAGAAGGGTGGCTATAAGCTTCCGCCGCAGTCGCTGCTGGATTTGCCGCCGGCCGAGCGTGCGCAGGTGGACGAGAGCCAGCTCGAGCGCAGCGCGCGCGTGCTCGAGCAGAAGCTGGCGGACTTCGGCGTCGAGGGGCGGGTGGTCGAAGTACAGCCGGGTCCGGTCGTCACGATGTACAAATTCGAGCCGGGTTCCGGAATCAAGGTAAGCCAGGTTGTCAATCTCGCCGACGACCTCTCGATGGCTCTTAGAGCCGCTGCGGTCCGAATTCAGGCGCCGGTGCCGGGCGAGGCGGTGGTCGGCATCGAAGTGCCCAACCGCAAACGCGAGCGCATTTACCTGCGCGAGATTCTCGAGGGCGAGGATTTCCTGGCTGCCCAGAGCCTGCTCACCATCGCGCTCGGCAAGGACATCGCCGGACGTCCGGTGGCCGCCGATCTCGCCCGGATGCCTCATCTGCTGATCGCCGGAGCGACCGGAACCGGCAAGTCGGTTTCGCTTCACACGATGATCGCGTCGATCCTGTTCAACGCGACGGCCGACGATGTGCGATTGATTCTGGTCGATCCCAAGATGCTGGAATTGTCGGTCTACGACAATATTCCGCATCTGCTGGTTCCGGTCGTCGTCGATCCAGGCAAGGCCGCGTCCGCACTGCTGTGGGCGACGCAGGAGATGGAGAGCAGGTACATCAGGATGCGCGAGCTGGGCGTGCGCAACATCGACGGCTACAACCACGCGCTGGCCTCGGGCGCGTCGATCGCGCAGCTCAAGATGGCGGGGCAGAGCACCCCGGCGTCGGACGATCCCAATCAGCCGGCGCTCGGCGCGATCGAGCATCGCAAGATGCCGAAGATCGTGATCGTCATCGACGAGCTCGCCGATTTGCTGCTCAGCGAGGGCAAGACGGTCGAGCGCGATATCACGCGGCTGGCGCAAAAGGCGC
>Ga0187805_10000647_pt1 | contig 11744 bp, 6 predicted proteins | sample NC_wetland_sal_i_6_FD_132965 | JGI IMG/M metagenome (GOLD analysis project Ga0187805, IMG submission 132965) | Wetland sediment microbial communities from Neuse River Estuary, North Carolina, USA - Control_5 | ecosystem: Environmental > Aquatic > Freshwater > Wetlands > Sediment | place: USA... | reverse complement strand
CTGGCCGCCGAACTGGGCCTTGCCGCCCAGGGGCTGCTGCGTGACGAGCGAGTACGGGCCGATCGAGCGCGCGTGGATCTTGTCGTCCACCAGGTGATGAAGCTTCATCATGTAGATGTAGCCAACCGTGACCGGCTGCTGGAACGGTTCGCCGGTCAGGCCGTCACGCAGCTTCACCTGGCCCGACTTCGGCAGCTGCACCAGGTCGAACAGGCGCTGAATGTCTTCCTCGCTGGCGCCGTCGAAGACCGGCGTGGCGAAGAACAGGCCGCCGCGCAGCTCGGCCGCCGCCTGCACGAACCGTTCGTCGTCCAGTTCGTGCAGGTAGTCGCGCATCATCTTGGACTGGTACACGTCGTCGAAGAACTTGCGCAGCTTCTTGACGGGATGGTTCTCCTCCATCATCTCGTTGACCTTGTTGCCCAGCTCCTTCGCGGCCCAGCCCAAGTGGGTCTCGAGAATCTGCCCCACGTTCATCCGGGAAGGCACGCCCAGCGGGTTGAGCAGGATGTCCACCGACGTGCCGTCCTCCATGTACGGCATGTTCTCCTCGGCCTCGATGCGGGAGACGACGCCCTTGTTGCCGTGGCGGCCCGCCATCTTGTCGCCGACGGAAAGCTTGCGCTTGACGGCGATGTACACCTTGACCATGCGGATCACGCCGGGGGGCAGGTCGTCCCCGCGCAGCACCTTCTCGCAGCGGTCCTGGTAGATCGCCTCCAGCAGGTCCATCTGGGTCAGCGCGTTCTTCACGATCCGCGCGACCTGCCGGTCCAGGCTCTCGTCGGAGACGTGCACGTCGGGCCAGCTCTTGATGGGAATCTGCTCCATCATCTCTTCGTTGATGACCTGGGCCTTCTTGAAGAGCACGGCGTTGCTGTCGGCCCGGGTGACGTCGTACTGCAGCCGCCTGCCCACGATCATGTCCTTGAGGATCTTCAGCATGTTGGCGCGCACGATCCGCGTCTCGTCGGCATGGTCCTTCTCGAACCGGTTCAGCAGGCCCTGTTCGATCTCCTTGGTGCGCGAATCCTTCTCCACGCCCTTGCGGTTGAACGTGACGACGTTGATGACCACGCCCTCGATGCCCTGGGCCACGCGCAGGGAAGTGTCGCGCACGTCGCCGGCCTTGTCGCCGAAGATGGCGCGCAGCAGCTTTTCCTCCGGATTGAGCTGCGTATCGCCCTTGGGCGTCACCTTGCCCACGAGGACGTCGCCGGACTTGACATACGTGCCGATGCGCACGATCCCGCTGTCGTCCAGGTTGCGCAGGGCTTCCTCGGAGACGTTCGGGATGTCGCGGGTGATGTCCTCCTTGCCCAGCTTGGTGTCCCGCGCGACGACCTCGAACTCCTCGATGTGGATCGAGGTGTACAGGTCTTCGCGCAGCACCCGCTCGGAGATGAGGATCGAATCCTCGAAGTTGTAGCCGTTCCACGGCATGAACGCGACGAGCACGTTCTGCCCCAGGGCCAGCTCGCCGTGGTCGCAGGAGGGGCCGTCCGCGATGATGTCGCCCTTGTCCACCCGCTGCCCGACCTTCACGATGGGGCGCTGGTTGATGCAGATGTTCTGGTTGCTGCGCTGGAACTTGGCCAGGTGGTAGATGTCCACGTTGGCCGCCGTGACGGTTTCCTCGCCGGTCAGGTCCACGTCCGCCTGGATCACGATGCGGGAGGAGTCGATCCGGTCGACGATGCCGGAGCGGCGCGCCACGACGCAGGCGCCGGAGTCCTGCGCCACCTTCTTCTCCATGCCCGTGCCGGTGAAGGGCGCGGACGGCCGGATGAGGGGCACCGCCTGGCGCTGCATGTTCGATCCCATCAGCGCGCGGTTGGCGTCGTCGTGCTCCAGGAACGGAATGAGCGACGCGGCGGCCGACACCAGCTGGTGCGGCGCCACGTCCATGTAATCGATCTCGCCCTTGCCGATCATCTCGAATTCGCCCTTGTGCCGGGCGGACACCAGGTCGGTCTGGAATTCCCCCTTCGGCGAGATCGGGGCGTTGGCCTGGGCGATCTTGAACTGGTCTTCCTCGATGGCCGACAGGTAGCGGATGTCGTTCTTGACGCGCCCGTCGTCCACCTTGCGGTACGGCGTCTCGATGAAGCCGAAGTCGTTGATCTGGGCGTAGGTGGCCAGGGAGGCGATCAGCCCGATGTTCGGCCCTTCCGGCGTCTCGATGGGGCAGATGCGCCCGTAGTGGCTGGAGTGCACGTCCCGCACGTCGAACCCCGCCCATTCCCGCGTCAGCCCGCCGGGTCCCAGGGCCGACAGGCGCCGCTTGTGCGTGATCTCCGACAAGGGGTTGGTCTGGTCCATGAACTGGGAAAGCTGGCTGCTGCCGAAGAATTCGTTGATCGCCGCCGCCACGGGCTTGGCGTTGACGATGTCGTGCAGCATCATGCTTTCCGTTTCCTGCAGGCTCATCCGCTCCTTGACGGCCCGCTCCATCCGCACCAGGCCGATGCGGAACTGGTTCTCCAGCAGCTCGCCGACGCTGCGGACGCGGCGATTGCCCAGGTGGTCGATGTCGTCCACCGTGCCGTCCACGCCTTCCTTCAGCTTGAGCAGGTAGTCGACCGTGCGCAGGATGTCCTCCTTGGTCAGCACGGTGTTGTCGAGGGTTTCCTCCAGGCCCAGCTTCTTGTTGATCTTCAGGCGGCCGACGCGCGACAGCGAGTAGCGGTCCTCGTTGAAGAAGAGGTTATGCAGCAGCAGCCGCGCCGTCTCCAGCGTCGGGGGATCGCCGGGCTTCAGGCGCTTGTACAGCTCGATCAGGGCCTCCTGGGAGGAGCGCAGGCCGTCCTGTCCCAGCGTCTCGCGCAGGGAGTGGCCGATGGTGCGGTCGCCCACGTAGACCAGGTCCAGCTTGCCGATCTTGTGCTCCAGCAGCCCTTCCAGCACCGCGCTCGTCACGGCCGTGTTGGCCTGGGCCAGCACGTCGCCGGTGGCGGGGCTGACGACCGTGCGGATCGGATAATGGCCGACGATGTCGTCCACGCCGCCGGGAATATGGGTCAGGCCCGCGCTCTGGATGCGGCGCAGGGCCGGCCGGGTGATCTTGCGGTCCGCCCCGACCAGGATCTCGCGGGTCTTCGGATCAACGATGTCCACCAGGACGCGCTGGTTGAGCGTCACCTCCGCGTCCACGACTTTGGTGTAGACGCGCTTGTCGGGCTCCTTGCCCACGGCGCCGCTCAGGTCCACCGTCTCGGCGCGGTAGAAGCGGGCCAGGATCTCCTCTTCCGTGTAGCCCAGCGCCCGCAGCAATACGGTGGCGAGGAACTTGCGCTTGCGGTCGATGCGGACGTAGAGCAGGTCCTTCGCGTCGAACTCGAAGTCAATCCAGCTGCCGCGCTGGGGGATGATCCGCGCGGAATAGAGGATCTTGCCTGACGAGTGGGACTTGCCCTTGTCGTGGGTGAAGAACACGCCCGGGCTCTTGTGCATCTGGCTGACGATGACGCGCTCGGTGCCGTTGATGATGAACGATCCGCGGTCGGTCATCAGCGGCAATTCGCCCAGGTAGATGTCCTGCTCCTTGATGTCGTGAATGTGCTTGGAACCGTCCTCGCTATCCTTCTCCCAGACGATCAGGCGCAGCGCCACGCGCAGCGGCGCGGAAAACGTAACGCCCCGGATGCGGCACTCGTCAACCGTGTACTGGGGTTCGCCCAGGCGGTAATGGACGTACTCCAGCGTCGTGCTTCCCGAGAAGTCAGAGATGGGGAACACGCTGCGGAAGACGGCCTCCAGTCCCTCGTTCTTGCGCTGGTCGGGCGGCAGGTCCTTCTGCAAGAATCGGTCGTAGCTCTCCAACTGCATGTTCAGCAGGTTGGGCATCGCCGGCGCGGGGATGTGGCTGAAGGAGAACCGGATCCGTTCTTGAGCCCTGTTGTGGTTCTGCATGGAGATCCTCGCGGAGAAGCATCGGTATGGGAGCGGCGCGGCTGCCGGACCCTGTCGCCGGCGGATCGGACCGCCGCCCGCGGGCGCTGCCGCAGGCGCTGCACGGCGAGCCGTCCAAAGGCCGCCGGAAGCGATCCGACCGGGCGTTTCCTGCTGCTGGCCCCTCGCGCATGCACCCGGCGCTGCGCGGCGCCCGCGCCCATCGCGGGAACCGGCGGAACGCTTGCGCGGGGCCGAGAAAGGCTCAGCTCAGAGTCGTCACCCTCGCGCCTGACGGTGCGCTCCTTCTGCGCACGCCCCGAGCGCTGGCGCGAAGAGTCGGCAGCACGGCGGAAAAGGACGCTTTGCACGTCCAAGCCGCCTTCTCCCCACGGCGGAGAAAGGGCTTGGCGCTGACGAGCGCCTGCAAAAGGCGCGAACAGCCGGTGCGCGCGCCACCCTTTGCACCGCGGGCGGCGTGTCAAGGCGAGCCTCGGGGTCGCCCAGGAGGCACGATGTGGCGACAAACGGTTTCTGGAAGCCGGCAAGCCGGCGACGAGAGACACGAGCGAAGGTCATTGCCCTGTGGGCTCTCACCAAGCGCGAACAGTCGGGATTCCGCACCGAGAACTGTGGACAAAGTACATTTTATAGCGGGTACACACCGCAAAAGCAAGCGAAATAAAGCAAGGACCGGGCAACGGCTTTGGATGGGCGGCCCCGTGTCCGCATGCCCGTGACAACCAAGGGCACTATTGACGCAACACCCCTACCAGAGCCTGCCGCATCGCAGCGGGATTGTTCAGACTGTATAGGCCCGCTCTTTCAACCATATCCCGGCGGTTGGCATCGACCAGGAACAGCTGGTAGTAGGGCACGGCAGAGCCGCTGCCTGGTATGACAACTGCGAAGCCGCCCGCGCCGGGCACGATGCTCAATTTCACGAATAGCGCGACATCGACGTCGAGTTCGTCGCATTTCTGCAGCGCCAACGCCTCGTTGGGCCTCCGGTTCAGCAGCCCCAGCCAGCTGTCGCTCGAGATGTCCCTGTCTTGCTTGAGGGATTTCACCTTCGCATCGGGCCCGTGGTAAAGCACCGCCCCCTTCAGGACGGCGTCATCGAAGACATAATCCACGGCGAGACTGTGCAACTGAGGGAGCGCCACTCGAAATGCGCCCACAAATGTATTCATCGCCGGGCCGGTATAGGGGAATGTTGTCGTGTTCATCACCGGGAAAATCGCCGCGCGTCGCTCCCCCACGCGGAGATTGGGCGGTGGCGGCTTCCTGCCTTCGGCCACCGCAGCCGCGCCGGCCGCCCGCATCCCCAGCAGCCGATAGGCGAGTGTTTTGAAAGCAATCGGGAATTGCGTGGCTGGCGATCCGGCCTGATCGAGCGCGATCGCCCGGATGACGTCCCCCGAATCCACCGACGCCAAGGTGGCGGAAAGGAGCCAGTTGTCCGGGTCCAGCTCGGCAATGTCGCCGTAGATGACCAGGCTCGCCTTGGCCTGCTTGCCGACGGCCAGCGCACAGGAAAGGTTCTGGCAGGAGACGTTGCTGCGGACGTCGACAGGGGCCATATGAAAGGCTTTCGTGTCTGCCAGCGCCTGCCGGAATACTTCCGTCATCTGCGCGACCGGAACCGGCGCGAAAGAAAACGCGTCCAGTCTCATAACGGCCAATTGCGGCAATTCATCTTGTCCAAAGGCCGGCATGGCGGGGAGTCCGGCCAGCAGGGTCAAGGTCAACCCCGCCAGGAAACCGGCTTGTGCGGGAGCGCTGAGAACCTGTTTCAACATGGGTATACCCCTGGAACCTAAGGACATCGCTTCTCCCGGGTGACGACCGGTCATCGCACCCTATGGTCGCGCTCAGCAGCCTCGCTGCCGCGCCCGGCTAGAACCGGTAGCCTATCGTCAAGAGCGTCTTGGTTTCCTGCGCGGTCAAGGGTTGCTCGACCGATCCAGACGGGGAAGTCGAACCGGAAGAACTGTTCGATAGCTTCACGTTCCCCGACAAATTCGTCGATTCGACGGAAAGAAGGATCTGCCAGCCCGCCAGCCACTCGTAGCCGGCGACAGCACCGATCCCGCCTCCCGATAGGGTCACATTGGCCAGTACGCCCGAAGAGCCGCCTTTGGGGCCCGTGAACATGGTGGATGCGGCCTCCAGTGCCCCCCCCAGGAACGCCTGTCCGATCCAGTACCGTATCTCCCCGCCCAGGCCGTAGCTTGAACCCTGTTTGAAGGCGGGCCCGGCCTGGCCGCCGAGAGGCGCGCCGGGGAGTCCGCGCAGGTACATGAGCGCGCTGAACTTCCTGAAAATCGGCCATTGGTAATCGAGCCCAAATCCGGCTCCTTGGAGGGAATAAGTGACGCCGCTGCCTCCCCGGACTCCCTTGGGAACGATCTTCCCCGACAGCGTTTCATACCCCAGAGCGATGCCCAGTCCCTTTCCCGGGCCGGAGAGCCTCTGCTCAGGTTGCCGGGACGGTCGCGGAGCCGGTGCCGGTGCCGGCGGAGGAGCGGGCGCCGGCGCGGCCGCGATTTCCTCCGGCGGCCTGGCCAAGCGGTCGGCCAGCGTCTTGAATCCGGCGCTGAACCCGCTTGCGGGCGAGCCCGCCTGATCGAGCGCGAGGGTGCGGATCACCTGACCCGTGTCCACCGAGGCCAGGGTGGCGGAGAGCAGCCAATTGTCCGGGTCCAGTTCCACAATGCCGCCGTAGACGACACGTGTGGCCCTGGCCTGCCTGGCGATGGCCAACGCGCAGGCGAGGTCGCGGCACGGGACGTTGCCGCGCGCGCCCAGCTGGAGCACCTGGAATGCGCCCGTGTCCGCGATGGCCTTGCGGAAGGTTTCCGTCATCCGCGCCGCCGGCACCGGCCCAAAGGCGAACGCGTCCAGCTGCACGACGGCCAGGCGCGGCGGCTGTTCCTGCCCGAATGCCGCCGTGCGGGGCCACGCAGCCACGAGCGTCGCCGCCAGTACGGCCAAGAAAGAACAACCGGCGGGGGCGGCCAGGCAGGGTCTCAACATAAGCAGATCGTCCATCCGAGGACATTGCGCCGCTCCCGGACGATGACTCCTTACCGGTACACTTCGGTCACGCCGAGCGGCTTGCCCGCGAAGCCCCCCGTCACGTATGCGGCCCCTTTGACGACGGCTGCGGCGGCTTGCGCCCTGGCCGTCGGCTCGAAGGCGCGCGAGGTCCATGCGTTTTCCTCCGGCGCGTACTCGTCCACCGCGCCGGTGACGGCGGCTGTTCCCGCGGTCTGGCCGCCAAAGACCAGCACGCGGTTGTTGACCACCGCGCAGGAGGCGTAGGCCCTCGCCGTGGGCATCGGGGCGCCCACGCTCCAGGAGTCGGTAGCGGGCGCATAGACGTCCAGGCGATTGGAGACCGTGTCCCCGTTGAGGCCGCCGAGCACGAAAATACGATCCTGCACCGTGCAGGCCGCGGCGCCGCTCCGGGGCAGGGGCATATAGCCTTGCACCGCCCACGTATCGATCTTGGGCGTGTAGCGCCAGAAGAGGGGCGAGTCCCTTGTTTGGATCGTCACCGCTCCGGATGCGTCCTTCGTCGTGACGCCGAACAGCCCGCCGAAGATGTAGATGCTGTCCCCGGATGCCGCCGCGGGGCCGATGCGGTTGAGACGAATGGGCGAATCCTGCGTTTTCCACGTCGCGGCCGCGGGATCGTATTCGTGCACGTAGCGCCGCGACTCGAACACATAGATCCTGCCGCCCACGACGGCCGCGGCCGGCAGCGTCTCGAAGAAGGGCGCATCGGCCATCGGCGCCGGCGGCTTGTTCTCGCCGAACGACTCCGCGCTCTTGACATATTCCGACGGGTCCGGCGCGGCGGACAGGCCTGTATCGTAAGCGGTGCTGAGCTCGGTGTACCCGCCGAACACGTAGACCGTGTCGCCGAGGGTGACGGCGGCGGGGCCGGCCCGCGGCGTTTGCAGGTCCGCCGCCCGCGCCCAGAGGTTCTGCTGCAGGACGACGAAAGGCGCGGCCGGGCCGAAGCGCCCCTTGGCGGCCGGATTCAGCACCAGAAAGGATTTCTCCCTCGTGTGGCCCGAACGGTTCGTGGCCGAAATGGTGACGATTGTCTCCTCGCGCCGGTTGTCGATCTCCTTGTTCAGCGCGATCGCCTGGTCCGGCTCGATGTTCTCCTTCACGCCGTCGACCCGCACCTCGACGATGGGTTCCTGGTCCACGATGACGACGCTGATCCGGAACGTATCCGTCGTGATGACTTGGCGCCGCGTCAGGTCCGCCGTCAGGATCTGGGGACCCTGGTCGTCCTGCTGGGCCCGGGCGGCGAAGGACGCGCCCAGCGCCGCCACGGCCAGGACCAGCAGGAGACCCGTGCGTGCCAGATTTCCGCGAGACATCATGATTTCCGTTCGCCCCCCCGCAGGTTATGCGCAACGACAGGATTCAGGTAACGTCGGATTCAACCTTCCGCCCGCCCCACCCGACGGCAATCCGCGAGAGCCTCGCGTGACGGGGATCCCGGAAAGGCGCCCCGCGCCGGTTCGCCGCCGCGCGGAAAACGCGGATTCCGACAGGGGAGCGCGCCGCGGCCGCCGCCCGACAAGTCATGACGGGGCGCTGTTCTTCACGGGCCGGGAACGTGCGGACGCCGTGACTAACCCCCTTGAATCCAGGCCCTTAAGCGCTCGCGCGAGCGGTGCGCGATCCTGCCCTGCGGCAGCCTTGCGGGATGCGCCCGGCCTGCTTCCTCCCCCGCTGCGCGGTTCCGCCACGCCGCCGGGATCGCCGTCAATTGGCCAGATACAACAGGATGCGCGGCCCAACGCCGATCTTGGGCGCCGGGAAGTCCTCCAGCTTGTAGCGGATCTCCGGCGTGCGGTCTTCGGGCTCGGGCTCGGGCGCCTCGCGGAAGTCCGGTTGGGTCAGCTTGGCTTCGAACAGTTCCTGCTGGGTGACGATGCCCGTGCGCACCAGGGCCTTCTCTTCAGGAAGATTGGAGGCCGCCGCCGCAGTGGGCAGAGGCGATTCGAGCGTGCCCTGTGCCAGCTCCGCCTTGAGTTCCGGCGGCGGAAGCGCCGCAGGCGTCGCCGTCGCCTTGGCGTTCAGCGCGACGACGATCTGTCCGGGTGCGATGGACTCGGTCGGGCCGGATTGGCCCGTCATCTGCACCACGCTTTCGGTCACCAGCACCACGACGTCGCCCTGCGCCGTCGCCGCGCCGGAGAATTCGGTGCCTTTGACGCCGATGGTGGCCGTGGCGGTCTTGATGTTGAACGACTCGCCGCCGCGCAGCCCCACGACCGACGCCCGGAACTTCCCGAACAGCAGGCGCAAATAGCCCGTTTCGGACTTGAATTCCCACGGCTGCACCTGGAACACCGTATTGGCTCCCAGGGTCAGCGTGCCCTTGCCCGACTTCAACACCGCCTGCGACGCGGGTTGGACGAGCAGCACGTCGCCCTGCTCGATGCCAATGGGCGCGTGCGGGGAAGCGAAAACGCTCTTGGCTCCGGAGCGCACCAGCACCAGACTGCCTGCCGTTACCTCGGCCTGGCCCAGCATGGCGCTCCAGCTGCACGGCGCGCCCAGGGACAGAACGCCCAGCATGATGGCTCCGGCCGACAAGTGCCTGCGCCATCCCGGCGTGCCCCGCCTGGGGAGCCGGCCGGCGCGCCGCGCTAGTGTGGACAGGCTTTGGTCACGTAGGTACATGCGGCACCGTCCTTGAGGGTGCAGGCCATCCGCCAGTCGGCGCAGGCCAAGTCCTTCTTGCCCTGGCGGTCGTACAGGACACCGCGGTTCGTATAGGCTTCCGCGATGTTCGGGTTCAGGGAAAGCGCCTTGTTGAAGCTCTCCAGGGCGCGCTCCGCCTGATCGAGCTGGGCCTGGGCGCTGCCCAGCCGAAACCACAACGCGCCGTCGTCCGGCGCGAGCTGCACGGCCCGCTCGTAGTCGGCTGCCGCGTCCGGGAACCGGTTCAGCGCGAAATAGACCCCGGCGCGCCTGCGCAGCAAGGCCGGCTGGTCGGGCTCCAGGAGCAGCGCCTGATCGTAGGCGTCGATCGCTTGGGGCAGCTTGCCGTCCTGCTCGAGGGATTCCGCCAGGCGCAGGGCGGCCGCCGCGTCCTTCGGGTTGCGCTTGAGCGCCCGTCCGTAGGTTTCTGCCGCGGCCGCATACTGCTTGAGGTGGAACTGGGTATTGGCCAGTTGCCGCTCCGCCAGGGCGTGGTCCGGCTGGATCTGCAGGGCTCGGGCGTAATCCGCCTGCGCCTTCGCGTAATCTTTCAGCGCCAGCTCAGCGTTGCCGCGGTTGAACCACCCCTCGGCGTCGCCCGGATTCAAGCGGAGATACGTGCCGTAGGTGGCGATGGCCCTCTCGTATTGCCCGAGATCCAGCGCCGCATCCCCTTTCAGGCGGTAAGCGGCCGCATCCAGCGGGTCGATGCGAATCAACGCATCCAGGTCCGATTGAGCCGCGGGATAGTCCGGCTCCACCATGCGGATGCGGGCGCGCAGTTGCAGCGACGGCGCGAAGCCGGGCCGGGCCGCCAGGGAGGCGTCCAACGCGGCAAGGGCGGGCTTGGTCTGCTTCAGCTCGAAAGCGGCGACGCCGCGGATGTACTCGAGATTGGCATCCCGGTCGCCCAACGCGTCCGCCCGGTCCAAATCGGCCAAGGCATCCTCGGTTTTGCCCAGTCCCAGGCGCGCCAGCGCCCTATTGAACAGCAGGCCGGTGTCCGCGGGAGCCGCCGCAATGGCCCGATCCAGCTGCTCGAGCGCCGCGCTGCCCGGCTCGCTCAGCAGGTCCACGGAAGCAACGGTGCTCAGGGTGAGCGGGTCTCCCGGCGCGATCTCAAGGGCTGCCCGCTCCGCCGCGATCCCCTCTTTGGTTTGTCCCAGGTTGATGAGCACGAGCCCTTTCGCGGCGAGCGCCTTCGCGTGGCGCGGATTCTTCGCCAGCACCGCGTTGAAATCCTTGAGCGCCTCGTCCAATTGGCCGATCAGATCGAGCGCCACCCCACGGTTGTACTGGGCATCGGTCAACTGGGGGTCGAGTGCCAGCGCCTGGGTATAGTCGATCACGGCCGCGCGATACTGATGCATCATGGCCAGGGCGTTGCCGTGGTACAGATAGGCTGCCGCATCCTTACCGTGCTGCGCCAGATAGGCAGCCAGGCGGGATTCCGCTTCCTTCGCCATCCCCAATTTCAAGTACTGGGCGCTCTGCCAGAGGAGCGTGGCCTGCTCGCCAGGCGGCTCATCCTTGCCGGAAGCGCTCATCTGCGCGCCGTTCACCGCCAGCAGCGCGGCAAGCAGGCACCCCAGCAGCGCACCGCGGCCCGGACGGGGCGTCGCCGACGAGCGTTTTCCCGACGGATTTTCCAGCGTCACCATGCCCGCTCTCAGCGGAGAAGTGCGTGCGGTCTTAAGGCCATCGGCGGGATCGCGGCGCCCATCCCTCCCGCAGCGTCTTTGTTCCAAATACGCCAAACTGGCACCAGGATGCAACGTTCGTTTTGCCCCGCCCCGGGTACCACCGTCTTATTCCAGAGGCGCCGCTCACCCATACCCCAAATGGGATAGGGACGTGAACGCAGGTCAGGGCCCAGCCGCGCCAGAATCGCCGCATGCCCGCGAGGAGCGCCACGCCGGCAAGCGGCCAACCTGGGCAGCGTGGACGGTCGGGTGATAGGATCGAATGGGCCGTCGAACCGGCACCGCTATGGAGCGCCGGTCCCCGGCGGCGCAAACGGTTTAGGCTTCGCGGTTTCCGGCTTGTCGCTAGCCAGAGACTGCGCACCGGAAGCCACCGTGGATTGGGGGCGGCCGCGCCCGTCATGCGCATTT
>Ga0187805_10000646_pt1 | contig 11751 bp, 4 predicted proteins | sample NC_wetland_sal_i_6_FD_132965 | JGI IMG/M metagenome (GOLD analysis project Ga0187805, IMG submission 132965) | Wetland sediment microbial communities from Neuse River Estuary, North Carolina, USA - Control_5 | ecosystem: Environmental > Aquatic > Freshwater > Wetlands > Sediment | place: USA... | reverse complement strand
GGGAGCCAAGGCCTCTGGTGGCGCCACGCCGCCGCCCATGCTGCCGCCGAAGACTGCATACGATCTTTCACTTCAGCATCCGCGCTGCGTGTTTCAGTTGCTCAAACAGCAATACTCGCGGTACACGCCGGAGATTGTCGAGCGCATTACCGGCATTCCTAAGGATCAGTTCCTCAAAGCTGCCGATATGTTCACCTCCGTCCGTAAAGACGGAGACATGAAGAAAGTTGCCACGATTATCTACGCAGTGGGCTGGACGCAGCACAGTTTCGGTACCCAAATCATCCGCACGGCAGCCATGCTGCAGCTGATGATGGGCAACGTCGGGCGCGCCGGTGGCGGCGTGAACGCCCTGCGCGGGCACTCGAACATTCAGGGTGCAACCGACATGGCGGGAGTGTTCGATATTCTGCCCGGTTATTTGAAAATGCCGAATCCCGCGGATACGGACCTCGCTACCTACCTCAAGCGAATCACGCCTACCCCGGCCAAGCCCGACGCCTGGGATTCGTTCAACTACTGGTCGAACACCCCCAAGTTCGCGGTCTCTTTCTTGAAGGCGATGTATGGGCCCGCCGCGACCAAAGAAAACGATTGGGCGTTCCACTACCTGCCGAAGATCGACCGCAACTATTCCTGGGTCAACATCTGGAACGACATGTACGAAGGCAAAGTAAGAGGCATTTTCGCCTTCGGCATGAACGGGGTCATGATTGGTCCCGACTCGCAGAAAAACATTGACGCGCTCAAGAAAGCTGACTGGCTGGTGGTTTGCGAAATCTATCCCGATGAGACCAGCGAGTTCTGGCGCGCTCCCGGCATCTCGACTGAGGACATGAAAAAAATCAATACCACGGTCTACCGCCTGCCCGGAGCCGGATTCGCCGAGAAGGATGGGACCTTCGTGAACTCGGCGCGCTGGCTGCAATGGAAGAACGTTGCCTTGCCGCCACCGGGAGAAGCGCGACTCGATCAGGAAATTCTGGCAACCATTTTCTTGAAGGTGCGCGAACTGTATCAGAGAGACGGTGGGAAGTTCCCCGATCCGGTTCTGAATGCGTCGTTTGCCTACACCACGCCCTACAACCCGTCATTGTCGGAAGTCGCCAAGGAGATCAACGGCAAGGCCCTCGCCGACATCACCGATCCCAAGACGAATATCACGATCAAGGCGGGCCAACAATTGCCGGGCTTTGCCTGGCTCAAGGATGACGGCACCACCCTGGCGGGCAACTGGCTCTACACCGGTTCATGGACCGAAGCGGGCGCGATGATTCAGCGTCGTGGAACGGAGGACCCGTCCGGCCTGGGCATCTATCCGAACTGGGCGTGGTCGTGGCCGATGAACCGCCGCGTGATGTACAACCGCGCTTCGTGCGATCTCAACGGCAAGCCCTGGGATCCTTCTCGGCGGCAAATCTGGTGGGACGAAGCCAAACAGTCCTGGGTGGGCAACGACGTGCCGGATTTCAAGCCCGACTCCGCTCCGAAAGATCACATGGGTCCCTTCATTATGAATCCCGAAGGCGTGGGACGATTGTTTGTGCCGCTGGGCGCGATGGCCGATGGGCCGTTCCCAGAATATTACGAACCGATAGAGAGCCCGATTGCGAACCTGTTGCACCCGAACCAATCGAACAATCCAGTGGTCAAAAAGTACAAAACCGATATGGATAAGTACGGCACGGTCGATCAGGGATTCAATGTGATTTGCACGACGTATCGGCTCACCGAGCACTATCACTACTGGACCAAGAACAACCCAATGAACGTGCAGCTCGTGCCCGAACCGTTTGTCGAAGTTCCGCACGAACTGGCGGAACGCATGGGTCTGCTCGGAGGGGAGAGAGTCAAAGTCACGAGCGCGCGCAGCCATTACATCGCGAAGGCGATGGTGACTCGGCGCATCCGTCCCATGCAGATCGACGGCAAAGAGATGTTTCAGATCGGCATTCCCATTCACTGGGGATTCCGCGGCATTGCCGAAGACGAAGGCAAAACTGCGAAGACGCTGGTTAATGAGTTGACTCCAACCGTGATCGACCCGAACGCGTTCACCCCGGAGTTCAAGGGATTTCTGGTGAAGATTGAGAAAGTGTGATGCAGCTATCAGCTATCAGCCGTCAGCTCTCAGCAGGCGGCCAGACAACTGATGGCTGACAGCTGAAAGCTGACGGCTAACATGAGCGACCGCAAAACACTGCAGATCAAGCAAATCTCGGGACACTCCGGAGCTGCGCCTGGTTTCGATGTACAGCGCGACTACGAAGTCTGCAAGCTGGTGGACACAACCACCTGCATCGGCTGCAAGGCATGTGAGGTCGCATGCGTCGAGTGGAACGACATGCCGTTCAGCGCGACGACGTTCGACAACACCTACCAGACGATGCCCGAGACGCGCTGGAATTTCTGGAACCTGATCAAGTTCAACGAACACCAGAAAGAAGATGGGACGATTCAGTGGTTGATGCGCAAAGACCAGTGCATGCACTGCGCCGATCCGGGCTGCCTGCGTGCCTGCCCCGCCGACGGCGCCATCGTACAATATGCCAACGGCATCGTGGATTTCCAGCAGGAAAACTGCATTGGCTGCGAGTTCTGCGTTTCCGGATGCCCGTATAACATCCCCAAATTTAATCCGGCTACGAAGAAGGTTTACAAGTGTACGCTTTGCTCCGACCGCGTGGGTCAAGGTCTCGAGCCCGCTTGCATCAAGGCTTGCCCCACCGGCTGCTTGAAGTTTGGCAGTAAAGATGACATGAAGTTCATCGCCGAGGAGCGCTCGAAACAACTGCGCGAGAATTTCGGATTTGAGAAGGCCGGCGTCTACGATCCGCAGTCGATTGGCGGCACGCACGTGATCTATGTGTTGCATGACGCGACCGACCCGGAGCGTTATGGAGGGTTGCCGAAGAATCCGGTGATTCCGTGGAGCTACACGGTGTGGAAGTGGCTGTTCAAGCCTGTGCTCGGGACCTTCGCTCTATTCGGACTTCTGGGAGTGTGCCTGCACTACGTGACGGTCGGTCCGCGCAGACCGCAGCCTGAGTCGGCAAAGAAGGAGGGCGCCAATGGCAACCGCAGTTGAAAGGTTCGACGAAAAAGCCCGTCGCGCCTTTGAACACCTGGGCAGAACTGAAATTTATGTCGGAGAGTTGATGCGCCACCCGGTGTACACGCGATTTCTGCACTGGATGGTCGCGCTCTTCTTCTTTCTGGCGTTGTTCTCGGGATTCGGAATCTATCTTCCATGGCTGTTCCGTTGGTTCACCCCCATTTTCGGCGGAGGACCGCTGGCTCGTGCGATGCATCCCTGGTTCGGCTTGTTCTTTGTCTTTTTCTTCGGGCTGCAGACGTTGAACTGGATCGGACCCATGGCGTGGACGAAAGCCGACACGAACTGGATGCGCAACATCAAGGAAGTTGTGTCGGGCGAAGCCAAACTCGAACCGCCTGATACCGGCTTCTTCAACGGCGGCCAGAAGCTACAGTTCTGGGAAATTGTCGTCGGCTGCGTCGTCTATTTGATCACGGGAATCATTCTCTGGGCGGGCGCGCGAACCTTTGGACGCTGGCCTGTGGCCATCAGCTACGTGCTACACGACATCTCGGCACTGATCATGCTGGGTGGAATCTTCATCCACATCTACCTCAGCACGATCGGCGAGCCGGGAACTTTCCAGGCCATGACGCGCGGCTCCGTCAGCGAAGCGTGGGCCTGGACCTTCCATCCCGCGTGGTATAAGGAGGCCACCGGACGCGACCCGCAAAAAGCGTATGAACAAGCTCTGCGGGAGCGGAAAGACTGAGGCGGTCGGCGTGAATCCGGCATAGCACGCGGAGAGTCCTGGCTAAAGCGCATTCCTGGTTTACGAACATTTACATTCCATTGTCGATTCTTTACCCCTTCCAGCACCAAACGATGTTTCCATAAAGGAGCAACTTCAGAACCCTAGAACCCTTGGTAGACGAGGGACTCAAGGAGTGCATCAGATGGGGTCAGGATTGGGAAGAAGCCTGCCGTCCAGATGTGGTAGAACGGGGGTCAAAGCGCTCATCCAAGTTAAGTATTGAGCGGCTCGTGTTGAATCTGGAGCGTGTCGAGGACTGGCATCCTCGATGTTCCGCCGCTTGGGAGCACTCGGCTACATCGACTGAATGCAAGAAGAACGGATGGAAACCAAACCGCCTGCTTCGTCTGTTGACCCGCAGCACGAGCTGCCTCCTGCGAGTCCCCCCCACAAGTCCAGGTGGCCACGGCTTTTCGTCTGGGCCGCCATCCTGCTGACCTTTGGGGTGATTTTTTTTCTGGTGTTGCATGGTCACGAGGAAACCCAAAGTGCCGCTCCATCCCGGCGCGCTGTGACCGGCCCGGTCACGGTTACGATCGCCACGGCACAAAAAGGAAACATTGGAGTGTATCTGGCCGCGATTGGCACCGTCACTCCGATCTATACCGATTCGATTACCAGCCAGGTCACGGGAATGGTAAGTAAGGTTCACTATCAGGAGGGCCAACTGCTTCGCAAAGGCGAAGCCTTGATCGATATCGATCCGCGGCCCTTCGAGGCGCAGCTTATGCAAGCCGAAGGCATGATTGAACGCGATACCAACGTGCTCGAACAGGCAAAAATGGACCTGCAGCGTTACCGCGACGCGTGGGCGCGGAACGCCATTCCCAAGCAGACGCTCGATGACCAGGAAAAGATCGTACTGCAGGATGAAGGCACAGTAAAGAACGATCAGGGCACGGTGCAGTATGACAAGGTCCAAGTCGGCTTCTGCCACATTACTGCACCCATCGCAGGCCGAGTTGGACTGCGCCTGGTAGACCCGGGAAACGTCGTTCAGGCAAACGGGACTACGGTTTTGGCTGTGATCACCGAAGTGCAGCCGATCACCGTTATCTTTACCATCGCCGAAGACAGCCTCGGTCAGGTGCAGGCGCAGACCCGGCAGGGAAAGCGGCTTGAGGTCGACGCCTTCGATCGGGCGCAACAGACTAAGCTCGCCACCGGGAAGCTGCTGAGCTTCGACAACCAGATCGATACTACAACCGGCACGGTAAAGATGCGGGCGATCTTCGATAACAAAGACGATGCTCTATTTCCTAACCAGTTCGTAAACACCAAGCTGTTGGTGAACACCTTGCAGGGAGTTACGTTGATTCCGACGTCTGCCATTCAACACAACGGACAGGCCGCATTTGTCTACCTCATTCAGAATGACACAGCCCAGATCCGCAACATCCAGACTGGGGGTGCGGACGCTGGACAGACTGCGGTTACGGGCATCAATCCGGGAGATGTGGTTGCCACCAGCAGCTTTGAGAAACTGCAAAACAATTCGAAGATCGTAGTCTCCAAGCAGCCCGTGCCCGCTGCAACGAGCGAGGGTCCAGCCCCGTGAGCCCGTCTCGACCATTCATCATGCGGCCGGTCGCGACCGCGCTGCTGATGGCGGCGATCTTGCTCGTCGGCATCGTTGCCTTTACCCAATTGCCGGTCTCCGCTCTGCCCCAGGTCGATTACCCGACCATCGAGGTCCTTACGTTTTACCCGGGCGCGAGTCCGATTGTGATGGCGACTACCGTGACCGCGCCGCTCGAGCGGCAGTTTGGCGAGCTTCAGGGCCTTAGCCAGATGACCTCCACGAGTTCAGGAGGCACGTCTGTCATCGTACTGCAGTTCAGTTTGAGCCTTAACATCGACGTCGCCGAGGAGGAAGTGCAGTCAGCGATCAATGCCTCGCAGAGTTATCTGCCTTCCAACCTGCCCGCGCCTCCGGTCTACAGCAAAACCAACCCTGCGGACGCGCCCATACTCACGCTCGCCATCACTTCTGATTCCGTGCCGTTGTCGCAGGTGGAAGATCTGGTCGATACCCGGTTGGCTCCGAAACTCTCGCAACTGAACGGAGTCGGCCTGGTGAGCATCAGCGGCGGTCAGAAGCCGGCGGTGCGCATTCGCGCCAACCCGGTCGCGCTGTCTTCCTACGGCATCAATCTTGAGGACCTGCGGACGGCTCTCATCCAGGCCAGTGTGAACGCCGCCAAGGGCAACTTCGACGGACCCCGGCAAGACTATCAGATCGATGCCAACGACCAACTCGTCAGCAGCGCTGACTATCGCAGTGTAGTGGTTGCATATCGTAACGGCGGGCCGGTCATGCTCACGGATGTGACCGAGATCGTCGATAGCGTTGAGAACAGCAAACAGGCGGCCTGGATGAACCAGACTCCCGCCGTCATCCTGAATATTCAGCGCCAGCCCGGCGCCAATACCATCAGCGTGGTCAAGAGCATCAAGACGCTCTTGCCGCAGCTTGAAACCAACCTCCCCGCCTCGGTCCAGGTCACGACGCTCACTGATTTGACTACGGCGATCCAGGCCTCTGTCTCCGACGTCGAGTTCGAACTGATGCTGACGATCGGGTTGGTGGTATTGGTGATCTTTCTGTTTTTGCGAAGTCTGTATGCCACCATCATCCCGAGCGTGGCCGTGCCCCTGTCGCTGGTAGGAACTTTCGCCGCCATGTACGCGCTCGGCTACAGCCTCGATAACCTGTCGCTGATGGCGCTTACCATCGCTACCGGGTTTGTGGTGGACGACGCCATCGTGATGATTGAAAATATCTCGCGCTTCATCGAGCAGGGCGATCCGCCGATGGAGGCGGCGCTGAAAGGAGCAGAACAGATCGGCTTCACGATTGTGTCGTTGACCGTCTCGCTCATTGCCGTGCTCATCCCACTACTGTTCATGGGGGATGTAGTGGGCCGGCTTTTTCGCGAGTTTGCCGTAACCCTCGCGGTTACCATCGTCATCTCCGCCGTGGTATCGCTGACCCTGACTCCCATGATGTCCGCGCGCATTTTGCGGCATGAGCCCAAGGAACAGCAGGGACGCTTCTACCAAGCCTCGGAACGCGTCTTCGAACGTATGATCGCTTTTTACGGACGGACTTTGAAGTTCGTGCTGCGCTATCAAACCATCACCCTCTTGGTCGCCCTCGGCACGCTGCTGCTCACCGTCTTTCTTTACATCATTATTCCCAAGGGATTTTTCCCGGTGCAGGATACGGGCGTTATTCAAGGTATTTCGCAAGCTCCCGAGACCATTTCCTTTCAGGCAATGGCGGAGAAGCAGCAGGAACTGGCCAAGGTCATCCTCGCTGACCCGGCCGTCGAAAGTCTTTCTTCGTTCATCGGGGCAGACGGCACCAACACGACGCTCAACAGCGGCCGAATGTCGATCAACCTGAAACCTCTGGCGCAGCGCAATCTCAGCGCTTCGGATCTGATCCGCAGGCTGCAATCAAACCTGCAGAACGTGCAAGGAATCTCGCTGTACATGCAGCCGGTGCAAAACATCACCGTGGATGATCGCGTGAGCCGCACCCAGTACCAGTACACGCTCGAAGATCCGGATGCGAACGAACTCAACGATTGGACCAATCGCTTTGTTGCGAAACTGAAAAGCTTGCCACAGCTCGAGGATGTTGCCACCGACCAGCAGACCGGAGGGCTGGCGGTTTCCCTGGTCATCGATCGTGTCACCGCCTCCCGGCTCGGCATCGCGCCTGCGACCATCGACAACACCCTGTATGACGCTCTGGGACAGCGTCAGATCAATACCATGTATACGCAGCTCAACCAGTACCACGTGATCCTTGAAGCCCAGCCGCAGTTCCAGCAGGATCCCAATGTGCTGCACGATCTGTATATTCAGGCCAATGCCTCATCCGGAGCCTCGGGACCGGGAGCTGCGAACTCTTTTTCCTCCTCGGGATCTTCCGCCGCCGGGTCGAATGCGACCACGACTTCGGTGCTCTACACGCCGTCTTCCGGGGTACCCATTCCGCCTTCGAACGCGCTGTCGCCAAACAGCGGTTCGACTGGTTCGGGCTCGTCCGTGAACACGACCACCACTTCCGCGATGAGCAATGCCGTGCCGCTGAGCGCATTCAGCCACTTCCAACGCGCAACCGAGGCGCTGTCCATCAATCATCAGGGACAATTCCCTGCAGTCACGGTCTCATTCAACCTGGCGCCCAACGCCGCCCTGGGCAGCGCCATCACCGCGATCGACAAAGTGCAGCAGGATATGCACATGCCGCCCAGCCTGCAGGCGGATTTCCAGGGCACCGCCGCATCGTTCAAGAACTCGCTTTCGAACGAGGCCTTGTTGATTCTCGCCGCGCTGGTGACGGTGTACATCGTGCTGGGCGTGCTGTATGAAAGCTTCATCCACCCCGTCACCATTCTTTCTACTCTTCCCTCCGCCGGCGTGGGGGCCCTGCTGGCGCTCATGCTGTTCCACGAGGATCTGAGCGTGGTTGCCATCATCGGCATTATTTTGCTGATCGGAATTGTGAAAAAGAACGGAATCATGATGGTGGATTTTGCCCTCGAGGGAGAGCGCCAGCATGGGAAGAACGCGACCGACGCGATTTATGAAGCCAGCCTGCTGCGTTTTCGCCCAATCATGATGACCACAATGGCCGCGCTGCTGGGCGGGCTTCCGTTGGCTCTCGGAACCGGCATCGGCTCCGAGATTCGACGCCCTCTGGGAATTGCCATGGTAGGCGGGCTTTTACTGAGTCAGGCGCTGACGCTCTATACCACCCCGGTGATTTACATCTTTTTTGACAACCTCGGGCGAAAATTTTCCCGCTCGCGCGCCAGCGAAACGACCGGGGCGCAACCGGAAGCGCAGATATGAATCCCTCCGGACTTTTTATTCGGCGTCCGGTGGCAACGACGTTGCTGACCATCGCCGTCGCTATCGCCGGGGCAATCGCTTTTACTGTGCTGCCGGTTTCTCCCTTGCCTGAGGTCGATTTTCCCACCATCTCCGTCTCTGCCTCGTTGCCGGGGGCAAGCGCTCAGATCATGGCGTCTTCCGTGGCTACGCCGCTCGAACGGCAGTTCGGCCACATCGCTGGCGTTTCGGAAATGACCTCCGCCAGTTCGCTGGGCAGCACATCGATCACGATTCAGTTCGACCTCAGTCGCAATATTGACGGAGCGGCGCGGGATGTTGAGGCAGCGATCAGCGCAGCTCGCACCTATCTGCCGGCAAATCTCCCAGCCAATCCCACCTATCGGAAAGTGAATCCCGCCGATGCTCCGATCATGATTATCGGCTTGACCTCCAGCAAATTTGACCGGGGCAAATTGTATGACGAAGCTTCGACCGTGATGGAGCAGAAGCTTTCTCAGATCCAGGGGGTGGGCCAGGTCGCGGTCGGCGGCAGTTCGCTGCCTTCGGTGCGTGTCGATGTTAATCCCACCCAACTGAACAACTACGGTCTGACCCTGGCCAGCGTGCGATCGCTGCTCAGCGTTCAGAATTCCGCCCTGGCAAAGGGCCAGTTGTCCGATGGTGTGTCGACTGCCGACATAATTGCCAATGACCAGATCTCAACCGCTGACGATTACAAACCACTGATTATCGGCTACCACAACGGCACGGCGGTTCGACTCTCAGATGTGGGTAACGTCACCGACGACGTGCAGAATGTCCGTTCTGCCGGATATCTGAACGGCGTGCCTTCGGTCACGATGATCATCTTCCGCCAGCCGGGCGCGAATATCATCCAGACCGTTGACAATATTCGCAGCCAGTTGCCATTTCTGAAGGCTTCGATTCCGCAGGGAATCGACACCACTATTGTTCTTGACCGCACGACCACCATTCGGGCCTCAGTTAGCGACGTGGAACGCACGTTAATAATCTCAGTGGCGCTGGTCATTCTGGTGGTCTTCATTTTTCTGCGCAATGCGCGCGCCACTTTGATTCCGAGCATTGCGGTTCCCGTGTCCTTGATCGGCACCTTCGCCGTGATGTATCTGTTCGGCTACAGCCTCGACAACCTCTCGCTGATGGCACTCACCATCTCGGCCGGGTTCGTGGTTGACGACGCGATCGTGGTGATGGAGAACATCTCGCGTCACCTGGAGCGGGGAATGGAGCCCTTCGCGGCGGCGCTAAAGGGCGCACAAGAGATCGGATTCACGGTGTTCTCCATCAGTGTTTCGCTGATCGCGGTTTTCATTCCGATTCTCATGATGGGAGGCATCGTCGGCCGCCTCTTCCGCGAGTTCGCCGTTACCCTTTCAACCGCAATCGTAGTCTCGATGGTGGTTTCATTGACCACCACCCCCAGCATGTGTGCGCACCTGTTGAAGGCGGAGAAAGAACAAAAGCGCGGCAGGATTTATCAGGCGAGCGAGAAATTTTTCACCTGGATGCTCGACACATATCGCCATTCGTTGCTCTGGGCGCTCGACAATTCAGGGCTGATGCTGGTGGTATTGCTGCTCACGATCGCGTTGAACGTTGCGCTCATCGTCAAAATTCCCAAGGGCTTTTTTCCGCAGCAAGACACGGGTGCCATCGTGGGAGGAGTGCAGGGCCCTCAGGATTCGTCGTTTCCCGCGATGGACAATTCGGTCCGGCAGTTGGTTGCGGTGATTAAAAATGATCCCGCGGTCGCCAATGTAACCGCCTATACCGGCGGCAACGGCGCCAGCAATGGGGGATTCATCTACATCGCCCTCAAACCGCTCAATGAGCGCAAGGTCAGCGCCGCGCAGATCATCAACCGGCTGCGCCCAAAGTTGAACAGTTTGCCCGTGGCCTCGGCCTTCTTGCAGGCGTCCCAGGATCTGCGTATCGGAGGCAGGTCGAGCAATGCGCTTTACCAGTACACAATTCAGTGCGACAACGTTCAGGATTTGTCAAAATGGGGGCCCATTCTTTTGCGCGAGATGAAGAAACTTCCCGGCCTCCAGGACGTGAATTCGGACCAGCAGAATGGGGGGCTGGAAGAGCTGCTGACTTATGATCGGACCACCGCTGCCCGGCTGGGGATGACGGCGCAGTCGCTTGATTCCTCGCTCTACAACGCCTTCGGCCAGTCCGAAGTGTCGATCATTTACACGCAGCTGAACCAGTACTATGTGGTTCTCGAAGTCGCCCCGCAGTACTGGCAAAGCCCGGAAGGCCTGAAGTACATCTACCTGCGCAGCACCAATACCGGCAACATCCCGCTTGACGCGGTTGCAAGTTCACAATCGGGGACCACGCCGCTTTCTGTAAACCACACCGGCTTGTTTCCTTCAGTGACCGTATCTTTCAATCTGGCTTCCGGAGTTTCCTTGAGCGATGCCACGCAGCGCATTGGTCAAATGCAGCAGAGACTGGGCACGCCTTCGACCATTCGCGGCTTCTTTGCCGGCACTCTCGAGGCTTACCAGCAGTCTCTGAGCACCGAACCGATGCTGGTGGCAACAGCGTTGCTGGCGGTCTACATTGTGCTCGGCATTCTCTATGAGAGTTTGGTGCACCCGCTGACCATCATCTCGACGCTGCCCTCGGCCAGCGTGGGCGCGATGCTGGCGCTGATGCTGTTCAAGATTGACTTAAACGTAATTTCCATCATCGGCATCGTGTTATTGATCGGCATCGTGAAGAAAAACGCAATCATGATGATCGACTTCGCCCTGGTCGCCGAACGGGAGGAAGGCAAGAGCACGGCAGACTCGATCTTCGAAGCCTGCATGTTGCGCTTCCGCCCGATCCTGATGACGACCATGGCGGCGCTGTTTGGGGCATTGCCGCTGGCGTTCGGAACGGGTACCGGTTCGGAGCTGCGAAGACCACTCGGGATCACAATCGTGGGCGGGTTGATCGTGAGCCAGATGCTCACGCTCTATACCACCCCCGTGGTGTACCTGTTCCTCGATCG
>Ga0187805_10000644_pt1 | contig 11753 bp, 10 predicted proteins | sample NC_wetland_sal_i_6_FD_132965 | JGI IMG/M metagenome (GOLD analysis project Ga0187805, IMG submission 132965) | Wetland sediment microbial communities from Neuse River Estuary, North Carolina, USA - Control_5 | ecosystem: Environmental > Aquatic > Freshwater > Wetlands > Sediment | place: USA... | reverse complement strand
TTCCAATCTCGCACTAATGCGAGCGATCAGTTCGCGCGCCGAAAACGGCTTAATCAAGTAGTCGTCCGCGCCGGCGTGCATTCCTTCCACACGGGATTCTTCACCCGCCCGGGCGGAGAGCAGGACCACCGGAATTCGCCGAGTGCGTTCGTTGCCGCGAATCGCCTCCAACAGCTGGAATCCGTCCATAACCGGCATCATGACGTCGCTCAGGATCAGATTTGGCGGGCGCTCACGGGCGGCGTTCAGTGCGGCGTTTCCATCGGGTACGGTTTCAACCTCGTAATGTTCTGTCAACAGACGCGCAACATATTGGCGCATGTCAGCATTGTCGTCAGCAACCAGAATCCGAGGACGAAAGCCGGCTTCTGAGCTGGGCGGGCACGGGACAGGTAACAAGTCCTGATCCGCGATGATTTCGTCATCGTCATTTGAAGTATCAGGAAGCCACCGCAGTGCTTCCTCGACAAAAGGCTTCGCGCCCACCGCAGTTGAAGTCAGGCTTCGAGCACCACCCACCTGGCTCGATGCCAGATGGTTCTGTCCGAACGGGATGCTGACGACGAATGTGCTTCCCTTACCAAATGTGCTTTCCACCCGAATTAACCCGCCATGCAGCTTGACTAACTCCTGCACCAGGGCTAGGCCGATGCCTGTTCCCTCATGCGTGCGGCTCCGGGCATTCGGCACCCGATGGAAGCGCTCGAAGAGTCGAGGGATTTCTTCGGGAGGTATGCCGACACCGCTGTCTCTCACTCTCAGTTCCGCGAAATTTCCGACTCGATCTATGCTGACCGCAATTTCTCCCTCGAAGGTGAACTTGAAGGCGTTGGAGATTAGATTCAAAACAATCTTTTCCCACATGTCCCGATCAACATAGGCGGGCTCTCCCAGTGATGGGCAGTTCACCGTGAGTTGCAGACCGGCTCTTTCGGTTGCTGAACGAAACACGCTGGCGAGTTCAGCAGTAAAGCGTGCCAGGTCTGTGGCCTGATACAGCGCCTGCACTCGCCCCGCTTCGATGCGTGAAAAATCCAACAAGGTATTCACCAACCGCAACAGCCGCGCACCATTGCGATTAGCCAGTTCGAGCTGTTCCTTCGCAGTCGGAGTCAGGTGAGTCTGACTTCGAGCCAATAAATCCTGCAACGGCCCGAGCATCAGGGTCAGAGGAGTTCGGAATTCGTGGCTCACATTGCTGAAGAACGCGGTTTTCGCCCGATCAATCTCGGCCAGAGCCTCGGCACGTTTTTTTTCCGCCTCATAGGCGCGTACGTTCGTGATACTTGCGGCAATCTGACCAGCCACAAGACTCAAAAATCCAGCGTAGCTGACGTCGAGCGGGCGGTACGGATTGAGACCTACAATGAGCACTCCCGCGGGAGTATTTTGACTTTGACTGGTAATGGGAAGCAAAAGCGCCCGCCATGGAGATTTGTCCCAGAAGCCCAAGGGAAGCGCATCGAAGCGTGTGGGCAAGTCCTCAACGATCACCGAATCTTTGCCTGCCAGCAGTTCACTGAAGGGCCAGATCGAGTCCGTTTCGACATCAACCACATCGGGTGCGGCAGGATGTCCGAGTGAAAGTCCGGTTTGGCAAGCTAAACGAGCCTGCTTGCCATCTTCGTCAAAAGATAGACGAGAGTGAAAGGTAAGTCCTTCTGATTTTCGTTAAGGCAGCGGATCACGCAATTCACTACGTCGTCTTCGCTGATGGCCTTGTTCAATTCTGCCGAAAACGAACGGAGTGTATTGAGCCGTCGTTCGCCAATGACCCGATCAGTTTCCTCCGTTACCACACACAAGTGACCCTGCGTCGTGCCGTCATCCCCGAACAAAGGACTGTAAGAAAACGTGTGATACGTCTCTTCGCGATAGCCGCTGCGCTCCAGGAACAACAGAAGCGCCTCGTCCCATGTCGACTCGCCACTCTGTAGCACCTTTTGAATTCTAGGGCCGATTTCGCCCCAGATCTCTTCCCATACCTCCTGAGAACGTCGGCCCAAAGCCCAGGGATGCTTTTTCCCTAGCGTCATCCGTGCATAGGCGTCGTTGTACAAAAACGTAAGTTCCGCTCCCCAACTCATCCACATCGCGAACCGGGAAGTCAGCAGCACGCGAACGATGGTTTTGAGACTTTGTGGCCATGCGTTGATCGCGCCGAGGGGAGTCTTCGTCCAATCGAACTCGTGAACCAATTGGCCCAATGCACCGCCGCCGCCGCGAAGCCACTCTTCCGGAACGGCACGCTCATTTGCGGTTCGAGGTGTGTCCTGCGTGGGCTTTTCTATCAGTTCCTCAATTGTCGTGGCCAAACTCTTTATCTCGGACTTGGTGACGTAGCCATGCGCCTTGACAGCGGCAGCCTGTTCGCGAGCAATGCTGGGATGATTCTGCGTTACCAGTATGACCTTGGAATTTGGCAGCTCGCGCCGGATGATCCGCGTCGCCTCTAACCCGTCCATGCGAGGCATGTTGATGTCCATCAAAACGACGTGCGGGAGCGCTTGTTTCGCTTTTTCAACCGCCTCGAGTCCATCCCCGGCCTCGGCGCAGATCGCCCAGTTCGGTTGTGATTCGATGAGTGACCGTAGACTTCGGCGGAATAGTTCGTGGTCGTCTGCAATCAGAATCTGTACTGGGCTCAAATGCTGAGTGCTCATTCTTTCAGTGTTCCCTCGTCTTAGAATGACCGGAACGAAGTCCGAGGCAATTGGAAGATTATCCACCATTGGGCATGCCCTTCCACCTACAGAGATCACTGTATTTGGGTCTTGGGGTGACGAGCGTAGGTTGAGCTGTCCCGAAGTCGGTGAAACCTTATGTATCAGACGCCTGGAAATGCGACTCGGCCTTGGCGCAGAGCCAGAGCAATCTGCTCTGATCTGCTATCGACGACCCTTGAACCCGCTTACCTGTCAAGTTTGACCCTTGCGGCGCAGTTTGCCTGTGGGGCATCTTGAGTGCCTCTGTAGGTTGATTCATGGATTCTGTTTCCTTGAATCGGGGTAACTGTCGTGCGAATGTCCCTTCGTAATTTGTGCTCGGTGTCACATCGTAGTTCAATCAGTTTGCCCGCCTCGTCGTCGTAATCGGTGACATAATTCTGCGCCGAATTCTGTCGCTCACCACCAACCTCTCTGGCCGAATGGGATATTCAAGTGAAGCGACGGCCGAAAGCGACCATTCTTTGCATTGATGACCATTGGAGCGGACTCCTTGGCCGCAAGATGCTCCTCGAAAATAGCGGCTATGAAGTGCTGCAAGCCACTAGCGCCGAAGACGGACTCCGGCTGTTTCTCTCTCACACCATCGATGCCGTGCTAGTGGATTACCAGATGCCCGGAACCGACGGCGCGCTGGTTGCGGCTCAGATGAAACGTCTGAAAGCTCACGTCCCCATCATGCTCCTCTCGGCCTACGGTCCTCTGCCAAAAAGGAAACTTCAATCGGTGGACAAGTTTGTCTCGAAATCGCAACCGCCGAGTATTCTTTTGTCCTCGCTCCACAGTCTGCTCGCCCGGCGCGATAAACCCTTCTTTTACCGTTGGCTCGATCAATGGAAGATCCGAAATCAAGCGGAGAAGTTATGAAATTGTTGCAACGTCTTCTTCAACAGACATGCTCGCATCGCTTCACCTGGCCGCGCACCGACGGGTTCGGACGCCACTATCAGATCTGCCTGCGTTGCGGCACCGCGTATGAATACGACTGGGACGGAATGCGTCAGACCGGACGTCTGAAGCCGTTGCCCAGCGTGGCTGCTGCAGAGAATGCCTCAGAGAAGCCGCCGGAATGGGGCTGGCGATGATCCGAGATATGCCGCGTCAAACATGCCGTCGCGCTCCGCGCGTCACCTTGCCGGAGTGTACGTTTGTGAACATTCAACTGGAAAATCGGCGGCAAATTCCCGCCAAGCTGCGGAGGGTCTCGCTTACCGGCGGACTCCTGGATCTTGCAGTCTATGTTGACGAACGCTTGTCGGTCAGCCTGACCCTTCCCATTGGATCGGGCATCGTGTGCGCTCGCGCCGAAATGCTGTTTCCGATGCGGAGCGTGACAGGATATCTGCAGCCCTTTCGGTTTACTTCCATTCGCGAGGAGCAACTTCATATCCTGGACCGCGAAATTACAGAACTGCTCAAACAGACGCAGACGTCCTCCGTTGCGCGTCAGGAATTGGGAGTGAGCCCGCCCAATTTCTTGTTGGAATTGCTGTAGCAAGACAATCTCCAAGACCTTACCCGTTAAGCAAAGAGGAGAAACCCAGCCATAGACGTGAGCACGAGGCCGCCCAACCGCCCGACAATCCGCACAATGTTGCACACGACGAAAGGTGATGTAGAGCACACGCTCCGGTGATGCTCGTCACATCGCGGCGGCGGCCTGAAAAGTAGTCTAGTGAGCGGAATCATCCTGTTCCGCTCCCCCGATTGTTACCGCAACTGTCTAAGTCCCGTACTGACAGCGCCCAGGAATCTGACCGCTTTGGGGAGCTAATTGACTGCTGCAACCGGTGCATCACCTCTTGTCGAGAGCAACCTGCACGTCTTTAAGCTCGACTTACGCACGGATCCTCGCTGGCAGCAATTCGTTTGTGCGCACCCCGGCGCTGTTGTCTTTCACCGTCCCAGTTGGTTAGCGGCACTGGAGAGTGAGTATAGCCAAAAGTGCGTCAGCCTGGCTTGCGCGGACGAGCGCGGCCGGATTCACGCGATTCTCCCCCTCTTCTATACGAAAGGCCTCGGTCTAAGAATGGGGGGACTGGCCACAGGGCGGCGTCTGTCATCTCTCCCACGTACTCCGGTCGCTGGACCGTTGGCACTCACCCCGGAAGCAGAAGCTGAGATTATCCAGTATGCGGTCGAGCTGGCGCGTTCTCAGGGAGCGCAGCTTGAAATCAAATCGCATCTTAGCCATCTGGAAAGATCTTCGCGGGCACTGTTTTGCATAGCTTGGCGGCCAACGTTCGTCGACGAACTGCCCCCTTCGCAACAGACCGCTCCATGGAACGATTTTGAGGAGAACGGCCGGGAGCCCCGTACCTGCAGCTCTTGTGATGGCTGCCGTCGGCTGCGATTTGGAAACGCGCGCCGTCAGCATCGTGTGAACTGGGCGGTCCGCAAAGCAATCAAGTCGGGACTCACCGTGCGCGAAGCCGAAACCGAAGAAGACTTGCATCGCTGGTACAACCTCTATCTGCTCACGATGCGCCAAAACGCTGTCCCTCCCCGCCCTTACCGCCTGTTTCACAGCCTGTGGTCGTCTTTGCAATCCGCAGGCAAAATGCGATTGCTGGTTGCGGAGCAAGAGCAGTTCGGCCGGAAGAAAATGATTGCGGGTTCGATCCTGCTCGAGTTCGGCCAAACCGTTTTCTATTCCTTCACTGGTTGCGCAGTTGAAGATTTCGTCCTTCATCCCCATGACATTCTGCAGATCGAGGCCATCCGCGGGGCATGCAGACGCGGGTTCCGCTGGTATGACTTCGGAGAGGTCGCCGAGGATCATGCAACCCTCACGCAGTTCAAAACGAAGTGGGGTGGAAGTCCGCAGCCTCTGTATCGCTATTATTCCCCCGCTCCCGCGCAGAGAGCACCCGCCGGCCCTTCGCCATTAACTTTGGTTGGACGCAGAATCTGGCGGCAGCTGCCAACCAAGCTTACATCGGTTCTTGGTGACTTGATTTATCGCCGCATGTAGCAACTCGGAATGCGGCTGAGGAGTTGTCTAAAGATGTCAGAGCATGCGACTCAACAGAAGCCGGTTCGAATGGCGTACATCGGATGCTGGTACAAGAACGACATGTACTCGCATAATTGCAGCAATCTGGTGGATTCGCTGCGGGATGCAGGGATGCAGGTGGATGTAATCACCTCGAATTGCCGCTGCTTTTCAACAGCTCAGAAATTTGCTATCGCCAAAGACGAACTGATCAACCAGCAATGCTCGCCGATTGCCATTCCGCATGCTCCGAGAGATCCCGGAAAAAAGCACGGTTTCATGAAATATCTGATCGTGAAAGCATCGCGCCTCGACCTGCTTCTCGCGACAGCCCGTGGATTCCTTTATTACAAGCGTGCGCGTCGAGCTGAAGTCATTCATTTCGACCAGGTACTCGAAGCTTTTGGTTGTATCCCGCTTTTCATTCTCATCGTTCTTGCCGGCTGGTTTGATAAGCGCGTTGTCGTCACCGTGCACGAGATAGATCCCTTTCAGCGCCAGCACAAGCGGCTGAATCGTCTGTATGACAAGTGCTCTGAGGTTCTGGTCTACAGTGAAAACATGAAGCAGCAGATGGTTGAACTCGGAGTCTCAGCCAGGAACATGAAAGTCATTCGATATGGCGCGTTGATTCCGGAACTCGATCATCGCGATCGGAACAAGTACATCTATTTCGGTGGCCACAATATCTTGCGTGGCAAAGGCTATGCCGAGTTGCTCGAAGCCCTGGCTACACTCAAGAAGCTTGGAACCCCGATCCTAATCGTGATTTATGTCGGCTATGGGTGCAACGGATTGGCTGCGGGAAAGGAACTGGCGATCCGCAAGAATGTCGCGGACATGATTGAGTGGCAGGATTTCTATTCTGCGGGTGAGTTAGCGGCGGCGTATCAACGAAGCAAAGCCTGCATCATTCCATACATTGGTGGCTCCGCCCGACATCCATTGACTTGTGCGATGGTGAATGCGACCCCCGTGATCGCGACTCGGGCTGTCGATATACCGGAATATCTGGGTGATCTCGGAATCTACGTTGATGGGAACGCGCCATCGCTGGTCGATGCGATTACACAAGTAGAGTCCGGCCAACAGGACTTGCACAGGCTGGGGCAGCAGCTGCGCGCCAAAGCTTTGGCGGGACTCGACTACCACAAGATTGCAGAAGAGCTGAGCCGAGAATATCTTCGAATCAGCCGCGGTGAAGAACTAACGCAGATCAAACCAACGGCAGTCGCATAAGGCAAGAATTCCACCCTTCCGGTTCGGCCGCAAGTAACTGTGGTATTTTCTCAGACGCAACTACTAAATCATTGAATGGGCGCGCAAAAGCTAATCTGGCGAATGGCCATGGCCTGCCTGCTCTTGGTTTGTCTGGTCACGTCTGTAATTGTTCTGCTCAATCCTGGGGGTTGGCGGGCACGCACAACTTCCCGAATCACTCGGGTTGAAAACTGGCCGGTGGTAGTTGCCCCGCCAAAGGATTTCCGGCCGCAGGTTCCACCTGGCTTCCACGTTTCGGTGTTCGCCAAAGACTTCGTGAGTCCTCGTTGGCTTGCGGTAGCTCCAAATGGCGATGTTTTCGTCGCAGATTCCGCCGCGGGAGAGGTGATTGTCTTGCATGGGATTTCAGCGGAGGGAATAGCTCAATCCCGCACCAGCTTTGCGGATCATCTCAATCTACCCTTCGGAATTGCATTCCCCGGCGATTATGTCTACGTGGCGGATACGAATGAAGTGTTGCGTTTCCGCTATGACCCGCAGTTCTCGAAACGGCTGGGGAATGCGGAGCGCATTCTGGATCTTCCAGGCAGGGGATATCACCAGCATTGGACTCGGTCTCTGGCCTTCAGTCCCGACGACAGCAAACTATTCGTTTCTGTCGGCTCTGAAACCAATGAAAGTGTTGAGCGCGATCCTCGTCGCGCCGCAATTCTCGTTGCGGATCCAGATGGAAGCAATGCCCACGTTTACGCAAGTGGATTACGCAATGCGGTTGGAATTGCCTCCAACCCGGATTCCGGTGATCTATGGGCGAGTGTGAACGAACGCGATGACATCGGCGACGACATACCCTCTGATTATTTCACTCACGTGCGTGCACAAGGGTTTTATGGTTGGCCATACGGCTACGGCAATCACGAAGCGGACAACCGAGTCTCTCCTCGACCGGATCGGGTCGCACAAATGATCGTGCCGGATGTACTGCTGGGCGCACATGTCGCTCCCCTGCAGTTCGCGTTTTATAACTCGCGACAATTCCCTCCTGAGTACTGGCACGGAGCCTTCATCGCCGAACATGGCTCGTGGAATCGGCGCCTCCGCAGCGGATATCAGGTCGTGTTTGTCCCATTTCGCAACGGCTCGCCGGCCGGGTTACCTCAGGTATTCATGTCCGGCTTCGTACCTAATCCAGCCGGCAAAGAAGTTTATGGTCGTATGGTTGGCATTGCCGTTACGCTCGATGGCGCGCTGCTGGTCTCAGATGATGCAAGCAAGCAAATTTGGCGCGTTTCGTACCAATCGAGTCGCTAGCATGCCGCTTTTGATGGATTAAACTCCAGCGCAGAAAATCTTTGGCGCGAGCAGAATTTAAACTCATCCGAATCTGCATCGGCCATCATCGGATGGATGCTCCAGCCTCATCCGCACCGTTTAGAATAGCGCTAACATTAAATTTGGTGAGTCCCACAAATACGCAGCCTGCGTCCTGGAGGTCGAAAATGTATTCCCGAAATCGATGCTTGCTTATGCTGCTGCTCTCGGTCGGAGCCTTTGCAGCAGTGGGCCAGTTGAACGTACCGATCAAAGAATATGCCGTGCCTACGCCAGAGGCGCGGCCTCATGACCCGGCAGTTGCGCCCGACGGGTCGCTGTGGGTCACGGAGCAAATGGCCAATAAACTCGGTCGTCTGGACCCTGGCACCGGAACATTCAAGGAGTATCCACTGAAGACGCCAAAATCGGGTCCGCACGGACTGGTCGCAGATTCGCGGGGCAATATCTGGTTCGCAGCGATCTTTGCCGGTTACATAGGGAAGCTCAACCCGGCGACAGATGAGATCACCGAATATCGGCCCTCGGATGGCACAAAGATGGACCCGCACACGCCGGTATTTGATCAGCACGGCATCCTGTGGTTCACGAATGAGGAAACGAACTATATCGGACGACTCGATCCGGCCACGGGAAAGATCGAACTCAAGAAGGTTCCAACCCCACATGCTGTGCCCTACGGGATCGTGGTCACACAAAGCGGCGTGCCATTCTTCTGTGAGTTTGGAGCGAATAAGCTCGGCAGCATCGATCCAAAAACGATGTCCATCCACGAATACACGCTGCCGGCCGCAGGAGCCCGGCCGAGAAGAATCGCGCTCGAATCTGACGGCACAGTCTATTACACCGATTATGGCCGCGGGTATCTTGGACATTTCGATCCAGCAAGTGGGCGCCTGCTGAAAGAATTCCCGTCACCGGGTGGATCAAGTTCGCACCCCTACGGCATTGCGGTCGGCACAAATGGCGAGGTTTGGTATAGCGAGTCCGGCGTACAGCCTAACACGCTTGTTCGCTTCGATCCTAAGTCGGAAAGCTTCAGCACGGAAACAATTCCCTCCGGTGGTGGTGTCGTCCGCAACATGGTCGCGACTTCAAACGGGCGCCTTTACCTGGCGTGCAGCGGAGTCAATAAGGTTGCAGTAGTGGACGTCAAAGAGTGATCTGCTGTGCGAGTTGGGGAGTGGTAATCGCCAGCGAAGAATTTCGAACAGAAAATCCGGGGAGAATTACATTCAAGTTCGAGTGAGGCGTAAGTTCGCAGGCTAAACATAGGTCGACATAAGTTATCCGCTAGACTTGCGCAAGCAGGTCGCCGAATTAGACACACTACGCCTGCTAGAGCGCACTGCCCTTTCGTGCGGACCTTCAAATTTCGGAAATTCGGGGGAGGACAGACGCAAGAAAATGTGAAGCCTGAACTTGCAGCACTATGCTGCCAGCGGCTTCTTCACAACATCTCTCGCTTCGCTTTCCGCCGGAGTTGCTGCGCGAAGCTCGGAAGCGATGCAAATCACGAAGCAAACAACGCTGACCTCGAAGAGATTGCGCTTCGTGAGTTCGAGCGCCGCGAATGCTGCGCGTCCGACGCCCAGATGCACCAGTGCACCGCAAACCAGCGTGATCCAGCCCAGATAATATGTGATCCGTCCTACCAACTGCAGTCGAGCGAGGTGTCCCATGGTATCCCTCCCAGGAATGGAAGTACGAAGCCAAAGACTACTTGCTCCTTGGCAGCGGCGGCATTTTACTACAATCCTTGCCCTTCGCTTACAATCTATTTATCCGGCGAGATAAGCTGAGGAGATCACGCAAAAGGTGTTTTTCCCTTTGCTTGCAAGTACTTAGGACCACTTATTCGGCGAGTGAGTAAATTGGAGGTCTTATGGCTGTCGCGAGTTACGACATCTTGAGCTCGACTAACCTTAAAATTCGACATTGCAAGCTATGATTCGCTACGGCATTTTCGGTTTTGGCTTGCACGCAATCCGCCGTTTAATGCCTGGATTCGCTCTTGCGACGAACAGCTCTGTGACAGCGTTGTACCGTCGCGACATGAACCAGGCGCGTGATTCCGCCGCTCTATATAAGATTCCTCATGCATTCGACTCACCCGCTGATCTGTGCTGCTGTCCCGAGGTGGATGCCGTCTTCGTGGCGAGCCCGAATAACTCTCACCTGGAACACGTCTTATCGGCAATCGATGCCGGCAAGCCAGTCTTGTGTGAAAAACCGATGGGCATAAATGCCGGCGAATGTCGGCGGATGGTCGAGGCCGCCCGCGCTGCGAATGAGTTGCTTGGTGTCGCTCACGTATTTCGATTTAATCGCAGCATCGAAAAGCTGCGCCAGCAGGTTAAGGCCGGGGATGTGGGTAAGCCCATCTTCGTCCGCGCAGAGTTCTCGTTTTCAGCTCGCAATCATCCACGCAAGTGGATGACCGACCCTAAAATCGCCGGCGGTGGTCCCATTGCCGACGTAGGAGTGCATTGCGTCGATGCCCTGCAATGGATTCTCAATGACGAGATCGTGTCAGTCAACGCTATCGCTTCTTCCGATCAGGATTCTGGTGACGTGGAAGCGGCCGCGGCGCTCTTACTTCGATTCTCCCGCGGAACTCTCGGTTCTGTTCTGGTATCGACACGCGCGGATTATCGAACACCGGTCGAGATCGTCGGCGATATCGGAACACTAAAAGCGACCGACGCCTTCAGCGTAGAAAATCCGGTCGACCTTGAATGGTGCCGCGCGGGCAAGGTGATCAATCGTGAAGTAATTTCGAATATCGATGCCTACGCTCGCCAGGTTGACGCATTTTCTGCAGCTGTCGAGGGCAAGGCTGCCTTCCCGATACCCGGAAAAGAAGGATGGCAGAATCAGGAAGTTTTAGACGCCGCATATCGCAGTTTGAAAAGCGGAAAACTCGAAGTTGTCCCACGTTTGTAAGAGATCGTAACGCGGGGCCATACTCGCCGCGCCATCTCCTGAAAAGACAAACAGGAATTCTCTGCTTTTTTGCTGCCGCTATGCGCTCCGATCACCAATTCTGAGCCTCGTTGGCTCGCGATATAATCCAAGCTTTCACAGGCATGACGAATTTGGGATCCCAGCTGAAGCCGACCGTTTTGATCTTTACGACGACTCGGTGGTTTCCCACTGCTCGTCTGGGGATGGCGCTGGCAAACTCCGGATTCGCCGTTGAAGTGCTTTGCCCCTCTCGCCATCCGCTGGCGCTGACGAAGGCAGCCCAACGGATGCACAACCTCAGCAATTTTGCGCCGCTACAATCGCTCATGCGCGCGATCGCTGCTTCCAACCCAGAATTGATCATCCCCGGCGACGATCTCGCGACTCATCGGTTGCATCAACTCTACGGCCGTGAATCGCTCCGCACTGAGCGATCGAAAACTACCACTTTGATTGAACGCTCTCTCGGCTCGCCCGAAAGCTTTCCGATCGTTTACGAGAGGGCGAGTTTT
>Ga0187805_10000643_pt1 | contig 11753 bp, 13 predicted proteins | sample NC_wetland_sal_i_6_FD_132965 | JGI IMG/M metagenome (GOLD analysis project Ga0187805, IMG submission 132965) | Wetland sediment microbial communities from Neuse River Estuary, North Carolina, USA - Control_5 | ecosystem: Environmental > Aquatic > Freshwater > Wetlands > Sediment | place: USA... | reverse complement strand
GCTTACGAGCGCATGATCGCCGCGGTCAGCGCCGCCGAGGCGCGCATCCAGAAAAAGGGCACGCGGCGCGTGTTTCCGGCAATCACGTTGCCGCAGCGCGTCGCCAGCGTCGCCGAGATCGCACCCATTGTGCGCGGCGCCTGCGCGGTCAAGGACGACAAGATCGAAGGCGCCTGGCGCCGACTGATCCTTGAATTCCGCACCTCGCCGACCATCCTCGCCTACGCCAACGGCCGCGAGGCGGCGCGCTATTCGCAGACCGGCGTGGTGACGCCCGACCACACCATCCGCACCAAGAACGTGCCGCTGCTGATCGCGCCGCCGGACGCCGCCAATCTGGCGCAATTCCACAAGGATGCGGTCGCCGCGGCCAAGGGCTTCATCGAACGCTATCGCGCTTATTTCGCGCGCAACAACGCGCATCGCGATCCGCCCAAACGGCCGCTCGATCCGCTGCCGCGCGTCGTGCTGGTGCCTGGCCTCGGCCTCTTTGGCATGGGCCGCAGCCGCAAAGACGCGGTCATCGCCGCCGACATCGCCGAGAACGCCATTGCCGTGATAACCGACGCCGAAGCGCTCGGCCGGTTTGAATCGCTGCCCGAGGACAAGCTGTTCGAGATGGAATACTGGTCGCTGGAACAGGCGAAGCTCGGCAAGGCGGTGGAGAAGCCGCTCGCCGGCCAGATCGCGGTGATCACCGGGGCCGCCGGCGCCATCGGCATGGCGACCGCGCGCGCGTTCCGCGCCGCTGGCGCCGAACTGATGCTGCTCGACAAGGACAAGAAGGCGGTCGAAAGCCTGGCTCAACAGCTTGGCGCACTCGGCATCGAATGCGACGTCACCGATGATGGCGCGGTGCATGCCGCGTTCGCCGAATGCTGTGGCCGGCTCGGCGGCGTCGATATCGTCGTCTCCAACGCTGGCGCGGCGTGGCAGGGCGCTATTGGCGACCTCGACGATAAGGTGCTGCGCCAGAGTTTCGAGCTCAATTTCTTCGCCCATCAGCGCGTGGCGCGCGCGGCAGTCAAGGTGATGCGCGCCCAGGGGTTCGGCGGCGCGCTGCTGTTCAACGTCTCGAAGCAGGCGATCAACCCCGGCACCGATTTCGGAGCCTACGGTTTGCCCAAGGCGGCGACGCTGCTTTTGGTCCGCCAGTACGCTTTGGAATGCGGCAAGGACGGTATCCGCGCCAATGCGGTCAATGCCGACCGGGTCCGCAGCGGCCTATTGACCAAGGACATGATCGCGTCGCGCGCCCTGGCCCGCGGTGTCAGCGAGCAGGACTATATGCGCGGCAATCTGTTGGGCCGCGAGGTCACTGCCGAGGACGTGGCGGCGGCGTTCCTCTATCACGCGACCGCGCTCAAGACGACCGGCGACGTCACCACGGTGGACGGCGGCAATATCGCCGCGGCACTGCGTTAGGACCGTCGCAAAGCCTTACAGCCGGCGGTGGCTGATTTCGTAAATAATTGGAAATACTAGTGTTTTTGCTCCGGCACGGGCTTTGCTCTTATAGGTGCGAGGCCCCGCTCCGCAGTATTCGAATATCCAGTTTGGGCGGCCCGAGGACGGAAAGACGGCGCCCGCCAAGAGGCGCCGCTTTCTTTTTCGGGCTAAGCTCGGCGTCATGACCCGCGCCGCGCTCAAGCCCTCGGATGAAACCCTCGACGATCTGCTGGCGCGGCTGCGCGGCTGCCGCGTGTGTGCCAGGCATTTGCCACTCGGTCCGCGGCCGGTGCTGCAAGTGGCGCCTGGCGCCCGCATTCTCATCCTCAGCCAGGCACCCGGCACGCGCGTGCACGAGACTGGGCTCAACTTCAACGACCGAAGCGGCGACCGGCTGCGCGAATGGATGGGCCTCGACCGCACCACCTTCTACAACGAACGCCGCGTCGCGGTGATGGGCATGGCGTTCTGCTATCCGGGGCGCGATGCCAAGGGCGGCGACCTGCCGCCGCGGCCGGAATGCGCGCCGCTATGGCATCCGCATTTGCTGATGGAACTGCCCAAGGTTGCACTGACGCTGTTGGTCGGCTCCTATGCCATCGACTACTACATGCCCGAAGCCAAGCGGCAAAGCATGACCGAAACGGTCAGGGCGTGGCGCGCGGCGCCGGAGGGAACCTTGCCGCTGCCGCATCCGTCATGGCGCACGACCGCGTGGGAAAAGAACAACCCGTGGTTCCGCCGGTCGCTGATTCCGGAATTGCGCCGGCGGGTCGCGGCGCTGCTTTAGGGGTTGCGCGCCGTCACCAGCCAGATCGCCGCGCCGAGCGGTATCGATTGGCCTTTGACGAACGGCGCCAGTGCCGTGCGGACTGCCCCTTCGACTTGCGCGCGGACTTCGGCGCTTTGGCCTAGCAGCGCGCGGCTGGTCGGACCGAGCTCGGTGACATTCTTGACCGCGGCGTCGAGTCCATGGCCGGCGGCGACATCGAATGCGACGTCCACCGGCTTCAACGCGATGTCGGCAAAGCCGGCAGCGCCGAGGATGCGCCGCACCCGTGCCTCGTCGGCGAAGGAAAACGGTCCGGGATCTTCTGGTCCGAGTTTGGGCAAGGGCGGCACGAAGGGCCGCGCCGCCTGCAGCGGCGTCATCGCCCACGGATTGTCGCGCGGCGCCCGGAAGCAGCTGAAGGCGAGGCGGCCGCCCGGCTTCAAGGCGGTGCGCATATTGGCGAAGGCGCGCTCCGGATCGGCGAAGAACATCACGCCGTGGCGCGAGAACAGCAGATCGAAAGTGCCGCGCGGAAATTCATAGCTGGTCGCGTCGGCGCAGACGAATTCGATTGGCGCACCTTGCGGCGCGCGCTTGCGCGCCAGCGCCAGCATCGCTTCCGATACGTCGATACCGAGTACGCGGCCCTGAGGCCCAACAATATTCGCCAGCATGATCGTCGTCGTGCCGCAGCCGCAGCCGATGTCGACCACGCGCTGGCCCGGCTTGGCGGCGGCAGCCGGAAATAACGCCTCGGTCACCGGCGCGAACTGCCGGTCGCCGAATTCCTGATTGCGCACCCATTGCTCGCCGCCGGCGCCGCGCCAGTAAGCGAGATCGGGAATGGTCGGGGCGGTCATCCGGCCTCCGCCTCAATGCGGTCCATATCGGCGTCGCTGAAACCGAAATGGTGGCCGATTTCGTGGATCAAAACATGCCGTACGACGCGGTAGAGGTCGTTGCCGGTCTCGCACCAATAGTCGAGGATCGGCCGACGGTAGAGGAAAATCATGTCAATCGCGGGCAGCGGATCGCTGACGCTCTTGTACGGCATGCCGACCCCGCGATAGAGGCCGAGGATGTCGAAAGGGCTTTCGAGCTCCATCTCCCTCTCAGTATCCTCATCGGGGAACTCGTCGACGCGGATAACCACGTTGCCGACATGGCGCTTCAGGCGCTCGGGAACGGTGGCCAGGGCGCGTTGCGCCAGCGCCTCGATATCAGCCACGGTCGGCGCGGTCGAAGTTTGGCTCATCGGGGCAGCGAGGGAGACGGCGGATGGTCGAGAAGCTTGACGGCGCAGCACGCGCCGAGGCGCTGAAGGGTCTGCACGGCTGGACGGAAGTCGCCGGCCGCGATGCGATCAAGAAGAGCTTTCAATTCCGCACCTTCGCCGATGCCTGGGGGTTCATGAGCAAGGTCGCGCTCGCGGCGGAAAAGATGGACCACCACCCCGAATGGTTCAACGTCTATAACAAGGTCGAGATCACGCTTTCGACCCACGACGCTCGCGGTCTGTCGCGCCGCGACATCGATCTGGCGAAGACCATCGACAAGCTGGCGGTCTAGCCGCGCAGTTCCGGCCGGTCGCGGAAGTGGGCGAGCGCTTCGGGATTGGCGAGTGCCTCGAGGTTCTTTACCGGCCGCCCGTGCACCACTTCGCGCACCGCGAGCTCGACGATCTTGCCGCTCTTAGTGCGTGGAATGTCGGCGACCTGGATGGTGCGCGCCGGCACGTGGCGCGGACTGGCGTTGGCACGGATCTGCTGGTTGATGCGCTGGATCAGCGCCTCGTCGAGCTTCACGCCTTCTCGCAGCTTCACGAAGAGCACGATACGCACATCACTCTGCCATTCCTGGGCGACCACCAGCGATTCGAGCACGTCGGGTATCTGCTCGACCTGGCGATAGATCTCGGCGGTGCCGATGCGCACGCCGCCGGGATTGAGCACCGCATCCGACCGGCCATAAATGACGAAACCGCCGTGGCGCGTGCGCGCGGCGTAGTCGCCATGGCACCAGATGTTGGCGAAGCGCTCGAAATAGGCGGCGTGGTACTTCGCGTCGCCGGGATCGTTCCAGAAGCCGAGCGGCATCGACGGAAAGGCGCGGGTGCAGACCAGCTCGCCCTTCTCGTCGTCGGCCGCGCGGCTGCTGTCGTCGCGGAACACGTCGACCGCCATGCCGAGCACCGGTGCCGCGATCTCGCCGCGCCACACCGGACCGATCGGGTTGCCCATGACGAAGCAGCCCATGATGTCGGTGCCGCCCGAGATCGACGCCATGAACAGGTCGCGCTTGATGCCGCGATAGACGAAGTCGAAACCTTCCGGCGACAGCGGCGAGCCGGTCGAGCTGAGATAGCGCATGCTCGCCAACTTGTGCGTCTTGACCGGCTCAAGCCCGGCCTTGAGCACCGAATCGATGTACTTGGCGGACGTGCCGAAATGCGTCATGCGCTCGTCGTCGGCGTAATCGAACAGCGCATTGCCCGACGGGTGGAACGGCGAGCCGTCGTAGAGCAACAGCGTCGCGCCGGCAGCGAGGCCGGTCGCCAGCCAGTTCCACATCATCCAGCCGCAGGTGGTGAAGTAGAACAGCCGGTCGCCGTTCTTGAGATCACAATGCAACTGCTGCTCGACGATGTGCTTCAGCAGCGAGCCGCCGGCGCCATGGACGATACATTTCGGCACGCCGGTCGTGCCCGACGAATACATGATGTAGAGCGGATGGTTGAACGGCAGCCGCGCGAAGTCGATGTCGCGGGGCGCATAAGGTGCGACGTAATCGGCATAGGCCTTGGCGTTGGGCAATGCGTGGAGTGCGGTCTGGCTGCCGATATAGGGCACGATGACGGTGCGCTTGAGCGTCGGAAGCGCCGCGGCGATCTGCTGGGTCTTGTCGCCATTGTCGAAGGTCTTGCCGTTATAGAAATAGCCATCGACCGCGAGGATCAGCTTGGGCTCGATCTGGCCGAACCGGTCGAGCACGCCTTTGACGCCGAAATCCGGCGAGCACGACGACCAGGCCGCGCCGAGCGACGCGGCGGCCAGCATGCCGATGACCGCTTCGGGCATATTGGCGACGATGCCGCCGACGCGGTCGCCGGGGCCGATGCCGTCCGCCTTCATGGCTTGGGCCAGGCGCGACACCTGGTCGTAAAGCTCGGCCCAGGACAGGCGGCGGCGCACTTTATCCTCGCCGCGGAAGACCAGGGCGTCGCTGCGGTCACGCTTGCGCAGCAGATTCTCGGCGTAATTGAGCCGCGCTGACGGGAAGAAGCGCGCGCCCGGCATGCGGTCGCCAGCTTCCAGCACCGTCGCACCGGGCTCGCCGATGACGCGGCCCCAATCCCAGATCAACTGCCAGAACCCTTCGCGATCGTCGATTGACCAGCGATGCACGCTGGCGAAATCGCCGAAGCGGCGGCCGGTCCGGCGACCGGCTTCGTCCATGAAGCGCCGCAGATTGGTCGCGGCGATGCGCTCCTGTGTCGGCTCCCAGAGGGCCGCGTCTTGGCGCGCGTCCATCGTTGCCTCCCAAAGCGAAACTCTACCGCGGCGGCTTGCCGGCGGCCAAGTCCGCCTACTTGTCCTTGATCGCGTCGAGTGCCGCCTTGACGGTGTCGCGTTCGGACGCGTCGGCTGGCATCACCCGCAGCAGGTGCGTCCACTCATCGCGCGCCTGGACAAAATCGCGCTGCTGCGCCGCCGCCAGGCCGAGGAACCACAGCGCCATCGGCTGGTCGGGCTCCTGCGCGGTGACGGTCTTGAGCAGCGCCACCGCGCGCACCGGCACCGGATCTTCGACCTTGCGGTCCGCAAGCATCGCCGCGGCCTCGGCCAACGCGATGGCCGGATCGTCCGGCTTGAGCCGGTGGGCATGCTCGTAGGCGTCGATGGCCTTGTCGGTGTCGCCCAGTACCGCATAAGACCGGCCGAGCATCGCCCAGCCCTGCGCATCTTGCGGATTGTCTTTCAGCTTGGCGGCGAGGCCAGACACCATGTTTTGGATCATCGCCTGCTGTGCCGCCGGCGAGACACGATTGGCAAACGGCAGATCGGGCAGGCCGGGCGATCCCAGCGCCAAGTATGCGGTGAGCGCGAAGGCGGCGACGCAGGCGGCGAGAATGGCCGCAAGGCCGCGCCGCGGCGCGTTGGGCGCCGTAGCGTCAGGCTCGTCCACGGCGGCGAGGATGCGGCGCTCGATCTCGCGCCGCGCCGCCGCGGCGTCTTCGGGCCGCACCATGCCGCGCGCCAGATCACGCTCGATCTCGTTGAGCTGGTCGCGATAAACCGCGCGGTCGTAGCGGCCGCGCGTCATCGCCTGGCGTCCGCGCTGCCACAGCGGCGACAGCACGGCGCTGAGCACCGCGACCGTGACGAACAGCAGGACGAGCGCGAAGATCATTGGTCGTCGATCAGCAGCCGCTCGAGCTGGCGGCGCTGGTTGGGATCGAGCGGCTCGTCCGGTGGCGTCGGCCGGCGGCGCAAGTAGAACCAGGCACCGGCGGCGCCAACCGCCAGAATCACGAAAGGCGAGAACCACAGCAGATATGTTGCAGGCTCGACCGGCGGCTTGAGCAGCACGAAATCGCCGTAGCGGTCGGTAACATATTTGATCGCCTGCGCGTCGCTGTCGCCGGCTTTCAGGCGCTCGCGGATCAGCACGCGCAGATCGTGAGCGAGGTCGGCGCCCGAATCCTCGATCGATTCGTTCTGGCAGACTAAGCAGCGCAGCTGCTTGCCGATGGCTTCGGCGCGGGCCTCGAGCGCGGGATTGGCCAGCATCTCGCTCGGCTCGACTGCGAACGCCGCCTGTGCGACGCCGAGCAAAATCGCCGCGGCGATGAGCGCGCGGATCACGACGCCCCCAGTTCCTGCAGCAGCGGCATAATCTCTTTCTTTACGACATCCGCCGTCAACGGCCCGACATGGCGCCAGCGGATGTGTCCGGTGCGGTCAATCGCATAAGTCTCGGGGACGCCATAGACGCCGAAATTGATGGCGGTTCTGCCGCTGTCGTCGACGCCGATGCGGCGATAGGGGTCGCCATATTGCTGGAGGAATTTCTCGGCGTCTTCCGGCTTGTCCTTGTAGTCGATGCCGTACAGCACGATGACGTTGCGCCGCGCCAGGTCCATCAGCACGGGGCTCTCCTCGCGGCACGGCACGCACCACGAGGCGAAGAAATTGACGAACACAATCTCGTCGGCGAAGGCGCGATTGCTTAGCCGCGCCTCGCCTTTGAGGCCGACGAGGTCGAAGGCCGGCGCCGGCTTGTCGATCAGCGCCGACGGCAGCAGCTCGGGGTTATAGCCGGGCGCAAGGCCGTGCGAGAGATAGATGGCAAGCGCGGCGAAGGCAATCAGCGGCAGTAGATAGGCCGCGCGGCGCCAGCTCATGCGCGGCTCCGGTTCGCCGGCAACGCGGATTTGGCGGCGCGGCGCACGGCGACGCCGACACGCCAGCGCCGGTCGCTCAAGCTGACGCCGCCGCCGAAGGCCATGATCACGCCCCCGATCCAGATGAACGGCACCAGCGGCTTCCAATAGGCGCGTACCGCCCAGCCGCCTTTGTTGTCGGGGTCGCCGAGCGCGAGGTAGAAATCGGCGAAGAAATTGGTGTGGATCGCAGTCTTGCTCACTGTCTGCTGTTGCAGCGGAAAGAAGCGCCGTTCAGGCTCGAGCTGGGCAACGACGCGCGTGCCGTCGAGCAGCGTGAAGTCGCCGCGATCGGCGGTGTAATTGACGCCGTCGTGCTTGCCGATGCCGTCGAAGCGCAGCGTGTAGCCTGCCACCGGCAGGGTTTGTCCGAGATGCAGCAGCGCGATGCTCTGCTGCTCGAAGCCCGAGGCCGCGATGCCGGCAACTGTCACCGCCAAACCGAAATGCGCCAGCGTCATGCCATAGGAGGCGCGCGGCTGGGCGAGGGCGCGGCGCACCACTTCGCTCCACGGCGCGCGGAACAGGCGCAGCCGGTCGGCGAGCTCAACCACGGCAGCGGCGCCCATCCACGCGGCGAGGCCGATGCCGAGCACCGACAGCACCGGGCCGCCGTGGCTCAGATAGTACGCGATCAAAATCGCCGCGATGACGGCGGCGAACGCCGCCCACAGCCGCTGCAACGCGCCCAGCACATCGCCGCGCTTCCACGCCAGTAGCGGTCCGATGCCGACAGCGAGCAGCAGCGGAATCATCAGCGGCACGAAGGTGCGGTCGAAGAACGGATAGCCGACCGAAAGCTTGGGGCCGCCGACGGCATCGAGAAACAGCGGATAGAGCGTACCGATGAACACGGTGGCGCAGCAGCTCGCCAGGATCAGGTTGTTGAGCAGCAACGCGCCCTCGCGCGAGATCGGCGCAAACACGCCGCCCGGTTCGAGCGCCGGCGCGCGCCAGGCGTAAAGCGCCAGCGAGCCGCCGATGGCGATGCACAGCAACACGAGAATGAACACGCCGCGGCGCGGATCAAGCGCGAAGGCATGCACCGAGGTCAGCACCCCGGAACGCACCAGGAAGGTGCCGACCAGCGACAGCGAGAAGGTCAGGATGGCGAGCAGGATCGTCCAGCTCTTGAGGGTGTCACGGCGTTCGACCACGATCGCCGAATGCAGCAGTGCGGTGCCGGCGAGCCACGGCATCAGCGAGGCGTTCTCGACGGGGTCCCAGAACCACCAGCCGCCCCAGCCGAGCGTGTAATAGGCCCACCAGCTGCCCATGGCGATGCCGAGCGTCAGGCAGCACCACGACGCCAGCGTCCACGGCCGCACCCAGCGTGCCCAGGCGGCGTCAACGCGGCCGTCGATCAACGCCGCGATGGCGAAGGCAAAGGCGACCGAAAAGCCGACATAGCCCAGATAAAGGAACGGCGGATGGAAGGCGAGACCGGGGTCCTGCAGAATCGGGTTGAGGCCCATACCCTCTTCCGGTGCCGGCGACAGGCGCAGGAACGGATTCGAGGTCAGCAGGATGAAGAGCAGGAATCCGATCGCGATCAGCGCCTTGACGCCGAGCACGCGCGCGCACAGCCGGGGCGGCATGGCGTCGCCGAACCAGGCAATTGCTGCGCCGTAGAGCGCCAGGATCAGGACCCACAGCACCATCGAGCCTTCGTGGTTGCCCCATACGCTGGTGAGCTTGTAGAGCAGCGGTTTGGCGCTGCTGCTGTTCTCGGCGACGTTGGCGACCGAGAAATCCGATACGAAATAGGCGTGCACCAGCGTCGCGAAGGCGAGCGCGATGAGCGCGAACTGCGCCATCGCCGCGAGCCGGCCTGCCGCCATCAGGTTGAGGTCGTTGCGCGCGGCGCCGGTGAACGTCAGCCCGGCCTGCAGCAGCGCCACCGCCAGCGCCAGAATGAGCGCGAAATGGCCGAGCTCGATGATCATTGCGTCGCTCCGGCGCTCGCCGGCGCGGCCGGCGGAATGGGCTTGCCGTTCTCGCCCTCCTGCCAGCGACCCGCCTTTTTCAGCGCCTCGACCACTTCGGGCGGCATGTAGCGTTCGTCGTGTTTCGCCAGCAGCGTCGTCGCCTTGAACGATCCGTCGGTCAGAAGGCGGCCTTCGACCACGACGCCCTGACCTTCGCGGAAAAGATCCGGCACGGTGCCGCGATACGTCACCGGCACGGATTTCTTTCCGTCGGTGACGGTGAAATCGAGCGTCGAGCCGTCGGCCTCGTGCTTGACGCTTCCGGTGGCGACCAGGCCGCCGATGCGCACCAACCGGCCCGGCGGAATATGCTCGGCGTAGAGATCGGACGGGCCGTAGAAGAACACCAGATTGTCGTTGAGCGCCGACAGCGTCAGGCCGACGGCGAGGCCGAGCAGCGCGACGCCGCCGAGCACGAAATAAAGCCGCCGCCGCTTGCGCGTCATCGCCGCTCCTCGGCGTCGAGCGCGCGCTGTGCCCGGCGATAGCCGATCAGGCTGTGCGCCAGCAATCCGACGAGCACGAGCGCGGCGACGCCGTAGGCCGGCCAGACGAAGCGAGCATACCCGCCCATGGCGAAGAACTGCGCCATCAGGTACCGAATCGTAGCGCACGCAGCTTGGCGCGCAACAACGCGGTCCGCATGCGCAGCATGAGCAGGACCGCGAACAGGAACAGGAAGCCAGCGGCGATCACCAGCAGCGGCCACAGCATCGAGGTGGCGATGGTCGGGCCGCCCATGCGGAACACGCTCGCCTTCTGGTGCAGCGTGTTCCACCAATCGACCGAGAACTTGATGATCGGCAAATTGACCACGCCGACGATGGCGAGGATCGCCGCCGCGCGCGAGCCGCGGGTGCGGTCGTCGAAGGCGTTGGCCAACGCGATGAAGCCGATATAGAGGAAGAACAGCACCAGCACGGACGTTAGCCGTGCGTCCCACACCCACCAGGTGCCCCACATCGGCTCGCCCCAGAGCGAGCCGGTCGCCAGGCAGACGAAGGTGAAGCACGCGCCGATCGGCGCGGCGCTTTCGGCGGCGATATGCGCCAGCGGATGCCGCCAGATCAATGCCACCGCGCTCGCCACCGCCATCACCGCATAGACCAGGCTCGCCAGCCAGGCCGACGGCACGTGCACGTACATGATCTTGACCGCTTCGCCTTGCTGGTAGTCGGGCGGTGCGATGAACAGCGCGCCGTAGAACCCGATCGCGATCAGCACCGCGGCGGCGATGGCGCTCCACGGCAGCAGCATTGCCGACAAGCGCATGAAACGGGCGGGATTGGCGAAGCGCTGCATGGCCGGTTTTTCTGCTATTCGAACGCCTGACGCAAGGCTGCCGCCGCCGCCCACGGCGCCAGAGCGAGCGATCCCGCGAGCAACGCCGCCAGCAAAAGCAGATGCGGCCGCGATTCGAGACCCAAAGCGGCGGCTTCGCTGGCGGCGACGCCGAAGATCAGCACCGGGATGTACAGCGGCAGGACCAGCAGCGACAGAAGCACGCCGGCGCGGCGCGCACCCAGTGTCAGCGCTGCGCCGATGGCGCCGATGAGGCTCAGGACCGGCGTACCGAGCAGCAACGCCGCGATCAGCGCCGGATAGCCGGCGGCATCGAAATGCAGCACCAGCGCCAGCAGCGGCGCGATGATCGTCAACGGCAGGCCAGTGGTGAGCCAGTGCGCCGCGCATTTCGCCAGCACCTGGATCTCAAGCGGCACCGGCATGAGCGACAATGCTTCGAGGCTGCCATCTTGATAGTCAGCATCAAAGAGCCGTTCGAGCGACAGCAGCGCCGCCAACAGCGCCGTCACCCAGAGCACGCCGGCGGCGATGCGCGCCATCAGATCGGGATCCGGCCCCACGCCGAATGGAAACAGGATCACTGCCAGTGCGAAGAACGCGACGACATTGGCGACGTCGCCGCCCTGACGGAACGCCAGCCGCAGATCGCGCGTCAGCAGCGCGGCGAAACCGCTCATGCCTGCCTCCAGGTCGTGTGCGCGGCGAGCGACAGGGTCTGCGCGCCTGGCAGAGGCAGCGGCGCGTGCGTCGCGAGCGCGACGCAGCCGCCGGCGCTGCGATGCTCGGCGATCGCCGT
>Ga0187805_10000642_pt1 | contig 11758 bp, 15 predicted proteins | sample NC_wetland_sal_i_6_FD_132965 | JGI IMG/M metagenome (GOLD analysis project Ga0187805, IMG submission 132965) | Wetland sediment microbial communities from Neuse River Estuary, North Carolina, USA - Control_5 | ecosystem: Environmental > Aquatic > Freshwater > Wetlands > Sediment | place: USA... | reverse complement strand
GCCGAGATGCCGTGGCAGCCGCTGCATCCGGGTAGCCAGCTCGATCACCGCGCCGGGCACACCAGCGTCCGGCGGGACCGGCTGGCCGGGTGCGTACTGCCGCGGCCCGACCTGCCGTGACCACTCGTCCAGCTGCTCGGGCTGGTAGCCGAGCGCGCGGCCGGCATCACGCAGCGCCATCCGCGGCCGGTAGCTGATCACGTTGGCCACCTGGGCGGCGCGCTCCCGGCCGTAGGTGATGTAGACGTGCTGGATGACCTCCTCGCGGCGGCGGTGCTCGATGTCCAGGTCGATGTCTGGCGGCCCGTCCCGGCCCTCGGACAGGAACCGCTCGAACAGCAGCCCGTGCCGCACCGGATCGACGCTGGTGATGCCGAGCGCGTAGCAGACCGCCGAGTTGGCCGCAGAGCCACGGCCCTGGCACAGGATGCCGCTGCGCTCGCAGAACTCCACGATCTCGTGCACGATCAGGAAGTAGCCGGGGAAGCTGAGCTGCTCGATGACCGCCAGCTCACGAGCGATCTGCGCATAGGCGCCGGGCTGGGTCTCCGCGCGCGGGCTGCCGTAGCGGCCTGGCGCCTTCTGCGCGACCAGCTCGCGCAGCCAGCTGGCCTCGTCATGGCCTGGCGGAACGCCGAAGTCCGGCAGCCGCGGCGCGATGACGTGGAAGTCGAAGGCGCACTGGGCGGCCAGCTCGACCGTCCGCTCTGCCACGCCGGGGTAACGGCGCAGCCGGGCCGCCATCTCCGTGCCGGACCGCAGGTACCCGCTGCCGGACGCGGCCAGCCAGCCGTCCATGTCGTCCAGGCTGGACCGGGCCCGGATGGCCGCCAGCGCCTGCGCAAGCCGGGCGTCCTGGGGCGCGGCGCAGTGCACGTTGCCGGTGGCGACCACGTCGACACCGGCGCCCGCCGCGAGCGCGGCCAGCGCGTCGTTGCGTTCGTCGTCGGCCGGGTCGTCGCCGATGATCAGCTCGACCTTGACGTTCGCCTGGCCGAACGCCCCGGTCAGCCTCGCCAGCTCCCGCGCGGCGGACTCGGGCCCGCGCGCTGTCAGCGCCGCGGGGACCGCGCCCTTGCGGCAGCCGGTGAGGACCACCCAGTGCCCGTCGTGCGCGTCGGCGAGCGCGGGCTCGTCATAGCCGGGCAGGCCCTTCTCGCCGCCCGTTAGCTGTGCGGCGCTGATGACCCGGCAGAGCCGCCGGTATCCATCCGGGTCGCGGGCGAGCACCAGCAGGTGCCGGCCTGGCGGGTCGGGGACACCCGTCCTCCCCCCGGTCTGACGCGCCAGGTCAAGGCTGAGCTCGGCGCCGAAAACGGTGCCGAGGCTGAGGCCGTCCGCCCGCAGCCGGGCCGCCGCCTGGGCGAACTGCGGCACCCCGTACATGCCGTCGTGATCGGTGATGGCGAGCGCCGACAGGCCGCGGGCTGCCGCCTCGCGCACCAGGTCGGACGGGCTCGACGCGCCGTCCAGGAAGCTGTAGGAAGAGTGACAGTGCAGCTCCGCCCAGGGCAGCCCGGCCGGTGGCGGCGCAGCCCTGGCCGGTACCGCAGGCGCGACTGGCAGCCGGGTGACCGGCCGCGGTGCCCCCTGCTCGCTGGCCTCGCGGCCCGCCGCCGCCCCGCGGTCCCCGTCCGAGCTGCCCGTGCCCCAGGACAGGCGGCGCTCGAACTCCCGCCACGGCACCGGCGGATTGTCCCAGCCCATCGGCTACTCCCCTACCGCTGACGTCTGCACTGCTCGCCAGCTGCGCACTAGCAGGGCTTTCGCTCGATAAACTTAGCGATGCACACTGACATTCTCACATCGTACTCGCACTAGATTTCGATCACGAGCTGCTGCACCCTCGTTAACCACGCGCTGGATCGGAAGGTGTATACAGGGCCGGGTCACGATATAGAGGGGAAGAGCCATGGCCGTAGGCGTGCTACTCGAGTGGCGGTTCAAGCCGGATGCCGTTGACCAGGCGCCAGCCGTGGTCTCCAGGGTCCTGACAACCACGCGCGCATTTGACGGCTGCATCCGGGTCGACGTTCTGATCGATGACAACGATCCAACCCGCTGGCTGCTCGTCGAACTGTGGGAGTCGCTGGAGCACGACGCCGCCTACCGCACGTTCCGCGCGGGCCCGGGTAAGGCCACCGAGATTCCTCCGCTGCTGGCCGCACCGCCCGTGCTGACCAGATACGCGGTAGCCGACGTCTGAGCCATGGACAGCACCGTCCAGAGACGACTGGAGCACGCGCTGCGCGCCGCGCTGAAGAACCGGGACACGGCGGCGGTGTCCGCGTTCCGGTCGGCGCTGTCAGCGATCGCCAACGCGGCGGCGGTGCCGGCTCCGGCTGCCCGCGCTCGCCACGCCAGCCAGTATCTGGCAGGCACCGTCGAAGGCCTCGGCGCCGCCGAGGCCAGCCGCCGTGTGCTCAGCGAGAATGAGACGGCCGCCATCGTGAGTACCGAGATCGCCGAGCGGCGCGCGGCCGCTGACAGGTATGAACGGTCCGGCCACGCGGACCGGGCCGGCCGGCTGCGGCGCGAGGCGGACGCGCTTGCCGCCGCCGTCTCCGCAGATCCGGCCTAGCCGGCCAGGGCTGCCTCAGACACTGGCAGCTCGGCCGGAACCGGCGGCGAGCCGTGCAGCAGGATCCGGTTCATCACCCGCCGCATCCCGTGGTAGTCGTTGACGGCCATGTGCCACACCTGGCGGTTGTCCCAGAACGCGATCGAGCCCGGCTGCCAGGTGAATCTGGTGACCCACTCCGCCTTTGCCCCGTGCTCGAACAGGTAGCGGAGCAGCCCGAGGCTCTCCCGCCTGGTCCAGCCCTCGAACCGGGTCGTGTACTCCGGATTGACGTACAGGACCTGCTTCCCGGTCTCCGGGTGCCGGGTGATGACCGGATGCAGCGGGCCTTCCGCGGCGTCGTACTCCGACACCGAGGGTTCCGGCGGCGACGTCTGCTCGTAGCTGAGGCCGAGCTTGCGCACATTGGCGTGTACCGCGCGCATTCCGAGCAGGGTGTGCTTGAGCCCGTCCGAGAGTGCTTCGAAGGCCGGGACCATGCCCGCGAACAGGGTGTCGCCGCCGTAGGCCGGGCACTCCTCGGCGAACAGCATGGTGCCCATCGGCGGCTCGTCGAAGCAGGTCATGTCGACGTGCCAGCTCTCGCCGACGTTGCGGGTCTGATCGGGTTCCTTGCGCAGCTGCTGCTTAGTCCGGATCGGGCCGAAGCGCAGAGCGAATCGCTCCCGCTGCTCCTCGTCGAGGAACTGGTCGCGGAAGAAGATGACGCCATGCTCGGCCCATGCTCGCCGGACAGCCGCGTAGGTCGCATCCGGGTAGTCGCGGGTCAGGTCGAGGCCGCAGATCTGCGCGCCGATGTAGCCGCCAACACGCCGCACCTCCGGCAGGTCTGCTGCCATCTCACCAGTTCCCTCCGCCGCAGCCCAGGACCCGCAACGCGGGCGATCCCGGACGTGAAGAATCCGCTCCCATCATTAGGTCGCGGATGCGAGCGGCGACAGCGGTTTCCTGCCGGCTGAAAGGCAACCCGGCGGCAGGCGTAATCGGCGAGTGGCTACTGCGCCAGCTGCAGGATGGCGTTTGACTCCGCGGGCGTCAGTTCGAGCGACGCTGCGGCGACGTTTTCCGCTACGTGCTCAGCCGAGCCCGAGCCGGGGATCGGCAGGACCTGGGGTGACCGGCCGAGCAGCCAGGCGAGCGCGATCTGGCGCGGGCTGACACCCAGCCGCCGCGCGGCGGCGAGCACCGGCGGCACACCGTCGATGTTCTGGATCGGCGCCCAGGGCAGGAAGACGATGGACTCGGAGTCGCACAAGTCCACCATCGCTTCCGACGACCGGTCGCCGAGGTTGTACCGATTCTGCACCGAGACGACCGGGGTTAGCTTCTGCATCTCGCGCAGCTGCTGCTCGGACACGTTGGAGACGCCGATGTGCCGGATCTTGCCCTCGGTCTTGAGCTCGATCAGCGCGCCCATGGAGTCGGCTATCGGCACCTTGGGGTCCGGCCGGTGGAACTGGTACAGCGGGATCTGGTCGAGCTTCAGCCTGCGCAGGCTGCCCTCGCAGGCGTCGCGCAGATGCGCGGGCCGGCCGTCCGGGTTCCATCGACCCGGCGCCGGGCGCACGAGGCCGCCCTTAGTCGCGATCACCAGGTCGTCGCGGTAGGGGTACAGCGTCTCGGCGATGAGTTCCTCGCTGACCTGCGGGCCATACGAATCAGCGGTGTCGATGAAGTTCACGCCCAGGTCGACCGCCTGCCGCAGGGCCGCCTTGGCCCGGTCGCGGTCAGGCGGCGGACCCCAGATGCCGTTGCCAGTGATCCGCATCGCCCCGAATCCCAGCCGGTTGACCGTGAGGTCGCCGCCGATGTCGATAGTTCCGGCTGCTGCTGCAGTGCTGCTCATCAGAACCCTCTCCAGCTGAGGCCGCAGCGTGTACCGGGCGGCCTGGCGGGCGGATGTTGGCTCGATTCCAACCCTAGGTCACCGCGCGGGACCACCCTCGGCGCGCCGTCCTGTTACGTTCCCAGCACGATCGCCAGCAGCGACTGCGTCTGAGCCTCCGCCGCATAGGCACGTCAGCCGGGGGGCACCACCGTCACGCCCGGCCACCTGGCGCTCACCCGCTGCCGGGCCAGCCTGCTCATCGAGATCTCCGGCGTCACGCGCACCGGGTTGGCCCGCCACACGCCGTCCAGCAGATCCGCGAGGCCGTAGGGCGCGCAGACTTCGAGGCCGCAGGCGGCGAGCCGGACCGCGACGCAGGTCGCGGTCTCTGGCCAGGTGGCCACCGCGTCATGAACGCCGCTGAAGGCCCGGACCGGCGGCCCGCCGAAGTACGCGTGGTACCAGGTGTGAACCGCCGCCTGGTTCGTGGCCTCCCACGGCATGTCGGCGAGCCTGCCGAGTAGCTCTTGCGCCGCCAGATCGCACTCCGGGCCGAGGTGCCCCGGATCGAAGTACGCGACGTCGATGTCCTTGACCGCAGCGGGGATAAACCGGCCGTAACGCTGGCCCCAGATCACGTCGCGAATTGCGCCGGCGCCGATCCACGCGTCGGGCAGCCCGCTCTCGGCGACAGCGCGCAGCGCCCGCATGATCCATGCGTTACCTCGCAACTCCCCCGCAAGTACACCGGCTGCACCAGGCTCCAGCCCGGCACACCGATGACGCCGCTCAGTCACGTGCCGCTCCCGTTATCCGGATGACCAGTGCGCCAGACCGCACTACGGTCGAAAGCATGCAGACCATGGTGCCCGCGGGGGCCGACAAAATCTGGGCTGAAGATTCCGGCGGGGACGGGCCAGTGCTGCTTTTCCTGCACGAGGGTGTCGGCGACGCCCGGATGTGGGATCCGGTCTGGCCATCGCTCACGCCCTCGCACCGGGCGATCCGCTACGACGTGCGGGCCTACGGCCGCTCACCAGCGGCAACGGAGAATTACTCGCTGCTCGGCGACGCACAGGCGGTCCTTGACCACTACGCGGTCCCCAGCGCGCACATTGTCGGCTGCAGCATGGGCGGAGGCACCGCGATTGAGCTCGCACTGGCCGAGCCGGACCGGGTGCAGTCCCTCGTGCTGCTGTGCCCTGGCATCCCGGGCTACCCTTACCCCGAGGACCCCGAGATCGAGGCGCGGTTCGATGAAGTCGCGGCGGCCGGCGACATCAACGGGCTGGTCCGGCTCGGCCTGGAGCAGTGGGGCCGGTCGGGCGAGGACCCGCTCGTCACCGATCTCATGCGATCGGCGATGCGGGCGTGGGACAACGAAGAGCGCTTCCAGCAGCGGGGCGACCCGGTCTACGACCGACTCGGCGGGCTGCGCGCGCCGGTCGTGCTCATGGTGGGCGACCAGGACAACCCAGGCCTGATCGCGAGCAACGAGGCCGCCGCGCGGCGGATCCCGGACTGCGAGCTAATCCGCATGCCCGGCGTGGACCACTATCCGACCATCCGCGCGCCGCAGCTCGTGGCTGAGACGGTCCTGCGTCACTGCACGCCCCGGGATTGAGTACTCGTGGCAGCACGAGTGGTATTGGTTGTGCATGGATGTTAGCGCCGCTGCCGCCAGGGTCCGATTAGAGCTGCGGAACGCCGGCTTCCAGGAGTTCGTGCCAGGGCGGCGAGGGTTTCTCGTCGAAGGCGACCCCAACGGTGGCTGGGTTAGCGTCAGGTGCCACGCTGGCTTTCCCGGCGCGAGAAAGAGGCGCGACCGCGACCTGCAGAACTACCGCCACGTCCTGTCAGCGGCCGGGTTCACGGTGACCGATTCCCCCTGGATGCCTGGCTCGTTGCGGGTGACGCCGCCGCCAGAGCCTGCCGACATCTGACTGCGACGCGACTGCATCGCTAGTCCGGTCGCACCAGCCGGATACTGGAGACGTGCGCATCATCCTGCAGACACAGCGACTGGTCCTGCGCGAGTTCAGCGTGGACGACGCAGACAATCTGTTCGACCTCAACAGCGACCCAGAGGTGATGCGCTACCTCACCGGCGGCAGGGCAACTCCGCGCGAGGTGCTCCGGGACGAGGTCATCCCGTTCCATCTCGCCGTCTATGAACGGCTAGACGGGCTCGGAACCTGGGCGGCCGAGTCCTGCACCACCGGAGACTTCCTCGGCTGGTTCCACTTCCGCCCGGGTCCCGACGGGGACGTCACCAACATCGACCTCGGCTACCGGCTATGCAGATCCGCTTGGAACAAGGGCTACGCCACCGAGGGGTCGCGTGCTCTGATCAACATTGGCTTCACCGACCTTGGCGTGGAGCGGGTGTTCGGACACACCATGGCGGTCAACACCGCCTCCCGGCGCGTGCTGGAGAAATGCGGCCTGACGCTGGTGCGTACCAGTCCCTACGACGGACCCGACGTCATCGAAGGCTCCGAGCACGGCGAGGTTGAGTACGCTCTAACCAAGCCGGAGTGGCAGGAACGCCCGGCTGAAGCAGCTCGGTGACTCCCGGGCGATCACTTTGGCAGGATCGTGCTCCCGGATCGGACAACCATTTCCTGCAAGGCGGCCACGTGCTGCTCGAATGCAGCGCGCCCGGCCGGCGTCAGCCGGGCCGACGTGCGCGGACGCTTACCCACGAAGCCCCGCCCGATCTCGACGTAGCCTGCCTGCTCGAGCGTTGCCAGTTGCTTGGACAGAGCGGAATCAGACAGGCCGACGCTATCGCGAATGAACTGAAAGTCTGCCCACTGCGAGGCGGCCAGTAGCGACACGATCGACAGCCGGGTGGGGGCGTGGATGAGCTCATCGAAGCGTGCACGGGCCATCACATGACACCGGCGCGGTTGCCGAGCATGATCCGGCGCAGCAGCCGGTTGAGCACTGGGCCGAAGAGACCCATCGTCAGGCCGCCCACCCCGCATCCAATCGTCGCCGGGTAGGAAACACCGGCTGCGCGGAGCCCGAACGCGATGGCGAGCGAAATCCCCACGATCAGCGCCACGAAAGCCAGGATCGCCACGACCCCCCTGCCGTCCAGCAACCCTTCGCGCAGCCTGGCGTCGAGCAACTGGCCGCGGACCGCGACGCCAGTCGCGGCCAGCAACCCCACGACGAAGACCGGAACAGTGATCCCGATTGCCAGCGGAGTCCGGGTATCGACGCCGACGGCCAGCACCACCATCAGCACGCCGACGACCCACCAGTACCACGCAGGCACTGTCGCCCGGTCGATGACCTGCTGCTGCCGCTGCTGGATCTCCGCGAGGGCGTCAGCTGCCTCGCCCGGGTGTAGTTCGCTGTTCACTGACTCCCCGTTTCCGGCCGCTAGTTCTTGCCTCATAGGAAAGTAACACTGACTTTCCTATGAGGCAAGTACTTTCCCAAACCATGCAGGACCCAAGTGTTCCCTAAGCGGACGGCGGGATGCTTGCCTTACTGCCTGGCCTCCGACGCGGCCAGCGTGGCCACCAGCCGGGCACTTGCCTGCGACAGGCCTCGTACTCAGCTCCGAAGCGCTTGGCCATCGTCGGCTCCTCCCACCAGCGGACGAAGGGCGCTACGAACGCAGCGACGCCGAGCAGGTAGATGAACAGCAGCGGCCTGCTAAGCAGGAGCGACTCCCCGGTGATGACAGCGAAGTAGGAGACGTACATGGTGTTGCGCACGTACCGGTAGGGGCCGCCGATCATCACCTTGCGCGAAGACGGCGGGTCGGTGGGGAACGGCGTCCCGATGCCCTCGACGGTGAATCGCGCGAAGGTCGCGACACACACGATGCCGCCTAGCGCGATTAGAGCGACGCCCAGGGCCCGCACCGCCAGGGGCCAGAGCGGCGCGCCTTCCCGGAACCGTGTGATCAGCCAGGGAAATAGCACGACGATGAGTCCCGGGCCGAACGGGAAAGAAACCACGGTGACCGGTGCGGAAACCCAGCGGTTCACGGTGGCGGGGCGTCAGGACCCGGTGGTGCGGCGGGCGGGAGCGTTCCAGTGCGAGCGCGCCCCTCTACCAGCCGGTCATAGGCGAGCCGGGCATCTTCCGGCAGATCGCTCCGGGCGATCCCGAAATTCAGCGCATGGCGAGCTTCCTGCTCCGGTGTCAGCTTCGCCATCGGCCACCGTCCTAAGCCCTGGCTGGAACGCTACTCCGAGCACGGCACGCCCACCTGCCTGCGATCGGGCCGCCGCGTCTGCCCTCAGCGCGGCCCGCGGCGCGCGGCACGCAGCACGCTGTCGTGCACGGTGACCGCGTTCCCGTCGGGGTCGGTTGCCGTACGGGGTGACGCGGCATTCGTGACGATCGTCCAGTCGGCGTCGTCCAGCAGGCCGACGATGTCGTCGCCGGTATAGAACAGCTCGGGCAACGGCGGCCGCGGCACCGTCGTCTGCAGATCGGACGGATGGTGACCGACGATGAGCAGCGTCCCGCCGGGCGCGACCGCGGCCGCGAGCCGCCGGAACATCGGGGTCCTGAGCGCTTCTGGCAGCTGCATGAACTGCACCGACACCAGGTCATAGCTGGCGTTGCCAGGATCGGATGACGTCAGATCCTCGTGCCGCCACTCAATCCGCCCGGCCAGCTCTGCCCCACGCTCGGCAGCGTGCGCGGCGCCGCGCTCGAGGGCGACCGCGGAGATATCGACAGCGGTGACGATCCACCCGCGGCTGGCCAGCCAGATCGCGTCCGCGCCTTCGCCGGCCCCGGCATCGAGCGCGATTCCCGGTGCCAGGTCGGCGACCTGCGACACGAGGTTCGGGTTAGGGTTGCCACTCCAGAGCGCGCCGCGGGACCGGTAGCGCTCGTCCCAGGCTTCCTGGCTAAACGGATCTGACATGGTGCGCAGGTCTCCCGCTCTCGCTCGCGCTCGCCAACTGGGTCGAGCCCTGATCAGGCTAGTGCGCACGGGCGGGCGAGGCCGCTCGGTAGGGTGCGCTGGGTGGACCGACACGCCAACCCGCACTGGCAGGTCACCTCGGGTCAGCAGGATCCCGGCACGGTCGACCGGCTGCTGCGGTTGCTGCCGGACTGGTTTGGCATACCAGCGAGCAACGCGGCATACGTCGCGGCGGCCCGGGAGCTGCCGACCTACGTCGCCCGACCGGCCGATGACGGTGCAGCAGAAGGCCTCCGCACCGGCCCGGTCGGCGTGCTGTTGGCTCGGCGGCATTTCCCGCAGGCGGCCGAGATCCACTTTCTGGCGGTCGATCCGGGCTGGCACCGACAGGGTGCGGGCCGAGCGCTGGTTGCTGCGCTGGAGGCCGACCTCGTCGCCGATGGCTGCGAGTTGCTGCAGGTGAAGACTCTCGGCCCCAGCAAGCCGCACGCCGGCTACGCGCGCACCCGGCAGTTCTACGCGAGCCTGGGATTCCGGCCGCTGGAGGAACTGCTCGAGGTGTGGGGGCCGGAGAATCCGTGCCTCATCCTGGTCAAGATGCTGGGTCGGTCTGCAGCATCCGGCGGGAACGACTGGAATGTCGCAACTCAGTCGTAACGCGCCTCGATCTGCCACCGGCCGTCCTGCAGCGCCACCAGCCAGGCTGTCCCGTCGTCGGCTACCAGCTGGAACCTGGCCTGACGGCAAGCGTGCGGCGGATCCCACCAGCGCTGCGTGACAGGCCACGGCCCGGCCCACTGGGTGATCAGGTGAGTCGGGCCGTCGGCCACCGACAGCCAGGCCGGAGCTGCCGACAGCCCGGCCCGCCCGCTGACCGAAACGGCCTCGCCGGACTCGCTGGTAACGCTGGCCGCGAGCGGTACCGGGTACACGGTCGCCGGGGCGGGCGCCGGGATCTGGGCTGGCCAGGGACGCTCCGCCGGCCGCTGCGGCACCCCGGCGTCACCGAACGGCACGAGCAGCACCTGCTCGGCTGGCCGGCGGCCGCCTGCCAGCACCGGACGGGTCACGCAGCCGTGGCCCAGCATCGCCTGCACGCGGAGGGCCGCGCGAGCCACCCGGTCGCTGATGACAGGGTCGCCCCACAGCGCGAGCTGCCGCCCGGTGGCGCGCACCAACTGGTCCGGGACCAGCCGGAGCAGCGTAATCCCGAACGAGCCCGGCCAGCCGGCGTCATCGGCGTTCCCCTCGCTCATACCACGCCTGCCTGCCGGGCCTGGCGCACTCGCCTGGCCGTCGAGCTGCCACCGGACGCGCTCGGCTACCGCCAGTGCCGACAGCAGCCCGTCGTGCCGCCACAGCCGGCTGACCTGAGTGCCATCCGCGAACTGCACGTCCACCCGGACCCGAACGCAGGCGAACCCGTCGGACGCCAGCCGGTCATGCATCTGATCGGCTAGCGCCTTGGCCGCGAAGATCACCGGCTCTGACTGCTCGGCCGGCGGGTCGAACTCCAGCGCGGCGGATAGGTCAGCCGCCGGCGGCCTCGGGACCAGCGGGCGCGGGTCGAGTCCGCGGGCCAGCCGGCAGGCGAGTTTCCCTGGTGGCCCGAACCTGCTGGCGGCCTCCGCGGGCGGCAGCCCAGCGAGCTGGCCCAGCGTCTCGATACCCAGCCTGGGCAGCAGCTCGCACAGGTCGGAGACGCCCAGCACGCCGACGGGGAACCCGGCCAGGAACTCTCGTGTCTTCCCCGGCGGGACCACCAGCCCGCGGCCGGTCCGGGCCGCCAGCCCGGCGGCAAACAGGCCATCGGCGACCCCGACCTGGCAGTCGACACCGCGCTGGCGGACAGCCTCGGCCAGCTTGGCGGCCAGCTCGACCTCGCCGCCGAAGTAGCGCGCCGGGCCGCGGGCCGGGATGGCGCAGACGCCCGGCCGCAGCACTTCGACCTGGGGGCAGAACCCCTCGACGACGGCGACCACCGGCTCGAACGCCCGCGCCGCGGCGCCGCCTTCCTGACCTGACGCGCCGCTCCCCTCGGCTGGCGGCCCCGTGGTGCCCGAGTTGTCCAGCCAGTCCGGGCAGCGCAGCACGAGCACCCGCCGGGACGCTGCGGCACCGCTCACCCGCTGCTCGCCAGCCGCCCGGTGGCGACCAGTCCGGACCCGTCGGCGGTCGTGCCGACAGACCCGCCGCCCGGCACACCGGGCTCGCTGACGGCCACGCCGGTGGCCACCGTGACCGAGCCGTCTGGGCCTGGCAGCCAGAGCCACGCCGAACGCAGCCGCTCACCCGCACCGCGCCCAGACGCGAGGACCCGCGCCCGGCGAGCCCGCAGCCGCCCGTGACCGGCTCCGATCCCAGTCCACTTCGCGTCGGCCACCAGCAGCCGGGACTGCGCCCCCGGCCAGTCTCCGGCGACCACGAGCACGCTGCCGTACCGGCG
>Ga0187805_10000640_pt1 | contig 11781 bp, 7 predicted proteins | sample NC_wetland_sal_i_6_FD_132965 | JGI IMG/M metagenome (GOLD analysis project Ga0187805, IMG submission 132965) | Wetland sediment microbial communities from Neuse River Estuary, North Carolina, USA - Control_5 | ecosystem: Environmental > Aquatic > Freshwater > Wetlands > Sediment | place: USA... | reverse complement strand
CGAGCTCGTCACCACCGAGCAGGCCGGGAAGGCGGCCAGCCGCGACCTGGCCAGCGCCGCGAGCGAGGCGTCGAGTTCGACGGCGGTGACCGCGAGGCCCCGTTCGGCCAGCGGCACGGTCGCCTGCCCGGTGCCCGGCCCGATCTCGGCGACCCGGTCTCCGGGCGCGAGCCCGGCCAGCCGGACCAGGTCGTCGAACATCGCGTCCGGGCCTACCGGCCTGGTCCGCTGGTAGCCCGTAGCGTCCAGGCCGTACCCGGCGCGCAGCACGTGCCGCTGGTCCGAATCGCTCACCTACGTCCCTTCCTCGTACAATGCTTGGGTGGACTACCTGCTCGCGGCGATCATCTTCGTGTTCATTGTCACGGTGCTCGTCGTGCTCTGGAAGCGCGAGCACCCCAAGAAGGACTAGGCCGCGCGGGACCAGTAACCAATTCATTACGGCCCGGTCGCCCGGTCCGGCTGCTCCGTATTGTCTGTCTCATGCGAACGAGCCGGCTGGCGCTAGCCGCGTCGCTTCCCATCGCAGTCCTTCTCATGGCCGCGTGCGGCACCACTGCCCCGGTCCCCGGGGCCGCCTACGGCACCACCGCGGCCGCCACGCCAACGCCGTCGTCGTCCATGCCCGCGTCCCCGGCAGTCAGCGCGTCCGGCGCGCCGATGATCCCCGCCAGGGCCGTGCTCACCGTGCAGAAGACGAAAATCGGGTACGTGCTCGCCACCGGCACCGGGATGACCGTCTACTGGTTCAGCAAGGACGCGAAAGGCAGCGGGAAGTCGGCGTGCACCGGCACCTGCGCGACCTCCTGGCCAGCGGTCACCGGCATGCCCGTCCCCGCGGCGGGAGTGACGCTGAGCGGGAAGCTCGGCACGATCACCCGGCCGGGCGGCGTGGTCCAGGCGACCTACAACGGGTATCCGCTGTACACCTACGCCGGCGACGCGTCGCCGGGGCAGGCCAGCGGCAACGGCGCCGGCGGCGTCTGGCACGTGGTCACAGGCACGCTGCTGTCCCCGTCCCCGGCCAGTGCCGCCGCGGCGTCCGCCCGCGATCTGAGCGCCGGGGGCGGCTCCGCGCCGGCCCCGTCGTCGTCCGCGACGGCCGCCGGCGGCGTGTCCGGATACTGACTCAGAAAACCCTCTGCTGATTCAGCAAACCCTCTCGGGAGGGTATCGGTTTGGTATAGCCGCGCTACCGGGTTGAACCTCGCACAGGGCGCTATCCGTGCCATCGGTAGAGGCGAATGACCTCACGGAAACGGAGAGACACCATGGAGACAACCCGGACGCGCAGCGTAACCGGGAAGGTCGCGGCGCTTGCCGCGGTCGCGGCGACCGGGCTTCTCGTGGCGGCGTGCGGCTCGCCAGGCTCGTCAAGCACGTCAAGCGCGCCGGCCTCCACGACAGCCGCGCCGGCCAGCGCTCCGGCGAGCACGTCGGCCAGCGCTCCGGCGAGCGCCCCGGCCAGCACCACCGCGACGCTGAAGACCGAGCACAGCACCCTGGGCACCGTGCTCGCCAACAGCCAGGGGATGACCCTGTACTGGTTCGCCGCCGACCACGGCAACACGTCCGCCTGCTCGGGCGCGTGCGCCTCTGCCTGGCCGCCCGTCATCGGCACGCCCGTGGCGGCCACCGGGATGACGCTGTCCGGCACGCTCGGCACGATCACTAGGTCCGACGGCACGAAGCAGGCGACCTGGGACGGGCACCCGCTGTACGCCTTCTCGGGCGACACCGCCTCCGGGCAAGTGAGCGGCAATAAGGTGAACGGCTTCGGCGCCCTGTGGTACGCGGTCACGCTCAGCTCAGGCAGCGGCGCCGGCGCCGGCGGCGGCGCCTCGACCGCGCCGACCAGCAGCGCCGGCGGCAGCTGGTCCTGAGTTACCGCGCCGGTTGACGCACGGTAACCGGGGTATCAGCCCTCTGTGTCGTCGCCTGGTGAATCGCCCGTTACGTCGTCTTCGCAACCGAAGGCGGCACGGGCCCGGCAAGCGCGGACCGCGGGTAGCCAGCAGGCGCACGGCAGGCAGTTGCTTGTCATCTACCTGGCGCTAATGCTCGCGATGCTGCTGGCCGCGCTGGACCAGACGATCGTGTCGACGGCGCTGCCGACGATCGTCAGCGACCTGGGCGGGCTCAGCCATCTGTCCTGGGTGGTCACCGCGTACCTACTCGCCAGCACGGCGACCACCCAGGTATGGGGCAAGCTCGGCGACCAGTACGGCCGCAAATACCTGTTCCTCACCGCGATCGTGATCTTCCTGGCCGGGTCCGCCCTCTGCGGCCAGTCGCGGAACATGGGCGAGCTCATCGCTTTCCGTGCCATCCAGGGCGTCGGCGGCGGCGGCCTGATGGTGCTGACCCAGGCGATCATCGGCGACATCGTGCCCGCCAGGGAGCGCGGCAAGTACCAGGGCGCGTTCGGTGCCGTCTTCGGAGTTGCGAGCGTGGCGGGGCCGCTGCTGGGCGGCTTCTTCGTGGACAACCTGAGCTGGCGCTGGGTGTTCTACATCAACCTCCCGATAGGCGCCATCGCCCTGGTTGTGATCGCCGTGGTGCTCCCAGCGACGTCGGTCAAGCAGCAGCACAAGATCGACTACCTGGGCGCTACGCTGCTCGCCGGGTTCGCCGTCAGCGTGGTGCTCGCGACCTCCTGGGGCGGCACGACGTACGCGTGGGACTCGGGGGTGATCATCGGCCTGTTCGTCGCTTCGGTTCTGTTTGTCTTCGGCTGGTGGGTGGCGGAGCGTCGGGCGGCGGAACCGGTGCTGCCGCTGCGGATGTTCCGTAACTCGGTGTTCACCACAGCCTCGGCGATCAGTCTCGCCGCCGGGTTCGCGATGTTTGGCGCGCTATCTTTCCTGCCGCTGTTCCTGCAGGTCGTGCACGGCGTCTCACCGACGATTTCCGGCGTGTACCTGCTGCCAATGGTGCTCGGCTTGCTGCTGACCTCGGTGGGCAGCGGTCAGCTCATCGCGCGGACCGGCAGGTACAAGGTGTACCCCATCGTCGGCACTGCGGTCCTGGCGGTCGCGCTGTTCCTGTTGTCCACGCTGGACGAGAACACGTCGACGCTGGTCATGAACCTGTATTTCTTCATACTCGGGTTCAGTCTCGGCCTCATCATCCAGGTACTCGTCATCGCGGTGCAAAATACCGTCGACTACGCGGACCTTGGCGCCGCCACCTCAGGCGTGACGTTCTTCCGGTCGATCGGCGGCGCGTTTGGCGTCTCGGTGTTCGGCGCGATCTTCAGCAACCAGCTGGCCGCCCACCTCGCCAGCGCCCTGCACGGCGTCCGTCTGCCGCCCGGCTTCAGCGCGGCCGCAGTCCAGTCGAACCGGAACCTGCTCAGGAAGCTCCCGCCGGCCGTCCAGCACGACATACTGCACGCCTACAGCATCTCGCTGCACCCGGTGTTCCTCACCGCCGTCCCTGTGGCGCTCGTCGCGTTCGCGCTTTCCTGGTTCCTGCGGGAGGTCCCGCTGCGCACCGCCGCGGGCGCGACGCTGCGCGAGTCGGCGAAGGCGACCGACATCGGCGAGGGCATGGGCACCCCGCCGTCCGCGCGCTCCTCCGCAGCGGAGGCCGAGCGGGTGCTCGCCCGGCTGTGCGCCGCGGACTTGCGGCGTTTCGGGTACGCCAAGCTCGCCAGGGACGCCGGGCTGGAGCTGACCGGTGGCTGCTGCTGGCTGCTCACCAGGCTCGCCAGGCAGGGCGCCACGCCGGCCCCGGAACTGGCCAGGCAGGCCGGGGTGACCGTCGCCGAGGGGCACCCGGTGGCGCAGCAGCTGGTCGACCAGGGGCTGATCACCAGGTCCGACGGCGTCCTCGCGCTGACCAGCGACGGCGAGGCGACAGCGGACAGGCTGTTCGCCGCCGAGCGACACTGGATGGAGCACCTGCTGGCCGGCTGGTCACCCCAGCAGCACGCCGAACTCGAGGGCGTGCTGACCAGGCTGTCCCGCGCGCTGCTCGGCGACGACGCGGACCACCGGCTCGTCGACGACGGCGACCGCCGTCCGGTCGGCGGCTAGGTCAGCCGCCCGCGGGCAGCGCGCCGGGGAAGAGCAGCGCCAGCTGATGCGGGTAGCCGGCGATCAGCCGTAGCTCGTCGTCGGTGAGCGGCTTGCCCGTCGCCGCGGCGCACAGCTGGACAAGCGAGAACACCAGGTCCTCGTCGTCGGGCGCGACCTCGATGCCGAGCCCGCCGAGCACGTGCCTGAACCCGGCCTTGCCGCCGTACTCGCCGGTCAGCACCACCCTGCCGTCCCTGGTGAACCAGTCGCGCGGGAACGGGCCGAGGACCGAATCGTCGTAGAGCTCGTAGTTGGCGCGATCCTTCAGCGCCCCGTCGGCGTGGATGCCCGACTCGTGCGCGAACGCGTTCCGCCCGACACCGGGCCAGGCCGGCGGCAGCGGCTGGCCGAAGGCGTAGCTCGCCCACAGCGCGAACCGCCTCGCCCAGGACAGGTCGAGCGGATCGCCGATCCGCGGGCGTGGCGCCCCGGCCGCCTCCAGGCCGAAGCCGTGCCGCACCGCGAGGATGCACGAGAGCAGGTCCGCGTTGCCGGCCCGCTCGCCGATCCCGTTCACGCACGTGTTGATCCAGGCGTCGTGCCCCGCGTCCAGGTCACCGAGTGCGCCGGCCAGGGAATTGGCCACGGCCATGCCGAGGTCGTTGTGGCAGTGCGTCTCGACGGGCAGGGCCGCCGCGGAGGCGAGCTTGGCGAACCGTTCCCTGATTCGTCCCGGCGTGTCGCCGCCGATCGTGTCGCAGTACCTGACGCGCGTCGCGCCTGCGTCCCTGGCAGCCAGCGCGAACTCGAGCAGGAACCCGTCGTCGGTCCGCGAGCCGTCCTCGGCGTTGACCCCGATCGTCTCGGCTCCCGCGTCCTTCGCCGCCCGCACCGCGGCGGTCATCTCCGCGATGATCGAGGCACGGTCCAGCTTGCCGCGGAACTTGTGCGCGATCATCTGGTCCGAGGTGGAGATCGACAGGTTGTAGTGCCGGAGCCCGGGTCCGTCGGTTACCACGGCGGCGGCCGCCGCCACGTCGCCGGGCACCGCCCGGCACCAGCCCGACAGGCGCAGGCTCCCGAACGCTCCGGCGTCGCCGAGCGCCGCGCACGCGCGCACGTAGGGCGCCTCGTGGAACAGGAACGGGAAGCCGATCTCGGACTGCGCCACGCCCAGCCGGCCGAGGTAGAAGTTGACCATGATCTTGCCGAACTTGGACAGGCCGGTCCGCGCGGTCTGCACGCCGTCCCTGTTGGTCACGTCGAGGAAGTGGATCTCAGGCATGTATCAAGATTGACAACTTGACCAGATCTAAATCAACATTGATTTTAGTCAACCATCAAGCGCATGCCGGAGTGCCATGCCCGCCTTCCTGACAGCCGCAGAGGCGGCGAGCCGTCTCGGCGTCAAGCCCGCCACCCTCTACGCGTACGTCAGCCGCGGCACCCTCACCAGAGCGCGCGGCGCCGACGGCCGGGCCAGCCTGTTCGACGCCGACGAGATCGAGCGGCTGGCCAGGCGCGGCCGCCCGCGGCGCCCGCCCGGCACCCTCGACATCACCGTCGAGACTCAGATCACCGAGATCACCGCCGACCGGTTGCGCTACCGCGGCCTCGACGTGCCCGAGCTAGCCAGGACCCGGTCTTTCGAAGACGTCGCCGTGTTGCTCTGGACCGGTGCGCTGCCGCCCGCCGCGGGACCGAGGACACCTGCTGGCGCCGGATCCGCGGCTGTGCTCTTGCCCGGCGCCGGATCCGGGGCGGCGGCCGGTGTCGGCCAGCCGTGGCGTGCGTCGCCAGCCGCCCTGGCCGTCGGGCGCGCCGCCCAGTCCGCGTTGCCGCCGCAGACCCTGCCGCTCGAGCGGCTGCAGGTGATCGTGCCCGCGACGGCGGCGACGGATCCGCTGCGGCTGCACCTGGACCGGCCCGCGGTGATGGCGGCGGCCCGGTCCCTCATCGCCGGCATGGTGGACTGCCTCCCCGGCCCGGACGGCTCGGGCAGCCTGGACAGCACGGGCACCCCGGACGGCATGGCCGCCCCGGACGGCCCGGCGGCCCCGGACGGGCTGCCCGCGGACGCCGTCCCGGTCGCGGAGCGACTGTGGGCGCGGCTGTGCGGCCGGGCGCCGTCCCGCGCGATGCTGCGGGCGCTGTCCGCCGCGCTGGTGCTGCTCGCCGACCACGAACTCGCCGCGTCCACCCTCGCCGCCCGCGCCGCCGCGTCGGTGCGCGCCGACCCGTACGCGGTGGTCGCGACGGGCCTTGGCGCGGTGAGCGGTGCGCTGCACGGCGGGGCGTCGCTCGGCGCGGAGACGCTGCTCGCCGCGGCGGCCGGCCCGCAGGACGCGCCGCGCGTGGTCGGCGACATGCTGCGGCGGGGCGAGAAGATCCCCGGCTTCGGCCATTTCGTGTACCGCACCGCCGACCCGCGTGCGCTGGTGCTGCTCGACCTGGTCCGCCGCGCCGCGCCCAAGTCGCGCCAGCTCGCCGTCGCCGACGCGATCCTCGCCGAGGTCAGGCGCCGCTCGCTGCCGGAACCCAACATCGACTTCGCGGTCGCCACCCTGGCCAGGTCCGCCGGGATGATCCGCGGCGCCGGCGAGGCGATCTTCGCCGTCGCCCGCGCCGCGGGCTGGATCGCGCACGCCCTCGAGGCGTACGAGAGCGGCGTCCCGCTGCGCCCCAGGGCCGCCTACACCGGCCCGGTCTACGCCTGACGAGGAACGGCTGACAGCCCTGTCCCGCCCGCTCCGGTTGCTGTCCTGCCTCCATATCGGCTGTGGGTGTGCTGCCCCGGCCGACGTTGGCTCGCCTTGGCTCAGTGGCTGAGGCCGTGGTTTAGATTTGACGCGGAAGCCCTGCCTGTTCCGGGTGACGCCCGGTTGCCGCTGTGAGGGCGGGTATCAGTGTCTTAATACTGCAACGGCATTTAGGCGTCCGGGTGGATGGTGGCCCAGTCGGCGGCCATGTCGATCACGGTCCACTTGTGCTCGGCGGCGGCGGCGAGGATCTGGTCGGTGCCGCTGCCTAGGATGGGGTCACGGTCGTAGGCGTATTCCCGGTCGCCGTCGGTGTGGTGAACGACCAGCTGCAGGGTCCGGTATGGGCTGGCTGCGGTCCACTGGAGCATGGCCAGGTCGCCGTCGGTGTTCCCGGCGGCCACGATCGGGCGCTGCCCGACGTGCTGGTGAATCGAGCTGGGCTTTTGCGGGCCGTCGTTGATGATCGCGCCTTTGGCGGTCTTGATGAGTTCGGGCCCGCGTTCGCCGACGCGGAACTCGGTTTCCCCGACACTGCCGATGACCCGGTGCGGGGGCAGGCCGTAGCCATCGGCCGTCCATGTCCGCATGAAGTCGGTGCCGCCGCCGGAGAAGATCCAGCAGGAGAAGCCATCGCGGTCCAGCAGGCCGAGCAGCTCCACCATCGGCTGGTACACCGTTGCCGGGTAGGGCCGCCCGAAGCGCGGGTGACGGGCCGAGGCCAGCCAGTTCCGGCAGACGGCGTCGAATTCACCGGTGGTGATGCCCGCGTGGGTGAGCGCTACCAGCTTGACCAGGGCCGCCATCCCGCCCGCGCGCAGCTCTTCCAGGCTGGTGGGATGGCCCAGCTCGGCCGCCCGGTCGAGCGCGAAGACCAGCTGAGCGTACACGGGCTGCTCGGTCCACAGCGTGCCGTCATTATCGAACACCGCGACGCGGTCGCGCTCAGGGACGAAGTCCGGCGAATCAGGATCAGTCACGGCCGTGACGAACTCCACGATCGACTGCTTCGCGGCCGTGTCACGCCAGCTCGGCAGCTCATCGGCGCTCATCGCCCGCCCCCTGCATCTGATGCTGATCTTGGCCCTGACCGGCTCATCGAGCGCAGCGTAAGCCGGGTTGTTCTGCAAATAACTCATCCCGTCCGGGTGATCCCGGCCCGAGAGAACACGGCTCGTCGCGGCGAGAGCCGCAGCGTGCCGCAAGGTCTTGGCACGCAGTTTCGGCCCCCGTCCCAGCACAAGTGAGCTGGTAGCCGCGTCGCGGGTAATTGCATAGGCGGGCTTGGTACTGGCGTCGCCGGCGCCAGCGGGACCAGGACCAGATGCTGTCCGGGTCAGGTGCGCGGTACTGGGCCAGGCTGATATGCCAGCGGCTTCCCGCGATCCAGGCCAGGTCGGCGGTGCTGGACCGGCGGGGCCCGTAGCAGGCGTAATAAGCGATCTCGGCGGGGTTACTGACGGAGCGGCGGGCCAGCAGCCAGTGCCCGCGGCCGGGCCGCCAGCTGGTCCGGACCGGGACCCGCGCCCAGTCGAACTCGCGCTGCATGTGCCGGGCGACGACCGCGCGCTGGGCGTGGCCTGGCCCTATCGCCATCACACCGTGACGACCGCCTCAAAGCGGGTCCAGGTCGGCGTCCGCAAGCAGGCGCGCGGTCCCGCCCGGGTCGGCCAGCAGTGCAGCGATCAGGTGCCTGAGCGGCCACTGGCTGGCCGCCCACGCCAGCCCGCAGGCGAGGCCCGCCGGCCCGGCGGCGTGTATCTCACCGGCAACGTATCGCCACGGCACGTCGACGCCGTCCACGACGAGCTTGTCGTGCGCGTGGTATGAGTCGGGGGCGCCGGGCAGTACCGTTCGCACGGCCTCGGGGACCGGACGGCGCTGCCCCTGCGATTCGACGGCGCCGCCGGCCTCCTCGGAGACCAGCGGCAGGTCCAGCAGGTCGGCCAGGTCCGGTGCGAGATCGTACGGCGCCAGCACCAGCGGCTGGTCCGCGACCAGGGGCCACAGGTCGGGGGAGTCCAGGACCAGCACGTCGTCGGCGGAAGCGACCGTGACCGCGTCCCCGCGCACCGCCCGCACGAACTCCGGCGGCGTGATCGCGGCGTCCGCCGTGGCGACGGCGGCGAGCGCGGTCCACAGCCCGCGCAGCTGCGGGCGGGTCACCGGCCGCGCCGGGTCGGCCATCCGGTCGAGCAGCTCGTCCGCGCCCCCTGGCTCGGCCAGCAGGTCGGCGAGCGAGGTACGGACCCCGAGCGCGCGGGCCACCACCGGGTCAGCGAGCGCGCCGGCGACGGCCGGTCCTGCCTCGTCGTACAGGCCCTCGAGCAGCGGATCTGACCCGGCGGCGCGGACGTCGCCGGGCCGCAGGCCACCGAGGACCAGGTTGCGGCGCAGCCACCAGGCCGTGTATGAGGGGACGTCGGCGACGCCGTCGGCCACCCGCACCCGGGTCGGCTCGACCAGCGCCGCCCGCAGCGGCGGTGCGGCGAGCAGCTCAAGCGCGCGTGGCCAGCGGGCCGGATCGACAAGCTCGAGGTCACGCACGGCCAGCAGCTCGAGCGCGATCGGCGGCACGGCGCCCGCGAGCAACCGCGCGCGGGTCTGCGCGGCCCAGTCAGCCGCGCCATCCAGGTCGAGGTCGGGGTCGTCGAGGTCCACGTCGTGGGCGGTGAGCAGCTCGAACGACGCCAGCACGCCAGCCGCCCGCAGGGTGGCGGCCCCGTAGCGGTCGAGCGTCGCCTGGTCGACTGTCCCGAACGGCGCGTCCGCTCCCACCACGCCGGCCAGCGGCCCGCCGGGCAGCAGCATCTCGCCAGCCGGGTACCACTCGCCGTCCGCGCCAGGTAGCGCCAGGTCCGCGAGCCAGGGGTAGTCACCGGGCTGCGCGTTCGCCGCGGCGACGAGGCCGAGCACCACGTCGGCGATCGGCGCGGGATCCTCTTCGTCGAAGGAGGCCTCGACCGCGGCCCGGGTGACATGGTGGCCGAGGACGCTGCGCGGGGTAGCCTCGACCGCGCCCAGCCGCGAGACCAGCGGGTGCGCCGCGTCGGGATGCGCGACGCGCAGGCCGAGCGCGGTCAGCCGTACGGGCTGGCCCAGGTCCGGGCCTGGCAGCAGCACACCCCGCGCGCCGCGCACCAGCCGCCCGTCGGCCAGCGGCACCGGCAGCGCGCCGAGCTCGGCCAGCTCTTCCGGCGAGACCGCGGCCAGCCTGTCGTACAGGCCCCGCCACCAGGACGGAGTCCGGTCGAGTGCCGCGAGCATGTCGGTCAGCTCGGCCAGCGGCAGCCGCCGCACGCCGAGGGCACGATAGGCGGGATGCCGCGCGGACCCCGCGATCAGCCCGGGAAACGTCGGCGCCAGGTACTCGGCCAGGCCGGGCAGCCGACCCGAGTCCACGAGCAGCGCGTCCCGCGGACAGATCCGCAAGCCCGTCTCGCCCTCGGCGGAGGGCAGGAACGGAACCCCAGGCAGCCGCGACGCGATGGCGTGCCGCAGCCGCGCGTCGAGCTCGCCCCGCGCGACCGGCCCCGGAACTAGGTCAAGCAGGCCGTCGCCAGGCGCGAGCGCGGGCAGCAGCCGCGCGTACACCTCGGCGGCCTGGTCGGCGAGGAAGTCGGTGAGCGGGCCGGGCGCGACGTGCCGCCGGTCCGGGCCGAGCGGGAAGGTGGCGAGCAGCAGCGCCGGCAGGCCGAGCGGCTCATCGGTCGGGGTCGGCGCGTGCACCACGGCGCTAACCCCCGCTGGCAGCCGCCCGGACGGCACGTCACCGCCGCCGGCTGCCACGTCGCCGCCAGACAGCAGCGGCACCGCCCACCGCACGTACCACCACGGACGCGCGCGCTCCTCCGCCGGACGGTCCGCGAGCAGCCCGGGATCGGCCATACCGTCCGCGATCGCCGTCCGCCAGCGGCTGACCACGCCGTCGACGGTGACGGTGACGCCGTCACCCGAGTGCTCCGCGGTGAGCACCCGGGTCACGTCGCCCGCGCAGATCGTCACCTCGGCGAGCGCCGGCAGCGCGAGCAGCAGCGCCGGACCCGTCTGCGCGAGCAGCCGCTCGATCAGCTCGCTGGCGGCGGAATCCCGCAGCGGCAGCGTCACAGCCGTCGCGTACCCGGCGGGCGGCGCGCCGTCGTCGGCGAACGGGAGCCGCAGCACCGGGACATGCTCCGACCGCGCCGCGAGCTCCGCGGCGAGCGCGGGAACCTGCCGGACAAGCGACTGAGTGGCCTCGCGCGACCAGCGCACCCCGCCGGCGGCCGAGCAGATCCGCGGTGTGTCGCTGACCGCGACCACCGCGGCGAACCCCACGCCGAACCGGCCCACGGTGCCCTCAGGCGCGTCCGTTCCCCGCTTGCCAGAGGCACGCAGCGTGGCCAGGGCCTCGACGCCGGAGGCGTCGAGCGGCGCGCCGGTGTTCGCCGCCTCGAGCGTCCCGTCCCGCAGCGTCAGGCGCAGCCGACCCGGCATCCCCGCGCGCGCCGCCGCGTCCGCGGCGTTCTGCGCGAGTTCCACCACGACCCGGTCGCGGTAGTAGCCGAGGGCGTAGTCGTCCTCGGCGTTGGCGTCCTCACGGAACCGCGCAGGCGACGCGGCCCAGGCGTCCAGGACCCGCGAGCGCAGCGGCGCGGTCTCAAAGGGGTCGGCAAGCCCATCCGGCACAGCCCGACACTAATGCACACTGCAAGCCAAACCCGCGGCAGCCGTCGCCCGCTGCGTAAGCTGCTGAGCGCGGCGCGTCCGCGCCGCCTTCCCCCCAGGAGTTCCCAGGAGTTCCCGAGTGACCGGTAACGCCGTGCCCGCGTTCGACCACATCTTCGTGATCATCATGGAGAACCACTCCGCGAGCCAGATCATCGGCAGCGCCGACGCCCCGTTCATCAACGAGCTGGCCGCCAGCTACGGCCTCGCGGCCAACTACTCGTCGGTCGCGCACCCGAGCCTGCCCAACTACCTGGCGCTGACCGGCGGTTCCACGTTCGGCCTCAGCACGG
>Ga0187805_10000638_pt1 | contig 11820 bp, 13 predicted proteins | sample NC_wetland_sal_i_6_FD_132965 | JGI IMG/M metagenome (GOLD analysis project Ga0187805, IMG submission 132965) | Wetland sediment microbial communities from Neuse River Estuary, North Carolina, USA - Control_5 | ecosystem: Environmental > Aquatic > Freshwater > Wetlands > Sediment | place: USA... | reverse complement strand
CCTTCACGGTTTGACAATCTTTCTGTCACTAGTATTTCCTCTCCACTGGCTTGTATTTAGTAATAGTTACTGGATGTGTCTTAAGAACAGGCTCCTTTGTATCATAGTAAACAAGAGTGTGATGTAAGAAGTTCTTGTCATCCCTATCAGGATAATCAACTCTTGCATGGGCACCTCTGGATTCCTTTCTTGCAATTGCACCCATTAGAATAACTTCAGCAACACGGAACATTGAATCAAGTTCCATGACATTTGAAAAGTTAGTGTTATACTCTTTAGCCTTATCATCTACGTGCTTCCAAGTTTTTTGGTACAATTGTCGTACTAATTTTAATCCTTCAACTAGGTCGCTTTCAGTTCTATAGACATAGGCTTTTGAATTCATGATATCAGTTAGTTCTTGACGCACTTCATATGGATTTACACTTCCACTTCCTCTAAAAATTCCGTCATAGATTCTCTTTTCTTCAGTAGCAATCAGATGCATTGGAAATGGAGGTTGTGATTTACCTTCAAGAATATATTTTGCAGCCTGTTCACCTGTTATCTTTCCCCAAACAAGACACTCTGATGTAGAGTTTGCGCCCAATCTATTTGCCCCATGAACACTGTTACATGCAGCTTCACCAGCTGCCCATATTCCTTGAATTTCTGTTGCACCATCTATGTTTGTGTGTATTCCACCCATCATATAGTGACATACCGGTCTTACATCAATTGGTTCAGTAACTGGATCTATACCAGAAAATTTTAATGATATTTCTCTAATGGCAGGAAGTTTTCCCATAATCACTTCTTTACCAAGATGTGTCAGATCTAATTTTAGACATTCTACACCTGTCTCATTAATGAAACCTCTACCTTCGTTAATTTCTGTCATCATTGCACGTGAAACAACATCTCTGGATGCAAGTTCAAGTTTATTTGGCGCATATTTTTTCATAAATCTCTCTCCGTCCTTATTTTTTAGATAACCACCTTCACCTCTAGCAGCTTCTGTAATTAGAATTCCAGATGGCAATATTCCAGTTGGATGAAATTGAACAAACTCCATATCTTTTAATGCCATTCCTGCACGGTATGCCATGTCCAAACCATCAGGAGTTGAAGCTAACGAATAAGTTGAAAAACTGTAAACTCTTCCTGCACCACCAGTTGCAATAATTAGTGCTTTTGCCTTGAATGTGTAAAAATTACCACTTGAAAGTTCAATAGCTGTAATTCCACAGAAACTTTGACCGTCATGAATTACAGATGTAACAAACCATTCATTGTAAAATTCAATGTTGTCAAATTTCTGACAAGTATCATATAGAGTCTGCATCTCATAGAATCCTACTTTGTCTTGGGCATATGTTGCTCTACTAAAACTATAACCTCCAAATGGTCTCTGACCAATTCTTCCATCTTCTCTTCTTGACCAAGGCATTCCCCAATGTTCAAGCTGATAAATTTCGTATGGCATTTCTTGTACAAGTCTTTCAATAACATCCTGATCTCCAAGAAAGTCACTTCCTTTTACAGTATCATAAACATGAGATTCAATAGAATCTCCATCTTCAGGATATAGAACCGCGGCTGTTCCACCTTCAGCAGATACTGAATGTGAACGCATAACTTGAAGTTTCGAAATTACGCCTATCTTTATCTTTGAACTAACTTTTGCTGCTTGAATTGCGGCCCTAAGACCAGCAAGACCAGAACCTACTATCAAGAGATCAAGTTCTATGCTGTTAACCATTATTCGAATTCTACTTTTCAGGCTTCATAAATATGTCTTGTGAAGGTTCTACACCTTCTTGGTACACAATTCATGTGTTACCTAGAGTTATGAAAAATGATTAAAGATCAATCAAATAATAAATAATTGTAGGACATCATAGTCACAGTTGAAAAATATTAGAAAACTATTATTAGATAAATCAAAACCTCTTGTTTTCCCAGGTGTATACGATGCAATTACTGCAAGAATTGCTCAGAAAGTAGGCTTTGAAGCAATGTTTCAAACAGGATATGGAACATCCGCAGCACTACTTGGTATGCCAGATTATGGTTTCATCGGATCTAAAGAGACAATTGAAAATGCAACAAGAATTTGCAAAGCAGTATCTGTTCCAGTAATAGTAGATGCCGACACAGGTTATGGAAATCCATTGAGTGTATGGAAACTTGTAAATGAATTAGAAGCAGTTGGAGCATCAGGAATATTTCTTGAAGATCAGAAATGGCCAAAAAGATGTGGACACATGTCTGGCAAAGAAGTAATTCCAAAAGAAGAATATGTTGAAAAACTTCGTGCTGCAGTTGATGCGAGAAAAAGTAAAGATTTCATAATTGTAGCAAGGACAGATGCCCGAGCTACTGAAGGTATAGATGCCGCAATAGAAAGAGGTTTACTGTATAAAGAAATTGGAGCAGATGCAATTTTTGTTGAAGCCCCAAAATCAATAGAAGAGATGAAAAAAATAGGCAAATCGATTAAAGCTCCTTTAGTTGCGAACATGATTGAAGGTGGAGCAACACCAGTTCTTTCATCCAATGAACTGCATAAGATGGGATTTAATCTAATTTTATATCCATTGTCTGTGCTTTATGCAAACACATTTGCAACACTAAAGATTCTAAAAGAATTGAAAAAATCTGGAACAACTCTCAAGTTTAAAGAATCACTTGTTAATTTTGATGAATTTAACGATATTGTGGATCTCACAAAATTCAAGAAAATGGAAAACAAGTATTCGACTAAATAATTAATAAAAAAGAAGTGTCTTTCAAGGTATCCTATCTAAGAGTTTGTTCTCTTTACTTCTATTTCTATAGTAGAAACATTTCGAGTACGTCCATCTTGTGATTGCATTGGTTCTGAGCCTATCTTGATGTTTCCCACGGCAAAGCCTGCATTTTCTGTCTTTCGTGCTATGATTTGAGCTACGTCGACTGCAGCGCCGATACTAAGTCCTCTTGCCTTGATTGATATTTTTGGTTGGTTTGCCAACTGTATGAGCGCAGAAGTAACATACGCCATCAGTGGCTTTTTTCCTATGTAGATTATGTCTCTAGATTCGGACATGCATTGAATATCATTTGGGATAATTTAAATCTAAGAATGAAAAATTCGAGGCATTGAAGTTTTTACTGTTCTTAGTTTTTGGAATATCGATAATTGGGATTAGTTCTGCTTATGGATATCAAGAAGTTTCAGTATCAGATTTTAAGATAGTAAATTCTCTTGGTCAGGATATCACATCACCTGTTGTTGATCAACAACTTAACTTACAGACTTCTTTGAAGAATTCGGCTGATAAAAATATCAATTGGGCATATATAGTACAGGTTATTAATTCAGATGGAGCAATTGCTGATCTAAATTATGCCACTGGATCCCTTGTAAAAAATCAGACTCTAAATGCAGCACTTTCATGGACACCACACACAAGAGGAAATTTTAAAATTGAAATTTTTGTATGGGATAATTTGCGCGACATTAATCCACTTTCTTCCATGTTGACTTATCCAATTACTGTAACTTAAAAAAGTGGACCGGGTGGGATTTGAACCCACGATCTCACCCATGCCAAGGGCGTATCCTACTAGGCTAGACGACCGGCCCATATTCAATCAGAATATTACATCTGATTTGCATTAACTTTTTTTGAGAGGTTATTAACGTTTAGCGTAAATCAAATTTTTTATGCAAAATTATAGCATAAGATATTTAACCATCTAAATCAAAAACTCCACGTGGTCGTAGACAGTAAAGCGATAATCTCCTACATTCAAATTCAAAAAGAAGATTTAGGAGTTTTCAGATTCAAGCCAAAAGAAGGTGGTGAAGTTCCACAATACAAAGCTGGACAATTTCTTACACTTGGAGCACATATTCCAGCAGAGAATAAAGTTATTCGAAGAGCATACTCAATTGCATCAAATCCAGAGAACAGAAATTATATCGAATTATACATTAGATGGGTAAGAAAGCCATTACCAGGACGTCTTACAACAGTTTTGTTTAGTGCAAAAGAGGGAGACGAAATAATTTGGTTAAAACCAACTGGTCCTTTCACTATAGAGGATAAGAAACCAGATGGTGAACCAGACAATAGAAGAATAGTATGTCTTGGTGGAGGTACAGGTCTTGCACCATTCGTCAGTTATGCAAAACATCTTCATGCAACTGGAAGCAAAAGAGAAATCGTAGTATTTCACGGAGCCAGTTATGTTGACGAATTAGGTTATAGAGAGGAATTAACTCGACTAGAAGAAGAAAGTCTTGATAGAGGAAAAGACAAGTGGAATTTCAAATATAGAGCTACGATTAGCAGGCCAGATGAATGGTTCAACAGAACTTGGAATGGCAACAAAGGTAGAGTAGAAAGTTTCTTACAATCTAAAGACGGTGAAATGTCACCACTTGAAAAAATGGTTGGTGAGAAAATTACAAAAGACAATACTGTCTTTTTCATTTGTGGTTGGCAGGGAACTATCGATGGATGCATGGATGTTTTAACTCCAAAAGGCTTTGTCACAGAAAGAAACAAGCGAGCTGACAAAAGCTTTGAGATAAAATACGAATCATATGGATAAAAGAAAAACATCTTTGAAAGAATAATATTCTATTACCTTGGCGAGTCTACAGGGACGTAGGTTAGCTTGGTAGACTGCCAGCCTCGGGCGCTGGATGTCGTGGGTTCAAGTCCCATCGTCCCTATTCTTGAGAAATTTAGCACAATCTCAAATAAATGATTGAAATATGCCATGAAAATACTGAAGCCAGTTGGCAACTGCAATATATCTTGCACATTTGAATCCCGTTACCAAGGCTCATGTGGAAATAATTAATGAATTAAAAAATGAAAATGAGGTAAGAGTATTACCAGTCATATTCATGAAGAATGGTAAAGAGATCAATAGCAGAAGTTTTCCATTTAGCTATGATTTGAGAAAGAAAATGCTCAAGGCTGTGTTTGGAGACAGTATTACAGTTTTACCAAATTATACCTTTTATGCACCATTTGCAAGATACATGCCCCCGATGATATCACCTTATTCATGGAAAATAAAAAAACAAATTCTTGATGAAATTACCCAAGATTATTTCACATATACTGGAGACAAGGCAGAGGGTTTTGTCCTCAAACTCTATGGACTCAATCCTAGAATAGGTCAGAGAAAGGAAACATCTGCATCATCTGTAAAACAAAAGATGTTTGAGGCAGCAGCAGGAAAAGATACAGATTGGGAAAATTATGTAGAACCAGAAGTAGTAAAAATAATACGAGAAAACTGGGATATTGTAAAGAAATTTGCAAATGCCAAGGATCTTACATATCGAGTATTAGGAATGAAATTCCCAAGTTTTGGATTCTGGTAGAAATAGATTAATTATAGACGGATTTGGTTTTTCAATATGAAACCTTTTGTACCAAAATTTGTCTGGTTTGATGGAAAAATAGTAAAGGATGAAGATGCAAAGGTTCCAGTCATGACTCATGCAATACATTATGGAACTTCGGTTTTTGAAGGATTGAGAGGTTATTGGAATTCTAAAAATTTGTACATCTTCAGACTTGATGATCATATTAAGAGATTTAGAAATTCAGGTAAGGTATATTCAATTTCTTTGAGATTCACAGATAAAGAAATAGCTAATGCCATAATTGATCTTTGTAAAAAAAATAATGTTAAAGAATCATGCTACATAAGACCATTTTATTTTGTAGGCAGACATGGAATTAATTTACATGTCACTGAAGATACTCCAACGCATGCAGCCATAGTCATGTTCCCCTTTGGAGAGTTGTTTAACAAAAATGGAATAAAGGCAGGCATATCTTCTTGGAGACGAATTAGCGACATGTCCACACCGCCACTAGCAAAAATGGGTGGAAATTATCTTAATTCAATACTTGCAACCCAAGAATCAAAGAGAAATGGTTACGATGAAGCCATATTATTAGATCATCTCGGAAACATAAGTGAGGCACCTGGAGAAAATATCTTTATCATAAGAAATGGAAAGCTGCTAACTCCTCCACCTAGCTCATCTGCATTAGAAGGAATTACAAAAGATTCTGTTATAGAAATAGCAAAAGATCTTGGCTATCAAACAATTGAGAGAGAAATTCCTAGAACTGAGATTTATTTTGCTGATGAGGTATTTCTTACAGGAACAGCTGCTGAGATAACTCCAGTGATTTCAATAGATGGTAAAAAGATTGGAGATGGTAAAACAGGCAAGATTACTGGAAAAATAAGAACAATTTATTCAGATGTCACAGTGGGCAAAAATAAAAAGTATTCAAAGTGGATAACAGCAGTGTATTAAGATGAAAATAGTCCAAATAGGTACTGGTGGCTTTGGGAAAAATCACACCAGAATTCTTTCTCAACTCGGAGTTCTTTCTGCAATATGTGACATGAATGAATCTCGTGCAGAAGAATTTGGGAAAAAATATTCTGTAAATTATTATTCATCTCTAGATTCACTGGTGGATTCAGAACAATTTGATGCAGCATTTGTTTGCACACCTACTTCAACCCATTTTGGCATAGCAAAGAAACTCTTAGAGAAAAAGAAAAATGTCTTTGTTGAAAAACCTATGACCTATCTCTCACATGAGGGTGAAGAGTTACTTGAGCTAGCCAAGAAAAATAAAGTAATTCTAACAAGTGGGTACATTGAGAGATTCAATCCTGCTGTTTCACTTGTAAAAGAATATGTCAAGACAAAAAAGTATGGGGAATTGATAATGCTTGAATTTCACAGAGAAAACCGAATGCCCAATCATATAAAAGATGTAGGAATCATTTACGATACTTCAGTTCATGATATTGATACTGCCATGTGGCTATTTGATGATGTACCAGAAGTAGTATTTGCAAGATCTGGAAAAATAAGACATGAGCATGAAGACTTTGCAACAATAATGCTTGGCTTCAAAGATAACAGAGTTGCAATCATATCATCAAACTGGATTACTCCAATCCGTGTAAGAAAATTCAATGCTGTGTGCGGAGACGCAATAATATCTTCAGATTTTATTACACAAGAAGTAAAGATTGAGACAAGTTTGGGAGCTGAGATACCTCGCAAGGAGACAGAAGAGCCATTGCTTTTAGAGATAAAGAATTTCATTTCAGCAATAGAAGGAAAAGAGAGCATAAGAGTAAGAGCAGAGGATGCTTTGAATACAACTAAAATTGCAGAAGCGGCACTTTTATCTAGTCAAAAAGGAACTCCAATCTATCTAGACCTAAAATGAACAGAAAACTGATAGAGATTTTGGCATGTCCAATAGACAAACACTTTCCACTTGAGCTTTTAGAATTTAATTCAAAAGACGAAATTATTTCCGATGGTGTGATATTTTGTTCCAAGTGTTCAAGATACTATCCAATAATAGAAGATATTCCCATAATGTTGCCTGACGAGCTGCGTGACAAAAATCAAGATATTGAATTCTTAAACAAGTACAAAAGTACTCTACCTGACAAGATACTTTCAAAAGGTTCTCCGTGGCACTTGTGATGAAAAATGGTAACAAATTTCGTTTCTGAAAAAGCAAAACTTGGAAAAAATGTAAGGATATGGCATTTTGCCTACGTGGGAGATAATGCAGAGATTGGAGATAATGTCAAGATTGGTTCTCTTGCACATGTAGATTACAATGTAAAGATAGGAGAAAATACAATGATAGAAGGGCTTGTTTACATACCACCTCTTTCGATAATTGGAAAAAATGTCTTCATTGGTCCTGCTGCTGCATTAACTAATGATCCATATCCTGCTAGTAAAAAGATGATAGGAGTTACAATAGAAGATGGAGCTGTCATAGGTTCCAGAGCAGTTATCAAGGCAGGAGTTACAATAGGAAAGAATAGCGTAGTAGCAATGGGTGCCGTAGTAACAAGGGATGTTCCACCCAATTGTGTTGTAGTTGGAGTTCCAGCCAAAGTCAAGTATTCAAGAGAAGAATATGACAAGAAGAAGAAAAACTGGGAAGAAAGCTAGTGACTCATTTGTTTTTGGAAGATCCAGTTCTTAATTTTTGACATTAGTAAAACCCAAAGCACTACCAGTATCATTGCAATGACTGATTTTACAATAGAGTCTACTATATGATCAAATTTCCCAAATCCATGTATTGAGAGAGGTGCAATAATTGAGACAAGTAGTCCTCCTCCACCTATAATCAATGCCCACATAACAAAAATGTAAAAAAAGATAGGCTTTCCTCTCATATTTTTATTCCCATCATAAAAGCTGTAATTATAGCCAATGCTGCAGAAAATAAGGCCAATCGGAAGATTACAAAACCTACTTGCTTTTCAGTCAAAGGTCCATTAGATAAAATCAATCTCACAAGAGTTACTGGTGCTGATTTATCATCACTTGCCATCAATCTAAAATCTTCAGTATGAATCACAGGTTTTGCTTTAATCTGTCTGTGTTCAATTACTCTTTTTACACTAGAGAGAAACAAAAATGAGTTTATCACTGCAGGAAGTAATGCAACTGCTGCAATAACTTCAACGTGACCTACAATAGCTATTGTACCATACATTGCTCCCAGTGTTAGAGCACCGGAATCTCCAGGAAATATTCTGCTTGGAACTTTATGATATTTGTAAAATGCAAGAGATACAAATCCTAGAGGCAAACTTGCTAGAGCAATATCATAATTATGTACAATTACAAGACAAACTGTAAGTGCAAAACTTGCAATGGTCATAAATCCACTTGCAACACCATTGAGTACATCGATAGAGTTTATTGCATTTCCCATTATAGGAATCATAAAAATTATCAATGCCAAATAAAGTTCTGGAATACGTACCGAGCCAAATAATGGAAATGCAAGGTGTGGATAATACACTCCAAGTAAAATTATAGGTACTGCAGTTCCAGCAAGAGCTAAAGGTTTGAACCATCCACCAAGAACTTTTCGGTCATCAGCAAAACCTACAAGAAATGCAAGAGAAGTTGTAATCACAATTGCCAATATTGCAGCAGAAGGAAATAATGCATAGAGTACAAATTCTGAAGCTAAAATTCCTGCAAGTATTGAAGGCCCTCCTGGTCGAGCGACCATTGTTGCAACTTCTTTATTGTAATCTTTTACAACCATGTTTCTCTTTGTTAGAACATTAATCAGACCAGGGGTAATTGCATAAACAGTAACAAACGCTATTGCTGAGATCAGTATTCCAATGATTGTTTTATCCAGCATTATCTTATCTTTTTGAGATGTGTCTTTATGTTTTCTGCAATAACTGGTCCTATCTTGTCTAATTTTGCTAGTTTTTCAGTAGGCATTTCATTAAGATCAGCTGTAGTTTTTATGCCATTTTTGAAGAGGATTCTGGCTCGGACTCGTCCAATTCCTTTTACACGTACTAAATCAACAAGTTCTTTTTTGATACCATAGGTAATTCTTGACCTCAAAGAATCAATCTCACTTAGAATTTCATCTTTTTTCTCTAGTTTTGCAATCTCGTATAATGCATGGGCAAGCCAGTCAGCACTTTCAACTATTCTATGCATATCACCAGATTCAATACCAAAGTTATCAGAAAGAAATATTTCACTAGATTCACTAATCCATGCATGTATTGCAAGAAGACTTCGATTACAATCATATTCTGAAATATTTTCAATTAGCTCATCAGCACAATTTTCAATCAGGGTACCCACAAGTTCATAATCTTTATTTCTTAGTGAAAATTTAGGGAAAAAATCTTCAGAGATTGTAATGATATGCAACAAACCTAAGATGTGTCCTTTTGATGAAATTTGTTCTAATGATTTTCTAAATAGAACTGCAGTTAGTGGATCAATATACAATGTAGAAGTTTTTTTACCAAATTCTGTTGCAATGTACCTATTTCCTTTTTGTTGTAAAAGTTGTTCAGATTCAAGATATCTCAGAGCTATTTGGATATGAAATTTTATCGTTGTCTTTCTTTCTTGAGAACCTGAAAGTGTCTTTGAAAAAAATTCTACAATGTCTTCTCCTTTGATACCAGGGTTGGTGGATACAAAGCTAAGAAGATGTACCCTTAGTGCCTTGTCTCCAGTAAGCTTTGAAGAAATTGGTTCTGGAATTCCATTAATGTAATAATCAAAAATTTCTTCACTATTTGAGTTAGCAACAATAATTGCCTCTCCATATTCATCATATTGTGGTCTACCTGCACGACCACACAGCTGTTTGTATTCCAGTATGCTAATTGGTTTATTTGCTCCATACTTTGCGTCAAATCTGGTTACATTAGCAACAACCACTCTTCTTGCAGGAAGGTTTACTCCTGCAGCCAAGGTAGGAGTGGATGCTAGAATCTTAATTTTTTTATTTCTAAATTCAGACTCTATTACATCTCTGCAGTTCTGATTAAGACCAGCATGATGAAAAGCTACTCCATTTTTAACTAGAGTTGCCAAGGTCTTGACTAGTTCAGTTTGTTCATTATCATTTAGAATTTTTTGTGAGATTTTTTCTAGTGATTCCTTTTCGTCGTTATTTAGAGTTCTTGATACTGCCTCAGATGCCTTTGTGGCAAGAGATACCGAACGAGTTCTTGTTTCTGCAAATAAAATGGCTTGACCTCCATTTTTTAGCGAATCCAATCCCAAGTCAACTGGTGGACCTCTGATACTTGTTTCAATTTCAAATTTTTTTCTGTCTTGCATGGTCACTACACCTTGATCATAAACTCCCTCTGACAAGGGAACTGGTCTCCATTCACTATGCACAAGTTTACATTCTAACCAGTCAGAAATTTCGTCAGCATTAGTAACAGTAGCACTAAGAGCTAGTATCTGTGGTTTTTGTGGTAACAATTTTAGTTTTGTAAGCACAATTTCAAGAGTAGGACCTCTATCATCATCACCTAACAAATGAACTTCGTCAGCAATTACAAGACTTATTTCATCTATCCATTCTGCACCTTGTCTTATGATAGAATCCATTTTTTCATTAGTTAAAACAAGAATATCATTTTGACCTAGACTTTTATCAGATATATCAAAATCACCAGTTGATATTTGAATTTTCAAATTTTTTCCAAGTTCAACATATTCAAGTTTTTTAAATTCATTAAATTTTTCTGATGCTAGAGCCTTTAGAGGACTAAGATATACCATCTTGCCTTTTTTTTCTGAAATATGTTTTATTATTGCAAGCATTGCAAGTAATGTTTTACCACTTGCGGTAGGAGCAGAAACTAGGATATTTTTTCCTTCAAGTAATCCAGCTTTGATTGTTTTTTCTTGAGGAGGATATAGATTCACATATCCATTTTTTTGCAAAAATTCAATTGCAGCGGAAGGAATGTCTAACTGCTCTATTTTCATACCCGGTTATAATGACCAGGTTTTGATTCATAAATAGCTGACTCTCTTTGCAATTTTTTCATATACTTTCTTGCCTCTTCTTCAGTGAACTTTCCTGTCTTGACTAATTCTTTAACAAATGTTTTTTCCTCAACAGGTCTCTTTTCATCACCCTCAAGTGATTTCATTACATCCATGAATAACTGCATTTTTGAGACTTCGCTGTGAGGACGCCCCTGTAAAACTCCAAGATCTACTTTTCCTGTGTTCACGTCAACTCCTGCATCCTGAAGCATGCTTTGTATTAGAAATATTGCCCTTTCTGCATCTTCACCTTCAACTTGAGTCTTCATCAATAGTCTTGCCCTAGCAGTGGCTAGTCTTACCAAGCCTTCCAGCTGTCTTGGTGTAACCGTTATCATTCCTTCAGATTCTACATTTCTCATTGTCATATAATATTGCAAAATCTTGTCTTCTGCTTCAGGTGT
>Ga0187805_10000636_pt1 | contig 11826 bp, 8 predicted proteins | sample NC_wetland_sal_i_6_FD_132965 | JGI IMG/M metagenome (GOLD analysis project Ga0187805, IMG submission 132965) | Wetland sediment microbial communities from Neuse River Estuary, North Carolina, USA - Control_5 | ecosystem: Environmental > Aquatic > Freshwater > Wetlands > Sediment | place: USA... | reverse complement strand
GGCGCCGCCCGCCTCTATCAACGAGTCGCCAACGACCGGGACACGCGGCGCTCGGTGGATCGGTAGGCCACGGTCGATCCGCGCGCTTAGCCGCTTGAGCAAGTCTCAGCGGTGTCATCATCTTGACACTATTTCGCTCTGCAAATAGCGATAAGATGCGTCCAGCATCGCGACAACGGGTCTGCGATGCGAAGTGCGTGCAACGAGATGACAATCGGCAATCTGCGCGTCGAACGTAGTTTGATCGTCGCTCTGCTGACAATCGGCAGCATCGTAATGGGTGCTTCGGTCTCCGCCTATCGCCCCCCTCAACATTCCTATAGTGAGGCCGCCGCGACGCGGGTCAGTGTGTCGCGTGCATACGGCCAGTTGCCGCTCAGCTTCGAACCGAACGTTGGCCAAGCCCGCAGAGATGTCGACTACCTGGCGCACGGAGCCGGATTCGCGATCTATTTGTCGCCCACGGCGGCAACGTTGACCGTTGCGGGCGCTGCTGCGGCCGCAAGGAGCGCCCTGGCCCGCCTTCCAGACCTGTCCGCTCGGCGGCGCGCTGAAGTGGTGCGGATAAATCTTGAAGGCGCAAATCGCGATGCCAAAGCTTTGGCCCGCGACCGCCTGCGCGGCGTCTCGAACTATTTCATCGGATCGAACCCCGCGAACTGGCATTCCGGCGTTCCAACGTATGCGGAAGTGAAGTACCGGGCCGTGTATCCGGAAATAGACGTCGCATACCACGGGCAAACCGGACACGTCGAATTCGACTTCGACATTGCCGCGGGCGCGGATCCGTCGAGAATTGTCATGGCCGTGGACGGCGCCGGCGATATCGATGTCAATCGCGACGGCGACGCCGTGATGCGCGCCGGCAAGAACTCGATCGTGCTGCGAAGGCCGCACGCGTGGCAAAGCCGCGACGGACTACGCCATCTTGTCGATGTGCGCTATCGAGCCGCGGGGCGGAACAAGCTCGCGTTCGTTCTCAGCGGGTACGATCGCAGCAGTGCGCTGACAATCGATCCGGCGATCACGTACTCCAGCTACATTGGTGGATCGGCGGCGGAGGCCAAGGCGATTGCCGTCGACGCGAATGGAAATGCGTACATCGCCGGTTGGGCCGCGGACGATTGCACCAATTGCACGAATCCATTTCCGACTACCGAGGGTCCAGCCTACGCCGGAGGCAACGCCGACGCATTCGTACTGGTGCTGAATTCCGCCGGTACTGCCGTGGTTTACTCGACCCTGATTGGCGGCAGCGACTACGACGTCGCCAATTCGATTGCCGTCGATTCGACCGGCGCAGCCTACGTCGCGGGCTATACCGAGTCACCTGACTTCGCGCAGCCCACCAACACCACGACTTACGGCGGCGGCGGCGACGGGTGGGCGGCGAAGTTCGATTCCACCGGCGCGCTGTTGTGGGCGAGATACATCGGAGGCTCGGGCTTCGATTCAGCCGCCAGTGTCGCACTTCCGGATGGATGCTCCGCGCCGTGCTCGCCGATAGTCGCGGGTTCGACGAGTTCGTCCAACTTCCCGGTCACCAACGGCTCATTCGTCGGCAAGGAAGACGCCTGGGTTGGACAAATCGCAAATGACGGCTCCGCGCTGACTTTCACGACTCTGCTCGGCGGGTCCCATCGCAGCTTTGCCAACAACGTCGCAGTGGACGGTGGGGGATCGATCTACCTGACAGGCGGCACCGATACCGCGAACTTCCCATCGGATTTGTCCGCTCCGGCGGGCACCTTTGGCGGAACCACGGACGCGTTCGTCGTCAAGCTTAACTCCACCGGTACAACCGTGAACTATCGGACTTTTCTCGGCGGCGGCGGCTTTGACGATGGAACGGGGATCGCCCTCGTTCCAGGTTGTGCGAGCAACTGCAACGCGTACGTGGTCGGGACAACGCTCTCGCCCGATTTTCCGTTGACTGCGGGCACACTGGCGCAGCGCAACTTCGCCGGTGTTGCTGACCTGTTCGTAGCCGAGGTGGATTCCACCGGCTCGACACCCTACGTAACGCTGCTCGGCGGCGCCAATGGACTCAACCTCGCTCTCAACCTCGCGGCGGTGAACGGAATCGCAGTCGATTCAGCAGGCGACGCATTCGTCACCGGTGAGACAAGCTCGGCACTGTTTCCAACCAGCGCCAACAAGGTCGAAGGATCGAACCTGAACCCCAACGGCAAGCTGTTAGCGAGCATCGACGATTTCACGAATCTCGAGAGCACCAATTGGACAGCGGCAAACGGCGCGCCACTCACCTTCGAGCATAACGGCAGCACCGACTACGTCGGATCGACGGCCGGTCTCTTTTCGAGTACTGACGGTATTAACTTCGCTCCATTGGCAGCCACGGGCCTTCCGGCGGGCGCGGTCAGCGCGCTCCACTACGAGAGCGGACTTACTCCGAACGTTGTTTTCGCCGGGACGCCAACCGGGCTGTTCATCTCGACTGACAACGGCTTGACCTTTTCGGCGACCGCGCTCGGTAGTCACCCGGTGACTCTCATCCAGGACATCCCAATCAAGCCAAAGAAAGGCAAAGCTACTCTTTCGACTACCCAAGTCTTCGCGGGCACCACCGACGAAGGACTGCAATTCAGCGGGAAGGGTCCAACGAACTTTGTGCCTTGCGCGGGTCTCGTGCCGGCGGCCGACTTCGAGGTGTTTTCGGTCGCCAAGGATCCCGTGAGCGGGGTGGTGCTGGCGGGGACCAATCGCGGCGTCTTCTCGAGTACCGACGTTGGCATCGATACCCCGCCGAACTTCACGCCGACCAAGTTCAACTTCGACGCTGTGTTCTCGATGGATGCGGACAAGACTCTGGACGTGATTTACGCGGGCACGCTCGGCGACGGTCTGTGGATCAGCACCGACGACACGACTTTCAGCAAGGCGACGATCTCGCGGCCCGATCCTACCGTGTTCGCAATCGGACACGACGGGAGCACCACGCCCACCACAATACTCGCCGGGGTGACGAGCCAGTCAGAGGCAACAGTATTCACAACGACCGACAAGGGGACCACGTTTAATTCTTCGGCGACCGGGATCAACAACTCTGGCGGATCGCTCAGGGCGCTGAGCAGCAGCCTCGCCGGAACATTCCTGCAAACCGATGCGTTCGTCTCGGAAATCAGCCCGGACGGAAGCGCGATTTTGTTTTCTTCATACTTCGGCGGCCCGAGCTTTGACGCGGGAGCGGGGATCGCGGTGGATCCGACCGGCAACACGATCTATCTGACGGGCACGACCTTCTCTGCCAGCGGTTTCCCAATCGAGCCCACGCCCGGCGCCGAACAGCCGACGTTCGGAGGCTTGGTCAACGGCTATGCCGCGAGGATTGATTTGTCGCCTCCATCAACGCCCACGCCAACGGCGACTTCGACCTTTCCGCCAAGTGCCACGCCGACGGGCAGTCCGTCCAGCACGCCAACTTTCACCGGCGCAACCTCGACGCCAACTCCGACCGCAACCGCTACAGCAACAGCGACCAGGACGGCGACTCCGACCGCGACTGTTACGCCGGTCGCCGGCAAGCTCACGGTTTCGCCGACCAAGCTGAGCTTCGGCACCGTCACTGTGAGCCAATCCAGGATCAAGATGGTGAAAGTGACTAACGCCGGCAAAACCGGCAAGAAGAGTCAGCCGCCGCAGATACTGATCGAGTCGGAAAGCGAGATCGGAACGCCGGCGCCGTCCCCGTTTTCGGTCTCGACGCAGTGCTCCGAAGAGCTGCAGCCGGGTGGAAAAGGGGTGCCGAAGAACGAGACTTTCTGCGAGGTCGCGGTCCAGTTCGAGCCGACCGAGGCGGTGTCATACACGGGGACGCTGACGATCTCCGACAACCTCGCGCCGACTGAGATGCAGACGGTTCAAATGTCAGGCAAGGGCAAGGCCGCGAAGTGACAAAGGGTGGCAGGTGAATAGTTAATCGACGATTGCCCGGACGCCTGACCATTTGCCGTCGCACTTCGCCAGCTCCGTCGCGCAGCGCCGCCTGCTCGAGCGCCTCAGGAAATTCTAAAAATCCAGAACAGAGTAGACAGGAAGAGCTCTCTCGGGCGCAAGACGACTTTCTGTTACTTAATCCGCTTCAGCGTTCGCTTGGGTCGTCTCTGTTCCAAATCGCTTGAGCCTTTCTGACTGTCGCGACGTTCCTCGATTCCCAGGCACCAGAGTTGCTCCTCTCCTTCATTCGCGGGCGTAAAGCGCTGCGCCAAGGAGTATAGGATTCAAATTGGGACGCACCGAGACCGACATCGCCGCGGCTGAGAGGAGCGGGCGCTTGGCTGCCGAGCGCGAACTCGAAGCTATGCGCACCAAACTGGCCGAGGAGGTCGCTGCTCGCCATGAAGCCCAAGCCCGCCTCGAACAGGAAGTTGCGCATCGCGACCGTATCATAGCCGAGGGCGAGCTGACTGCGGCCAAGTTGCGCGAGAGTGAGACGGCGCTGCGCCAACTGTTCGATCAGAATCTCGATTCGATGACGATTATCGATCTCGAAACCGGCAGATACATCGACATCAACGCGGAGTACACCCGAAATACCGGCTACAGCCGCGACGATATCATCGGCAAACGCTCACGCGAATTTTCTCCATTCGTGAACGAGGAGGAGGGCCTCCGTTACGTCGAGGGGCTCAAGCGAGTCGGCCTGGTCAGGGACATGGAGGCCACCTTTCGGCGCAAGGACGGCAGCACCTACTCCGGCCTAATCTCGGCGCTCAATCTCAAGCTCCGCGGACATTTGTGCTCCATCTCGATCACTCGCGATATCAGCGTGCTAAAGGAAACTCAACGTCAGCTAGTCGCCGAGCACGAAGCCGCGCTCGCGGCCTCGCGGGCCAAGTCCGACTTTCTTTCGAGCATGTCGCACGACATTCGTACGCCGATGAACGCGGTGCTGGGTATGGCGGATATGCTGTGGGAAAGCGACCTGAGCGCCGAGCAGCGCCGCTACGTGGACATCATGCGCAGGAACGGCGTCACGCTGCTCAATCTGATCAACGAAATCCTCGATCTCGCCAAAATCGAAAGCGGCCAGCTCAGCTTCGAGGAAGTCGACTTCGACATCCGCGAGCTGATCGACACGGTCGCCGAGACGATGAGCGTGCGGGCGCACGAGAAGCACCTCGAGCTTGCCAGCCACGTGGCGGCTGACGTGCCGCACAACCTGGTCGGCGATCCGCTGCGCCTGCGCCAGGTGATTATCAATTTGCTCGGCAACGCGGTTAAGTTCACCGACCACGGCGAGATCGTGCTCAGCGTCGAGATCGCGCATTTGGACAGCGCCACGGGCGCCGCCTCGATGCGCTTTTCGGTGAGCGACACGGGGATCGGAATCCCGCACGACAAAATCGATTCGATCTTCGGCGCATTCTCTCAAGCCGAATCCTCGACGGCGCGAAAGTATGGAGGAAGCGGGCTCGGTCTGACGATCGTCAAGCGCCTGGTCGAGATGTACCGTGGCCGGATCACGGTCGAAAGCGAGGTGGGCAAGGGCAGCACCTTCAGCTTCACCGCCGAGTTCAAGACCCGACCGCCCGCTGTGACGCTCGCGCTTGACGCGGCGAACGAGGACCTGTCCGGGATACGGATCCTGGTCGTCGACGACACCGGCGTGAACCGAATGATGCTGCGCGAGGCGCTCGCCTCGCGAGGCGTCATCGTTACCTGCGTTGCGAGCGGCCAGGCTGCGCTGGACGAGATCGATCGCGCCGCGGCCAGCGGCAACCCCTATTGCGCGGTCGTGCTGGATTGCCGGATGCCCGGGATGGACGGGATAGAAGTGGCCGGGAACATCCGTCGCACGCTCGCGCTGCAGGACTTGCGGATCATACTGATGCTCACGTCCGACGAGCTGGGAGCAACCATGGCGCGGGCTCGCGAAGTGGGCGTCGAGATCTTCATGATCAAGCCGATCAAGCGCGCCGATTTGTTCGAGGCGCTGAGCCGCGCGCTCGGCCCGGCGGGCGTATCACCCAAAGCCACCTCGGCCGCCGCGCGCGGCGGCGCCGATTCGACCGCCGACAGCCACGCATTCGACGAGATGCGCCCGCTCCGGATCCTGCTGGCCGACGATTCGCTCGACAACCGGTTTCTGGTGCATGCCTACTTCAAGAAGACGCCACACATTATCGACGAAGCTGAGGACGGCGTCGCGGCGGTCGATAAGTTCAGGACCGGCATCTACGACCTGGTGCTGATGGACATCGAGATGCCGATCATGGATGGCTACTCGGCGACCCGGGCGATACGCGCGATAGAGAATGAAACCGGACGCCGCCGCGTCCCGATCATTGCGCTGACGGCTTCCGTCCTGGCCGACGCTTTGAAGAAATCACTCGACGCGGGATGCGATGCGCACGTCGCCAAGCCGGTCAGGAAAGCCGCTCTGCTGGCCGCGGTTCACAAGGCGATCGCCGATGCCGAAACGTACGACGGAGGCCTCGGCGTCTGAACCGCCGCACGCGGATTCACCGCAGAGATGCGAGGTAGGAATTGCCGATCGGCAGAGCGTAGTTCGCACGTTCAGCCGGGGAGTTGCATTGCTGCTCCCTGTGCCTATCCAAACCATCCGCCATGCTGATCCGGGCGCACCGAGTCACCGCTGGAAGATGCGGCGCAGCGACACCGGCTACTCTGCTTGAGCAAACACCTTAAGGATGTCGGAGCGCGTGATCATCCCGACAAGTTTCTGGTTCTCGATCACCGGCAACCCTTCCACCTCGGACTCGAACAAGAGCAGGGCAGCTTCGCGCATCGAAGTCATCGGCGAGACCGGAACCACGTCACGCGTCATCAGCAGCCCGATCGCCGTGTCGCCGGTCGCATCGCTAAACGCCAAGTCGCGGTCGGTGACCATCCCGACAACCTTGTCGCCCTCCAGCACGGGGAGCGAGCGCAAGCGACTCTGGCTCATCATTTGCCAAACGCGATCGACGGTTGAATCCGGTGATGCAATTAGCGGGCTCGGCGTCATGTGCGAGCCGACCGCGTCGGCGTCGCCGCTCGGACTCGGCCGCACTGTTAGCACGGGACAAATCGACTCGCGGATGATGCGCTCGGCGATGCTGCCGGAGAAGGGCCTCGGTTTCATCCGGCCGGAATGAGTTGCGATCACAACCAGGTCGGCATTCAGTTCTTCCTCGGCGTGAATGATGCCAATGGCGGGGTCGCCCGTTCGAGTCAGGACTTCATAGCGCAGGCCCGCGAGACGATCGCGACAGAGCGCTGTCAGCTTCTCTTTGACGGCTTGCTCCCGGGCGACCAAGGCGTCGACGCCGGCCGGTTTCGGGCTGGAACCTGCCGTGGGAAGGATGTGCAGAACGAAAAGCGCCGCACCCGCGAGTCGCGCCAATTCGGCGGCGGTTTCCAAAGCCTTGAGCGAGTTCTCGTCGAAATCTACCGCACTCAGAATAGATCGAAATGAATGGGGCATTGTCGCGATACCTCTCCGGCTAGCTTCCGTTAGAGCAACCGCGGTGCCGTCGCTCGTCCGGCGATCGCTCGCAGCTCGCCACCCCGTGCGTTACTTGGTCTTCTTTTGTTTCGCCGTTGCGGGCTCCAGCTCCCAAGTAGCGAACAGTGTCCCGTCATCGCTCCACGAATAAGAAGTGCGCCCGCCCAAGACTTTCTTGAGCTCATGTGCGATGCGATGCGTCAGTTTCTGCGATGTCGTGAGAACCTCAAGCGCGTCGCCGTCCGATTCGATTGTGTCGATCGACACGATCCGCCGCTCGGGCTGGGTCCTCATCCCGTGCCGTGCCACATTTTCGATGCGGCTTCGGATGAGATTGCGTTTGCCGGCCACGGAACTGCCGCGGATAATCAATCTGCCTTGGGCCTCCAGGTGACTGACCTGCTCGCACGCAGGGCAGAAACCCCACTGCCGTCGCTCGAGCATCTCGTCGGTCAGATGATGGTCGTGGCGCCAGGTCCTGTTCATGTACACGCAACCGCAGCGAGCGCAGACTGTGAGCTCGCTCGGCGTCTTGGTTTTGCGGACGACCTGCGGGCTCTTGTCGTCTCGCGCGAAACTTCGGTTGAGGCTTCGAATCAGCCCGCGGGATTTCCTGGTAAGATTAGTCGGCGTCGGCCTGGTGTTTTTGGTTCGCATCTATCCATTCTCTTCGGTATCGATGGCTTGGCAAGTTGTTGATAAATCAACAGCCTGCTCCCCCTTTCTTATCTCCCGCGCAAAAGAGCGGGAGAGAAGATTGAAGAATGAAGCCAGTTTTTTCGCAGGGTGTTGAGGGTCGAACTAGCGAAACGCTTCACCCTCGGGGTTTTCTCAACACCCTGCTAGAGAGAGCATACATCAATCTCCAACAAATTTTTGTCCCATGCCATCGTACTCGGAGGGCGGCTGGGGCGCCACCATCGGATTCCTTCGGGGGAGCTGAAGGAGCGAATTTTCCGTGGCGCCAAGCGTGTCAATTTTCCGTCGCAGATGGCTCGAACGGAGTCAGTTGCCGCTTCGGCGCGGCTTATATCCGAGCGCAAGAGAAATGGCAGACGGGCTCCAACCGCTTCAGTATCGGCTCAAGCGATCATTTGCGGCAGAAGCTGGCACGCGCGATGCTGCGCTTTCAGCGCAACCTGACGAATCGAGGTGTCATATGGTTATCACGCGACGGACGGTGCCGCGAAAAGTTCCCCTGCAAAGGCTCCGAAACCATCCGAAGATTCATTGGCCGCCCGGGGTTGGACCAAATCCACCATGGGCAGGACCGAGCCCGGAGATCCCCGAACCGTCCCGCATCACGCTGACCAAGGTCGAAATGGTCGAGGCCGGCAAGCATGCCGGACCTCACCTGACGCTCACCGGACTGTACGGCGGCAATATTTATCGCACGACTCTGACGATCGACGATCCCGCACTGCTCGCGAACCTTTGCGAATCGCTCCGGAGGTGCGTCGGCGAAACGATCGCAGCGGCAGGCTCTCACGCAGTCGATCAATCTCTCAATCGCATCTGAACAAGAGCGCGCTGACCGCGGGATCTCTGAGGAGGCGCCGATCGGCTCGCACTTCGGCGCAATTCCAGGCCATGGCGGATCAGCGCTGCCTCAAAATCGGGGAAGCTCTCAATCCGATTGCCGTCGGCGATCCAGGCCTGCTGAAGCATCTCCAGGCTGCGCCTGCGGTTCTTCAGCGCGCGCGGGAGGAGCCGGAGATCCGCCGCCGCCGTCAGCACGAGAGCCGATGGCAGCGGTTCGGCCTTTCGCCAGACACCGCGCAATTCCCTGAGAAAAATGTTCACCGTGACGTCGCCGATACCCTTGGCGAGACTCTTTAGCTTTTGTTCGAGATCTGCCGAATCGATGGCTGCGGTGTGGAGCCGATTGAGATCGCCCTGGTACCGATCGAGCAGCGTCTTGCTGACCGCAAGCAGCTTGGTCGCGGTTTTGAAGTCATAGCGGACGTAACCGCCCGCATCGAGTGCCTCAACGAGACCGTCCCAGCCGCGACGCAACAGGCTTCGCGGGTTGAGCAGCCTGCGTCTCGAAAATTCCCCGTAGGTGCGTATCGCAACAATCTCGGAGATTCGAGCGCCGAACAGAATGGCGGCCAGGAACCACTGGAAAACTTTCGCCGGATCGCCTGACGCGACATCGATCCCCAGTTCGGCGGAAAAGCGCCCGCCGAACCTGCGCACCACTTTTGAGGGGGAAACTTTGGCGTGCGAAACGCGCGCATGCGACGCGGAGGTCGCGTTCATGACAAGCGCACCTGATCGTCAGCCCAAAACATCGAACCCGGCGCGCCGCACGAGTTTATTTTCGCCAGGCGCCTCGCTTTGGCGGGGGACTTGGCACAAACTCGCGTTCCCCCGGCTCCGGGCCGAACTCAACTTGCGCGAGGACATGGGCCCGTGGCTGGCAGATCGTACTCAGCGTTTCGGAGATTTGCCGGACGGTCACGTCCTCGCCGCCGGCCTGGCGCTGGCGCTGCGCTTCGAGCGCGAGATCGTTGAGCGATAGTATTCCGGCCAGTTTGCCGTCTCTGGCGATTACAGGCAGACGGCGGACCTTGTTCTGCCGCATCAACTCTTCCGCAATTGTCACCTCGTCATCAGACGAGCATGACACAACGGTGCGCGCCATCGCACTCTCGACCTGGATGGCATGTAGCGGCAATCCCTGCATGTACGCCGCCATGCAAACGTCGCGATCGGTCAAAATGCCAACCGCGTTGCCAGCTGCATTCACGACCGGCACGCAGCCGCAGTCGTTTTCCCACATGATCCGGGCCGCCCTGCTCAGAGAGTCTCGCTCGCCACATACCCTCACATCACGCGTCATCAATTCCGCTACTTTCATGGCTAATCCAACTATTCCCGATTAGGTTCTCTGCCGGTGTCAGTTCCCAGCCGCTCTTGTTCGTTGACGATCGCAGCATCGGACGTGCCAATCCGGCAGTCAAGAGAACCCGGCTTCAGTTGGCGGATGCGACAGCGAGCTTTCGAACCGTCGCAGTCCGGCTCCTTCGGCAAGAGGTCGGCGGCGACGCCCAGTCTGCGGCGCAGATTCCGAACGACGGCGCGTTAGCTACGCCGTGCTCCGTAGTTGTATACATTCTGGCAGAGCAGCAGGAGGATTCCGTCATCATGGCTACAGATTACAGCGATTATGAATTCCTTAAAGTTGAAGTGGCCGAGCGTGTCGCGACGATAACGATCGACCGTCCCGACTCACTCAACGCGGTCCACAACGTTCTTCATCATGAATTGGAACAAATCTGGATTGATGTTCGAGCCGACCAGGATGTCAACGCGATTATTCTGACCGGAGCGGGCCGCGCGTTTTGCGCCGGCGGCGACGTGAAGGGAATGGCGGGAGGAGGCTTGGCCGGGCCCACGGGCAAAAAGGGAAAAGGACGCGGGCGCGGTCCAATCGCCGCTTTCAATGGACGCCGGCTGGTCGAAAACATGCTTGACGTCGAGCAGCCTATCATCGGCGCCATCAATGGCGATGCGGTGGGTCTCGGCGCGACTCTCGCGCTGCTATGCGACATCACGGTGGTGTCGGAAAAAGCGCGTTTTGCAGACACCCACGTCAAGGTCGGCATCGTCGCGGGCGACGGCGGCGCGGTTATCTGGCCGCTGCTAATCGGGCCGCATCGCGCCAAGGAATTCCTGATGCGCGGCAATTTTATCAACGGAGCCGAAGCGGGCCGCATCGGAATGGTGAATTACGCGGTGGCGCCGGAGCAGGTGATGGCGAAAGCGCGGGAGCTGGCGCAGGAACTCGCAGACGGCCCCACCTTTGCTATCAGATGGAGCAAGCTTGCAGTGAACAAGTGGCTCAAGCAGCAGGCCAATTTGATCTTGGACGCATCGCTTGCGTACGAGATGATGACCTTCAACACCAAGGACCATCAAGAGGCGGTGAAAGCCTTCGTCGAAAAGCGCAAGCCCAATTTCGTCGGGGCGAAATAGCAAACGGATGACGCAGTCTGATGCGAACTGCTCTCCCGCCTCAAATTCCCTGATCATCAGGGAAAATACACGGAAGTTCGCCGATTTCGGGCGATTTGAGGACCTTTGAGCTCAGAAAGTGCAGTAGGAGCCGATGCTATTTTCGGAAATTCCCTAAAATTCGGAACACGGAATTAATTCTAAAGAACAGGGAAATTTTCTCTGACATCAGGGAATCAGCCACCGGCTTGACGGTGGGGTGCAGGGCGAGAAGATTGCCTTCCTCACCGCTCTTACCGGAGGAGTTGATGCTTGGATAGCTCCAGACGTTTGTGCGGTTGCGGCCGTACTGACCGAGCATGATGGTGTTTCGATGCGGTCCGCGACCGCTTAGG
>Ga0187805_10000635_pt1 | contig 11832 bp, 4 predicted proteins | sample NC_wetland_sal_i_6_FD_132965 | JGI IMG/M metagenome (GOLD analysis project Ga0187805, IMG submission 132965) | Wetland sediment microbial communities from Neuse River Estuary, North Carolina, USA - Control_5 | ecosystem: Environmental > Aquatic > Freshwater > Wetlands > Sediment | place: USA... | reverse complement strand
TGATCCACAACAGGCTGGGGGCAAGCTGGTGCATCAATTGGCGTGCGATGTAGACGGAGAGTTCATCCGGACTTGAGAGTGTCAGCGCATGTTTCTTGAAGTCGTCCACGGAAAGCTTCAACAACATTTCTAACTGTTGCAATTCAAACTCGCCGCCGCCGAGTTCCGGCGTGAAATAAGGTGTTTCGTAGTTATCGCGCAACAGGTGCTCGTAGTCCGCGCCACCGCCGTTGTTTGCGGCTGCCAGCAGGTGCTTGGGCAAAATTACTCGAGCTCCCAGGCCGGGGCCGTAAGAGCGATAATTGCTTTCACCAATCCGATTGAAGCCGTTGCTGGGAGCAACCACCCAGGCATCCGTCGACGGTCGTTTCAAATCCTTTCGGAAGTATTCGAATGCCGTGGGATGTTGCGGGGGAACGGCCGCAAAATTGTTGAACGTTTCATACACGCCGGTCGCCAAGCTCGCGGTCGCCACGTAGTGGCCCAGGATGCCGCGATTGACCACCTGAGTGAAAAACGAAGCTTGCGGAATAAGCTCCCGCATCATATGCGGGATATTCTCCTGGCCTTCCGGCGCGAATGTTTCCTGATCGCGGGCGCCTCCGCCGAAGGTGATGACTACCACCTTCCTTTTCTTTGCGGGAATCCCGGTTCGAGCCGCCAACCCAGAGCTCAGAAGTGCGCTTCCCAGAGCTACCCCGGCGGCGCTGCGCAGAAAGTCCCTCCGGGTGAACGCCAGTTGGCGGGAAAGCTCCCGGGAGCTCACGTCCGAACGGCCGCTGCAAAACATCGAAGAATCAGTCAATATTTGCCACGGTTTGAGCCGCGTTGGTGTGATGTAGGTCATTGTAAACGCGATGCTTAGCGTACGCTACGCCGCGCCTCCACCGAAGTCAAGCAGGGCGGTGAATCGCTATTTACGCGGGCCCCTTCTGCGCCTTTCCCTGCACCTATATTGCACACTTAGTGCATTTTTACTTAGCTAACTGGCTAAAAACGCGCGCCCTTCTAAATCCGGTTGACTTCAGTCCGGGCCAATCACGGCTTGGCCGAGGGGTTGTCCTTCGCCGCGTAGACGAACTGACGAATTTCAGCTCTCTGCTTCTCAAGGTCGGCCAGTTGCTGCTCGTTCATCTTCTGATAGACCTGGAACTGCGCCTGCGCGAGATCCTTTTGGTCAGTGCGCACATACGCTTGCGCCAAGCGATAGTGCGCGTCGGCAAGATTGGAATTCAATTCCAGGGCGCGCACATATTCAGGAATGGCTTCGGCATACATGCGCTGCCCGGAATAAAGATTGCCCAGCTGCAGGTACGCCTCCGCCAGCTCGGGATCGAGCTCGATGGACTTCTTCAGAAGCGTTTCGATTTGATGGAGATCGAGGCTCGGATCTTCAGCTCTCTTCCCTTTCCACAAACTCATCGCGTAATAGTAGAGCGCTTTGGCATTGCGCGGCTGGAGTTCGGAAAATCGCCGAAACCGCTGGATCACGTCGTCGGCCTGGCTGGGCGAACTATCGTAGGCTCTCGAGAGAAAAATATAACAACTCGGATCGGAAGGATTCAGATCGGCCGCGCGGATCAGCGATTTGACGGCGTCGTCATAGTTGCCGTGTGCATAGAGCGCCATTCCGAGGCCGATCGCCAGCCGCGTTGATTTGGGATAGCGCTTGACGGCGTCCTGGAATACTTCTATCGCTGGCCCGAGCGTGCGATGGATCAACAGTTCGCTTCCCCAATCGAACAGGTTGCTCTCGCTCGGGTCGGCGTGCGCCGCAAGCTCGTATTCGTTGGCGGCTTCGACGAATTTCCCGTCCTGCTCTTCCACCGCGCCAAGCAAATTATGCAGTTCGGCGGTGTCCTTCTGTTTCAAAAGTTCCTGAATTTGCTCGCGAGCGTCCGCAAGACGGCTGGTCAGCAGGTAGGCGAGCGAGAGGTCATAGCCATTGTCATACGACGATGGGTCGATGCGCTGTGCTCGCTCGAGATAAGGAACAGCGTCGCCGATCTTCTTGGATTGCGCATAAAACTCGCCAAGGTTGTGATTCGTGTCGTAGTTCTTCGGGTCCAGTTCAGCGGCTTTCTTGAATTGCTCTCCCGCTTGGTCGAGTTTTCCCAGCCGCACAAGATTGGCAGCAAAATTCGTGCGCGCGGGAGCGGAATTCGGGTTTAGCCGTACAGCTTTTTCCAAGTGGGGATTGGCGCTGGCGTCTTCGGACTGCGCGGAATAGGCCAAGCCAAGAAGTTCGTGAACTTCGAAATTTTCCGGGACCTTGTGGATTAGGTCTTCGAGCTTCGCGGCGGCTTCTGCGAAGTGTCCCGAATCATATTGTGCGACGGCGGATTGGAACTCGCGATCGAGGCTCTGATCCTGGCTGGCAAGCGCAGACAGGACAAACAAGCATGCCAACAAGATAAAAAGAATAGGCCTGATAGAACGGAATCCGATGAACACGACGTTCCTAGATTATCACCGCACACCAATACACGAACAGAGCGAGTGAAAAGGGGTTCCCCGCAGAGCGCCCTCGACGAGCACTCTGCGGGGAGGTGTGGTGCAAACTTTAGAAATACAGCTTCAATGCGAATTGAATCTGCCGCGGATCGTAAGGATCGTCGCGCGTTGAGCCGATTTCGCCGAAGGTCGAACTGTTGAAGTTGCCCGATCCGGAGATCGCGACAACACCGTTTCCGCCGAAGTTGGGAGCATTAAAGTTCGGGTGGTTGGCAATATTAAAGAACTCGGCACGGAACTGTAGCCTGACTTGCTCCTTGATCGGAATATCCTTGAAGACGGAGAAATCCAGCCTATTGAATCCGGGCCCTGGCACCTGGGTAACGCCACCCAGGCAGGCGGCACTACCATTTAACGTGCAAGCGGCCGGCTGGGTAAACGCTGCTGGGTTCCCAAACCAGCTGATCAAACCATTTGCATCCGTGTGCAGTCCAAGTTTGAGCGGCTGCCCCGTGAATAGGTCGCCGCAACCAAGGCTCGCAGCCGTCCCGTTGGGGCAACTCAGGGAAATCGGCTGGCCACCTTGGAATGTGGAACTCCAGTTCAGGCTCCAGCCCCCTATGGCCTTGTTCATCGCTCCCGTGGCGTCGGATGCGAATTTCTTCCCTTGTCCGAACGGAAGTTCATAGGTGCCGCTAAAGTGGAAGACATTTCGAATGTCGAAGTCCGCCAAGCCATAATCAAACGCCATTCCGAGTCCGGGTACGCTCGGCGCACGGTAACCAGCCACGCTGCCGCCGTTGAGCAAATCGCCGGCGTCTGACATGGTCTTTGCCCAGGTATAGGTGAACAGGAAGTTCAGCCCGTTCGCAAATTGCTTTTCGACCTTCGTCTGCAACGAATGGTAAGCGCTCATTCCCGCCGTGGCTGCATAACTGGAACCGAATCCAAAATCTGGATAAGGCACGAGCGTGCTCTCCGGGGTGCCAGGAGGAGCAATCGAGGTGGGGTTATTCGACCCCGGGAACGACTCAAGGTGCCGGGCCAGCGTGGTCACATAACCAGCCTGGATGGACATGGAAGGCGTCAATTGGTATTGAACCGTGAGATTGCCAGCCATCGTGTAGGGCGTATCGTAATTAAATTGGATTCCGCGCAACGCCAAGCCGCTTGCGTTGACGGACAGCGGACTCAGTGGAATGCAAGCAAATCCCGCTTCAAAGGTAGCGGTACCGCCATAAGGAGCCGTGGCTGAGCAACCGGCAAACGGAGTGCCGACACTTATGGGCTTTACATCGTTCGGGGAGAAGTAGGAAAAGTTAAACTGGAACGGATAGTTTTCGCCGAGGTTGGGAGAAAATCCGCGGTTTTCAAAGCCGTTATAGAAGATGCCAAACCCGGTGCGAACGACCAGCTTCGGGCTTACCTGATAGGCGATGCCAATGCGCGGAGCAAAATTGTTCTTTTGAGAATACCCGAGTCCCTTGCCGTAGGCGTTCGTGATATCGAGCCCTATGCCGTCCTTCGCCAGGAGGTTGGTGAAGCAAGTAGCACAGCCGGTGGAGAGATTATTGGCGTTCGGCCCCTCTGGAATGATGTAGAGGGGGCCACCCTTGGGGGCGCCTCCGGGGACGAAGTTTGCCTGGTTCGCATGGTGCTCAAGAACCAGGCCGAAGAAGTCGTAGCGCACTCCCAAGTTCACAGTCAGCTTGGAGGTCAGCTTCCAATCGTCGTTGACGTATCCGCCGTAGTAGTTTTTGCCGTTGTCGGTGAGCGAAATGTTCGAAGCGTACATCCCGCTTGTACCACCAACGAAGCCCGTCCCACCGACGGTAGAGGCGGTTGGCAGCAGCAGGTAGTTAACACGGCCGGTGTTTCCTTGGTCAGACGCGGCACAAATAGCCGGGGTGGCGCAGCTCGCGGAAGGAAGTTCCGTGTAATCGCCATTGTAATCGAACTCACCGCGGGACCAGGGCGGCTGCAGGGTCGAGAACTTGACGTGCTGCCACTCGATCCCCATCTTGAAGGTGTGCTTGCCATAGATTTTTGTGACGTCGTCGGTCAGCTGGAACGTGGAAGTGACTTCATTCGATGGCAAGAAAGCATTGCTGCCCAAGGTGGAGAGCCCGTTGATCCCGAACGCCGGAAGTCCGCCATTCAACGGCACTTGAGGTATGTCCTGGATGCCGTAGGTCGCCGGGATACCCGAAAGATCATTGGCCGAAGGCGAATACCGGGAAGTGTGGAGGTAATTCAACCCGGCGCGCAGCTCGTTGATCAAGGTTGGAGAAAAAGTGTGCGTGTAGCCCAGAGCGCTTTGCTCGGCGATCGCAGTCTGCGTGCCCTGTTGGAAACCGCCGCCGTCGGCCACGCCTCCGAAAATGCCGGGTATAAATTGCGGATCGTCCACCAAACTAAATCGGAAAAACAATTGGTTTTTCTCGTTAAAGTTGATGTCCATCCGAGTATCGAAAGAGTTGCTGTGTTCAAAAAGTTTTGGCGAATTAGCATAGTTCGAGAAGAGCGAACCCGCGGCATTGCTTGTGGGCATGGGGTAGAGATTCAATAGTGCGATAGCGTTCTTGTCCAGACGCCCCACCGGAATAACGTTCAAATTGCACGCACCAACGTTTGCGCCCGTGTAGTTGAGTGTGTTCGCGGCACAAGTGCTGAAGGGGTCTCGGACGTAGCCGCTCTGCGCGGCAACCAGTCCTGTCACTGGGTCAACCGCGCCCTGCGTGACAGCCCGTGTTGTCCCCGGGTCAAACACTGTGCCGAGGGGGAGGGTACGACCAAGAGCGTCTGTAAGGCAGGCCGGCTGGTTGCTCCCGCCGCAGGGTTGTGCGGCGATGAGATCCTGGAAGTTGGTATAGCCGCTGCTGCGCTCCGCTGCACTGGGAACCGAGCCGCTCAGAATTGTACCTTGAACTCGGCGCAAGCCCTGGTAATCGCCGAACAGGAACACCTTGTTTTTGCCGTTAAATACTTTCGGTATATACAGTGGACCACCGGCCGTAAAGCCGAACTGATTCTGGCGAAGTTCCCCCTTGGGAACAGCATGGGCGTTTTCGAAAAAGTCTGCGGCATCGAGCTTATCGTTCCGGAAGAATTCCCAAACGTCGCCATGAAACTCGTTGGTGCCGGACTTGATAGTGGCGTTCAGCACGGCAGCGCCGGAGCGGCCGAACTCGGCGCTGAAGTCCGAGGTTTGTACTTTGAATTCTTGGATCGCATCTACAGGAGGAAGAACGACATAGTTGGTGCCGTTGAGGAAGTCTACGGTGTCTGAATTGTTGTCAATGCCATCGAGAAGATAATTGTTCTGCGCGGGACGATTACCATTCGCCGCAAAGGCGCCACTGGCCGCGTTTCCACGCGTGTCGGCTTGCGGCGTGTTAACGCCAGCAGCGAGCTGCGCCAGGAAAGTGAAATTTCGGCCGTTTAGAGGAAGATCGTTCACGCTCTTCGAATCAACCACTTGACCCACGGAGGCGTCTTGGGACTGGAGCACGGGAGCGGCAGCCGTGACCTCAATAGTTTCCGTGACCTTGCCGGGCTTCATGGAGAAATTAACGACAACGTTCTGGCCAATGTTCACGCTGACATCGGTCTGCGTCACCGTCTGGAAGCCGGTATAGGTGGCGGTGAGCTTGTAGCTGCCGACGCGAACAGGCGTGAATTTGTAGCTACCATCCGTCTCTGTGGTCGTGGAGAGGGCGGCGCTGGTACCGAGGTTGGTGAGCGTGACGGTCGCGCCATGGATCGCGGCGCCCGATGTGTCCGAAACGGTTCCCAGGATTGTGCCGGTATCCACCTGCGCGCAAAGAGGCCGAGCGCTGAACGTCATGAGCGCAAGCCCGGCAATCACCACCCACGAAGCCCGCGCAATCAACTTCACAATCGCATTTCGATTCATCGCCAATCCTCCAGAGCCTTTCGGCTCGTCCGTACACAGCAAACGCCAGATGTTCAAGCCCCATCCTCGACGGAGATGGAGCCAGAACCAAACCTCGACGGGTTGTAGCTAATTTTTTGAGGACCAAAACACAAAGAAGTTAAAGGGCGCACGCCCCTCCAAAATTAACGTTCTTTGTATTTGGCACCCCAAGCCCCTCAAAACAACGTGAAACGCTTAACCTAAAGCAGCGCACAAACTGCTTAACCGCTTAACCTGTGGGACACTAATAGACATTTTGTTGGATATTGTCAAGCATTTTTTTTACTATAGGGCAAGCCCGCTCTGCGGGGACGGAAAAGCGTGCGCTTTTTCTTGCAAAAAGTCGAGAAAATCGGGCAATGGCTCTAACTATCCGTGATGTCGCCAAGGCTGCCGGCGTTTCCACCGCGACGGTATCAAATGTCTTGAACAAGACCGGCAAGGTAGGCCCGCGCACTCATCGCCAGGTGCTACTGACTGTAAAGCGCCTCGGGTATTTTCCGAATGCCCACGCGCGGCATTTGGCTTCGCGCGATAGCCGCACTTTGGGGATTATCGTTTCCGACATCGTGAATCCTTTCTTTCCCGAAGTCATCAAGAGTTTTGAAACACGCGCGCGCCAACTGGGGTATGACGCCATTCTCAGCGATACGAATTACGACCCGCGGCGGACTCGCGAAGCCGCCGAGCGCATGATGGAGCACAACGTGCGCGGCGTGGCGATCATGACCTCGGAGATCAGCTCGCGCCTTATCAAGGAACTGGAACGCAGAAAGATCGCCGTTACTTTTCTTGACCTCGCCCCCGTCCGCGGCTACGTGAGCAAATTGCGTATCGACTACTTCTCGGGAATCAAGCAAATCGTGGAATACCTCCATGCACAAGGCCATCGGCGAATCGCGTTTATCGCTGGGCGGCCAAAGCTCAAGTCCAACCTGGCGCGCTTGGAGGCCTACGAAACGTGCATGAAGGAGGTGGGATTGCAGCCCGGACCGATCGTGCACGGAGATCTGCGCTTTGAAGGCGGTCTCGCGGCTGGCTTGAATATCGCAAAACTCTCGCCAAGACCGACAGCGGTGATGGCCGTAAACGATCTGACCGCAGTCGGCGTGATCAAGGGCCTTCTCAAGGGCGGCTGCCGCGTGCCGCAAGACATTTCCGTCACAGGGTTCGACAACACGCGACTCGCCGAATATAGCAACCCTTCGCTGACCACCGTGGACATCCACCGGGACATGCTGGGCGAAATGGCCGCGGATGCGCTGCATGAGCTATCGTGTTCCGCTCATCCGCAGGGCAAGGAATACCAGATTCCCGCTGAACTCATTTTGCGAGATTCCTCGGGGCCCGCTCCCTCTGAAATAGCCTGATCGAACTCCCGGAAAATTGTCCTTCGCCCGGTTCATCTTGCGGCGTCAGCCCGCTCGAGCTTCTGCGCTGGCGACGTAATCTTTGGCTCAGCCGGAGCTCAGTGCTAGCATTCGAAAGCCGGACGATCGCGGCGGAGAGAGACGAGAATGGCGCGTCCTAAGAACGAAGTCCACGCTCTTTCGCGGCGTATCTTTCTGAAGAAGATGCGGTGGGCGCCTGTGCTCTTCCTGCCGGCCCCTATCCGTGCAGCATCATTCCGGCCGCTACTCGGGGAAACTGCTGGCGGCCGCAATGCGCCTTTCGCCCTCGCTGATAATCACGTGTCGCCCCGCTACCCCGCGAAATCACCTCTTGATGATTTGCTCCGCAAGGTTGTCCCCGGCGCGGATGAATACATTACAGAGAAGTATGCGTTTGAAATCATGCGAGCTCTCGATGAATGGAGCCGTGCGCTGAAGGAGCGGGCGCCTGCTCTGGGTGATTTTGCAAAATTTCTCGACGCCTCGGTCGAAGCGGGTTCACTGGCTCCAATCCAGCAGACCACTCTTCGCTCTCAAGAAGGCATCGAAATTGTCCGGAGACAGTTTTCGGCGAGCATTGCTCCGGGCCGCGAGCGATTCCTGCAGGAGATGAAGGCTTACCTGGAGGCGATTTCGCGCTTTGAGACGGCGGAATTCCAAATTACAGGGATCGAACAAGCTGCAGGCTCGTCGTCGACATTCAAGATCGAGATTCGGTATGACTTTGTCGGCGCCTCGGCGAGCGCGGGGCGCGAACAGCGCGTCGGGCACTGGCTGACGCACTGGGCGCGCGATGAAGCCAACGGATGGCGAGCGATTCGATGGGAGGCAACGGAGGAAACTCTCTGCCGGGCGCGCACACCGATTTTTATTGACATTACTTCTCAGGCGCTCGGCCAGACTGAATCGTATAGAGAACAGATGCTTCACGGCGTCGACTATTGGCGCACCGTCTTGGATGGCGCGTGCGGAATCGACGTTTACGGCAACAACGGCGTGGCGGCGGGCGATTTCGACAACGATGGATTCGATGACCTGTATATCTGCCAGCCTCCAGGGCTGCCGAACCGGCTCTATCGCAATCGGGGAGATGGAACGTTTGAAGACGTCACGGAAAAATCGGGAGTGGGAGTGCTGGACGGCACGGCTTGCGCTTTGTTCGCCGATTTTGAGAACAAAGGATTGCAGGATCTTTTAGTCGTTTGTGGCAGCGGGCCTTTGCTCTTTTTGAATCAGGGGAACGGAAAATTCTTGCCTAAGCGCGATGCCTTTCAGTTTGCGCGGCCTCCGCAAGGAACGTTCACACACGCCGCCGTGGCTGATTATGACGGCGACGGGCGTCTCGATATTTATTTTTGCTTGTACAGCTACTACCTGGGGCTCGAGCAGTACGACTATCCTGCGCCTTACTTCGACGCGCGGAATGGGCCGCCGAATTTTTTGATGCACAACGAGGGGAACTCCGCTTTTGTGGATCGCACGGAGTCGGCAGGATTGAATGTCGAGAACAACCGCTACAGCTTCGCCTGCGCGTGGGGCGACCTTAATTCAAGTGGAAAACCTGACTTGTACGTGGCCAATGATTTTGGACGAAACAATCTCTACCGGAACGACGGCGGAGGAAAATTTACAGCAGTCTCCGCGGAAGCGGGCGTCCAGGACGTTGGCGCGGGAATGAGCGCGTGCTGGCTCGATTTCGACAACGACGGAAAACAGGACATCTATGTTTCGAACATGTGGTCCGCAGCCGGCCTGCGCGTCTCGACACAAAAATTCTTTCACGAAAAAGACCCGGAAAATATCCGCGCGCTTTATCGGCGGCACGCCGGTGGCAATTCGCTTTATCGAAATCAGGGAAATGGAAAGTTTCAGAACGTAAGCCAGGCGGCTGGGGTCGACGTGGGCCGCTGGGCTTGGGCTTCCGATTCCTGGGACTTTGACCACGACGGCTATCCCGATATCTATATCGCGAATGGCTACATTTCGGGGCCGAAGACTTCTGAATACGGGGATGCCGATGTGGCGAGTTTCTTTTGGCGGCAGGTCGTAGCGAATTCCCCCTCAGGCAGGACGCCATCTCAAAAATACGAGCTGGGCTGGAACGCCATCAACGAGCTGATCCGCTCGGACGCTTCCTGGAACGGTTACGAGCGGAACGTTCTGTATGCTAACAATCGCGATGGAACGTATTCAGACGTGTCGGGCGTCGCTGGATTGGACTTCCCGGAAGACAGCAGGTCGTTTGCGCTTGCCGACCTGGATCACGATGGACGATTGGAAATTATTCTCAAGAACCGCAGCGCGCCGCAGCTCCGGATTCTGCGTAACACGATGGCGGAGCTGGGCAGCTCGATTGCTTTCCGCCTGCGCGGAAAACAAAGCAACCGCGACGCGATCGGATCTGTAATAACGATCGAAACGGAAGGACATCGGCAAACAAAGTACGTCCAAGCCGGCAGCGGCTTTCTGTCGCAACACACCAAGGAGCTTTTTTTCGGACTTGGAAAAACCCAAGGCAGCGTTCGCGCCAACATTCGCTGGTCTAGCGGTCTTACACAGGTATTCGAACACCTGCCCGCGAATCACCGCATCGAAATGGAAGAAGGTTCCGCGAATTTTGACGCACAGCCGTTTGCCGCCCCGCCTTCCGCTTATGCGCGAGAGGGCGAACCGCAAAAGTCAGATGCGTTACCGTCCACGATCGAGACTTGGCTCATCGAACCGTTTAGCGCGCCGGATTTTACTTTGCAAGACCTCGCGGGCAATTCGCACGCGCTCAGTTCGTATCGCGGTGGAACCATATTGCTCACTTTTTGGAAGGCGGCCGTGCCGGGTTGCCTCGAACAGCTGCGAGCCTTGAAAAAACATCATGCGTCGCGTGGCCCGGGCGGACTTCGCGTTTTGGCCATCGACATCGATGACCCTAGCGACAAAGAGATTTTGCGTTCTCTATCGATTAAGGAAGGACTTCCCTTCCCCATCCTGTTTGGCAATCAAGAAGTCGCTGGCATCTACAACATCATTTACCGTTATCTGTTTGATCGCCGCCGGGATCTTCCCCTCCCTGCTTCCCTCCTCGTTGACGATAAAGGCATGATCGTCAAGCTCTACCAGGGACTCGCGGACCCTAAGCAGATCGAAGCAGACCTAAAATCAGTGCCGCGAACCACCGCTGCAAGAATGCGTCGAGCGCTTCCCTTCGAAGGAACGCTGTACCAGGACGAATTTCAGCGCAACGATTTTACGTTTGGAGTGGCGATGTTTCAGCGCGGCTATTTGGACCAAGCGGCCGCGTCTTTTCAGCAGGTGATTGCGGCAAAACCGCAGGATGCGGAAGCCTATTACAATTTGGGAACGCTCTATCTCCGGAAAAACTCCTTGGTGGACGCTCGACGGTATCTCGAGCAAACACTAAAGCTGCGCCCCGAATACGCGGAAGCATGGAATAACTTGGGCATGATCGCCGGTCAGGAAGGCCAGGCGGAGGAAGCTATTCGTGACTTCCAGAAATGTTTGCAACTGAGGCCGGACTACGTCATCGCGCTGCTGAACCTCGGAAATCTCTACCGGCGGCAGGGTGCGACCGATGAAGCGGAAAAGCTGCTAAGCCGCGCGCTCGAAATCGAGCCGGAAAATCCGGAAGCAAATTACAGCCTGGGAATGCTCTACGCACGGCAGCAGCAACTCGATCGCGCTTCCAGCTTTTTACAAAAAGCCGTCGAGTTGCGCCCGGATTATCCGGATGCGCTCAACAACTTGGGCGTCCTCCTGGTCCGCGAACAAAATTTGCCCGAAGCAAAAGAGAAGTTCGAGACCTGCATTCGCGTGGCACCGGATTTTGATCAGGCTTATCTCAATCTCGCGCGGCTCTACGTGCTCTTGAACGACAAACAAAAAGCCAGAGAAACTTTGCTGGCGTTATTGCACCAACAGCCGCAGCACAAGTTGGCCCAGCAAGCGTTGGAGATGCTAAATTGAACTTCCGATCTTTCCGATAGCGTGCATTCGGGGGAATTCCGCGAAATGTTTTGCAGCGCGAAAATACAGCTT